>Ga0116204_1001667_pt1 | contig 12337 bp, 7 predicted proteins | sample LakKivwa52mmetaG_FD_94481 | JGI IMG/M metagenome (GOLD analysis project Ga0116204, IMG submission 94481) | Anoxic lake water microbial communities from Lake Kivu, Rwanda to study Microbial Dark Matter (Phase II) - Lake Kivu water 52m metaG | ecosystem: Environmental > Aquatic > Freshwater > Lake ...
CAGACTTTCAGGGTTTTGCGCTGCTCCTCTGTCATAGACAATTTTTCGGCTGGGTTCCACATGAACCCAATCATAACACAAGACCGGATGATTGTAAAGATATTACTGTAACATTACACTAGCCATCTCCAGTTTGTTGTTGAATAGCCGTTCTTCAACCTCTGCATTATCCGCTATCTTCGAAGAATACGAAGGATCAGTTAGAAGCTCCTTCGGAGTTTTCCGAATTAACCCTTCATGCAGTTCGGTCAAAAATTTACTGAACTCTTGAATACCTTTCTCGTTCAGTGCGCGAACGGGATCTCCCACTACGGCTCTCCAATCTTCTGTTCTTTGACGAATCTTTCCAGCAATTGGTTATCCGAGCAAAAGGCATTTACTACATCATCAATCCACTTGAGTTTCTCCTGCTTAATCGGTTCTGACTTCCCCAGCGGTGGCAGATGTTTCCTCCCTAGCATTTGGATTGCAAACTTAAGCCAATCACTCATCCATTCGTCTTCACCGTCGGCGTCTGCATCGGTAAAATCTTCGTCCACAACAATTTTAAAGAGGATTTGACGGACCACCTCTGGGTAAACAAGAGTCAAGAAAAAAGTGTCAGACCGGGCGATCTCCCGAATATTCTCTATACCCTTATTTAATTGAAGGATTGGTAAGTCGCCCTCCAGGTCCAAGCGCCAAATTGATTGTCCCAAGTCTACAAAGTCAACGGGAAGAAGGCACTGTTTATCCCCTTGCTCTTCCTCTGTCCGGCGAGGAACAATTCTGTCTGCAACAGCCAGGATACGACCCTTTTTGTCAACAACTTTAACCCGGAAAAGCACCAGTGCATCAGGATCGAGGCCTTCGAGTACACGATTCTTAGGAAATTTTGGCTCTGATAACGTCCCACATGGAAATCGCCTGAAATAGGCCCTGCGATAAGCCTCCACGTATATTGTCGCATTCCCAGGCAGCAGTAGCCCATCGAGATCTACGACCGCGTCAAATGCCAGCGTCTTCCCAGAAGCCGCGTTCAACGATAACGATATTTTTGACCGGGGAATCCTTTTCCTTCCTGTGTAGTTGAACCTTCTGATCATAGAATACTATCCAAGGATGTTGTGGTTCTGATCTTCAGATCCCGGTTCGGATCAAAGCCTGTCACCAATAACTGAAAATCTCGCTCCTCAAGAGTGATACGGATCACATTAGGCTTGGAGACTGACGCTTTAAGACCCTTTGCGCTAACTCGTATGGGAGACTTGTTAAGTTCAAAATCAAGAAGACTATATCGATTGAAAGGATTACCTTGTCTGACATCATAAGCAACTTCTATATCGATCTCTTTGGGGAGGGAAGTGGCGTCGGGCCGAGCTGATAAACGAAATCCTTGTTTTGTGCGGTGCAACTGCAGAAATCGGTCTGCAACGACAACTCCGGGTTCCAGTGTCCCAGGTCCGTTGGTTCCTGTTTTTTCTGTCGGTGTCTCAGAAGTTCCTGGAGCTTCAATGCCTTTTGGAATATCAATATAAAAAAGATCCCTTAGAAGCTTAATATCTCTACCCTCGGCCGGCCGAGATAGGATTTTGACTATTTCCCTCGGGCTGTTCTTCACGTAGCGCAAGCACGATGCTCCTAGAACATAACGCCCTCTGAATTTTTGAGATCGCTCTTGCCACTCTGTATGGGCTGGGTTTTCTGAATCGCCGAGGAGTTTTGAGAGAGGTCTATCTGAAACAGAAACGATAACCCGCACACCCTTCTGCCTGAGTGAAGATATGCCGGTAATCGTAACCCCATCGCGGATGAAAAAATCTTCCCCTCGTTCCACACTATCATCCCTCTCTAGGAAAACCTTGAAGCACGAATGTTGAAGATCATAGCCCTCTTTCCTAACCCATAGAGGGGCAAGCAATGCAATACGTTCTCCCTCATCAAGTTTCTTTCGCAAGCGATTAAGCTTCTCCGAATCAAATAAGTCCTCGCCCCATTTAGGGGCTTGATTAATCTCAGGTTCTTTCAACAGCTCATAACTTTCTTCAGGTAAATCAATGCACCATTTTGCGAGTCGTAACCGCCGAACCACGGTATCTTTGTCGGGCAACTCACTGCCGGATACTAATTTAAAGACACTCTCGGCATTGAGGATATGCTCTCGATTCCCAACTGCGACAGTTACAACAAGGTCGCCAGACAATATCGGGAAAAAGTACTGACTAACCACCGCTCGCATGATCTCCAATAGTGAGACGTCTTTGTCTGGAAACGGAACAATGACAGATAATCCGGATTCTCCACTGCGTCGGAGGCTAAAATCCCTGCTAAACTGTTCGACAAATTCTTTTTCCTCAAAAGGCAATGCAAAGTCTCCCTCAAAAAGGCCGTAGTAGCCATACGGACCATGTTTTAATCCGTCACACCAGTGGATCTTAAGAACAGATTGCCCCATCAGTAGCTTGCCAGGATTACCTCTCCGGATAGTCAGTCCGTAAAACGAGTTGATCCTCGAAGCGGCTTGGAAAACAGTCTTCCCCAAGCCCCACCTTCCTCGTGCAGTCGCCCCCTCGACTGCACGACCTATATTTCGCCAGAAGTAGAAAAAATCATTCTTTTTCCCTTCAGCTCTCTTGTCCTCATCTTCTCTGATATCCCCTTCCAGCCCTCGTGTGCCAAAGTCCTCAATAACCAAGAAGTCCATTGAGTCAGTCAATGGCACGCGTTCAATGAGGCCACTCTCTTTGGCTTCTAAATGACTCCTCAAACCCTTAAGGTAGTTTTCGCTTTTAGAGGTCGGGAGGTTTTGATCTCGGGAGGAAAAAGTGATGGCGACTTTGACTTGTTCTCCAGGGATGGCTGCATCAAGTGAATTCTGAATGGCCTCTCGAATGAGGGCATCTGAGAGACTCCCGAGCGCCTCTGTAGAAAAGAATTCACCCTCAATCGGGTCGATATTAATCTCCCCTCGACTCATTTTTCTAAATTCCCATCTGGGATAGTTCACGATAAGTTCTCCGAATTTAGAATTTATTATACCCAGTCTTTCCAGCCCACTGCCTATTAGTCGGCCTAATATTAAAAAGTTACAAACACTTGTCTCCCGCCAATTTTTAAACTTTACACCAATCCCTCACTGCACACAATTTTCGGAATTGGGTGGTCTTCGAGTTGGAAAGCTCGGCGGTCAAGGAAATCTCGCATGTTATGCTGATGATAGATCCGCGTTAGGTGTTTTAACAACTCCTGCCCCCCAACGCCATTCCTTCGCAATAGGTTTATTTCCCGATTGATAGCTGTAGTAATTGGCCCACGAAATGCCTTCTCAAGGATGTTGATTTGGCCTTTAATGTCCTCTTCTGCTGTTGCCTCAAATAAGACCCGCATTTCTCTCAAGATATATCTTTGCCCCTGAGTTAGCGAAAGAGTGTGTTCCCTTTCAGCCTGCCGGTGTTTGACCTCTTCGGCAAATTGGCGTTTCACCCGCATTACGGCTGTGTTATATCCAGATGGTAAGGGCATTCCCTTTAGCTCTGGTCCGCACTTAATTATCCCTAAGATTCGAGGGACATCTCTTGACACGACATCACCTTTCTCGTCCAAGAGGAATAGTTGCTGGTATCGCCCTGCCTGACAAAAGACATAAAGCCCCTTTGTTCCCGATGGCTTGACCGTTCTTACCCCATCCCTGATGCTGGCAACTCTCTCAAACTCACCAGGATTTTCCTTCCTTAACTGTCTCAGGATTTCCTCGGCCTCGTTAAGATCTAAAAACTCCTCTTCCTCATCCTCAAACAGGCTTAATTGCCCACCCTTTCGCTCATAGATGGCATACATCGCCTCTTCATTAAGCTGTTCTGAACGGTCAAGAATGGCAGAATCCTCCCCGATCGTGTCATGAATCTCCTGGATTCGATTTCGAAGCTTCTGTTTCAACCCCAGATTTCGGTCGATACCCGTCTCCGGCAGAAAGTTAAAGGCATATACAATACCATGTTCAGAGCCTATCCTATCTATGCGGCCAAAACGCTGGATGAGGCGGACTGGATTCCAATGTAAATCATAATTGATGACCTTATCACAATCCTGAAGATTTAAACCTTCGGCCAGCACATCTGTTGAAACCAGTGTAAATAACTCTGATTCCCCTGTTTGAAATTGGTATTCTGGATTTGCCTTGGGTGCAAAACGGCCTACTACGCGGGCTTTGCTCTTATCCCCACTGTAGATTACGTCTATATCATCCCTTTTACCGCCAGGGTTAAGGTTTTCAAATAGATACCTGGCTGTATCAGCATATTGGGTAAATATTAGTCGCTTACCCTCTTTAAGAACCCCCTTATCTAACCGCTTCTTGAGAGTCTGGAGTTTTGCATCCTGCTCCGGAGTAATCGGTTCAACTAACCTTGAAATCTTCTTCAGAAGTTGGATGTCATGCTGGATATGCTCTTTCAAACACTCCAGGTCAAAATCTGCCGCATCATATCTCTTCGACACCTGCCGCAAAGCATCCATTAAGTCCTGTTCTTCAGCCATATTCGGCTCATACAGAATGGCTTGCGCATCCTCTCCTGCCGGAACAAATCCTTGAGAAAGGGCTTCTAAAAATCTCTCATGGACGGTTAAAAGTCTTCGAACGGTTTCTTTAAAAGCATAAACACTCGATTCAAACCTCTTAAACAACAGAATTCGAACAAGCCCCCGCAGGTTAGCTCCAGCCCTGTGAAGGCTTGCATAAGGCTCATGCCTCTGCTTTTCCTTAACCACATAATGCCATAGACCGTATCTTGCATAGGTAAGTTCATCTGGGGGTGGTGTTTTATGTTGACCTTTTCGCGATTTGCCCAAATATTTCCTTAACTCCTGGTAGAGACCTCGATACGTCTCCTCAATGTTATATTCGATTGTTTCAAGGTCACGTTTGGGGAAAAATTGATGCTTTCCACCCACAATGACGTAGGCTCGTCTGCCACCATCGAGATATTCCTTAAACCGAGATGGATCAATCGGCTGGTGTGTCTGCGCATCAAATCCATACCAGCGGAGGATATGATTGCGGGTTCGGCGTATGAGAAGATTGACTAATAAATCCTGCAATTTCTTTTCACCACGCTCAATGCGCTTGAAATATTCTTTCAGAGACGGAGGATCAACAGGTAGATCCGTCTTATCCTCCTGATGAAAAAGTTTAACCTGATGATAGATATCCCATGCGCTTTTATTCCTTGGGGTAGCCGTAAGAAAACAACAACGCCGTCCAGTTGATAAAAAAGACTCAATAACCTTATACCTCTGGGTATCGGGATAACGAAAATTATGGCTCTCATCTATTAAAACAAAATCTCTGTCTCGGTACTTCACGTCATTTAAAAGCAAGTTGGGCTTTCCCTCGTCACCTTCTTTTAAGAAACCCATTGAGAGGACACGGGCGTTGAGCTGATACACTTCGTTATATCGTTCCCACATATCCACAAGAGCAGCCGGACAGATGATGAGCGGACGGGCATGCTCTGTCCGTTCGAACTGCTTAACAATCGCCGCTCCGATATAGCTTTTTCCAAGGCCAACCACATCGGCGACAAATGTCCCCCCATAATCCCGGATTATTTGAATCCCTTGCCGCACTGCCACTCTTTGGAAGTCTGCTAATCGCTTTGTAATCTCATCGTCCCATAAAATATCCTTCTCCTCTTCGCCCTCCAGCCTATCTTTTACCAGGGTGTAGAGGGTTTTCATATAGATATCATAGGGTCGAACAGGGACAATAGCCCAGGACTGCCTCATCTCATGCATTAATGTCTCGTCAAAGTCTTGAGACTCTCTCCATAATTCATCGAACCAGCGAACTAATTCAGCATGATTGTCGTTTCCCTGGACAATTACGTTAAGCTCTGTATTATGGGTCACCCCAGAAAGCGTTAGATTTGATGAACCCGCAATAGCAATCCCCTTTTCATGGCGTTCAAGGGACTTCCCAGCCTTGTCAAAGACCTTCCCATAATCAAAAATATAGGCCTTAGCGTGCATCCTTCCTTTGGTATAGACGCGAACCTTAAGCTTCTTGTCCTCTATCATTCCTACCAAAGTTTTAACCAAAGTTTCTCCATCATCCGTCTGATCCATCAGCTCCATGGATGAGCGAATATTCTCCGCTGTTTCTGTAGACATTCGTTTGATCTCTGTCCGCTTTGGATACTTTTCAGCCTCTAAGGTATCAGAAACCATTTCCAGTCTTCGGTAGCCCTCCACCAATTGCTCCAGAGTCTCTCTATTGGTGGTGTTTCCAATAAGCAGACGAAGCTCCTTCACCCCCGAAAGTTTCTCAGCAATGCTGGTCAGGCCTGAGAGGAAGAAATATCCCACCGCAAATCGTGCGGCTTCAGAAGAGGAGAGGATGCGGTTGATATGGTCAATCAGTATCTCTTTTCGGTTGTCTATAATGTCATGTGTTGGCACGGGTTACTCTCCTTACCCATATTGGGTAATTAAATCAATCTCTAAACCCTGCTTGATTTCTTGAAATGTGCCTCTCCAAATTGATAGCTGCCTCGTTTGTGGCGTTGGGTTTACAAACCGAAGTTAAGTTTAAGCTGTTGCGGTTTTACTAAACCAATCCGTCGTGCAAACTCCGCCCAATTGATACAGCTCACGCCCTCCAATGAACAAGCAAGTTGCACAGCCCGGTCATTCGAAACGACAATTGATTTAAACAACTTTCCCACAGCTACCACTTGCGCATCGGCTGCTTTACGCCCCGCACTGCTTTTCCAAAAACCACCGTATTCCTGTTGTCCGTAGATAATCTTTTCACCGTACGATTTTTCCAACCTTGCTATTTCAGAAAGAAGGTTCGGGTCGTTGCTGACGGTAATCTTAAGAACCTGCTCCTCTTTTTCAATGAACTGAGCAAGTTTGTCCGTGCCTCGCTTTATTTCTCGAACCACGCCCTCCGGTAGTTTTAAAGCACCTCTTTTGCCCAAACTGCGCAATGCCTTAAATGAAGCCCGACCAAAGTGCCGATGCAGATTAATTAGGCAATCTGCGTCACAGATATATTTCTCTGCGAACTTCATTAGCTGGCCTCATTTGGCATACACAGCTGCCCAATGCAAGAAATGCTCCGCCTTCTCGACCTTCATGCCCAATTGGGATGTGGCATCCATCCAGGAAAAAGTTGGTTTCATCTGCGCCCGCGACATAAGACCGGCCAACGAATACCCAATCTCCCGCAGTTTCTGCTCGTTCAATGGGGGACGACGACCTCCACGACCCCATGGCTTTTTGCCTTCCCATTGTTGGCGTTTTCGGTCATAGAAATTTGGAGGGGCAAAATTCAGTTCCTGAAGTAGAATCGCCACTACATCACGGCTGGCAAAGAATGGCCTACGCACTTTGTCCAGCAATGAGTCTGCCCAATCATTTTTATATCGACCTTCTCCGAGTCTGTCTAAGCGCTGGTGTAATTCTTGCGGCGTTAGAAGCATCCGCGCGGCGAAACGGTTGGCAAATGGTTCAGGGTTGTGTCCTTGATGAATTCCGCGAAAGTCGCAGACCAAACCCTCTTCGGCACTTACCAAATGGGCATATTCATGCAACAACGTAAAGATACGGCCTGATGCGGCTTCCGTATCCTCGCGATTAACCAGAATGAATGGATAGTTTTTGTGCCAAAGCGCTGCGCCTCTGACTTCTTTCGGATCTAATCGAAGTTCGAAACAAAACACTCCTTCAGCCTCGATTATCCGGCGCCACCAGTTGAATGCCTCCGCAGGTTTCCCAACTAAATTTTGGCGTTGCTCCGGTGTCCACCCCAATCGTTGCCGGTATTCAATCGCTAACCTTTCAACGTCGGTTGACTTTGCTATTAACTGTCTAGGCCGGATGCGCAAAGGCCACGATTGTTCGGTTTTTTGAAGCAGTTCTGATGTCCAATGTGCCAATTCGATAAAGCGCTGTAACGATCTCTTACTAGCTGACCCGATAAGTTCTTGGTCTTTGGAAAGTCCACGAAAACTCATCGGGGATTCTTCCAACGGGGTCTGGTCCAAGAAAAAGTATCCTACTGGGCAGACGTAGATTTCCGATAGCGTTTCAAGATGTTCAAGATCAGGCTGACTCTTGCCCTCTTCCCATTCAGTTAATTGTTGTGGTGAAGTGGTGGCGTAAAACTGCCCCGCCAATTTCTTCGATTCTTCTGCCACCTGATCAATGGTTAGGTTGAGGCGCTTACGTGCCCAACTGAGAACATCCGGATTCACCCATTTAGGTAAAGCATTCATGATCACAAACTCCTTGCTTTTTCGAGGCGGGCACTAACAAGAGAGGTCACCGCCTCGTATACCGCCTCCTGCTCTCCTTTCGTGAAATCCAACACATCAAATACCATCTCGTCTAATACACGGCGATCGGATTGGCGGATTTCATTAAATATGCTCATCATGCTGCGTGGTTTAAGTGTTTTCAGCGCATGTAACATAGCGGATCTATGTTGGCTTAACAACGACGGATACAGCACAACCAACTGACGATATTCAATCGGGTCAACTTTCAGCAGACCGCCACCAAGTGAACTTCTACCCACGATTTCTAACTGGAGCCAGAATACCACTGAGTTCAACAAAGCCCATAGCGGTAGAAATTCTTCAGAAAACTTCAGCCGAAATTCGGTGTAGCTGTTACTGCTTACAACTTTGGCTTCATTCACCGCACAGAAAAACGTACCACCTAATCCACATGGTGCAACCAGTTCGGCAGGGCGCCGAACTTTAAACCGATACCATTCAGGCTTATTAGCGAAGGTATTCCGTCTATGTAGTCCCTGTTTCTCTCCATGCTCGATGTATCGAATAACCCTCTTTCTTTTTAGCTGGTCACGTGGCAAATCTACGCTTAAAAAATAACGGTCAACATCAATGGATCGAATAACGAAACGGTTGAAGCCTCGCGTCTTCATTAAGCCTTCATACAAGAATTCCGGCTCAATATCAAATTCGCTTGCAGTATCCTTCGGCAAATAAAAGAAATCGTTTGCCCCAGTTGGACGCCCTTCATTTACTTCTGCTATGTTGCCCAGCTTAACCAACTTCCCTCTTCCCTTCTCAAGGATCGTGAAGAATATATCTGGTGCCTTGAGATATTTTCCACCCCATTTGTTGCCGCTGTATTTGCTACCTTTGAATGTAAATCCAAATCGCTTTTTTGCTTCTTCGTCCACATCCTCTGGCCATTCCCATCCATCTCCAAGTAATGTCTTTTGGGTAGCAGGGAGGGAGCGATATTCTGGGGTGACTTTTCGATCATTTGTTGCTTCGATTTCATCAAATATTACCGGTGACAATATATGTTCAAATGGTACTTTGAACATGACAAACCTGGCGGTTCTATCCAGAGCCCAATCACGGCGGTCATCAGGTGATGAAAAAAGGGCAATTATTGTATTTACATCGGCCTGGGCAAAAGATCGTTTAGCATAGTTATCCAGAATCATCTTAATGTGGCTATGCCTCAAGAGAAATTCCTGAAAATCCTTTCCGTAGCCCACATCGAGCCAAGAGTTTGAGGTGATAAAGCAGAATGACCCCTTGGAGTTGAGGAGTGAAAGACCATGGAAGTAAAAATAGATATACAAGTCGCTCTTTGCGTCAAGTTTGTGGCTGGCGGTATCGGTTTCGGCTCTATAGCCGAAGAAATTTGGGAAAGCCTGGTAAACGGAGCGAGCCAATTTGGCTTTGTATTCCTTTTTGTTTTCGGTAGTAACATTCTCAGGGTCGAGATCAGGGTCAGCAATACTTCCCTGTCTCACATAAGGAGGATTGCCAATAACAATATCGAATCCGCCCTTTTCTCCTTCAAAGATCTCTACAAATGCAATGTCCCAAACAAAGGGTATATCTTTGCTGGTCTTTAGAGCCGAACGGGAACGTTCAAGCCGTTCTAATTCTATCTTTAGAGATTCAATCTGTTTCTTCCACTCTATTGCCTCTAATTTAATCTGTTGAGGCTCTCCTTCTAATCTACCATCCAGCCTCATTTGCCGATTTATTGGGCCTTCTATCTTTCGCTGGAGTCTTTTAATCTCCTCTTGAACTTTGAGATGCCTTGTATCAATAATTTCACGAAAAAGCCTGATCTCCTCCTCTTTAACCTGATTGAGGGATTTATACTGGCAGGTTGGGTCGTTATTGTAAAATTTGAGTTTTTCGGTCTTGAGTTTCGTAATTCGACGTTTGGTTTCCTGCGGTAGGTCATGCAATGCACGAATATGCCCAAGATTAATCCCACCCACCTCCTGAACCAGACTGTCCCCGAAACGGATCTTAAATGAAAAATGGGGCAGTAAGGGTTCGCGACGAATACTAAGCTCCTCGGGTGTAAACTCGGCATCAATGATCAGGGCAAGCCAGAGCCGCAATTCAGCGACATGACAGGCCCAAGCCATCACATCAACACCATATAATGACTGTCCGATGATCCTCTTCTTTCGTTCGTAAGAATTCTCCTGGATGCCAAGTTGTTTTCCGCTTCGCTCTTGAAGGTCGTCGAGGATATAGAGCATTCCTATCAGGAACGATCCTGATCCGCAGGCAGGATCTACAATGGTTATCTCACGTAAGCACCTGTCAAGTGAAGGCCAAAGTTTGGCCCTTGTAAAAGCTCTGTCTGCTTCTATCTTGTCATCTGGCTCAAGGGCAAATACGAGCTGATAAAGAAGACTTTTGTTTTCAGAACCCAAATGATTGGCAAGATGATCTACCAGGGCAAGACGGCACATAAGATCAATTTCTGTTCTTGGGGTGTAAAAAATTCCTGCGGCTGAGCGCTGATCTGCTGATGTCTCCTCCACATTGACCAGGCTTTCATAAACTTTCCCGATCATTTCAGGGTCAACCGCCACCTCTTTGTCAAGGGGGCTGTCTTCCGCAATGGTAAAATTGTAACGCTCAAAGAACTTAAATATCTGTTCGAATCGGGTATCTGAAATAGTAAAGCCGGCTTTGTTATCAAGATCATTCTCGGTAAACAGCCCGCCATTAAGAAAGGGGGCACTGGCTAATGCTTCACGAATCTTTTCTGGCAGGTGGCGATGACCTCCATGAAATTTCCTGTTAAAAGCCTCGAAAAATAGGACCTTGAGCCATCTATCAACAAAAGTATTAACAGGCTGGTTAGATTTTTTATAACTTTCCCAGAATGAACCCAGAAAATCCTTGTCCTTGCCCAACCACCCTTTACGTTGAATGAAATAAATGAACATGGATCTATTTAGAAACTGGAGGGCATAATCATGAGCCCATTTAGGAGACTTTGTTTGTCGTGATAGGTCATCCTGGAGGATCTGAAATATCGCCTTGTATTCGTTAAAGAAGACTTTTGTTACAGCCTCGACATCGAAAGCATCATCGTGGCATTCTTGAATGGAGAGAGGTGGTAGCCCAAAAAGGTCTGGACTGATTAATGAGAGGTCAAGAAGGGCTATTCGCTCAGAAGCTGTTCGCAGACGTTCATCAGGTCCTACGGTGATTCGCCGGAATTGCCGGCGTTTCTCAGTCTCTTTGTCAAATTTGACATTGATGAAATGCCAAAAATCCTGATTTTTATTAGAAATGATAAATAAGGCGTAGGGATGGTCTTTTGTAAGGCGAGAAACAATGGGGCGTTCATGGCCTAAATGCAGTCGACCCGAATCCAGCTTGACATAGATTACATGGAAATCGTTATTCTCCCCGCCACCGGCAAATAACAGGGGATCATCGGCAAGGAAACTGGCTGTCGTATCGGTCCAACCCCGGCGTGAGAGAGGTTGGTTGATCCTCTGATAATTCAACTCCGACCAAAATAATTGCTTGAGTGGGTCTAATCCTTGAAAACTTCTTAGGAGGTCCAAAACCGACTGCTGCCTATCAATCCGTGTCATTTACTTGAATCTCCTTGATTCACTATTTGAAGCTTTTAAATATAGGATATACTTTTCCACAGAGACACACGTTGGTTCAAATACAACTTAACCATCACCGAAACACCCCCAATCCTTCTTCTCGAACATCCTCAAATCTTCAATCGGTGCAATCGCTGGCATGGGTTTCAACCTCCTGCATAGCGCATCCATCCTTCGCCCCGCCTTGCGGGACTTCGGAGGACAGGTAGCGCCCGCCTATGCCACCCTCCTACGCCGAGACTGCGGAGGTCAAGAGGCTTCGGCGGGCAGGCATGGAGCATAGAGGAAAATCTCTAAAATCCAATCCCATCGCAAAAAGGGGGACAACTTAAATCTTTCAGATTCGGCCGCCTTCTTCTGCGGCTCGCCTTTCCTCAATCAGTCTTCGCTCCCGCGCCAGCTCGCGGGCAAGCTCTTCCTCTG
>Ga0116204_1001669_pt1 | contig 12321 bp, 9 predicted proteins | sample LakKivwa52mmetaG_FD_94481 | JGI IMG/M metagenome (GOLD analysis project Ga0116204, IMG submission 94481) | Anoxic lake water microbial communities from Lake Kivu, Rwanda to study Microbial Dark Matter (Phase II) - Lake Kivu water 52m metaG | ecosystem: Environmental > Aquatic > Freshwater > Lake ...
TTCTTGCGCTGTAAGAATCCGTGCGGTTCGGTGGCGTAGGTTTTGTACTCGAACACTTTATTCTCGCGCTTCAATGCTTCGACCCATTCTTCGCTGGCTTCGGGCGGGACGATGGTATCCAACAATCCATGCAGGATCAGTACAGGCTTTTGGATATTTTTAGCTTCCAATAGCGGGGAGCCTTTCATATAAATGTCCATGTTTTCGGCAGGGTGCCCTAGGAAGATTTCCGTGTACAGCCGCAGACGTTTTTCGCATTGTGCCCACGAACTGATCAGGTTCGAGTCACCGTATTTGGTGATGCCGCATGCGAACAAATATTCAGGGTCGCGTGACAGGGCGTTGATGGTCATGTACCCGCCATAACTGCCGCCTGCAATGCCGATGCGCTCTGGTTTTATGTCTTTGAAGGTTTGCAAGTATTTCGCACCGTACAAACAATCTTTTGTGTCGCCGACGCCCCAGTCGTTGTAATTGGCGCGCTCGAAGTCCTTGCCGTAGCCCGTCGAGCCGCGATAGTTTGGCGCGAGGTAGGTGTACCCCTTTGCGGTGAAATATTGCGCAACTTCATCCCATGCAAAACCATACTGGTCTTTCGGTCCGCCATGCGGATACAGAATCGCTGCGCCGTTCGGTTTTTCGGGACGATACAAGAATGCTGGAATTTCCAGCCCATCATAACTTTTATAGGAAACGATCTCAGGCGCAACAAATTTATACTTTTGCATCGCGGGCGGATTGGAGAACGTCAACTGTGTCACCTGTTTTGATTTCAGATCCATGCGATACAAATCAGGCGGGAGTGTGGGACTCTCGAACTCGAATGTGACATACGACTCGTCCGCCGACCAATTGGGATTGGAGTGAATTCCAATCTCGCTTCGCAGACCTGTGGTGGAGCCTGATTCTGCATCTATGAGATTTAACTCAAAGGAGCCTTTGTTGTTCACCACTGCAATGACCTGTTTCCCCGCAGGCGACCATTCATATTGGAATATATCCCGTCCCGCTTTGGTGAGTGGATGCAAGCCTTCGCCGTTTGGTTTGATGAGATACAGTTCCTCGAATTGACCTTCCTGCGCGATGAAGGAAATCCACTTGCCATCGGGTGACCATTTTGGTGATGTGGCTCGCGTGGATGGTTTGCCGTACAGTGTGACCTGCTTGCCTGTGGCAATTTCCAGTAAAACGATATCGAGCCGATTCAAGTCATCGAAGCGGCGCAGGTTGTAGAGGATGAATTTCCTGTCAGGCGAGGGGCGGGCGTCCCAGTGATCGCCAATGGTATCGGTGGTGAGGGCGCGGGGCCAGGAACCTTCACGGTCAGTGAGAATGAGTTGGTCTGAGTCGTTGCGCTCCACGGTGACAATGAGGCCGTGCGAGTCTGGCATCCAGCGCGGACCGCCTGCTGCGGAGGCGAAGTCGGTGATCTTTTTGGGCAAGCCGCCATCCTGCGGAACGATGTGAACATGTCCGCGTAGGCCGAACGCCAGCCATTTTCCATCGGGCGACCATTGCGGAATTTCATCATCCCAGGATGGAGCGAGTGCGCGGTCTGTGGAAACGCGGGCGAGCCAGCTGCCGCCCGCTGACATGGTGAATACATCGGAGGATGTTTCGCTGTCTTTGATGCAGGAGATCTGTCCCTCAGAGGAAAGCATGTGAGACCGAACCCGTTCGATGGACGTCAGAAGCGGGAGGGTTAATCCAGCGGGGGTTTTGAGGTCGGTCCGCTGGAGGGAGGGCCATCCGTTGCGTTCGTATTTTTCGGTGAGTGTGATGGGGTTTTCCATGGGAAGTGTCCTTTACGAGATTGTACCGTTAATTCAATGTTGATTAATACGGGTTTTAAAGTAAAATTTGTTTGATGAGTTTCCTTCCGAAACAAACATTCGACACATTTTCAAACAGGCACACCCTGAATGGTCGGGCGCCATGATATTTGATTCTGTCATGGCGCTTTTGTTTCGAGGAGACAAAACTTTTGTTCATTGGAGAGGAGACCGTATGAAACAGAAAGCCCTGTATTTGTTTATGCTCTTTGCGCTGGTCCTTTCAGCGTGCGGGGGTGGAGCGAGCCAACCCGTGACCGCTCGGATCGGTTGGGCGGGCAGCCCGGATACGCTGAACCCGGGCATGGCCATTCTGATTGAGTCTTATACCATTTTTGAATTGGTGTACGACTCGATGTATGAGCTTAATCTCGACGGTTCATTCACGCTCAGTCTTGCAGAAAGCGCCGAAGTTTCTGACGACGGCATGGTGTGGACGTTCAAGATCCGTGACGGCATCGAGTGGCATGACGGACAACCATTGACCGCGGAAGATATTGCCTGGACGTATAACCTTTACAAGGATACGCCTGAATATCCCTATTTGAATGGATATTACACTCCCTACTTTGATACCATTGTTGCCACGGAAAACAATGAAGTTATCCTCACATTGACCGAGGCGATTCCCAATGTGGAGAGCCAGTTGATGTTCCTGTACATCCTTCCGAAGCATGTTTGGGAAGGTGTGGACAAGCTCGAATATGAAAACTTTGAAATGATCGGTTCGGGTCCCTTCAAGATGGCGGAATATGTGCAGAGTGAATTCGTGCGCCTGACCGCAAATAAGGAGCATTTCTCCACCCCGCCGAAGATCGATGAAGTGGTCTTCCAAACCTTCTCGAATCAGGATGCATTGGTGCAGGCGATCAAATCGGGTCAATTGGATATGATCACGGAAATGCCGAATACTGCCGCAGCTTCTCTGGACGAAGACCCAAATATTGAATTGGTGGTCGGCGCTCCATTGGCGCCCGGTGTTTCGGACATCATCTTCAACCAGATGGATCCTGAAAATTGTCCGACCGAAGAAGGCGGCATTTGCTCGGGTCACCCCGCTTTGCGGGACCGCAACGTGCGCCTTGCCATGTCTCACGCCACGGACAAGCAGCAATTGATCGATGTGGTTTTGCTTGGCCTCGGTGAGCCTGGTCTGACCTTGATCCCTGACGGCCTTGGTGTTTGGTACAACAACTCGATCGAAGATTTTGCCTTCGATGTTGCCAAGGCGAATCAGATCCTTGATGATGCTGGCTACGCCGACACGGATGGTGATGGTGTTCGCGAAATGCCAGACGGCTCACAGCCCCTGAACTTCCGTTTGAACTGGCCAAGCGACAGCATCAATGCTCCGCGTATGGCTGAATTACTCGGTGAAATGTGGGGACAGATCGGCATCACTCTCGAGCCGCAAGCGGTTGATCCTGATGCTTTGACCGCCCAATGCTGTCCCGCTTTTGATTTCGACATCATGATCTGGGGCTGGGCTTCTGACCCTGATCCAAGCGCACTGCTCTACGTGTATACCACCGATGCCATTCCGTATGGTTCGAGTGAAACAGGTTATTCAAACCCTGCCTACGACGATCTATACAACCAGCAGCAGGTCACCCTGGACTTTGAAGCCCGCAAGGACATCGTTTGGGAAATGCAGCGCATCGTTCATGAGGACGTTGTGTACATCATCCCGTTCTATGATTCCAGTGTGCAGGCTTTCCGAACCGACCGCTTCACTGGCTGGATCACCGATCAGGCCAAGGTTGAGCTCTCGGGTGTAACCTCCCTGACACAGATCGAACCTGTCAAATAATAGTTCTAATGACCATCGCCGCAGGGTGCAACCCGCCTTGCGGCGATGGTTCTATACTCGAGACTGAATGAGAGCGTGAAATTTGAATAGAACCCGCATCATCCTTCGTAAAGTCGCCTGGTCTGTTTTCACAATTTTTTTCGTCATCATCCTTAATTTTTTTCTGTTTCGTGTCCTGCCAGGTGATGCCGCCCGGGCTGGCATCCGCGACCCGCGCTTGAAAAAAGAAGCGGTTGAGATGCTGCGCGTCCGCTTTGGGCTGGATAAGCCCGTGATCAACTGCTTTGAGTCTTTGAATCCCATCGAGTTGGGGAGCTGTAACGTCAACCCGCTGGATACACAATTCTTTATTTACGTCCGCAACCTGCTGCAGGGAGAATTAGGGGTCAGCTATCATACCAATCGCCCTGTGGCAGAGATACTTTCAGAACGACTGTGGAATACGGTCCTGTTGATCGGTGCGGGTCAGATATTTTCCATCATCCTCGGCATGGCATTGGGGGTTTTCGCGGCATGGAAGGCTCGTACCTATCTCGATTATGGTGCGGTAGCCACGAGCCTTATCGCATGGAGTCTGCCGACATTCTGGCTGGGTATCATCCTGCTATTCTGGGGCAGCTCAAATGGATTTCCGCTGGCAGGCAAGGCAACCCCGGGCATGAGTTCCATGCCGTTATTGCAGCAATGGGGCGATATTGCCCGCCATATGTTCCTGCCAACCCTAACCTACACGATCGTTTATATGGGTGAATATACCCTCATCATGCGTTCCAGCCTGGTGGACGTGCTTTCGGAAGATTACATTCTCACTGCCAAGGCAAAAGGCTTGAGCGCTTTTCAAATTCTGAAAGATCATGCGCTGAGAAATGCCATGCTTCCGCTCGTCACTGTGATTGCCATCAATCTTGGCTTTACAGTAGCGGGCGCAATTCAGATCGAGGCAGTTTTCTCCTGGCCCGGGTTGGGGAGTGCCATTTTTGAGGCCGTTGAGCGCAGGGATTTCCCCATGCTGCAAGGCGCATTTCTTTTGATCGCAGTGGCAGTCATCATCGCCAACTTCCTTGCGGACCTGACCTATACCTGGCTTGACCCGCGTGTGCAGGTGGAGTAATTCAATGCAGGCAACTTTACAAACCTCCGAACAAAATAATTCACTTGCGGCGCGCTTACTTGTATTTTGGCGTGTTTTCAAAAAGAGCCGTACAGGCGTGATCGGGCTTGGCATGCTTGTCTTTATGATTCTGGTGGCGATTTTCGCACCCCTCATCGCACCTTACGGGAGATTGGAAACGATCAGCGTCAGCGATATTTACAGGCCGCCCAATGCGCTTCACATCTTCGGGACAGATGATGCAGGTCAGGATGTTTTCTCCAACTTTGTGTATGGTGCGCGCATCTCGCTGACAGTCGGCTTTTTTGCGGCGTTCATCTCCATCATCATCGGCGGGATATTCGGTCTTGTAGCGGGTTTTTTCGGCGGGCGTTGGGAAAACTTCCTCATGCGCTTCACCGATATCATGCTTGTTATCCCAGACCTGCCATTGATGGTCGTGATCGTGGCATTGACCAAACCCTCTTTGTTGAACATCATTTTTGTCATTGGTCTGCTCGGGTGGACGACGACAGCACGCGTGGTCCGTTCGCAGACCCTGGCGGTGAAATCGCGCAAATTCGTACTGCGTGCGCGTGCCATCGGCGCAGGCAGGGGGCATATTGTCTCACGCCATATTCTGCCGATGGTGATGCCGATCCTTGTTGTGCAGGCTGTGTTGGTGATCTCACTGGCGATCTTGAACGAAAGCGCCCTTGCATTTCTCGGGTTGGGTGACCCAACTACTCTCTCCTGGGGGCAGATGCTCAACTACGCCTTTGGGCGCGGAGCAATGTCGGCCGGGGCGTGGTGGGCGCTGGTGTTCCCGGGTTTTGGCGTTGTGTGGGTCGTGCTGGGACTGACCCTGTTTGGGCAGGGTTTGGAGCAAGTCCTCAACCCAAGGTTGGATACTCATCATCTAATGCCGAGCAGGCCCAATGTCAGGAAAGAGGCGGCAAACGCAAAGCCGATTCCGTCGCAGGCGCTGCTCGAGGTTCAGAATCTTTCCATCCATTATGTCAATGAAGGTCAGCTGCCTGCCCGGGCGGTGGAGAATGTCAGCTTTTCGTTGAATGAAGGCGAGCTGCTTGGCTTGGTCGGCGAGAGTGGATGCGGCAAGACTACACTCATGTTGGCGCTGCTTCAACTTTTGCCTTCTGCGGGGCAGATCGTGGATGGCAGAGTGTTTTTCAAAGGCGTAGACCTGACCGCCCTCAATGAAGAGGAAATGAACAAGATTCGTTGGAGCGGAATTTCGATCGTATTTCAGGGTGCAATGAATGCGCTCAACCCTGTGCGGACGGTGGGCGACCAGATCGCTGAAGCCATCATCAGGCACATACCAACCTACCCGCGTGAAGCGATCCCTGCGCGTGTGACCGAATTGCTCGACCTTGTCGGCATTGCCGCCGACCATCGCGACCATTTCCCGCATCAGTATTCGGGCGGTATGCGCCAGCGTGCATTGATCGCCATGGCACTGGCATGTAACCCGCAGGTGATCATTGCGGATGAACCAACCACCGCCTTGGATGTGATGATTCAGGCGCAGATTTTGGAATTGCTTGATTCGCTTCGCAAAAAACTCGGGCTTGCAATCGTCTTCGTGACGCATGACCTCGGTGTGGTGGCTGAGATGTGCGACAAAGTGCTGGTGATGTACGGCGGCGTTACAGCGGAATATGCCGATGTGGACGTGATCTATAACGACGCCAAGCATCCCTACACAGTGGAATTACTGAAAGCCTTCCCAGATCTGACAAAGCCAAAGAAGAAACTTTCATCCATTCCAGGGTACCCTCCGCGTTTGGATGCATTGCCCGCAGGCTGTCGTTTTGCGCCGCGCTGCCCCGCTGCATTTGACCGTTGTCATACCCAGCAGCCCAGCCTGCATCGCATCGGCACCCACGGACACATCGCCAGCTGCCATCTGGCAGAAGTAGGCAGCACCGTTCCGTTGCGGCGAATTGCCCCCCGAACCCAGAAATAAGGATACCCAATGAGCAAAGAATTTTTGGAAGTTCAAGGGCTAAAAAAATACTTTGAAGCAGGCAGACCCTCCCTGTTCTCAAAGGACACACGCAGCGTCCATGCGGTGGACGGAGTGGATTTCACCCTGCGCCGCAGTGAAGTGATCGCGCTCGTCGGCGAAAGCGGATGCGGAAAATCGACCCTGGCGTTGCTGCTGATGGGGCTGGAAGAGCCCACAGCTGGTTCGATCAAATTCGAAGGCATGGACATCACGCACCTGAATGACCACCAGCGCAAGCAAAAAGACCTGCGCCGAAAAATTCAAATGGTCTTTCAAGACCCGTACGAGTCTCTGAACCCCACCCAAACCATCGAAGAGATCGTCACCGAACCGCTTCTGGTACACGGCATGTTGAACACGCCAGACCGCGAAGAACGGGTCACCAAGGCGCTTGAAGATGCAGGCTTGAAACCTGCTGATGTCTACCGCAAACGCTATCCGCATGAACTTTCAGGCGGACAGCGCCAGCGTGTGGTCATTGCTGCCGCACTTGTTCTCGAACCAGAGATCATTCTGGCAGATGAACCCGTCTCGATGCTGGATGTCTCCATCCGCGCCGAGTTCATCAACCTATTGGCAGAGCTGCGCATCACGCGCCAGATCGCTGTCATTTTCATCACCCACGACCTTGGCTCTGTCGGCTTCTTCGCTGACCGTGTGGCGGTCATGTATTTAGGTCGCATTGTAGAGATCGGCACCATGCTCGAAGTGCTCGAAAAAACACAGCATCCCTATACCAAGGCGCTCATCTCTGTCATTCCCGTTCCGAACCCGCGTTTGCGGCACGAGCGCATTATTCTACAGGGCGAAACACCCAACCCCATCAACATCCCATCGGGCTGCCGCTTTCATCCGCGCTGCCCTGTGGCAATTGAAGCCTGCGCCCTTACCGACCCCGCCATGGTAACCCTTTCCAAAACTCACCAGTCGGCATGCTTGTTGCTTGTAAAGTAAATGGACATCACCAGCCCGCAAAACCCGCGCATAAAACATATTGTCAAGCTCCGCGAAGACAAACGTCAGCGCCAAAAAGATGGTTTGATCCTCGTGGAAGGCTTCGATGAGTTGACTCTCGCCCTCGGCTGCGGTCTGGTTCCGCAGACGCTTCTAACTGCGCCCGAGCTTGCCAGCCGAGACCTAGGCATTCCCTCCGCTGATAGTGAGATCGTTACCGTCAGCCGTGCTGTGTTCGAGAAAATGTCCTATCGTGATAACCCCGATGGCTGGCTGGGCATCTTCCCGACCCCGAAAACCTCACTGGATGACCTGAGCCTCTCGCCCTCGCCGTTGGTGATCGTGGCAGAGTCCATTGAGAAGCCTGGCAATCTCGGCGCCATTCTACGGACAGCCGACACTGCGCAAGTGGATGCCCTGCTCATCTGCGACCCGCGCGTGGACTTGTGGAATCCCAATGTCATCCGCGCCAGCCGCGGAGCGGTCTTTGCCGTACCCACCGTCGAGATGGATTCGCCGACTTCGCTGACATGGCTCAGGTCCAGAAAGATGCGTGTGCTTGCCGCCACGCCGTCTGCCAATGTCAACTATACCGATGTCGATTTACGAGAACCCGTTGCCATTGCCGTCGGCACGGAAGATAAAGGCTTGACCGATTTCTGGATGGAACAAGCCGACCTGAAGGTGCTGATCCCCATGCAGGGCAGGGTGAACTCGTTGAATGTTTCGATTGCCACAGCATTGATCACGTACGAAGCAGTGCGGCAGAGAAATATAAGATAATTTTGGGTAGAATCGTACCCGCCATGAAGATCAATCGCACGATCATGCATTCCGAACAGGTCTTTGCAAATTTGGGGAAGGAATTGAGCGCCACGGCCAATGCCGTTACCGCTGCCGAGATCATTTTGAATGCTGCCAATGAATTGATCGGATGGGATGCCTGCTACCTGATCTTGTACGACCCGCAAAAGGGTGGCAAGCCGCGTCCGTTATTGACGATCGATACGGCTGACGATAATTTCATCATCCAGCATGATGCAGCGCCTGATAAACCCAGTGAGAATATGCTGCGCGCAATCCATGATGATGGCTTTTTATCACTCTACGAAGAGACTTTTTCGCTGCCCGCCAGCATGTCATTTGGGAATCATTCCCGTCGGACGCTTTCGCAGTTATTCGTGCCAGTACGTAGTGATGCCCACACGGTTGGGGTGCTTTCGATCCAGAGTTATCAGCGCAATGCCTATGATACCGATTCGCTCGAAACCCTGAAGACTCTGGCAAATCACTGTGCTGGCGCGCTGGAGCGAATCTGGGCGCAGGAGGCTGCCAGCCACATGGCAGAACGCTTGAAGGTGTTGTATCAGGTGACGCATGCCATCAGCGCCAGCCTGGATATGGACCAGTTATGTGATGCCATTCATCATGCTGTGGAAAATGTGATGCCTTGCGATGATTTCGTCATCGACGGGTACAACCCTGAAAGGAAGAGATAATTGCCTGCGGCATCGAATATGAAGTGTATGGGAGCGAAACAGAAGACCTGACTCAATCGGTGCTGGCTGTACCAATGATCCTGCAAGGACAAGTGGCAGGGATGATCTCGACACAGTCTCAAAAGTAAAATGCATATACCCGAGACGATCAGTACCTGCTCGAACTGCTTGCCAACCATGCGGCGATCGCCATCGAGAACTCACGCCTGTTTGCCACGATCCAACGACTGGCGAACACCGATCCGCTGACAGGGGTGCTGACCCGCCGCAAATTCTTCGATATGGCCGAACATGAATTCCAGCGTGCGAAGCGCTACAAGACGCCTATGTCCATTTTGATGCTGGATGTGGACGAGTTCAAACAGTTCAATGACCGTTTTGGTCATCAGGCGGGCGATCTGGTGCTCGAAACAGGTCGCTTCACGCTGCATGGAATCCCTGCGCAGCGTGGATGTATTCGGCAGGCTGGGCGGCGAGGAATTTGCCGCTGTTCTGCCAGATACCAACCTTGAAAAGGCGGCGCAGGTGGCAACCCGCCTTTGCTCCATGATCGAAGAGATGACCCTTGCTGAAACTGAGGCGCTCTTTGAAATGTCCACTGGTGAGCAGGTGGATAGAGATAATCTGAAAGTAACCGTCAGCGTGGGGGTTGCAGAATGCGACGAATCCTGCCGTAACATCGATGTCCTGCTCGACCACGCCGACCGCGCGATGTACTCGGTGAAGTACACAGGGCGAAATCGCATTAGCGTGTGGAAGTGAATGCAGACGGCAGTCTGCCAAAAATGGATAAAACAAAAGTTCTCCGAGATGTTTATCGGGGAGAACTTTTTCATCCTTCCTACTTCATCCCTGCTCTATCAATCTGCCGCCTGAGCATCTCGTTTCACCATGACCGAATCTGCGGTCACGTTTTCACGCTCGCTGCCAATGATCTCCTCCGCGACCCCATACGCGACCTCCAACTCATGGCGGAACTGCTGGGTGTACAGGCGGTAGTAATGTCCGCGCTGGCGCAGGAGCTCGGCGTGCGTGCCTTGCTCGGCAATGCGTCCGTCCTCGATCATGAGAATCCTGTTCGCGCGGCGGATGGTCGAAAGGCGGTGCGCGATGACAAAGGACGTGCGTCCCTGCATTAGGGCTTCCATCCCTTTTTGGATCAGCGCTTCTGTCAACGTGTCCACCGAAGAAGTCGCCTCGTCCATGATGAACAATTCAGGTCGGGCCAGCACTGCGCGCGCCAGTGAGATCAATTGCTTTTGCCCCACCGAGAGCAGATTGCCGCCTTCGCCCACGTTCTGGTCGTAGCCTTTCTCCAGCGTCAATATAAAATCATGCGCGCCCGCTACCTTCGCGGCTTCTTCCACGTCGGCATCGCTTGAGTCCAATTTGCCGTAGCGGATATTCTCACGCACTGTCCCTGAGAACAGGTGCGGCGTTTGCAGCACGATCCCGATGCGCTTGTGGATCGACTCGAGCGTGTACTCGGTGTAATCCCGTCCGTTGATGCGGATTATCCCGTTCTGCGGCTCATAGAAGCGGCACAGCAAATTCACGATCGTAGACTTCCCGCCGCCCGTCGGGCCGACCAGCGCGATGGTCTCCCCAGGCTGCACCTTGAGCGTGAAATCGGATAGCACAGGCTTACGGTCTTCGTAATAAAAGTCTACGTGGTCGAATTCGATCTCGCCCATCAGCGTTTTCGCCTCGATCGCTTCGGGACGGTTGTGTACGTCGGGTGGAGTATCCACCAGCTTGAAGATTCTCTCCGCTGAGGCAATGCTATGCTGCATTTCTGCATAGACGCGCGCCAGATCCTGCACAGGCCACATCATGAAGGTCAGGTATGAGACGAAGGCTTGAATCCCGCCGATGGTGATCAAGCCCAGCGAGATCTGCGTCCCACCGTACCAGACAATGGCTCCCAGCGCGACAGCGGCAATGATCTGCACCGTCGGCAAAAAGAGTGCCGAAAGCCATGCCGCCCGATATGAAGCACGGAACATGTTCTTTGTCAAATCCTGAAACTCAACCAGATTCGCATCTTCACGTCCCAGCGCCTTGACCACACGCACGCCTTGAATGTTCTCGTTGTAGGCGCCCGTGATCTTGCTGTTCGTGCGGCGCGTCGTGCGGAACTCAACCAGAATATATTTCTGGAATTTGGTCGCCACGAAGACCATGATCGGGATGATGACAGACACGATCAGCGCCAGCCGCCAGTTGATGATCGCCATGAAAGTCAGCGAGGTGATGATGTTCATCAACGCCCAGGTGCTGTCCACGATGCCCCAGGTCACCAGTTCCGAGACACGCCCCGTGTCCGATGTGACGCGCGCAATCAGGCGTCCGACCGCGTTTTGAGCATAGTACGAAAGCGACAAGTCCTGCAAGTGATTGAAGAGCATCTTACGCAGGTCATATTGCACGCGTTCACCCAGCACACCCGCGAGGTAGATGAATATGAAGATGAACGCGGCTTGCATCAGCAGGAACGAGCCGTACAGCCACGCGATCTCAATGATGCGTTCCTTGTCCCTGAGGTTGATGCCGTCATCCACGATCTGCTTGTTCAGGTACGTGAAGTACGCGTCCATGCTCGAAACGAGCGCAATGGTGATTAGAAAGCCCAGCACCCACTTCCAATGCGGCTTGAGCAGCGTCCCAATGCGCCGCAGGATTGGCGCTGTCAATTGAGAGGTATGTTCTTCTTCTTCAAGTTCGATCAGTTCGATATTTTCAGCCATGGTTCATTCTCCGAATGAAAAGGATGAAGGATGAGGGATAAAGGATAAATTCCTTTGACCGCTCATTTCTTTTTCATCCGATTCTTTATCTTTGTTACGATGGTCGTAAAAATCGCCAGCAGTTCGCTTGTCTCTTTGCGAAGCGATTCGACCTTTTGATTCGGCAGTATCTGCGCCTTTACCAATAATTCGAGCCAGTAATCGGTCTCATCCAGTTCCTGCAAGGCGGTCTCGAATTTATTAGAGTACAAAACCACTGCCTCTGGCAGTGAGTGGAGTAAAAAGGTTATACCGTGAAAAGTAATTGAGAATGTTGGGTATGATGAGCGCAACTGGAAGGCGTGCAACCAACCAAAA
>Ga0116204_1001670_pt1 | contig 12319 bp, 7 predicted proteins | sample LakKivwa52mmetaG_FD_94481 | JGI IMG/M metagenome (GOLD analysis project Ga0116204, IMG submission 94481) | Anoxic lake water microbial communities from Lake Kivu, Rwanda to study Microbial Dark Matter (Phase II) - Lake Kivu water 52m metaG | ecosystem: Environmental > Aquatic > Freshwater > Lake ...
ATTTTAACCGACGATATGTTTGAGCTTCCTTCAAAAAAAGGAGTGAAAGAACTGATTGTGAGCAGATCGTATGCCGAGAACAAGTTTAACAAAGCCGGACTTTCAAAGCTTAAAGTAGCCTGAGGTTATATCAGTAAAAAAATTTTAGCAGCTTTTGTAATCCACCATTTGGAAACAAAGCTGCTTTTTTTGCGTTTAACAGTATTGTATTTTTTATGGTGCTTTGATGGCACGGTAGTTGTTTTAGATGAACTCAACCACTTAAAATTATGTATTCCAATTTACAGCATGGCAATTTTCAGCGAATAAGCGGCAAAGGAAAGCTTTGGCTGTCTGGCTTTGTATTCATGCTGTTGATGTTTTTTTTTCCAGAGCTTATGTTTGCCCAGTTTGTAGTGCACGACCTCAAAAAGTCGGGTAATGACACATTGGTAGTTAGGGCAATGGTGAAGGATTACGACACAATTCCTTATTTGCAGCTTCCTGAGGTGGTTGTATTTAGCTGGCTCGATTTCAGCAGGGAACGTGACTTCAGAAGGTATCAGCGTTTGGTTCACAATGTAAAGAAAGTATATCCATATGCGCGTTTGGCCGGCATAAAGCTACGGGAGTATGAGGCAGTTTTGCAGGCTGCACCCAACGACAGGGAGCGACGCAAAATCATGAAACAGGCCGAGCGTGAAATAAAGGCGCAGTTTGAAGGCGAACTGAAGGAGCTTACTTTTAGTCAGGGAAAGATACTGATAAAGCTGATTGACCGCGAAACCCGTGAAAGCTCTTATACCTTGTTGCGTGAGCTGAGAGGAGATGTTACTGCTTTTTTTTATCAGGGTTTTGCCCGCATTTGGGGTTATAATCTGAAAACCAAGTATGACGCGGCTGGAGAGGATGAAATGATTGAGCTGATTGTCCGGATGATTGAGTCGGGCCAGTTATAACGCGGGTAAAAATATTCAGCAGCTTATTTTCCTCTTCCTTGAAGAACGATTAAAACCGTGTAGATCAATATCTTAATATCCATTGCCAGACTCATGTTTTCGATATACAGGATATCATATTTGAGTCGTTCGATCATTTCATCCACGGTGGATGCATAGCCATATTTAACCTGACCCCATGATGTAATACCAGGTTTTACTTTCAACAGCAGTCGGTAATGCGGGGCACGCTTAACAATTTGATCTATATAATATTGCCGCTCAGGCCTTGGGCCTACCAACGACATATCACCTTTCAACACAGTGTAAAACTGGGGTATTTCATCAAGGCGTACTTTTCGGATAAACTTTCCGAATGGGGTAATACGCGGATCGCTTTCGGAACTTAATTGAGGGCCTGCTTTTTCAGCATCAGCATACATGCTTCTGAATTTATGCATCTTAAAGGGCTTACCTCGCAAACCGATGCGTTCCTGTGAGTATAAAACAGGGCCTCTGGACGAAAATTTAACACCGGCTGCTGTAAAAACATATAACGGGATCAGTAGTATCATAGCCACAATTGAAATCATAACATCCATCACCCGCTTAAGTGATTGCTGCCAGGCCGGCATCAAATCGGGTGAAATCTGAATGAGTGGTGCGTGCCATATGCCCGACAATTTCACCGATCCAAAGAGAATATCCTGCATAATTGGGATAATCTTAATTACCACTGCTGTATCCTCAAGTTTGGCAATTATTTTGTCAATAGTGTCGGTTTCAGTACGCTCGATTGCTATTATGACTTCTTCAATTTGTTTTTCTTCCACTATTCGTTTTATATCATTATACGATCCCAGGTGCGGAAGATACTGTCCGATTTTATAGTCATCCTTGTCATAAACACTTAAAAACCCGACAAACAAATTTCCACTTGAACGTTCCTGATTTTCAATGTCTTGATATATTTTCAAGGCATTCCCGTTGCTTCCTACAATAACGGTATTAAAACCCATAAGCTTGTTATGGATTTTGCGCACTGTTATGGACGTAAGGGTGAGGCGGCCGGCATATGTTAGCAGAAAGTGAAGGCTAAAAAGCACAATAAACGACTGATAATAAGATTTGTAGGTTACAATAACATCATCAAGGATAGCCACAAAGAAGATTATGGTAACGCCTATAAGCGTGATTACCAGTGTTTGGCCCAGTTCTTTTAAACGGGCTTTACGATAGATTTTTCGGTAAGTACCAACCATTGCATATAGCAATAGCCAGCCGACGGGAATGAAGAAAATTCCATACCAGAAGTTAGGGTCGCTGAAGATGACGTCAAATTGCTCATGAAATACAGGGTTTTCTGACTGTTTGCGGAAGATATAAAACAACGACCAGGCCATAATCGCTGCTATCCAGTCGAGAAGTATGTATTTGGCAACTTGTAGATTTCGGTTCATTATGAATCAGATCTGTGTATAAGCTTAATATTATCGAAATAGAAGCGGGCCTGACTGTCGCTGCCTTTTTCCGATTCAAAATATACTTTGAAGTAGGAAGCGTTTATGTATTCAGTTGCAATAGGAGTTAAATTAATGTAAATTTTGTTCCACTTCTGACTTTTATTGACTACCAAAAGAGGCAGATTTAGAATGGTATTGTCGATTCGCGCCAGCAATCCAACCCCGAAGGCCCGATCGCATTTATAGTCGAGTTCCAAAAAAACCGGCGAGCCCTTTCCGGGAAGTTTATATCCCAGATATGAGATTATCTGAAATTTTGATTTTTCTCCTTCCAGGTGAACGATGCCTGAATATGCAGAATTGTCGGATAATAATGCCTCAGGGTTGTGTGCGGGTTGTGTAGCAAAGATGGAAGTATCGCTTTGTCCGGATTTTTCCATTGATATATTGGCTCTTTCAAAATCCTCCATCCAGGCAAAATTCAGGGAAGTGTAGTAAGAGGTTGTTGGGTTAACCCGAACCACGGAGTCTTCAAATAAGCTAAAGTCCTGCACTATGAATGGCCTGACGAAAGGGTAGGCAGCCCGCGTGGCCGCTATTCCATTGAGCCTGATTCCGGGTCGGATTTCAAGTTTGTTTTTTCCGCGGGCCAGCACCGGAAATTTTGCCGGTAGCTCAAAGGCTCCTATCAATTGATCATTAACATACACCCAAACATCGGTAAACTGATGCGTTTTACTGCCCTGAGAGGCGTAATCGGTAGTAAAAAAAACAGTGTCTATCTGCAGGTAGGCCGGTATAGTTTGCTCTCCCTCAAACTTGTAGCATCCATTAAAGGATAATACTGCCAACAGCATGAATAGAGGAGCAAAAAACCTATAGCGTAAAGGATTTAGCATAGATGCGTTTTTGGTTCGCGGATCTTGGTTGTAGAACGCCCGCAAACGTTTGCATATTGTATGTTTCACAATAAAATTTATAGCTTAGGTGCGTTCTCTTTTACGCTTTCCAAAATTTGATGCGCTACCAGCAAAACATTGAAACCATCCTCAATCGTTACCATAGGAATGGTATTGTTCACCACAGCCTCATAAAAGCTTTCAAGCTCAGCTTTAATTGCATTAAGAGGTTGTATATCAGGCTTTTCAAAAATAATATGACGCATACCCCTTCCATTGCCAAGGTCAATCACCATCGCCATTGGATCGTCGGGTTCGGTGGTGATGGTCTTCATGCGGACGATTTCGGTTTTTTTATCGAGAAAGTCTACTGTAATGTAGGCGTCTTTTTGAAAGAATCGTGTCTTCCGCATGTTTTTCAGCGAGATACGACTGGCAGTCAGATTGGCAACACACCCATTTTCGAATTCGATACGTGCATTGGTGATATCGGGCGACTCGCTCACAACAGTTGTTCCGCTTGCACTTATTTTCCGGATGTTTGATTTCACCACGCTCAGCAGAATATCAATATCATGAACCATCAAATCCAGTACTACCGGAACATCGGTGCCACGTGGATTGAATTGTGCCAGACGATGTGTTTCGATAAACATGGGGTTTGCGATGGAATCTTTTGCTGCAAGAAATGCCGGATTGAATCGCTCCACATGCCCAACCTGAACTTTAACACCGGCCACCGAAGCCATACGGATAAGTTCGCGGGCTTCATCTGGAGTTGCAACGACAGGCTTTTCGATAAAAACATGTTTTCCCTTTTCCAACGCCAATTTAGCGCAACTGAAATGCGAAATAGTAGGCGTAACAATATCAACCACCTCACTCGCATCAACTAGTTTTTCAATACTTTCGAACTGCTTAAGCCCAAACTCCGAAGCAACTTTTGCAGCATTTTCAGTATCTGGGTCGTAAAAACCAACAATCTCAAACTCTTTGATTTGAATCAAACATTTCAGGTGAATCTTGCCCAGATGCCCTGCCCCTAAAACACCAATCTTTAACATGTATCTGAATTTTTGCAAATTTACCATTTTTTTGTTGACCCTATTTTCTAACTTCGCAATGGCTAAAATTTCGATACATTCAAAACCTTTCACTGGTATAAGTAACATATGCTCAGCACGCTAGATACATTCAGGCACAAAGGACTCAGGAAAAAACTGGTCGAAATCATTCGCGAAAAAGGAATAGACGACGCTAGTGTTTTATCCGCGATTGAACAAGTTCCCCGTCATTTTTTTATGGATTCATCCTTTGTTGAATTTGCTTATCAGGATAAACCTTTCCCAATTGGATCAGGGCAAACCATATCACAGCCCTATACCGTTGCTTTTCAAACGATGCTTCTGAAGGTTTCACGTGGATTGAAGGTTCTCGAAATAGGAACAGGATCAGGTTATCAGGCTTGTGTTCTGGCCGAGATGGGCGCGAAGGTTTTTAGTGTAGAGCGTCAGCGGAAGCTTTATTTCAAAACGAAAGGTTTTCTGGAAACCTTGCCATGGTCTGTAAAAGTGTTTCTGGGGGATGGTAATGAAGGGTTGCCGAGTTTTGCTCCCTTCGACAGGATACTTATCACTGCTGCTGCACCTTCAATTCCGGCTGCACTTTTGGATCAACTGAAAGTAAATGGTATTTTGGTAGTGCCTTATGGTCAGGGGGCAGATCAGCAGATGCAGCGAATCACAAAGCTGGAAGACGGTACAATTTCAACCGAAACCTTTGGTGCTTTTCGGTTTGTGCCTATGCTTGGGGATTTGGGAAATGATTGATGCTGAATAAGATAATTTGTATCAGGCTTATTCTGTTTGAATTTTTCACGCTTTGGGTTATCGTCTTTATAATTTCAGCTGTTATTTTTGTTTAAAATTGTTTAAGAAAGCAGTTTCGATGTCAATTTGAACAAATTACTATATTTGGCTAGTTTAAAATCAATCCAAATAAGATGTATAATAATCCTGTTCTAGATCGTTTGCCGCGTCATTTATTCAAGCTGGTTATTGATCAGCCTTTCAACAGTTATACATGGCAAGATCACTCAATTTGGCGGTATGTGATGCGGCAGAATGTTGATTTTTTGAGGGATAAAGCACATCCTGCTTATCTTGAGGGTTTGAGAAAAACAGGAATTTCTATCGAAAGGATACCTGATATTCAATCAATGAACGGTATTTTGCAGCAGATTGGATGGGCTGCTGTTACGGTGGATGGGTTTATACCTCCGGCTGCATTTATGGAATTCCAGGCATACAATGTTTTGGTGATTGCTGCCGACATAAGGCCGATCAATCAGGTTGAGTACACCCCAGCGCCTGATATCATACACGAAGCTGCAGGACATGCTCCAATTATTGCTGATGAGGATTATGCTGAATATCTGCGCTACTTTGGCGAGATTGGATCGAAAGCATTTTCGTCAGCAGCCGATTATGAGCTTTACGAAGCGATAAGGTATCTGTCAATTTTAAAGGCAGACCCCAATTCAAGCGAATCGGCAATTGAACATGCTGAAAAACTACTGGAACAGAAGGAGCAGAACCTGGGCATCCCCTCGGAAATGGCATTAATTCGTAATTTGCATTGGTGGACAGTTGAGTATGGCCTTATTGGTGATTTGCATCAACCAAAAATCTATGGTGCAGGATTGCTGTCATCTATTGGTGAAAGTGCCGGAGCGTTGAGCGACAGGGTGATTAAGCTGCCTTATAATATCGATACTGTTTACTATGGTTTTGATATCACCAAACCACAGCCTCAACTTTTTGTAACCCCTGACTTTGCGCATCTTACCCAGGTTTTAGACGAGTTTGCCAGCCGTATGGCTCTCAGAAAAGGGGGTATCGAAGGAATTTTAAAGGCGATTGAATCGGGTTCCACGGCAACCTGTGTTTACAGCAGTGGGTTACAGGTATCAGGTACTTTTACTGCTTATCTGCTTCATCAGAACCAACCCATTTATATCAGAACCAGCGGACCTACTGCCCTTAGTTACCTGAACAAACAATTAGTTGGTCACGGAAAATCCTACCATCAGCATGGGTTTGGATCGCCAATTGGAAGAATTAAGAACGCTTTTAAACCCCCTCGTTTTTTGGAAGATGCTGATCTGGCCGAACTTGGTATTAATGTGAATAAGCGTTGCTTGATCGAATTTGAATCTGGATTAACCGTAAAGGGTGTTTTGTTGCGTACAACACGTGCCGAGGGTAAATTGCTTTTGATGAGTTTTAGCGATTGTTTGGTGCAGTATGAGGATCAGATTTTGTTTGAGCCGTCATGGGGCATTTATGATATGGCCGTTGGCGAAAGCATCGTTTCTGCTTATACCGGACCAGCAGATCCTGATGCATTTGGAGTTGATTTTCCGCAGCCAAAAGAGAAGACGCATAAAATTACCTATAATGACAAGCAGAAATATTTGTTCGGGCTTTATAAAACCATGCGTGAAATTAGAGAGGAAAATGGCGATACAACAAAGCTGGTTCCATTGTGGACGGAGCTGAAATGCAGTTATCCTGAGGAGTGGTTACTGCCACTTGAAATTGCAGAGTTTTGTGTTGAAAGCAATATAAACAGTCCACTTGTTTCCGAGATCATTACACATCTTCAATTACTCAGACAATCAAAACCAGAGTTGGAGAATTTAATTCGGCGTGGTTTAAACCTTCTGAAAACAGCATAAAAAAAGGCCGGTACAATCAAGCGCCGGCCTTCATTTTTGTTCGAAGAATTATTTTCTTATGGTAATGCGTTGAACGGCCATGTTTTGGTTGCTTTCAACACTGATGATGTAAACCCCTGCATTCAGATGTGAAAGGTTTATTGCTTTGCTAAACTTTCCATTGTTTGCTTCTGCTTGCTCAAAATATACAAGTTCGCCAATGAGATTGGTTACCTTGATACTTACATTTTGTCCTGCAAGTTGTTGAATGTCAAGGTTAAAATAGCCATTGGAAGGATTCGGATAAACCTGAATATTTGCTGCACTGAATTCGGCAACGCCAATTGTGCTGCGAACCAATACTTCTTTTTCTTCCGACCATTCACCTTGTCCGCAATCATTGCTTCCTGCTGCTTTTATTTTTGCAATTCCGGTAAAGCTGGCGTTCCAGGCGATAGTGATTCCGGTTCCTTCTCCGCTGATGGTTCCTGCCTCTGCCGGTTCAACCATCCATTGGTAGTTTTGTGTATTGGCAGTAGCCTGAATACTGATGTTGCTTGAGGTAACAAAAGCATGGTCTACTGTATCGGGAGCTGAAGGTTTGAGTGGTGCTACAGGTACAAAGTTTAATTGGACGATGGCATGTCCGCTTGGCACTGCTTCGCAATTATTGGCATCCTTAACCAATAGTGCGGTGTATGTATGTGCTTGTTCTGGAGTGTGTTGCATCACAAATGGTGAGGAAGGTACTTCTACAGTTCCCAAACCATCTGCCATTTCTACAAGCCAGGGTGCCTGGCCGGTAAGCTCGAAGCTTATTTCGGCAGCTGAACCGGCACATACTGTTTGGTCGCCACTGATCAGCAAACTTGGCAGGACATGGAATCCGGCAACAAATGAACTGGAATTTGCAGCACAGCTTCCAATACCGATGGCAGTCAGGGTAAGTGTAACTTGTCCGGCTGTCAGGTCTTCGGCACTCGGCGTGTAAACCGGATTCAGCAATGCGGCATCATCAAAAGTTCCGCTACCACTCGAAGTCCATAACAGGCTGCTGTAGTTACTTGCTTCGGCCAGGGTTACAACGTAATCTGAGCCTGCACAAACAAAGCCATCATCGCCGGCAAAAGAAAGAGCCAGAGGGTTGATAGTTAGCGTTTTAGTGCTTTGAACGGTACTAGTGTTTCCGGTAACTGTCAGCTTTAATGAAACACTTCCTGCCAGTATGTCGGCTTCACTTGGTGTGTAAATGGGGTTGAGGATTGCAGGATTATTGAAAGTGCCTGTTCCTGTTGTTGTCCAGGCAAGAGCAGTGTAGTGACTTGCCATTCCGTCAAGTTGGTGCGTATCACCAGCACAAATGCTTGCATTGGTACCGGCCCATCCTGTTGTAACGATGGTTGGAGGTAGAGTGATATAGTCAATCCATGCACAGTCTTCACCGCTGGAAACGATGTAGTCCTTCATGTATTCCCACCGGAATGTGCGATTACCAGCTTGAACAGGGAATGATACCTTACTCCAGGGAATATTACCGGCCCATTCGGCTACCTTGGTGTTGTCAATGTAGAATCGCAGGAAGTCGTATCCTGATTCAGAAGAAACTCTCCTGAAGAAAGAAATGGTATCGTTTACACTAACCTGATACTGCAGACTCATTTGGGATGACTGGCTGTGGGTAATTGCACCTGATTTGGCTGAGAAACTACCCTCATAAGGATTAACAGTGGTGATGGTCCAGGGAAGGTTTCCGGCGAACGTCCATGGGAAGGAGCTGAAATTGCCCGATTCAAAATCTTCCAGAATAAGGCCGACTTTAGCCGAGAAAGATTTTTGTGCCGAGTAGGCTCCTGCCTGGATACTGAAATCAAATGTTACTGCCTGTCCGATGGGTGCACCACCATTAACAGTGATATTGAAAACCGCATCGATAGCTTGTCCGGTTTCAATAGTCGTATACTCCAAAGCTGAACTGTTAACGGTAACAAACGGACTGTTGAACACTAATCCTGCTAAACCATTGGCTGCCTGACTACTGCCTGAATTTGTAAAGCTTACTTTTATTTCAGCAGTTTCGCCCGGATCCAGTCGCCCGTTTCCGTTACCGGCAGGATCGAGAACAACGTAATTGCCAATACTGAAGGCAGGTGCCAAGGCTGTAAGGTTAAAATTGGTTGACCATGTATCCTGATCGCTAACCATTGTTATCGTAAACTGAATAGCAGTATTGTTAGGAACATTGTCAGCAACTGTAAAGGCAAAAGCATCAGTTATCATGGATACATCACTTGGATTGATAGTGCCAAACTCCTGCTGGTTATCGGTGATGGTTACGAAAGGTGATGTGGTACTAAGTGTAGCAACAATATTTGAAGCCGGTTCAACCCCAAGATTTTTCAGTTGAATACCTAGTACAACATCTTGTGCATAATGTACCTGCCCTCCGGTTAATCCATTAACCAGGTTTGACATATAAGCAACGAAAGGCCCTGAGGCAGGGATAATTTCAATTTCGTTGATGTAAGTTACCTTGTTATATCCAAATACTGCAATTTTCAGGTTTCCGACATTGTTTAATGCAGGGAAAGTAATGGTTGTGGATCCGTTGTTAATATAACCGGTTCCAATTATTTCGCCATCAATGGTAAGAGCAACAATAGCGCCTTCTGCATCTGCATTTACAGTAAACTCCGACATACCGAGGAAGATAGCCGGCATGTGTTGAACGTTCATGGCAACAGGAGCCGTGGTGCGCATGGTCATACTTGGGTCGCCGAACATAATCCATGTATCGTGTGTGCTGCGGCCTGAAGTGCCGTGCAGGTCAATCATTTTCATGCTTCCGTTGATGGAAACTCCGCCAAAGGTGCGTTTAATGTTGTTCTGATAGCTTTCCACCAGGATAGTAACCATTTCATCTTGTCCTGTCATTGGTGGCTGCCAGGGTTGCGAAATCCACGACATCATAGTTCCAAGTGCACCGGCAGGTTGACCGTTGTGGGTGGCACGCATCCAGCTTTCTGCAAAGCAGGTACCGTTGGTAAAGCGTCCATTGTCGCATGCAACAGCCCAAACGATGGGGTGTTTGCCAACGTTTGTGAGTGCATTCACATGTGAGGTGCCATAACCTGCCACACTCCAACCTGTTTGTGAGCCATGATTGCAGAAGTTAATAAGGCTGGTTCCTGCGTTAATACGTTGTGAAATCTGGGCAGCAGTGGTATTCGGAAGTCCGGGTACACCACCATCGTATTCACGGTGTACGGTAGTATAAGTATAGTTAAGCAGGCTATCGCGAATGTAATCCATGTGAACATAATCAGATTCGCCCCCATTGTGTCCGTTTCCGGCTCCTTCGTTTCTGGCAACACCGGTTCCTATGCTAAGCCATGTGGCAGTATGATCCAAATCGCGCTCAAATGCAATAACCTTTGCTACCTGGTTTTGCACATCGGCAACACTTTCGGAAGAGAATCTTCCCACAAAAACTTCATTGTAGGAGTCATTTCCGGCAAGATAACCATAGAAATAGTCGGAAAAACCACCGGCTGTAGTGTTGTTGAAACTAGGTACGTGCTGATGATCACCAACCAATAATAAATGGGTTAATCCATTAGTATTGTAATAATTTAAAACATAATCCTTGATTGCTTGTGGTGTGGTTCCAATCATTGAAACATCCACTATTTGAGTGTGACGACCAATGGTTTTTTTCCATTGCACAAAAGGTTGCATAGCTTCCATGTATGGGCCATGACTAATAATCAACAAATTGCCTTGCTCCTGCAAAACAGGGTATCTTGTTTGTGCTTGTCCGTAGTTGATGAAGTGATTTGAATAAATATGGCTGAATTCAGGGTCTTCTTTCATTAAGGCAGAAGAACGAACCAATTGATTTTCACCACCGGTACCGGTGCGGTATATTTCAACCGTAATATCATAGAATACACGCAGAGTTTTGCTTACTGGGTTGTAAACAAACGGATGAATGGTTAAAGCCTGGCCTCTGAAATTGCGCAGAATATAGGGTTCCTGCAGCAGGGCTTGGGCAGTTGGATAAAATGCATCCTGCTGATACATGCTTCCATAGGTATAGGGAACAGTAGCAGGATCTATCTTTCTTGAAAAGTCGCCTTTTGAGGGAGCAACTTCTAAGTTTTCAATGTCAAGATATTTTGAACTGATAATTTTAACATCCATCATGGCGTCATCACCAATAATAGCCGATACTGCAAATTTAGGCACATCGGGAGCCCCTTTTTCGCTGAGTGAAACCATTTTAGGAACGCTTACAATAGCAGCTTTTCCTTTTGGAGTATTAACAAAATTTGTGTAAAATCCATCGATTGAGAACTGTACAACAATCTGATCGTTTTGTGCCTCAATTAAACGTTGACGGATAGGAGCAGGTGTTTCGCTGCGGACACTGTTCCATTGCTGGGCAAAGCCTGCCATGGACAACAAAATAATAAGTGTGAATAGGGTAAACTTTTTCATGTTTAAACATTTAGACCTAAAAAAAAGAAACTGCATCAAAAGTAAGTAACATTTTACGATTGATGCAGTTTCAGGATTTACTTTTCGACTATTGGATTACAACTTTTTTAACTGTTGTGGTAGTTCCAGTGTGCAAACGCAGGTAATAAATACCCTTTGCTACACCTGTGAGGTCAATTTTATTAGTGTGTACTCCGTTGATATTCATCTGATTACTATTGTATACAACCTGGCCTTGATAATTGAGCAGGAAATACTCAGCTTTGTTGGCTAAGCCGTTTATTTGAATATTCAAAACGTTAGTTGCGGGATTTGGATGCACCATCAAACTTAATTCCTGTTCATTTTCACTGATGAATGAGCAAATGTCAAAGGTAACAATGATCTGATCCGTTGAAACGCAACCGTTATTATCCGTTGCAGTGGCTGTAATGGTATGTGTACCAGCGCCCATTTCACTTCCGGTTAAAAGTATTGTTGGGGTAGTTTGGTTGCCGGGAGTCCACAGATAGGAAGCTGCATTTGGGATTGTTGCATCCAATGTGATACTCTGCCATACACAAAGTGTTGTATCCTGACCGAGACTGACAGGTGCTATTTGGTGCACCGAAAGCAGTACCTGGCCAGAAACCTGTGTAGTGCCATCACTTACAGTTACGGAATAGGTGGTGGTTTCACTTGGAGAGGCAATTGGGTTGGCAATGTTTGGATTGCTTAATCCGGTTGCAGGACTCCAGCTATAGGTATAATTACCACTGCCTCCACTTGAGTGGGCGTTAAGCATAGCGGCACTTCCGTGACAAATGGCAGATGGATATGCTGCCG
>Ga0116204_1001673_pt1 | contig 12308 bp, 12 predicted proteins | sample LakKivwa52mmetaG_FD_94481 | JGI IMG/M metagenome (GOLD analysis project Ga0116204, IMG submission 94481) | Anoxic lake water microbial communities from Lake Kivu, Rwanda to study Microbial Dark Matter (Phase II) - Lake Kivu water 52m metaG | ecosystem: Environmental > Aquatic > Freshwater > Lake...
ATCGGAAATGTGGAAATCGCGATTCGCACCTGGTTTCGTTGCAAGGAGGGGAAATTTTTCTTATAATTGAAGATTAATCTAGGAGGTACGTTTATGGCACGTGTGTTAAGTGGCATCAAACCGACCGGACAATTGACGCTAGGTAACTACATTGGTGCCCTGCGACGTTTTCCCGTCTATCAAAACGATAACGAAACATTCATCTTCATCGCCGACTTACATGCCTTAACGCTTCCAATCGATCCCGAGTTATTAAAAACCAATAGTCGCGATATTGCCGCTTTTTATTTGGCCGCTGGACTTGATCCAAACAAAACAACGATTTTCCTCCAATCACAAGTCAGCGCACATGCGGAATTAAATGCCATCTTGCAAAACTTCCTCTACATGGGTGAGCTCAGCCGCATGACGCAGTATAAAGAAAAAGCATTAGCCAGCAATGAAAGCGCGCTTGGTCTTGGACTATTTGCCTATCCTGTTTTAATGGCTTCCGATATCCTTTTATACGACGCTTCAATCGTTCCGGTGGGCGAAGATCAAATCCAGCACGTGGAATTGACGCGTGATTTGGTGCGTCGCTTCAACAACAGGTATGGTGAAATCCTCGTGATGCCCGAGGCTAAAATAGGTGCCGGAGCCCGTATCATGTCGTTGTCAGATCCGACAAGGAAAATGAGCAAGTCCGATCCCAAAGGTGATATTTACCTCAAAGATGATTTAAAAACAGTCCGCAAGAAGATCATGGCCGCGGTTACCGATTCATTGGGTACAGTGGTATATGACCCGGAGCGACAACCTGGCGTCGCTAACCTATTAACGATTTACGCTGCGCTTAATGACATCGATATTAAACAAGCACAAGCGCGATTCGCCAATTCACAATACGGAGCCTTTAAAACTGCGGTCGCCGATTGCGTCGTCGCCGCGCTTGAACCATTACAACAGAAATACCATGATCTTATTTCCAGTGGTCAACTTGATGAAATACTTGAGAAGGGTGCTCAAAGAGCCAGTAAAATCGCTGTTAAGACATTGAATAAGGTTAAACAAGCCGTTGGACTTTTATGATCTTTAAGAAAATACCCGCCCATCTGATTGCCCTTGATTTAGACGGAACGCTTTTAACAGACGAAAAAACGATTAACCGTAAAACATCTCGATACTTGAAACGGTTAGAAAAACGTGGTCATCATATCGTAATAGCAACCGGACGACCTTTGCGCGCTATTGGAAAGTATTATCGAGAGATTGGTCTTAACGCACCGGTCGTTTGTTATAACGGGGCTTGCATCACCCATCCATCCGATGAATACTTCCCCAGTCGCCATTTCGCTTTTTCGAAGGAAGTCGTCAAAGATATCTATGTTGCCGCTGGCATTGAGCATATCGATAACATCATGTGCGAGACTAACAAAAATATCTGGTTATTGAAGGAAGATACCGACTTAGCGGCCTTCTTTTGGCACGATGACATGAAAGTCATCTATGGCGATATTCGCACGACGCTGGATGAAGATCCAATGACGATGATTATCAAAAGCAACTTGCGCAGTGATGCGACCGATCAATTACTCTATGATGCCGTCAAACGACATGTTGGTCTCCGGATTCGTTTTTGGAACCGTACCAATTTTTCTGAAATATATTATGAGCACATTTCAAAGGGCCATGCGCTTGAAGAAATCGCCGCCTATTACGGAATAGAGAAAAATCATACTTTAGCGTTTGGAGATGCCGCCAATGATATTGAAATGCTTTCGATGGCCGGTACGAGCTTCGCCATGAAAAACGGCGAAGAAGAAATCAAGCAGCACGCTGATTTTGTGACGAGTCACGACAACAATCACGATGGTATATATTACGCTTTAAAGAAGTATTTCAAGACGAAAAAGTTTTAAGACTCAATCTTGTAGGTTTCGCAAAGCATCTTATGAAGTTCGGGAATTTTTGCTTTGACTGCGCTCTCGGATGAACCAACGGCACTATAGTAGAATTTACACTTTGGTTCCGTACCACTTGGTCTAATCGCTATCGATGAACCATCATTCAAACTGAACTTGACAACATCCGAAGGAGGTAGCGCGATTTGATATTCTCCTTGTTCGTCTTTCCTTGTTTGGGTCAAATAATCTTCGAATTGAACCACTTTATAGGAACCGATGTTCGCAAACGGAGTCGCACGAAGTTTCGTCAATAATTCCGTCATTTTCACAGTGCCGGCCATGCCTTTAAACTCAATGGAATATTGTTCGTCGGCGTGGAATCCATGCCGTTTTTGAAGTATGTTGAGCATCTGCCCTAAATCGTATCCATTTAGATGATGGAACAATGCCATCTCGGCATACATCAATAATGCTTGAAGGCCGTCTTTGTCTCGGGCAAAAGGAGCAATCAGGCATCCATAAGATTCCTCATAGCCGAACTCAAAATGAGGTCCGCCGGTTTTTTCATAAAAATCAATGCGGTCTCCGATAAATTTGAAGCCGGTCAAGAACGTCTCAACGCGGCAATGATGGAATTTGGCAATCTTTGCTCCAAGTGGTGAGGTTACGATTGTGTCATAGACGACACCATTGTGCGATAAAAGCCCTAATGCCGCTCGTTGTTTCAGCAAATAATCAATTAATAGCGCCCCCGATTGATTGCCCGTCAATCGCACGTAGCGCCCTTTACGGTCACGATAAGCGAGACCGACCCGATCGGCATCAGGATCAGTGATGACGATAAGTTGCGCTTCAATCCGTTGCGCCAGCTTAATGGCTTCTTCATAGGCAACCGCCAATTCGGGGTTTGGCGACCTGGTGTTTGGAAAAGTCGGATCGGGAAAACATTGGTTTTCAACTGGATAAAGTTCATAGCCACATTCTTGTAAAAGTTGCACGCCGAGGCGATACCCTGAACCATGTTGCGGCGAGTAAACGACTTTAAAATTGAGTTTTGGTAAGTCTGGATACAAAGAAATCGCTTTAATGGCATCCAGATATTGACGATCGATGTCTGGACCGAGTGTGATAATCGCTCCCTTATCCGCAATGTGCGGTACTTCTACTTTAAGGGCGTCAGGTAACTGATTAATTGCTTCAATCAGTGGTTCGATTTTTTGCGGTGTCAGCTGGCAACCGTTTTCATCGTATACTTTGAACCCGTTATATTCTTTGGGATTGTGACTCGCGGTTATTACGACGCCGCCACATGCTTTAAGGACTCTGACGGCAAATGACAACTCGGGAGTCGGGCGCAATTCGTCAAAAATATACACTTTAAAGCCCATGTTTGCTAATGACGTGGCAATTTCATCATTGAACTCTCGCGATTGATAGCGGTTGTCATGGGCGATGACAACGCCCATGTCACGGGCTGATGCAAACGTGTCGAGCAAATATTTACCAAAACCAATCGTCGCTTTTCGAATCGTGAATAGATTGATGCGATTAGGTCCTGGACCCATCAATCCGCGCATTCCCGCGGTTCCAAATTCGATGTTTTTGTAAAAAGCGTCAACCTTTTCCGACTCACCCATCGTTTCTAATTGGGATTTAAGTTTCGCATCTAGTTTGGGGCACTGCCGCCATGAGTTGATGATTGATGAAGTATCCATGTTCATGCTCCTTCGCTTTGCTGTGCCAACGCATTGATGATTGCGTGTTCTTTAAGTGGCAGTGGTGCTTGAAAAGTGCGACCCGATAAATGAGCAATCGGCCCCGTCAAATCTTTGAAAACTATTTTATAGGCATGTAGAAATTGATGTTCGTAATCAAACTTGTCACTCATCAACTTATTTACTTTGAAGTCCCCGTATTTGCGGTCGCCGACAAGAGGATGATCAATATCGGCTAACTGGACACGAATTTGATGGGTACGACCTGTTTCGATTAACACATCGAGTAACGTATAACCATCTAAAACTTGACGAACTTCGTAATTAGTGATGGCCTTTTGTCCTTGTTGTTTGTTTTTTGTGACACGCACGATGTTTTTTTCAGCGTCTTTGTGCAAATAACTTTCGATTTTGCCGCTTTTGGATATGACGCCTTTGACAAGCGCCAGATAGTGTTTTTCAATTTGATCGCGGTCGTGGAATAGCGTTTCAAAACTTTGCTGCGCCGCTAAGGTCTTGCCAAAAATCACAAGCCCCGAGGTGTTTCTGTCCAATCGATGCGCTGGCGCCGGACAATAGCCTTCATTGTTGATATCGATGCCCGAATGCATCATATACGCCAACACTTGATTAGCCAGCGTCAACCGTTTTTCGGTTTCATCGCCATGAACAAGTAATCCTTTGGGTTTATTGACAATCAGGCAAACTACATCCTCATACACGATTTGGTGGGGAAATGGCGTGGGCACGATTGGCTTTGGCTTGTTGAACTCATCCATCTGCGCATCGGTAACGTAAATCGTCACGATCTCGCCTTCTTGAAGTGTATGGTCGATAGGAATCCATTTACCGTTGACTTTGACATCTTTTTTGCGAAAAAGGCGATAGATAAAACTAAGCGGCGCTTCGCCAAGCCATTTTCGAACGAATTTATCAGCGCGTTGGCCGCTGTTGATTTTAGTGATTGTCGTTTGTTTCATATATTGGAATTATACCATTTAACCAAAGGTTCTGACCTTGGTATTTTAGAAGGTTAAAGCGCTTTTATTGATGACACGATTGGTCGTTATTGCTATAATAACTTGCGCTGGAGAAATACCCAAGTGGTTGAAGGGGCGGGCTTGGAAAGCTCGTAGGTCTGTCACAGGGCGCGAGGGTTCGAATCCCTCTTTCTCCGCCACTAGTATTCATAAGGATCTACATTCATGTTAGATCCTTTTTTCATGGCAACAAGTGGCAACGTGCAGCCATGAAAACAATATAAATGATTGAACGCTATGCTATAGTCAATGCTAGAGGTGCAAAATAATGAAACAACAACTACCAAAGCGTCATCAACTGGATGTGAACCATACCTGGGATATAACCAATTTATTCAAAAATGAACAATTGTATTTAGACGCATTTGACGCAGTGGAGCATGATGTTGCTTCATTTTGTGAGAAGTTTGAAACCAAACTTGGTTCAAAGGAAGCGATTAACGCAGCATTGCTGATGTATCAAGACATTCAAGCGCGAGTAACGAGGATTGCCGCTTATTTTTCACTGCAATCTAGCACCGATTCGATAAGTGAGGAAAATCAACTACGTCAAGGTAAAGCCATGCTTCGATTGCAAACCATTTCCAGAAAAATCGCTTTTTTCGAAAACGAATTACTACAAACGAGCGATGAATTATTGCGTGGTGCTGCCGCCATCGATGAACAAAATTCTCATTACATTGAGGAAATCATCGAAGATAAAAAACACGCGCTAGCGCCCGTGGTCGAAAAAACGCTCGTGGCCCTTTCACCTGTGCTTAATGCCTCTTATATGAACTATAATCGCTTCAAACTAGCGGATATGAAGTTTAATGACTTTGTGGTCAATGACATTACTTATCCCAACTCGTTTACGCTATTTGAAAATGAATACGAGTACGAACAAAACACACTCGTAAGACGCGCGGCCTATGAGACGTTTTATCAAAAACTTGGCGAATTCCAACATGGCTTTGCCAGCAATTATCAAGCGCATGTCCAAAAAGAGAAAATCATTTCAGAACTGCGCGGGTATAACAATGTCTTTGATTATTTACTCGATGATCAAAAAGTTCCAAAGCAATTCATGGACCGCCAAATCGATCTAATTATGGAAAAACTTGCGCCAGCCATGAGAAAGTACGCCACCTTCCTCAAACAAATTCATAGGCTTGACCGTATGACTTACGCCGATTTGAAAATCGCTGTCGATCCAACGTTGGAACCACGCGTTACGATTGAACAATCAAAGGCGTTATTAATCGATGGCTTGTCGATTCTTGGAACCGAATACAATCAGATCGTACAGCGAGCTTTCGCTGAACGATGGATTGATTTCCCGCAAAATCAAGGTAAGTCAACCGGTGGCTTTTGTTCCTCGCCTTATGGAGCAACATCTTATATTTTGATTAACTGGAACGGACAAATGGATGAGGTCATGGTTTTGGCGCATGAGTTGGGCCATGCCGGACATTTTCAATATGCCAACCGTCACAATCCGATTCTTAACACCCGGCCATCGCTTTATTTCATCGAAGCTCCATCAACGACAAACGAGTTAATCATGGCCAATCATTTGATTAAAAACTCAAAGAGCCCGCGAGAAAAACGTTGGCTTAAATCCGTCATGATTTCGCGCACTTATTATCATAATTTTGTCACGCATTTACTCGAAGCTGCGTTCCAGCGGGAAGTATACACGCGCGTCGATAGCAAACAACCATTATCGGCCAATATTTTAAATGGCATCAAACTCGGTGTCTTAAGAAAGTTTTGGGGTGATGCCGTTGAAATTCCTGATTGGGCAGGGCTGACTTGGATGCGACAACCGCATTATTTCATGGGTCTTTATCCGTATACGTATTCCGCAGGCCTCACTTTAGGCACGAAAGTTTCCAAGATGATTGAAACTAAAGTTATTAAACCAGAAGAGTGGATTAGCGTTTTGAAGGCTGGCGGCACGAAAACACCACTTGAATTAGCAAAAATGGTCGGAGTCGATTTAACAACCGATCAGCCACTGACTGAAGTCATTAATGAAATATCATCGATTATCGATGACATCATCGCCACAAAATCGGAAGCCTAATGCTTGATTAACTCAGCAGTTAATTATCAATATGGTTTGCACCATGATACTACTTTTAATATTGCATTCATTTTTCAACCATACAAATGCCCGTTCGAAAGCAATCAGAAATAACTCAATGAATAAAAAAAGCGGGTTACCCCGCTTTAACTTTGATGAATTAAAAGTTACTTGACTTCGATTTTGACTTCGACATTGCCACGGATTGCTTTGGAATACGGGCAAAAAGCATAGGCTTTATCGACATATGGTTTGGCAATCTTCTTTTCAAGTCCCATTATGTGAGCAACCACATCGATGCCGAATTTGAAACCTCCGGCTTCATCTTTCAATAACAGCGCTGTTGCTGTAATGATTACCTGTTCGTATTTGACTTGTTCACTCATCAAGATGTATTCAAGCGAACTAGCGAAGCAGCTAGCATAACCGGTAGCCAATAACTGTTCGGGGTTAGTCGTTTTTGGCGCAGGATTACCGCCCAACTCCGTTGGCAAATCGAGTTTTAAGTCGATGTTTTGATCTTCACTCAACAAATGACCTTGACGGCCTCCCGTTGCGGTTACCGCACGTTTTAGAATTACTTTTCGCATAAATTTCTCTTTCTATTAATGAAGCATTTTCTTTTTGGAGAACAGCAAAGTAATACCGAGCTTTTTGAGTTCGGGGTTTTCTTCAATCAAAGATTCGATGTCTTCCAAATCGTACTCATCGGTTGATTTGATGATACGAATGAAGTATTTGGTCGTCTTTTTTTCTTCCATGTCGATCACTCCTTTGAGTGATTAAATTATAACATGGAATGTCAAAATCGTCTTATTCGTTGCTTATGATTTCAGCGCCGAGGCGTTGGGCGCGACGCAGTGCTTTTTCTTTCTCGGTAATGTCTTTTTTCGCAAAATAAAGTAAGTTAATCACGACGACGAATAGACCGATAGCGATGAAGATTGTCCCCCATGCGAGCCAATCAAGATTTATCTTCGACCAATCGATAACTGCTTGCTGAGCGTTAACAATCCAGTTGTCGGCGGCTGGGACGTTCAAGTAATCTCCAATCAGGGAGATGATACCTAATACTAATCCGGCGAATAAGAAGAATCCCCCGATGATATACCAAGTCAATTCTTTACCGCTAATCGTGCGTTTTTTCATAAATAATCCTCCAAGTGTGAGCCAAGTAATATTATCAAACGATGCGTGATAATTCAATCCAATTAGGTCTAAGCGTCAAGTGGCGGGTTGCCCTCGCCATTTGGCGTTTGTCGCGATAGGGCGACGAGTTGCTCGTTAATCGGACGATAAACGTTTTTCCAATGGGTTTCGCTATTGGCTAAGACGGTGCGCGTTACTTCGCGGGCTTTGGCAAACATATCGCCAAATGTGTAATGGCGCACGCCATTAATCATAATCCCGACTTTCTTTGTTTCTAGGTTGACTTCGCTCTCCGGCATCAAAGGCAACTCGCGTTTACCCTCAATCATTTCGAGTACTTTCATGTTCTCATCGATCATTTCGTTGAATGATGTATCTTTAATTTTGCTGTGGACCTTTTGGAAGTTCAGCAACTGCACGAGTTTGCTCAAATCGTTGACGATGTAATTGCTTTGTGGCGTTTTCTCACCGCGGCTTTCGTGCATCGCTTTTTGGAATTCGGCGAACACTTTTTCAATTTCACCCATAATCGTATAAAAAACGATTGTACGATACATGCGCTCATCAGTTTGTAGTAGCGGTAATAAATCGACACTTGTTTCTTGGCGTCCGACCGCGGCGTTATGATATCCGACCACGAGATCCCAAATCGTTTGATGGAGGCCGATGACCATTTCAAATAGCACGAGATGCTGGGCGTGGTCGACACGCAGTTCGCTGCCTGCTAAACGCACGACCGTGGAATCAGATCCGTACACAAGATCGATGAATTCATGCAATTTTGTTTCGATTTTTGGACCGTTTTCACCCAATTTGCCAATAATCTGTTTGATTTGCCCTTTTTCTTCTAGCGAGGCTAAAAGAGCTTGGCGGCGTGCGTGATAAACATTGACGTTATATTGATCGCGTCGATATGTATATTCAAGTGTATCCCGCAGCAAGATTGAGTAGTGATACAGACTAAGGATGAATTGAGTCGCTTTATTAATCATGGTTAACCCCTTTGTTTTCTAATAGGTGTACGCGCAGATGATGGACGCGCTTTATCGTGTGTTTGGCGAATTTCCTGACGGCGGCGTTAGCATGGTGCATGCAGTAACTATGTTCATGAAAAGCTTGAAACATCGATATGTCGTTTCCGGAGTCACCGACGACATGGACTTGGGAAGGATCGATGTTTAAATGCTTAATTACCGTCTTAATCGCCGCGGCTTTATTACAATCTTTAGGAGCGATTTCCACGACGGTATGAATCCAGGACGCTTCAACGTCATCGCCGTATTTCTCGCGCATGTGTTTGTTAACTTCCTTAGCAATCATTTCGCGTTTTAAGCCGAGCCCGAAGTATAGCAACATGCGATAAACGCGACTTTTCCCGATTTCACTTTTGAAGATATCGTTATCGGCCAAATAAGATTGCTGATACACGCCCTGCGATTTGTAATAATACTTGAAGAATATTTGGGTCAGATATGTCGTGCCGTTATCAAACAGGAGATTTTGATATTTACGGCTATCGAGGAACCATGCGAGCGGTTGGTGTTTATAATGCATCATGTCTTCAAAGATTGAGGCGGCGACGCCTTTGGGCATCGTTTCGTCTTTGATTAATTCGTTATTGATAACGATTTGAGCACCGTTGATGCAAACATAATCAATCGGGCGGTCGATTTTGGTTACCGTTAAGTCGGCGAATTCACGATTGCGACTCGTTACAAAGATAACGCGGTTGCCTTCATCGATGAAATCGCGTAGAAATTGGACGTTAGCGCTACTTATTAGCGTCTTGCGCCGTTTGGGATAAAAAAGCGTTCCATCGAGATCGACTGCCAATAATTTCACACCCAATTCCTCCAATTACAAACGCTATTTTATCATTAATCAATTGATTAATGTAGTCAGGCATAAAAAAAAGAGGGCGAACCCTCTTTGTAGACTTACAAACTGATTTTATTTTCGGCTTGGATGATGCCATAGCCGCCGTCTTTGCGCCGATACAAGACACTGACGAGCATGTCCTCGCCATCGAGGTACATAAAGAACTCATGCCCGAGTGCTTCCATGCGCGTAATCGCGTCTTCGACCGACATCGGTTCGAGGAAGATTGTTTTAAGGCGGACAATTTGATCGAACATCGGTTCACCTTCGGCGTCTTCGACATTCTCAATCACGACCGAAGCGCCTAAGCGCGGGTGGATGCGCCGATCAAGTCTCGTCTTGAGCTTGCGCATCTGTTGTTCCAGTTTATCAATCGCCAAATCGACAGCTGCATATAAATCTTCATGCGTCACTTCAGCGCGGAAATCCATCATCTTCGTAAATATCGTCACTTCGACTTTCGCCCCCGCTTTGTAGGAGCGCACAAGCGCGCGGCAAGTCACATCGTCGTTAATCACAAAGTATTTGTCCATCCGCGATAATTTTTTTCTAATCGCGGCGTCAATCGCTTTGGTTACTTCAATGTTCTTACCAACAATCTGGTATTTCATATCCGTAATTCCCTTTCTATTATTTATGTGGCTTCATTAATTTTATTTTGCCATAAACGGGGCGCGCTTAGTAGACATTCGCATCGTCTGGCAAATATTTTTTCAGTTGTTCCTTCAATTGTTCGACTTTGTCCAGGCGTTCCCAAGGTAAATCCAAATCGGCGCGGCCGATGTGCCCATACGATGCCAAATCGCGGTATTTAAATGTGGGACGGTGGAGGCCAAAGTTTAAAATAATCGCTCCTGGGCGGCAGTCGAATGTTTCTTTGATTATCGTCAAGATGTCGGAATCGGTTAATCCCGGATGGCGTGTCTTGTACGTAAATATCGCATAGCTAATCGGCTTGACCATCCCGATGCCATACGATAATTGGATTTCAAGTCGTTTGGCATAACCAGCGGCTACAAGGTTTTTAGCGATGTAGCGGGCCATGTAGGCGGCTGATCGATCGACTTTCGTCGCGTCTTTGCCAGAAAAGGCACCCCCGCCATGTCTAGCGGCTCCTCCATAGGTGTCGACGATGATTTTTCGTCCCGTTAATCCGGTGTCGGCTTTGGGTCCGCCTTCAATGAATGTGCCGGCGTCGTTAATAAAATACTTGAAGTCTGAATTTAGCTTAAATGAGGTTGCCACTGGCATCATCACTTGTTCATAAACGAATTTTTTAAATGCTTGAATATCGATGTTGGGGTCGTGTTGCACCGCCATCACGATGGTATCGATGCGGGGACTACGCGGATTCGTGTAATCGATTGTAACCTGTGACTTCATGTCAGGGCGCGCATGAGGGAATTTCTCTTCTTTGCGCATCGAGGAGGCCACCCGCATCAGTTTGTGGGCGATGACGATTGCCAAAGGCATGTAATTACGATCTTCATTCGTGGCGTAGCCAAACATGATGCCTTGGTCGCCGGCGCCGGTTTTGGATGGGTCGATGTGTCCAACGACTTCGCTGATTTCTTGACTTTGAGGATTGATGAGTACGTCGATCTGTGCTTCTTTGGCGCTAAAGCCGAATTTGGGATCATCATAACCAATCGAAGCGATAACCTCGCGCGCAATGGCTTCATAATCAGGTGGGATAATACCATTGGATAAACTCACTTGTCCGCCGATGACAAGGTGCTGTTCGCTAGCAAAGCATTCGACCGCCACATGGGCATTCTCATCGAGCGCCAGACAAGCGTCTAAAATCGCATCACTGACTTGATCGCATAGTTTGTCGGGATGACCTTCAGATACCGATTCCGACGTGAATAATGTTTTTTCGTCCATATTGACTCCTTATGAATAAAAGACTTCCCACGATGGAAAGTCTTTGTGATAAACGTTCCATCCATATCGTTCGAAGTGGGCTTCGCTTGGGCAAGCACTTACTATTTATTAATAGAGTTGCTACAACGTTTTTGCATCCCTATAACGTTGTTCGGGATATGGAATTTCTACTATTATCGCGGGCGGTACCGCGAATGTCAATCTAGAGATTGGTAATCAGCTCGCCGTAAACTTCACCGCTTAAACCTGCGGCGTTGGCTTCATCGGTGTCGATGTGCATCGTCAGTCCGAAATCTTCCCGAACGCGAATTACGACATCGCCGAAGATGAGGCTGCGGTCATTTGATTTGACCTTAACGGCAACGACTTGTTTGTCTTTGACACCATAAAATTTAGCATCGTCTGGATGCATGTGAATGTGGCGTTTGGCCAAAATGACGCCTTCGGGAATCACGATTTCTCCAACCGGTCCTTTTAATGTTATCGGGGTCGAACCTTTAATGTCTCCTGATTCGCGAATCGGTGGATTGACGCCTAAAGCACGGGCATCGGTGGCTGAGACTTCGACTTGGGTCGCGCTTCTTAGCGGGCCAAGCACAACGACGTTCTTAATCGTGCCTTTGGGGCCGACGACGTCAAGCCGCAAGTCGCTGACGAACTGACCGGGCTGCGATAACATCCGTTTAAA
>Ga0116204_1001675_pt1 | contig 12305 bp, 8 predicted proteins | sample LakKivwa52mmetaG_FD_94481 | JGI IMG/M metagenome (GOLD analysis project Ga0116204, IMG submission 94481) | Anoxic lake water microbial communities from Lake Kivu, Rwanda to study Microbial Dark Matter (Phase II) - Lake Kivu water 52m metaG | ecosystem: Environmental > Aquatic > Freshwater > Lake ...
ACGGAGTTCTACTCCTGATATCGGCGGTTGAATGGTCACATAGGCCATTGTAGCCTACCAGGAAAAAATTGTGCAAATCAGACTCATTATGTCTTGTATGTGAATTTTTCACCTACTGAAAATATTTTCTTGGGTTAATTTTGCTTCTTTTGTAGCAGGCCTGTTTGCAAGTATTGGATTATTTATCGGACTATTTGCTGTTGTTACAGGCGTATCGATTCTTCCAATGCGAATACCTTGGCTTTTGTATGTTGTCGGTGATGAAGCAAGAAAATCTGGACGGTTTCAGGTAACGTGCAGTTTATTTGTGCTTTTTGCTGCCTTTGCATTTGAAATTATTTTTTGAGAACAGTAGGCGATTAGCAGGATTTCAACTTTCTGCTTGACACCAATCAACACAGCCAAGCATTTAAAAGTGATGGAGGTTAGTTTTCATGAAGCGCAATTATTTCGTCACTGGCGGGGCCGGGTTCATCGGCTCGAATTACGTCTCGCGGCTGTTGGAACGCGGCGAGCAGGTGACTGTTTACGATAATCTCTCGCGGGCGGGCGCGCCGCGCAATCTGAAGTGGCTGCAAGAGACTTACGGCGAGAAATCCTTCCGCCTGGTGGCCGGCGATGTGCGCGATGCGGCGCAGTTGGCTGTCTCGGCGCGCGAGGCAGATGTGATTGTCCACCTCGCCGGGCAGGTGGCGGTGACGACCTCAGTCGTCAAGCCGCGCGAGGATTTCGAGATTAACGCGCTCGGCACCTTCAACGCGCTGGAAGCGGCGCGCCTGAACGAGCGTCAGCCGGTATTCATCTACTCGTCCACGAACAAAGTCTACGGCGGGATGGAGGATGTCCAGGTCGTCGAGCGCGGCGGGCGCTGGGAATACGAATCCCTGCCGTTTGGGGCCTCCGAATCCCAGGCGCTGGATTTCCACTCGCCTTACGGGTGCAGCAAAGGCGCCGGTGACCAGTATGTGCGCGATTATTACCGGATTTACGGTATCAACAGTGTCGTGCTGCGCCAAAGTTGTATCTATGGCCCGCGTCAGTTTGGCGTGGAAGACCAGGGCTGGGTGGCCTGGTTCGTGATTGCGGCAGTGATGGGGCGTCCCATCACGATTTATGGCGACGGCAAGCAAATCCGCGACCTGCTGCATGTATACGATTTGTGCGACGCTTACGATACCGTCATCCAGAATATTGATAAAGTCAAAGGCGAAGTGTTCAACCTGGGCGGCGGGCCGCAGAATACGATGTCCATTTGGACGGAGTTCGGGCCGAAGTTGGAAAAACTGCTCGGCAGGCCGGTTCCCGTCTCGCGCGGCGACTGGCGTCCTGGCGACCAAAAAGTCTTTGTGGCCGACATCCGCAAGGCGGAGCAAATGCTCGGCTGGAAGCCCAAATTCGATGTCGATAGCGGCGTGAAGCAGTTATTCGATTGGGTGAACGCAAACAAACACCTGTTCTAAACCATGAAAATCCTGACCGTCCTCACCTACTACCGTCCCCACACCTCCGGCCTGACGATTTACGCCGAGCGGCTGGCCGAGGCCTTTGCCCGGCGCGGACACGAAGTCACCGTGCTGACTTCGCATTTCGACAACTCCACGCCCGCCGAGGAAATCCGCAACGGCGTGAGAATCGTCCGCGCGCCGGTACTGTTCCGGGTCAGCAAAGGCGTGATTATGCCGACCTTCGGCTGGCTGGCCTGGAAATACGTCGCCCAAAACGATGTCGTCCAGATGCACCTGCCGCAGTTCGACGCGCCTGGCTTTGCGGCGCGCGCCCGGCTGATGAGCAAACTGGCAATTCTCACCTATCACTGCGATTTGCAACTGCCTTCCGGGCTGTTCAACCGGCTCGTCAATACGGTTGTGGATTTCCAGAATCACAGCGCGGCCATCCTGGCAAACCATATCGTTACTTATACGCAAGATTACGCCGACCACTCGCCCTTCCTGTCGCGCTACATGCACAAATTGACTCCCATCCTGCCGCCGGTGCAGCTGCCCGCCGTCCAGCGCGAAGCGATTGAGTCCTTTGCGCGGGAACACCAGACCACCCAGAAACGTCCCGTGATTGGCATGGCGACCCGTTTTGCCAGTGAGAAAGGCGTCGAAATCCTGCTGGAGGCGCTCCCGGCTATTTTTGAGAAGTATCCCAATGCCCAGGTTTTATTTGCGGGCCAGCATCTCAACGTGATGGGCGAGGAAAAGTATTTCGAGCGCCTCGCGCCCAAAATCCGCGAGTACGAGGCCCAGGGGCGCTGGACCTTCCTAGGCAACCTGAACCCGACCCAGATGGCGGCCTTTTATCCCAACCTGGATGTGCTGGTCGTCCCCAGCCTGAACTCGACCGAGGCGTTTGGGTTGGTGCAAATCGAAGCGATGATGAACAACGTCCCGTGCGTGGCTTCGGCCCTGCCGGGAGTGCGGCGACCGGTGCAGATGACCGGCATGGGCAAAGTCGCGCCGATTGGCGATTCCGCTAAACTGGCCGAATCCATGCTGGAGATTTTGGGCGACCCTGAAACATATCGCCGCGACCCCGCCGAGATTGCCCGCCCCTATGACCCCGATTCGGTAGCGGTGGAGTATGAAAAATTATTTGCGAGGTTAAAAGCGAAATAAATCCACTAATCCCCACCAATCTGCACTAACTCTTAAAAATTCGTGGCGATTGGTGTAGATTGGTGGATACTTTATGGCATCACCGTGAACCCCTGCTCTTTAAAATGCTCATCGAAGGTAAACACGGATTCAATCCGCAGGCGACGCATGGTGGCAAACGATGAACAATCCACCAGGCTGAGCTGGCGGCGGTTGGCAGTCAGGACGCTATTGACGGCGTCGGTATGAAGGTCCTGGCCTATCCAGATAATTTCAAGAAGTGGCAGGAACTTATCGAGAAAGGCGCTGACATTCGCCAACCCACTCCGATTTTGAATCAGTGCAATGCTTTCGACAATGACATAATTGGTTGTGACGATTTGCGGGTTCTCCATGAGCAATTGCTTCCAATAAGACAGCGCAAGGTCGTGCTTCTCGTCAGAAGAAACAATGAGCGCAAAAAACGCGGAGGTATCTACAAAGACAGCAGCGTTCATCCGTAAATCTCCGCCAAATATTTGTCATGATTGATAGAAACATCTGTCTTACCATCAACATCGCGGAATTTTTCCGGGTTTTCTTCGATGTACTCTATGAAAGCCAGCGCCCGGCGGCGCTTTTCCTCCATCGTCGGAGATTGGGGAGCAGCGACAATATACGTCGCTACGCTCTCACGCACCAGTTTTGAAACCGATGTTTTGCGGGCCTGTGCCAATTCTTTCAGGGCCTTTACCTGCTCTTCCGTCAATTGCACCATCATACGTTTCATGCGCGCCTCCACAAGTGCTATCACTTTTTCAAATCTGCTATCATTATACGGCGATTTTGTATCCGTTTCTTAACAAATTTTGCCCAAAATCAGGGCAAAATCAATCACCCTGAAGCGCAGGAGATTGCTGCCACAATTCCAACGGCAAGCCGTTGGACTCCATATTGCACATCGGTGACAGAATGACCCAATCATCAAAAGCCAATCCAAAATCAAAAATCAAAAATCCGAAATCAAAGGATTTTCTCTTCCTCCACACCCGCGACCTGCCCTATTTCCGCGCCCTGCTGCGGGCGGTGGAATCGCGTTTTTACCAGGATTTGGAGTTACCCTCCCCCACCCTCGACGTAGGCTGCGGCGACGGGCATTTCGCCCAATTGACCTTCGACCGCAGGCTGGAAGTCGGTCTCGACCCCTGGACAGGGCCACTCCACGAAGCCGGGACGCGCGACGTGTACGAGGTGCTGACCGAGGCCGATGGCGCGAACATGCCCTACCCCGATGGATATTTCGGCAGCGCCCTCAGCAACTCGGTGCTGGAGCATATTCCCCACCTCGATGCGGTGCTGGTCGAGACAGCGCGGGTGCTGAAGCCTGGCGCGCCCTTCGTCTTTTGCGTCCCCAACCACAACTTCCTGCCCAACCTGTCGGTGGCGCGCTTTTTCGATGCGCTTGGGTTGAAGCCGCTGGCCCGCGCCTACCGCGCTTTCTTCAACAAAATCTCGCGGCACGTGACCTGCGAAGACGCCCCCGCCTGGACCGCACGCCTGGAAAAAGCCGGTTTCAGGGTGGAAAAATACTGGCATTATTTCTCACCCGCCGCCCTGGCAACGCTCGAATGGGGGCATTATTTTGGCCTGCCATCCTTAATCATCCACTTTTTTACCCGTAAATGGCATATCACCCGCGACCGATGGAATTTTGCGCCCATCATGGCTATCATCCGAAGGTATTATGAAGAACCTGTCCCGCAAGAAAAAGGCGCGTACACTTTCTATGTTGCCCGGCGAATGTAAGGAGTTGAACGCATGACCGAACCGCTCAAAGAACCCAGCGTTCTCGACTACTTGAAATCCAAACTCAACCCCTGGCAAAAGGAAAAAATCGAACTCCCGCAGGTGGATGAAGCCGCCGGTGAAAAACCAGTCATCAAAGAAATGGTGAGCGCGTCCCGGCCTGGGTTTGCTTTGCCACTCCCGACCCACCGTCCCTGGCGGACACTGCTGGCAATTGGCTTTGCGCTCTTCGCCCAGTGGACTCTTGAAAGCGCAGGGAAACCCATCGGAACGCAATCGGCTGCGCTGGCGGTGGGAATGTACGGGCTGGCCTTTGGCCTGTTGGTGTGGGCTTTGCTGGTCGATGAATTTTCCCTGCCCGCATCTGAGACAGTCGAGCCGCATGTCGACCCGCAAACTTTCCACCGACTCACCTTCCTGGCGGCGATTGTGTTAGCCGGGCTGGCGTTTACCCAATTTGGCAAAAACGCGCAAAACCAACACATCTTTACCTCGCTCAACCTGACAATCTGGCTCGGTTCGATTGCCCTATTCGTGCGCGGATTATGGCTGGACAGTCCAGTCAAGCCATCCATCTGGAAACGACTCCTCGTGTTCCTGCGGCGCGACTCATGGCAGATTAACCTGACCCGCTCCAGCCTGCTCTTGCTGGGTGTAATAGCCCTGGTTATGTTCTTCCGCTTATATAACATCGATGGTGTTATTGCTGAGCCGTTCAGCGACCACGCCGAGAAATTGATGGATGTCTACGATGTGACCCAGGGACAGTATTTCGTTTTCTTCGACCGCAACACCGGGCGCGAATTCATCCAATTCTATTGGACGGCAATGGTGGCCTGGATATTCGACACCAGCCTGACCTTCATGAGCCTGAAACTTGGCACAGTGCTGATTGGCTTGTTCGCCCTGCCTTATATCTACTTGCTGGGAAAAGAAGTCGGCGGGACGCGCGTGGCATTGTTCGCCCTGCTGCTGGCCGGGACGGCCTACTGGCTGAACACCACCAGCCGCATCGGGCTGCGATTCCCGCTCTACCCGGCCTTGGCTGCGCCAGTCTTGTATCACCTGGTGCGCGGATTGCGCCACCAAAGCCGCAACGATTTCATCCTGGCGGGCATGTTCCTGGGCTTGGGATTGCACGGCTACAGTCCCTTCCGCTTTGTGCCGTTTGCGGTGGTGTTGGGAGTCGGGCTGTATCTCATTCACGCCGCATCGAAGGGATTCCGCAAACAGACCCTGACCATGTTTGTAATACTGGTACTGGCCTCGGTGCTGGTTTTCCTGCCGCTGGGACGCTACGCCATCGACCGACCGGATATGTTCGCCTACCGCGCGCTGACGCGCATCGCAGGCGATATGCTCCCTGAAGCGGAAACTCCTATCGAACGGTTCTGGAAAAGCCTGACCAACCCCGTCAACACCGAAACAGATGATCCACTTTACAAAGTGTTTTTCGACAACACCTTTAAGGCGCTCATCATGTTCCAGTATGATAATGGCGGCATCTGGGTGCATTCGATTCCAGGCCGCCCGGCGCTGGATTTCGTTTCGGCGGCATTGTACACACTTGGATGCCTGTTCCTGCTGGCCCGCTACATTTACAAACGCGATTGGCTCGACCTGTTCCTGCTGCTCTCCATTCCACTGTTGATGATGCCGTCCATCTTGTCGTTGGCGTTTCCGGGCGAGAATCCCTCGTTGAATCGCACCGGCGCGGCGGGCGTGGTGGTTTTTGTCATCGCGGCGCAAATGCTGGATGGCCTGTATAACGGCTTGCGGGGAGTCCGCTCCGCGCAAGGAAAAGTTGGGGCAGGCAACCCCGCCGCACTTCAGCGGGGCAGCCAGGCCTTCGCGGTGACGATTGTCGTCGCGCTGTTAGCTGTTTCGCTTTTCCAAAATTACTACCTGGTGTTCGACCGGTTCGCCACGCAGTTCCGGGCCGGGGCGTGGAATACTTCGGATATGGGCCGGGTTATCCGCGCTTTTGTGGCGGCGGGCAATGAAGTGGAAAATGCCTGGGTCGTGCCGTTCCCCTACTGGGTCGATACGCGCCTGGTGGGTATCCAGACAGGCTACCCGAACCGGGATGCCGCGCTTTGGCCCGAAGAATTCGAGAACATACTGGATGTGCCGGGCAATAAACTATTTATTGTGAAAGATGAAGATATGAACAGTCTGGGGCTTTTGCGCGGGCTATACCCCAACGGCGCGCTGGGCAAGTTCGATTCCCCGCTCGAAGGCAAGGATTTCTGGATTTATAGCGTCCCTGACTCTATCACTGGCGAATAATCATGATGAAAAATTTTCGTTCCCGCACCCTGTTCGACCTGTTGTTTGTATTTGTGTTGGTCGGCGCGGCATATTTTCGGCTGATGGGCCTGGATTGGGACCAGAGCCAGCACCTGCACCCCGACGAACGCTTCATGACGATGGTTTCGACCGCGCTCGCGCCGGTGGGCAGTTTTTCGGAGTATTTCGACACGGCGAACTCGACCCTAAACCCGCATAACCGGGGCTATGGTTTTTATGTGTATGGCACGCTGCCGGTCTTTATTGTGCGCCATGTGGCCGAGTGGATGTCGGCAGGCGCAGCGGATGCGGCCAAGTATATTTACGAAAACGGTTCGGATGGTTTCTGGAATGGGTTGATGGCAAGACTCGCGGAAACACCCAACTGGGCCGGGTACGATGAGATTACGCTGGTAGGACGCGTTTTTGCGGCGCTTTCCGATTTGGGCTCGATTGTCCTGCTGTACCTGATTGCGGCGCGGCTGTACGGGCGCAAGGTGGCCCTGCTGGCGGCGGCTTTTTCCTCGCTGGCGGTCATGCAAATCCAACAGTCCCATTTTTATGTTGTAGATAGCTTTGCCAATTTCTTCATATTCCTGGCAACGTTCTTTGCAGTGGAAGTGATGATGGGGCGCGAGGAGGCGCGATTCGAGTTCAATCTCTCGACGCTGCTCGACAACCAGGGTTGGAAATCGCTTCTGCCAATGGCATTTTCTCCGCTGACGTTGAACGTCATCGGCTTCGGGATTGCCCTGGGCGCGGCGGTAGCCTCCAAACTTAACGCGGCCCCGCTCGCCATCCTCCTCCCCGGCGCGCTGCTGGTGCGGTATTGGCTGTCAATGGATACGACAACAGATGAAGCGGAGAATCGGAGTGCGGAAGCGGATTCGACTGAAACCGAATCCAGAATAACCAATAACGAATTACCAATTACCAATTACCGATTATCCCTCGAAGCAACCCTCCTCCTGCTCATCCTCGGCGCGTTTTTCTCAGTGCTGGCGTTCCGCATTTTCCAGCCGTATGCTTTCAGCGGCCCGGGATTCTTCGGCGTGCTGCCCAACCCGCAATGGGTACAGAATATTTCCGACCAGCGCGCCCAGGCCAGCGGTGATGTCGATTTTCCGCCGGCTTTGCAGTGGGCGCGGCGGCCAGTCTGGTTTTCCGGCTATAACATCGTCGCCTGGGGCTTGGGCTGGCCGCTCGGCCTGCTGGCTGCGGCCGGTTTCATCTACATGGGCTGGCGCATGTTGAAGGGCGAATGGAAGCTCCACATCTTGCTGTGGGGCTGGACAGCGTTCTACTTCGCCTGGCAATCGATGCAGTGGAATCCCACCATGCGCTACCAACTGCCGATTTATCCGCTGCTGGCGATGTTTGCGGCCTGGTTCATCTTCAACGGCCCGCGAAAACCGAATTATGAATTAGGAATTACAAATTACAGATTACGCATTGCGAATTTTGTCTCCCGCTTTGCTTACCCTGCTCTTGCCATCGTCGTTCTTCTTTCCACCCTCGCCTGGACGTATGCCTATACCCGCATCTACACCCGCGAGCATTCTCGCGTGCAGGCCACCCGCTGGATTTTCCAGAATGTGCCGGGACCGATTAACCTGAAAATCCAACAAGATGATGGGACGCTCTATACCCAGCCGCTCTCCATGTCGTATGGATATGTGTTCGCGCCGGGTTTGCCCTATAGCACGCAATTTATGGCATCTTCTTCAGGAGAAATGAAAGAAATTGCGATAGGCTACGCGGCGGATTTCACCCAAAACAGCGAACAAACCCTGACGGCGCAACTCGCCTCCGATATTGCCTTTGCGCCAGAGAGCATCCTGGCGACTGCCACACTGACGGCTGATTTCGCTCCGCGCAGCAATCAAAAAGGTCAATCATACACGCTCACCTTCGATGCCCCCGTAATGCTCGATAAAAACCGCACCTATTACCTGCGGCTGGAATCCAGCACCCTGCTGTCGGTAAGCGGGGCATCACCCATCCACGAGACCTCGTGGGATGATGGCCTGCCCTTGCGGATGGATGGCTACGATGCCTACGGCGGCATCTACCAGGGCGGGCTGAACTTCGAGATGTATTGGGATGATAACGAAGAAAAACTGGAACGCTTCATCGGCAATCTCGACAGCGGCGACTACGTCTTCATCACATCCAACCGCCAGTGGGCGACCACAACCCGCGTGCCGGAACGCTACCCGCTCACGACGGCCTTCTACCGCGCCCTGATAGGCTGCCCGCCCGAGCAGGAGGTCATCTGGTGTTACAACATGGCCGAAGCGGGCATGTTCCAGGGACAGCTGGGCTACGAACTGGTCGAGACCTTCACATCCTACCCCGAAATCTTCGGCTACCAGATTAACACCCAGTTCGCTGACGAAGCATTCACCGTCTATGATGCGCCCAAAGTCTTGATTTTCAAGAAAGCCGACACCTACAACACCGACAATGTGCGCAACATTCTAGAAAAAGTGGACTTGTCTAAGGTCGTGCGCATCACCCCGCGCCAGGCCAACAACTATCCCGGTGACTTGACGCTTCCCGCCGCACGACTCTCGTGGCAACGAGTCAGCGGCACATGGAGCGACCTGTTTTCATACAACTGGCCGCAAAACGCCGCCCCGTTGCTTGGGCTGCTGCTCTGGTATCTCACCATTGGCATCCTCGGCCTGTTCACCTGGCCCCTCCTGCGCTTGCTCCTGCCCGGCTTGAACGACAAAGGCTATCCGCTCTCGCGGTTGAGCGGACTGCTCCTGCTGGCCTGGTTCGCCTGGATGGTCGGCTCGCTCGGCGGGGAATACAGCCGCGCGACGATTGCAGGAGGCTACGGCTTGATTCTCCTGCTTGGGGCAGCCGCCTTCTGGAAGCAGCGGGACGCCATCGCCGCCGAGTGGCGCGGCAACCGGCGTTACTTCCTGCTGGTTGAAATTCTTTTCCTGGCCTTCTTCCTGATTGATTTCGGCATCCGGCTCGGCAACCCCGATTTATGGCATCCGGGACGCGGCGGCGAGCGCCCGATGGATTTCTCATACCTGAACGCCATCCTGAAAAGCACCGCCTTCCCGCCTTATGACCCCTGGTACGCGGGCGGCTACATCAATTATTACTACTGGGGCTTCGTGCTGGTCGGCACGCCCATCAAACTGCTCGGAATCGTGCCGTCGATTGCCTACAACTTCGTCCTACCCACCTTATTTGCCATGCTCGGCATGGGCGGGTTCTCAATCGCCTGGAATTTGGTCGCAAGCCAAAAGTCAACAGTCAACGACCCCGTTCAACCTTCAACCTTCAACCTTCAACTTCTCTCCGGCCTGGCAGCCGGCGCGGGGCTGGTGCTGGTCGGCAATTTAGGCACAATCCAACTAGTCTACCGCGCCCTGCAAAAAATGATTGTTCCCAACGCCGTCATGGAGGACCCTTCGGTATCGGTCTTCCAGCATCTCGGCTGGGCCTTGCAAGGGCTGGGCAAACTCCTGACCGGCAACACATTGCCCATCGGTTGGGGCGAGTACTACTGGGCGCCCAGCCGCGTCATGCCGGTCGGCGACCTGGCGATTACCGAGTTCCCGCTCTTTACGTTTATCTACAGCGACCTGCACGCCCACATGATAGCCCTGCCGCTGACCGCGCTGGTCATCGCCTGGGCGCTTTCCACGCTCCTGGCGCGCAATCTCTCCCGCTGGGGCTGGCTGGCGACCCTGGCCTTTGGCGGCCTGGTCATCGGCGCGCTGCGTCCCACCAACACCTGGGATTTCCCGACCTACCTTGCGCTTGGCGCGCTCGTGGCGGGCTATTCCGCCTTCCGCTTTGTGGAGATTGGGGACGCGCCCCGCCTCGGACTTTCCCCGCTCATCCAGCGCGTCATCCTGGCCCTGGGCGTGATGGGACTGCTGACTGTGTTCGCGCTCCTGTTCTACCAGCCGTTTGCCCGCTGGTACGGACTCGGCTACTCGAGCGCCGACCTGTGGAAGAACGAGAAGACGCCCATCTGGTCGTATCTCACCCACTGGGGACTGTTCCTGTTCGTCATCGTCTCGTGGATGACCTGGGAAACCCGCCAATGGATGGCGCAGACACCCATCTCCGCGCTGGCGAAACTCAAACCCTACACCATCCTGCTCGAAATTACCCTGGCCTTGTTGATAGCGCTCACCCTGCTGCTGCAATTCATTCTGGATGTGCGGGTCGCCTGGCTGGCCTTCCCGCTGGCCGCCTGGGCTTTGCTGCTCATGCTGCGGCCAAGCCAACCCGATTCCAAACGGATGGTCTTGTTCATGGTTGGCACCGGCCTGGTGCTGACGCTGGTAGTCGAATTCGTGGTGCTGGTCGGCGATATTGGCCGCATGAATACCGTATTCAAGTTCTACCTGCAAGTATGGGTCTTGTTCGCCGTCAGCGCCGCGGCCGCCTTCGGTTGGCTGCTTGAAGAATTCGACCAGTGGAACGACAACTGGCGCAATACCTGGTACACCGCCGCCACCCTCCTGTTTGCCGGGGCCTTGCTCTACCTGTTCACCGGCAGCATGGACAAAATCCGCGACCGGATGAGCGCCGAAACACCCTTCACCTTCGACAGCATGGATTACATGCGCACCTCGAACTACTGGGACCAACAAGAGATGAACCTGGGCGAAGACTATGACGCCATCCGTTGGATGCAGGAGAACATCAAAGGCACGCCAGTCATCGTTGAGGCCAACACGCCCGAATACCGCTGGGGAACGCGCTACACCATCTACACCGGCCTGCCGGGCGTCGTCGGCTGGAACTGGCACCAGCGCCAGCAGCGCGCGCTGTTCCCGCCCAACTGGGTCACAGACCGGGTCGACGCGGTGCGATTCTTCTACGGTACATCCAGCGGTGAATATGCCCGCGAGTTCCTGTCGAAATACAACGTCGAGTACATCATCGTCGGACAGTTGGAGCGCATCTATCATCCCGAAGGCATCGAAAAATTCGAGCGCTACAACGGGAGTTTGTGGAACAAAGTCTACGAAAATGGGCAGACCGCCATCTACGAGGTGATTCGGTGAGCAGAATCTATCACATCACCACCCGTGACGCGGCGCTGGCATCCCGTAAAATTGGCGAATACCGCCCCGAAAGCCTGGAAACGGATGGCTTCATCCATTTCTCACAGCGTCACCAGGTTTTGGGCGTGGCAAACGCCTTTTATCGCGGACAGGCCCACCTGGTGCTTCTCGTTGTCGAGCCATCCCGCCTGAAAGCGGAACTCAAATACGAACCGCCAGTCCACCCCTCTGCATCGGATTCCGCTCCACCTGCCGAAAACCTGTTCCCACACCTCTACGGCCCCCTCAACATGGACGCCGTTGTGGAAATGATTGATTTCCTGCCTGATAAAAACGGCTACTTCACCCTGCCGGCATCCCTACCCTAACCAATTACCAATTACTATGTTCTCTTTTCTCATCTGGTATCTCACCGTTTCCCTGCTCGGCCTACTGACCTTCCCGCTGGCCTGGCGCCTGCTCCCGGCCCTGGCCGACCGGGGTTACAGCTTCAGCCGCGCGCTCGGCCTGCTCTTGTGGGCTTTCATCTTCTGGCTGGCGACTTCCTTTGGCCTGATTCGCAACGAAGGCAGCGGGATTC
>Ga0116204_1001676_pt1 | contig 12302 bp, 11 predicted proteins | sample LakKivwa52mmetaG_FD_94481 | JGI IMG/M metagenome (GOLD analysis project Ga0116204, IMG submission 94481) | Anoxic lake water microbial communities from Lake Kivu, Rwanda to study Microbial Dark Matter (Phase II) - Lake Kivu water 52m metaG | ecosystem: Environmental > Aquatic > Freshwater > Lake...
CCTGTAAATTGAGAATGACCATGCATCCCCATGGCTCCTGGGGGACGATTGGGGCCGCAGTGGCTGTTGGGAAATTGATGAACCTCAATGTCGATCAGATGAAAACCCTGATCAACATTGCTTCATCCATGACACTCGCCACCTCGAGAAAGACGATGCTTGAAGGAGGCACCGTTAGAAATCTCTATGCCGGCGCAAGTGGTTACATGGGAATATTAGCTAATTATCTTTTAAAGAGCGGGTTCACTGGCGAGGCCGATGGAATCGGATCCGTGTATGGAGGTGTCGTTTCGGACTCCTTCAATCCAGAAGCCATGGTCGAAGAGCTCGGCTCCCGATATGAGATCACCAGGAACTATTTCAAAGAATACGCTTGCTGCCGTTACAATCACTCAAGTTTAGACGCCCTCTATCAGATCATGCGCCAGCAGAAGCATGGCAGGCTGGAACCTAAAGATATTGAGTCCGTGAGAGTGGAGACGTATTCATTGGCTGCCCAACTATGCAGTAAAACTCCGGAGAACATGCTGGCAGGAAAGTTCTCTATACCATTTGCCATCGCCACCACCCTTATTTATGGCCATTCCGGGGTTGAGAGTTTCTTGCCAGAAAAAATTGGAAAACCTGACATCCAGTCATTAGCTTCCCGGGTCGAAGTTGAAGAAAAAACGGAGTTTACTCAGATGATGCCTTCACGCCGTCCTTCCCGAGTGACGGTTAGGTTAAAGGATGGAAGTGCCTTTTCAGAGACCGTTTATATCAGCAAGGGGGATATCGAGGATCCATATTCAACAGACGAGCTTGAAGCAAAGTTTCTTGGCCTCACGATACCCATCTATGGAAAAAGAAAAGCAAAGGAGATCCTGGAAAAAACGAGAAGGATTGAAACATTCAGAAACCTAAGAAATTATACGGAAGGGCTTTAAGGAAACAATCCCCTCCCTCCCTCCCCTCTGGACTCAGGGTGGGTAGGGAGAATGAGAAGAAATTGAACGAATCGAAAGGGGAAAGGAAAATGGCTCAATATGATCTGGTGATTAAAAATGGCACCGTTGTTATTCCCAAAGTCGGAGTCATCCGTGGAGACATTGGTATCGTGAAAGAGAAGATAGCCGTCCTATCGAAAGATATTGAATTGAAAGAAGCTCATCGAGTGATTGATGCATCAGGCAAATATGTTTTCCCGGGGGCAATTGATTCTCATTTTCACATCGGTATTTTTCGGCCCATGGATGAAGATGCAACCAGTGAATCGAGATCTGCGGTGTGGGGGGGCGTGACAACCATTTGCAGTTATTTTCGTACGGGGAAGAACTATCTGAACAAATCAGGGCCCTATCACGAGATTTTCCCTGAAGTTTTAGAAAAATCAAAAAATTCTTTTTATACGGATTTTGCCTATCACCTCACGATTATGACCCCTGATCAAATGAATGAAATAGAGAGGTTGGTGACGGAGCACGGGGTCTCAACGTTTAAGTATTTTATGTTTTATAAAATGCTTGATTTAACAGGAGCGGCTGGGAGTGATAAATACCTCATGCTCAATACATCATATGACCTTGGGTTTCTGTACAAATACATGAAGGAAGTGGCCAGAGTGAATGAAAAGTATGGTGCGTATGGTCGGATTAGTCTGAGCATTCATTGCGAGCAGCCGGAAATTATTAATGTGGCGACCCAGTACATGAGGCAACATGAGACGGGGAATCCATTAAAAGACTATAGCGATGCTCGGCCAGCCTTTTCTGAGAAAATGGCCATTAAGGAAGCGGAGGTTCTTGCTGCTCAAACGAACTGCCCGGTGAATTTACTCCATCTATCAAGCAACGATGCCATTGAGGCGGGAAAAGAAGCGGTTGAAAGAAACCCAAGGCTGAATATCTTACTGGAGGCGACCCTTCACCATCTGGGTCTATCGAACGATACCAAGTATGGAAGATTGGGGAAGGTCAATCCCCCGATCCGGGAACGGGAGCACGTGGACGCCTTATGGGAAGCGGTGATCCATGATGATATTAAGACGGTGGTAAGCGACAGTGCTTGCGCTTCCAAGAAGATCAAAGAAGGGGATATTTGGACCTCGCTTGCAGGTTTTGGCGGGGCTGAAATCATGTTTCCTTTGCTGTTGACAGAAGGACATCGAAAACGTGGTTTGTCCTTAGAAAGGATCGCTGAGCTCACTTCCTACAACTCAGCCATCTATCATGATCTCTATCCCAAGAAAGGTACAATCGCCATTGGCTCCGATGCGGATCTGGCCATAATCGATCTGGACAAAGAAAAAGAGGTTTCAGTAGAGACTCTCCACTCCGCTCAGGATTTCACGCCCTTTGAGGGATTTAAATATAAGGGTTGGCCTGTCTGCACCATTCTTAGAGGAAAAGTGATTTTTGAGAACGACAAGATCGTTGGCCAACCCGGTGATGGTCAGTATGTCAAGCGCCCCGTGAAGTATCATTATAAGAACGAGTTTAGTCTTTGATTACAGGCCAAGACAAATCAAATATTGGGAGGCAAGATCATGCAATCCCGTCAAATGGATCAAGATTCCCAATCTGGGAACAGCTTGCCTATCATACCACCGAAGGGTGAATTCATCATCGAGGCTGGTTGGGTCCTTTTTTGTAGCGACAAGGATCAATTTCTACATTGAGACGCTCTTTAAAAGGTGTTAGTAAGATTTACCTCTTGGGAAAAGACAGGAGGCAACTGGCTTTTATCCAAATTCTCATCAGAAAGGAGGGTCTTATGTCTAATATCCGAATTCTCATCAGAAAGGGGGGTCTTATGTCTAAGGTCAACAATAAAGCGGAAAAAGGTATCACGAGACGGGATTTTCTTAAAACGACTGGGTTGGCAGGAGCAGTTGCTGCTGCCGGATCGATCGGCTTTCCCTCTGTTCTTCGAGGGGCACCTGCGCCGGAGATCCTGATTGGCCACATCCATCCGCTTTCGGGCTTTCTGGCTTTCGATGGCCAAGAGATGAAAAAGGCGGTCATGTTTGGTGTGAAGCAGATCAACGATGCCGGAGGAATCAAATCGCTGGGAGGAGCCCAGCTTAAACTCCTTGACGGTGACAGCGAAGGCAAACCCGAAAAGGCCATCTCTGAAGTGGAACGCCTCCACCGGGCCGGCGTGGTTGCCATCACGGGATGTTATCAATCAGCCGTCGCCATCGTAGCGACTCAGACCTGTGAAAAACTCCAAGTTCCCTTTGTGGTCGGAGTGGCAAGTGCAGAAGATATTACAAAGAGAGGATTCAAATATACATTCCGCGTTCAGCCGCCCTCCAGTGTATTCGCAGATCAAGGGTTGAAATATATCACCCAAATTGCACAGGCCGCTGGCGAAAAGGTCAAGACGATTGCCTTCCTCCACGAAAATACTCAATTCGGAACCACCCTGGCGGATTTTACCGTAGAATATGCCCCGAAATACGGTTTGGAGGTCCCCGTCCGTGTCCCCTACTCAACCAGGGCTGCTGATTTTTCCACCGAGGTTGGGAAAATTAAAGCTGCAAATGCAGACCTCATCTTTGATAGTGGCTACTTCGGGGATGGGGTCCGGGTCCTTCGGGCCATGCGGAGCATGAGGGTGAAGGCCAAGGCCATTGTGGGAATCGCCAACGGCGCCTTCAGCCACCCGAAATTTATTGAAGAATTAGGGGAATTGACCGAGAATGTCATGGACAGTAACTATCAAGTCAACCTGGTTAGCCCCTTTGCTAAGGAAACCCTTGCCAATTTCAAGGCTGCCTTTAATTTAGACATGAGCCCCTCCATGGTCTATGGGTACCAGCCCGTTTCCGTCATTGCAGATGCGATTGAACGGGCCAAATCAACAGACAAAGAGGCCATCCGTGAGGCCCTGACCAAAACCGACTTTTCACGCCACATACTGCCCCAAGGTCCCATTCAATTTGGACAGGACGGCCAGAACAAGAATGCAACCACCCTGCTTATGCAGATCCTGAATAAAAAGATTGAAGTGGTTTGGCCCAAAGAATATGCAACGGCCAAAGTCGTTTTCCCTCACCCATGATCACCTCGAAATAATCTTCAGTGAGGAGAAGGCGATCCCCCCTCTCCTCACTGAAATCGGGATGATTGAATCACCGAGAGAAGGGTATCCATCCTATGAATTTAAATTTTGTCCTTCAGTCCCTCCTCAATGGATTGTTGATAGGCGGCGTTTACAGTTTGATCGCCATTGGCCTGACTCTTATCTTCGGTGTGATGAAGGTTATCAACTTTGCCCATGGTGCCGTCATGATGCTGGGCATGTACTGCACCTATTGGCTTTTTGTCTTCCTGAAGGTGAACCCCTATCTCTCGATCCTCCTCGTCATTCCAATTCTATTCATCATTGGCGCCGCTTTCCAGAATTTCCTGATCAATCCCATCATCAAGGCGCCAGAGCACAACCAGCTTTTTCTTACCCTTGGAGTCTCACTCTTTCTCCAGAACACGGCTGTTTTTCTCTGGTCTCCGGACTACCGGGTTCTAAAAACCCATTACGCTAACATTACTTATTATATTGGAGACATCTCCATTTCATTAAGCCACCTCCTGGCCTTCGGCCTTGCTGTTCTATTTGCGGCAATTCTCTATATGATTCTAACACGGACTGACCTCGGCCGGGCCATTCGTGCCGCGAGCGAAGAACCCCAGGGCGCCATGCTGATGGGGATCAACATCAAGCGGATCTATTGGATCTCCTTTGGCATCGGATCAGCCTGTGCCGGGGTTTCGGGAGCAGCCATCACGACCTTTTTCCCGATCTATCCCTACGTGGGGGATATCTTCGTCCTGACCGCCTATGTGGTTGTCGTCCTTGGAGGTCTGGGGAGTGTTTTAGGCGCCTTTGTGGGTGGCCTGATCATTGGGGTGGCCGACAGCATCGGCGCCATGTTTCTGCCGGGGGCCATGAAATCGATCTTGTCCTTCATCATCTTCATCCTGATTCTACTTTTCAAACCAACCGGACTGTTTGGGAGATAATATGTCTCAACCGACCCTCGCCACAAGCTACCTGAAAAGAGGTCTGAGCAGGCAGACCTGGATCATTACAGGAATTATACTGGTCCTTCTCCACCTTCTCCCCTGGGCGATTCCCCAAATAGTTCATATTGTCATCATGATTTATCTCTTTGCCACCATGGGTCAGGCCTGGAATGTATTGGGAGGATATACAGGCCAGTTCTCTTTCGGACATTCCCTTTTCTTTGGATTAGGGGCCTATGTCTCGACCCTCCTCTATCTCAAATTGGGCATCACCCCCTGGATTGGGATCTTGATCTCCAGTCTATCTGGGATCGCCTTAGGCCTCTTCATTGGTGCCCTCAGTTTTCGCTATGGCCTCAAGGGTCCCTTCTTCGCCCTGATCATGCTTGCCTTTGCTGAAATTTTTCACATGATCACAATGGGATGGAACGCCGTTGGAGGATCTCCAGGCCTTCTCATCCCTTTAAAGGGAAATGCTCCGCATCTGATGCAATTCACCAGCAAGCAGCCCTTCTATTATATGGCCCTCTGGATGATGGTCGGTTCCCTCTATCTCGTCTGGCGCCTGGAGAAGACAAGAACAGGTCTCTACTTTCTTTCGGTGAGGGAAGATCATGATGCCGCCGAAGCCTTAGGTGTTGATACCTTCAAGGTTCAGATGATTGCTATGGCGATCAGTGCCGGCCTCACCGCCATGATAGGAACGATCTATGCCCAGTATCTCCTTTTCATCGACCCGGACAGCACTTTTGGGATATTGAACTCGGTCGAGATCATGGTACGGCCGATCATTGGTGGACCAGGAACCGTGTTAGGTCCCCTTCTGGGTTCTGTGGTTTTGACTCCTCTCGCAGAGATCACCCGGCTCGCCTTTCAATCTTACAGCGGCGTCTATCTCATGTGGTATGGGATGATTCTCGTCATCGTCATCATGTTCCTTCCCCATGGTCTCATGGGAATGATTCGGCAAATCATCGATAAATACCGGAAAGGCTAAATCGTAGATGACCAGCAACTCCGTCCTCAATGTCGTCGATGTCTCTAAGTCCTTTCGGGGCCTGAGGGCCCTATCCGGAGTCTCCTTCACATTGAGACAGGGCGAGATCTTCGGTCTCATCGGTCCCAATGGAGCAGGCAAGACAACACTTTTTAACGTCATCTCCGGTTTTTTGAAACCTGACTCGGGCCGGGTTGGGTTTCTGGGGAAGGACCTTGTTAGACTTAAACCCCACGAGATCTGCAAAATGGGGCTTGCGCGAACGTTTCAGATCGTCAAACCCTTCAGCCACCTTTCGATCCTCGAAAATGTAGCCGTCGGATGCTTTAATGCCACCAACGATATTCAGGAAGCCGAGGAAAGGGCATGGGAGGTTTTACGGTTTGTCGGATTGGAGAAGAAAGCACTCTCCCCTGCCATGAGCACCACCACTCCCGATCGAAAACGGCTTGAACTGGCCAGGGCCCTGGCCAGTCAACCTCAACTCCTGCTCCTCGATGAGGTCATGGCTGGCCTCAATCCGACCGAACAGATGCAGATCGTAGGGCTTGTCCGTGAGGTCCGGGAAAAGGGAATAACCCTCCTGGTGATTGAACATTCCATGCGAGTGATCATGGGACTATGTGACCGGATTGTGGTGCTCAACCACGGTGAATGTATCGCAGAGGGTGAGCCGCGAGCCATCTGCTCCGATAAGGATGTGATCGAGGCCTATCTCGGAAAGGGGAATACCTTTGTTAGAGATTGAAAAGATCGACGCCCACTACGGACAGGTTCAGATTCTAAGGGAGGTCTCCCTCTCGGTTCAGGAAAAGGAGGTGGTCTCCCTGCTGGGAAGCAACGGAGCTGGAAAAACGACCACGGTCAACTGCATCTCCGGCATCCTCCCTGTGACCAAGGGAACGATTCGTTTCATGGGGGAAGACATCACTCGCCTTTTTCCTCATCAGCGGGTTGGCCTGGGACTCATCCAGATTCCAGAGGGACGGAAAATATTCCCCACGCTTACGGTGGAAGAGAATCTCATCCTGGGCTCTTTCCTTAAAAAACCTAAATCGAGACGCAGCGAATCCTTGGAGACCGTGATGGCCATGTTCCCAATTCTGGCCGAACGAAGGAAACAACTGGCGGGAACATTATCTGGCGGAGAACAGCAGATGCTGGCCATCGGTCGTGGATTGATGTCTTTGCCCAGATTGTTGATGCTGGACGAACCTTCCCTTGGATTGGCGCCTCTGGTCGTTGAGAATATCTTTAATACCATCCAGCAGATCAACCAGGAGGGGGTCCCGATCTTTCTGGTGGAGCAAAATGTGCCCCAGTCCCTCGCCATTTCGAGACATGCCTTTGTGCTTGAGGAAGGATGTATTGCTCTCTCCGGAGAGGGAAAGGATTTGCTGGCGAATTCTCACATCAAAAAACTGTATCTCGGCTTAGGGGATGAGAGGTAATGAACGTTAAGGGTTTTATCAGATAACCATTGGAGGGATATATGGTCAAGGCGATTCTAGGATACGATATTCTGCCGAGCATGACAGTCGAAGCCTACGAGAAATGGCTAAGAGAGGTTCATCTCCCGGACCTGAAAAAGATTCCAGGTTTAAAAAAAGTGGTCTTCAATACCGTCAAGGGAATGGTCCGAGGCGAAACCACTTTCTACCGGATTGCAGAACTTCATTATGAGAACATGGAGGTTTTTAAGAGGGCTTCTAAATGGCGCGAAGAAAACCCTGTGTCAGAAGAGAGAAGCCCAAATGGAAAAACGGATTTCAAATTCTATGTGGTCTGTGAGACCGAAGAGATCGACTTCGAGAGATAAATCATTTTCAGTTGATCAGTCCTCCTGTGAACCATGAAAATGGATTGGACCACGGACCAAGAATCACGAGTCACGCTTGCGCGCCGACCTGTCCGCCGAACAAGTTCTTTGGCAGGCTGGAGCACCTCAGCCTGCCTGTCATCAGACAGGCGTGAAGGCACGGAAACGTTCTTTTCTTGCCTATGGATAGAAGGAGGATACCCCGATGCCTGGGTATGATCTGATCATTAGAAGTCCTCTCAAGGGTCCCTTAGTCCATGATGGCCAACATGGGAAGAAGAGTGCGACCCGAGTTCTGGCGGAATATGCAACCTCGATCGAATGGAACAATCTCCCACCAGAGGTGATGGAACATAGCCGTCGCATCCTTCTCGATACAATCGGTGTTACTCTGGGTGGTTCCGCTGAATCCGAGGCTACTGCCTTGGCCCACCGTCTCGGCCGTCCGGATGGAAAACCAAGCACACTGATTGGCCATCGTCTCCGGGCATCTCCATTAAACGCGGCGTTGACCAATGGAACAGCAGCCTGCTGGATGGATTTCGACTCGGGGCACCGCCCCCCTCCAGGAAAACCGCTCCTTCCTGCAGCCCATCCGCCCATCCATCTTATTCCTGCTGCCCTGGCAATGGCGGAGGCAAAAGCATCATCTGGCAAAGAGCTCCTGGCAGCCCTCGTGGTTGGTTATGACGCCGGGGCGCGGATCGGCATGGCCAGCCGCGTCCGCGCTGAGATCCATTGTCATGGAACCCATCACAACGTGGCTGCAGGTGTGGCTGCAGCCCACATCATGAAATACTCAACGGAGCAGATGGAGTCAACCATCGGCCTGGCTGCTCACCTGGCCCTTATGCCATCCTTTGAGAATGCCTATCAGGGGGGAACGGTGCGGAATACCTATGCAGGAGTTGGGGCTGCCGCAGGAATTTTGGCAGCCGAGCTTGCTCTGATCGGTTTCATCCCTGAGAAGGATGCCCTGGGTTCGGTCTATGGGGAGGTCATTTCTCCCTGGTTCGATCCCGATCGCCTCGTTGATGATCTCGGAAAACGTTTCGAGATCACCCAGGGGTTTATCAAGCTCTATCCCATGTGTCGGTTCGGCCATCCCGCCATTGAAGCAACCCAGAAATTGATCCAACAATATCCCCTCTCACCTGATGAAATTGAGAGGGTGGAGGTCCATACCTTTGACTGGGCAGCCACCCTGAACGAAAGGAATCCAAAGACCGATCTGGCAGCCAAGTTCTCCGTCCCCTGGGCAGTGGCGTGTATATTAGTAAGGAGATCAGCAGGCCCGGACGAATTTCGAACCCAGGCATTAGAAGATAAAGAGGTCAGAGCGGTCGCTGGAAGGGTGGCTGTGAGAGAAGATCCCCGATACTCGGCCATGACGCCGTTCAAACGGCCCGCCAGGGTCAGCGTGCATACAAAAAATGGAAAGGTCTTCCAGGCCGAAGTGGAACGGAGCAGCGGTGGACCGGATGCTCCTATCCCTCGTGAGAAGGTCATCGAAAAATTCCGACTCCTGGCGGACCCGGTTCTTGGTTTAAAACAGTCCACAGCGGTTGTTGAAAAGGTGATGCATCTTGAGGAAGAACCTGACATCCGTGAGTTGACAAGGTTGATTGTCCCAACCCACATTTAAGAAAACTCACCAGGCGGAAAAATCGCTCAAAGGTCAAAAGGGGATTAGGTACGAACACAAGATCTGGGAAAAGAGGGGAGATAAAATGTCTGGAGAAAAACCCGTGATCAATGATTACCTTGACCGGCTGGTCGATCTCGCAACCTCCATTTCACTGGAAAGGACTCCTTCCACCGTTGTTCGGGAAGGGAAACGTACCCTGATCGATACGGCGGGGACCATTCTCAATGGCATGGCAAATGTTCAAGTCCAGGCATTAGCCAAAAAGATGGCCGAAGCGTCAATCTCTCCCTATTCCACGATCTTGGGCAGCAATTTGATGGCGGATGCCATGTGGGCAGCCTTCTCCCATGGCACTGCCGGTGTCTGGCATGAATTTGAAACAGGAAACCGGTTCATCGAAGGTTCTCCTGCCCTCTACTCCATTTCAGCCGGATTGCCAGTAGCCGAACGTGAGAGGATCTCCGGAAAGCGTCTTCTTGAAACGTTGATTGCCGGATATGAGGTTGGCGCCCGCGTTGGGCTTGCCACCACATTGCGGCCGGGGATCGATCCCCATGGGTCCTGGCCCATCGTGGCAGGCGCTGTCACAGCAGGGTTACTGAGTGGCACAGATCTCAGAAAAACCATCAACCTCGTCACGTCATTAAACCTTGCTTCGTCCTCCCATGCCGCTCCTGAAGGAGCCACTATTCGGAATGTCTATGCAGGCTTTGGCTCAGCCATGGGTGTTCTTGCTGCAGACCTTGCAAAGGATGGCTTTTCTGCTGAGCGGAATGGGGTAACCACTATCTTTGGAACCATTGCCGGGGTCTTTTTCGACTTCGAAAAGGCCCTTGAAGAGATAGGAGATCGCTGGGAGATCGAAAGAAGTTTTTATAAACCTTATGCCTGCTCCCGCCATATCCATCCGGCCTTGGATGGCCTCATTGCGATTTTAAGGAACAGAGAGCTTCATCCCAATGATATTGAGAGGATCGAGGTATTCACCTATGGGATGGCATCCAGTCTAAATCGTATCCTACCTCAAAACCCTCTGTCTGCCCGATTCTCCATCCCATACACCTTGGCTGCTTATCTCGTTGCAAAAGATGTGGGAGTATCAGCCCATCAGGAAGAAGCTCTTCACAACCCTGAGATTCAGGAGCTTTCGACAAAGATCATCGTCCAGGAAGATCAGGAGATAAACGGGCGCACACCCCATGAACGGCCTGCAAGGGTGCGGTTTTATCTGAAGGGTGGAGAGCTGTTAGAGCAGTCCGTTGAGCTTCCTCGGGGAGAATTTGATCACCAACCCCTCAGCGACGAAGAACTGAATGCCAAGTTTCTAAAACTGGCCTCAGAAACCGTCAGAAGGCAGCAGGCAGAGGCCTTGCTCGATCGGCTTTGGCACATCGAATTGGCTTCGGATATTCGGGAGGTAATGACCTCAGGAAGGTTATAAGCCCCTCCGTCATAAAGTCATCCGTAGAGAGGGAGAGATCCATGGCTTACGTCACATCCAAGGATGGGGTGAAAATCTGGTACGATATAACAGGAGATGGGGAACCCCTTGTTCTCATCGGAGGAAGCAGTTTAGTCCACAGACAGTGGGACTTTATGCTGCCTCTCCTTCAGGATCGGTTCAAAGTGGTCTTGCATGACCAGAGGGGTGCAGGACTTTCGGACAGACCTTCTTCAGGGATCAGTGTTGAGAAATGGGTCGATGACCTGAAGATGATCCTCGATCTGGCCGGTATCAAAAAGGCTCACCTCTTTGCCACATCGAATGGATCGCTTGTTGCGATCCGTTTTGCAGCCAAATATTACGAAATCACCCGAACCCTCATTCATTATGGGATCTACAAGTTCACCGACCAATACAGAAAAATGTCAAGGATCGGAGCAACGATCATCGACGAATTTGGGATTGGCAACAGAAGCCTTGGAGGCTATTTCCTGTCGAGGATGTTTGGGACGCCCCCACTCTATGAAGATTGGGTAGCCCGACGCTTCGAAGAAAACCTCTCTCCAGACCCATGGAAAGCCATGCACAAGGCCCTTGATGTGGACCTTACAAAGGAGCTTCAGAGAATTAAGGTCCCTCAGATGATCCTGGTCGGAGAGAAAGGCCCCTTGGGAAAGGATACGGATTATGCCTCTGGATGGAGGGAATTTAAGCGCTTCTGTCCGGAAACGGAATTTGAAGTCAAAAGAGGTTCAAACGGGACTTTTCTGGTCTTGACTCATCCTGCTGAGGTAACAACGGTGGTGATCGACTTCCTAAGTAAACACAAGATGAAGCCCGAGGAGATGAAACATGGCCTATATCATGAGTAACGATGGCAAAAAGATCTGGTATGACGTGGGGGGAGAAGGAGATCCCCTCATTCTGATTGGAGGAAGCAGCCTCGTTCACCGTCAGTGGGACTTTCTGCTGCCCTTTCTTCGGGATCGTTTCAAAGTGATCCTCTGCGACCAGAGGGGAGCAGGTCTCTCCGACAGACCCCCACCAAAGGACATTACTGTCGAGCAATGGGTGGATGACCTCAAGTCCATCCTCGACCAGGTCGGAGTGAAGAAGGCCCACCTCTTCGGGACCTCAAACGGCTCCTTCATCGTAATCCGGTTTGCAGCCAAATATCCGGAGAGAACAGGCGCAATCGTCCACTACGGGATGCACAAGCTAACTGAACAGTCTGCAAAGATGTCGAGGATCGGGGCGACGATATGCGAGGAGTTTGGCGTAGGGAATGGAAGCCTGGGTGCCTACTTTTTGGTCGCCCATTTAAAAGGCACCTGTCAAGAGAAAAAAGTATTCCTGCAATAAGAAAAGTGTCTTTTTCCCGTTCCGGC
>Ga0116204_1001679_pt1 | contig 12293 bp, 7 predicted proteins | sample LakKivwa52mmetaG_FD_94481 | JGI IMG/M metagenome (GOLD analysis project Ga0116204, IMG submission 94481) | Anoxic lake water microbial communities from Lake Kivu, Rwanda to study Microbial Dark Matter (Phase II) - Lake Kivu water 52m metaG | ecosystem: Environmental > Aquatic > Freshwater > Lake ...
AGGGCGGGTATGATCCCCGCTCTTTGTGGAGAAGTGGCCGAGTGGTCGAAGGCACGCCCCTGCTAAGGGCGCATCTGGGCAAAACCTGGATCGAGGGTTCGAATCCCTCCTTCTCCGCCAGAATTTCTGGCTAAACCAGTCTCTGACTGGACGATGACCCCGCAAGACGCCAGTCTGTGCGGGGTTTTTCGTTTATACCTGTTGACCTCGCTACCCCGGTTTCTCGGGTTTCTTCGTTCTTAGACGCCAGTTTTCTCGAAACCTGTTGACTACAAGCATCTCGGTGCAGGTTTTCATCGCTGGAGGCTCACTCTATGGGCCTCCCTGATGAGACAATGACGCGTGAGAATAACAACAAGTTGTAGATAATCTTGCCAGATCAGACCGTTACCTTAAACCAGCTTGAATCCCACCTCTGGGAGTCCGCCAACATCCTGCGCGGCCCGGTGGACGCGGCCGACTTCAAGACCTACATCTTCCCGCTGCTGTTCTTCAAACGGATTTGCGATGTCTGGGACGAGGAATACGCAGAGATCGTCGATGAAACCGGCGATGCCGAACTGGCACTATTCCCTGAGTCGCACCGCTTCCAGATCCCCGATGACTGCCACTGGAACGATGTCCGTGCTGTCGCCACCAATGTCGGCAATGCCTTGCAGCGCGCCATGCGCGAGATCGAGAAGGCCAACCCGGACACACTGTATGGCGTCTTCGGCGATGCCCAATGGACCAACAAAGATCGCCTCTCCGACGCCCTGCTCAAGGACTTGATCGAGCATTTCTCGCGCGTGTCGTTCGGCAACCGCAACATCACCTCGGACTTACTCGGCGATGCCTACGAATACCTGATCAAGAAATTCGCCGATGCCACCAACAAAAAGGCTGGCGAGTTCTATACCCCGCGCAGCGTGGTGCGGCTGATGATCGAAATGCTCGACCCCAAGGAGGGCGAGACCATCTACGACCCAGCCTGCGGCACGGGCGGTATGCTGCTTGCCGCCGTCCAGCACGTTAAGGAACGGCATGGCGACGTAAAGCGCCTGTGGGGCAAGCTCTTCGGCCAGGAGAAGAACCTCACCACCTCGTCCATCGCTCGCATGAACCTGTTCCTGCACGGCATCGAGGACTTCCAGATCGTGCGCGGCGACACCCTGCGCAATCCAGCCTTCTTCGAGGTCGATCGCCTGGCTAATTTTGACTGCGTAATCGCCAACCCACCCTTCTCCTTGGAAAAGTGGGGTGAGGAACTGTGGATCAACGACCCGTTCGGCCGCAACTTCGCCGGCCTGCCACCATCGAGCAGCGGCGACTTTGCCTGGGTTCAGCACATGGTCAAGTCGATGGCCGATGGTGCCGGGCGCATGGCGGTCGTGCTGCCGCAGGGCGCGTTGTTCCGTAAGGGCGCTGAAGGTAGCATCCGGCAGAAACTGCTAGAGATGGATCTGGTCGAGGCCGTCATCGGTCTGGCGCCCAACCTGTTCTACGGCACTGGCCTGGCCGCCTGCATCCTGGTGCTGCGCAAGAAGAAACCAGCCCTGCGGCGCAGGAAGGTGATGATCGCCGATGCCTCGCGCCTGTTTCGGCGCGGCCGGGCACAAAACTATCTGGAACCTGAGCACGCCCTCGCAATCCAGAACTGGTTTGAAAAGTACGAAGACGTGCAGGACGCCGTGCGCATCGTTGGCATCGACGAAATCAAGGCCGAGGACTGGACGCTCAACATTTCCCGCTACGTCATGCCGCCGCTGCAAGAGGACATCCCGCCGCTTCCCGAGGCCATCGCTGCCTTCAAGGATGCGCTGACACGATGCCGGGAAGCCGAGGATCGGCTGGCCAAAGTCATGGTTGCGGGAGGCTGGCTGCAATGAACTTCAACTTAACTGACTCGTATGAGCAACGGCAAAAGGTGATCTTGGAAATGTTGGATACCGGCCTGCCCGGAGTTGCCGTGATTAGTGCAGCTTCTGATCTGGAGTGGACGCTGCGAAGGGCGATTGTTGCGTTGGGAATGAGCCCGAATAGGGATATCCACAAGAAGATCGAGAAAACATCTGGACTCCGCATTTATGCAAAGCATTGGAATGCGGAGGTTGGCGCCCGATTTAATCAGTCGCTGGAACTGCTAATCGCTGACTGGGACAATTTTGTCGACAAGACATACAAGCTTCGCCACAAATTGGTCCACGGTGCAATATCGAAGACTACGACAGAGTATGCGACGCCACGAGTTGAAGAAATACTCCGTGCGACAAAAGCAATAATTGACTTCGCTAAGCAGAACGGTATCGATCTCTACTCGCGTCTGCCTGTTCGTCGAAATGCTTGGGTGCCGAAATGACTTCCCGCATCACCCAACAAGAACTCGAATCCTACCTCTGGGGCGCCGCCGTCCTTCTGCGCGGCCTCATTGATGCCGGCGATTACAAGCAGTTCATCTTCCCGCTGCTGTTCTTCAAGCGCATCTCGGATGTCTGGGACGAGGAATACCAAGCGGCCCTGGCCGACTCGGATGGCGACTTGTCCTATGCCGAGTTCGCCGAGAATCACCGCTTCCAGATTCCTCAAGGCGCGCACTGGAACGACGTGCGGCAAGTGCCGAAGAATGTCGGCAAGGCGATCCAGTCGGCTCTCCGGCTATTGGAATCCGCCAACCCCGATCTGCTCGCCGGCATCTTTGGTGATGCTCCGTGGACCAACCGCGAGCGCCTGCCCGACGAAACCCTCAAGAACCTAATCGAGCATTTTTCGACGCAAACGCTCTCGGTCGCCAATGTCCCTGAGGACGAGCTCGGCAACGCCTACGAATTCCTGATCAAGAAGTTCGCCGACGACTCCGGCCACACGGCCGCCGAGTTCTACACCAACCGCACCGTCGTGCACCTGATGACGCAACTGCTCGTGCCCCAGGCCGGCGAGTCGATCTACGATCCCACCTGCGGCACCGGCGGCATGCTCATTTCGGCGCTGGCCGAGGTCAAGCGCAGCGGCGGCGAATACCGCACGCTCAAGCTCTACGGGCAGGAGCGCAACCTGATCACCTCCGGCATCGCCCGGATGAACCTCTTCCTGCATGGCGTCGAGGACTTCCAGATCATCCGTGGCGACACCCTGGCAGCCCCGCAGCACATCGAGGGCGACCGGCTGCGCCAGTTCGACGTGATCCTGGCCAACCCGCCGTATTCCATCAAGCAATGGGATCGCGAAGCCTGGGGCCATGACAAATGGGGCCGCAACTTCCTCGGTACCCCGCCGCAAGGCCGGGCCGACTACGCCTTCCAGCAGCATATCCTCGCCAGCCTCAGCAACAAGGGCCGCTGCGCCATCCTTTGGCCACACGGGGTGCTGTTCCGCAACGAGGAACAGACCATGCGCGCCAAGATGGTCGAGCAGGATTGGGTCGAAGCGGTGATCGGCCTGGGGCCGAACCTGTTCTACAACTCGCCGATGGAGTCATGCATCGTCGTCTGCAACCGGCGCAAACCAACGGCGCGCAAGGGCAAGGTGCTTTTCATCGATGCCTTGAACGAAGTGATGCGGGAACGGGCACAGAGCTTCCTCAAGCCCGATCATCAGCAACGCATCTTGCAAAATTTCCGGGCCTTTGTCGCCGCGGAGGGGTTTTCGGCAGTGGCGACACGCGAGCAGATTGCCGCCAACGGCGCGAATCTGTCGATTCCACTCTATGTGAAGCGGTCGACCGCAACAACGAACAGCAATGGGAACAGCGAGGTCGTCAGCCTGCACTCGGCCTGGGAGCAATGGCAAACCGATGGCCGCGCCTTCTGGCAGCAGATGGATGCGCTGGTGGAAACGCTCGATGGTCTGGACGTCGAGGAGGTCGAGCGTGGCTGAGAAGACATTGAAACCCGGCTGGCGCAAGGTCAAGTTCGGCGACGTGGTTCAGTTGTCCAAGGCACGCTGTGCCGATCCGCTGGCCGAGGGCATCGAGCGTTATGTCGGGCTGGAACATCTGGAGCCCGGCGATCTGCGCATTCGCAGTTGGGGCAATGTCGCCGATGGCGTGACCTTCACCAGCCTGTTCAAGCCCGGGCAAGTGCTGTTCGGCAAGCGCCGCGCCTACCAACGCAAGGTGGCGGTGGCCGATTTTTCTGGCGTCTGCTCGGGCGACATCTATGTGCTGGAAAGCAAGGATGCTGGTGTGCTGTTGCCCGAACTGCTGCCGTTCATTTGTCAGACCGACGCATTCTTCGAGCATGCGGTCGGCACCTCGGCAGGCAGCCTGAGTCCGCGTACCAACTGGACGAGCTTGGCGGATTTTGAGTTTCCTCTACCGCCGATGGGTGAACAGAAGCGGCTTGTTGAACTCCTTGGGTCAATTACCGCACTTGAAGAAGAGCTGCGAAGCGCCGAACGCGATGCAGATCGTTTGCAAAAGTCCGCAATGCAGGACTTGCTAGATGCTGATCTGAACGGCTGGCCCAAAGCGCCAATTGGAGAGGTGTTCAGAGTTACGACGGGTGGAACCCCAAGTCGCGACAATGCCGCGTTTTGGAATGGTGACATTCCTTGGGTAAAAACCGGCGAGGTAAATTACTACGTCATTGAGTCAACGGAAGAGGACATCACTGCTGCGGGGTTGAACGGGTCCGCCGCGAAGCTGTGTCCTCCAAACTCCGTTCTAGTGGCCCTTTACGGTCAGGGACCAACTCGCGGCCGAGTCGGAATGCTTGGCATAGAAGCCGCCGTTAACCAAGCCTGCGCCGCAATCTATCCGAACAACGATTTCGACCCGTGGTTTGTCTATTACTACTTGTCTGGCAAGTACCTATCGCTCCGTGCGATGGCTCAAGGTGCTGCACAACCCAATCTGAACCTCGCGATGATCAAAGGATTCGAAATCCCGACACCGACACTGGAAGAACAAAGGGCAGCAGTGGCTAGTATTGATGCGATTGCCAAAGCGAAAGCTGAAACTCTGCGACGACGTGAGCAGACATTTGAACTGAAGCGAAAAGTCCGAGAGGAGGCTATCAGCAATGTCGTTCACTGAATCCAACACCGTCGAAGCCTACCTCTACGACCTGCTCGCCGGTCCGGCGAAATCCGTCCCCGCCAACGTCGCTCAGGAACCCCAGGCTACCTACGGTCGCAGCCACAACGGCCTCGGTTGGCGCCGTATCGCCAGCGCCGACTTTCCGCGCCAGCCGCAGGACGTGTTGGTTGAGCCCTGGGTGCGTGAGGCGCTGATCCGCCTCAACCCGGAGATTGCCGCCCAGCCCGACCGTGCCGACGAGGTGCTCTACAAGCTGCGTGCCATCGTGCTCTCGGTACGCTCCGACGGCCTGATTCGCGCCAACGAGGAAATGATGGCGTGGATCAGGGGCGAGCGCTCCATGCCCTTCGGCCAGAACAACGAGCATGTGCCGGTTCGCCTGATCGACTTCGACAACCTCGACCAGAACCAGTATGTCGTCACCCAGCAATTCACCTTCCGTGCCGGCAGCGCCGAACGCCGCGCTGACCTTATGCTGGTGGTCAATGGCCTGCCCCTGGTGCTGATCGAGGCCAAGACGCCGACGCGGGCGGCAGTGAGTTGGGTCGATGGCGCCTTGCAGGTGCACGACGACTACGAGAAGTTCGTGCCTGAGCTGTTCGTCTGCAATGTGTTCTCGGTCGCCACCGAGGGCAAGGAATACCACTATGGTTCGCTCGGCCTGCCGGTCAAGGATTGGGGACCGTGGAATCTGGAAGACGACGGCGATGCGCTCAAGCATCCGCTGAAGGGATTGAAGCTGGCCGCCGAGAGCATGCTGCGGCCGCATGTGGTGCTCGACATCCTTTCCAACTTCACGCTGTTCGCCACGGACAAGAAGAAGCGCCGCATCAAGATCATCTGCCGCTACCAGCAATACGAAGCGGCGAACAAGATCGTCGAGCGCGTGCTGGCCGGCTATCCCAAGAAGGGGCTGATCTGGCATTTCCAGGGTTCCGGCAAGTCACTGCTGATGGTGTTCGCGGCGCAGAAGCTGCGCCTGCATCCCCGATTGAAAAACCCGACCGTCTTGATCGTGGTCGACCGCATCGACCTCGATACCCAGATCACCGGCACCTTCACCGGGGCCGACATCCCCAATCTGGAAAAGGCCGATACCCGCGAGAAGCTCCAGCAACTGCTGGCGCAGGATGTGCGCAAGATCATCATCACGACGATCTTCAAGTTTGGCGAGGCCGATGGCGCGCTCAATGACCGCAGCAACATCATCGCCCTGGTCGATGAGGCGCACCGCACCCAGGAAGGCGACTTGGGCCGCAAGATGCGCGACGCCCTGCCGAACGCCTTTCTGTTCGGCCTAACCGGCACGCCGATCAATCGCTTCGACAAGAACACTTTCTACGCCTTCGGCGCCGATGAGGATGCCAAGGGCTACATGAGCCGTTACGGTTTCGAGGAGTCGATCCGCGACGGGGCCACGCTGAAGCTGCACTTCGAGCCGCGCCTGCTGGAACTGCACATCGACAAGGCCGCCATCGACGCCGCATTCAAGGAGATGACCGGCGGGCTCTCCGACCTCGACAAGGACAACCTCGGCAAGACCGCCGCCAAGATGGCTGTGCTGGTCAAGACGCCGGAGCGCATCCGGCGTGTCTGCGAAGACATCGTCCAGCACTTCCAGAGCAAGGTCGAGCCGAACGGCTTCAAGGGGCAGATCGTCACCTTCGATAGGGAGTCCTGCCTGCTTTACAAGCAGGAATTGGACAAGCTACTGCCGCCCGAGGCCACCGACATCGTAATGACGGTGAATGCCAACGAGCCTCAGTACAAGCCCTATGCACGCTCGCGGGACGAGGACGAGCGGCTGCTGGATCGCTTCCGCGATCCGAACGATCCGCTGAAGCTGATCATCGTCACATCCAAACTGCTCACAGGATTCGATGCGCCCATTCTTCAGGCGATGTACCTCGACAAGCCGCTGCGCGACCACACGCTGTTGCAGGCGATCTGCCGAGTGAACCGCACCTACTCCGAGCAGAAGACCCACGGGCTTATCGTCGACTACCTCGGCATCTTTGATGATGTCGCCAAGGCGCTGGAGTTCGACGACAAGAGCGTGACGGCGGTGGTGTCGAACATTCAGGAATTGAAAGACCGGCTGCCGGAGGCGATGCAGAAATGTCTGGTCTTCTTCGCCGGCGTCGACCGCACCGTCGAGGGCTACGAGGGCCTGATTGCAGCACAGCAATGCCTGCCCAACAATGAGGTGCGCGACAACTTCGCAGCGTCATTCAGCCTGCTCAACAAGTTGTGGGAGGCCATCTCGCCTGATCCAGTCCTTGGCGAGTACGAGAAAGACTACAAATGGCTGTCGCAGGTCTATCAGTCAGTACAGCCTTCGAGCGGACACGGCAAGCTGATCTGGCATTCCCTTGGGGCCAAGACCATCGAGCTGATCCATCAGAATGTGCATGTCGATGCCGTGCGCGATGACCTCGATACGCTGGTGCTAGATGCCGATCTGCTGGAGGCGGTGCTCTCTAATCCCGACCCGAAGAAAGCCAAGGAAATCGAAATCAAGGTAGCACGGCGACTGCGCAAGCACCTGGGCAATCCGAAATTCAAGGCGCTGTCGGAGCGGCTCGATGCCCTGCGGGATCGCTTCGAGTCCGGCGTGCTCAACAGCGTCGAGTTCCTGAAGCAGCTACTCGAGCTCGCGAAAGAAGTTCTTCAGGCAGAGAAGGATGAACCGCCAGAAGAGGATGAGGATCGCGGCAAGGCGGCGCTGACCGAACTGTTCAACGAGGTCAAAACCGCCGAGACGCCGATCATGGTCGAACGAGTGGTGGCGGACATCGATGAGATCGTGCGCCTGGTGCGCTTCCCCGGTTGGCAGGACACCCTGGCCGGCGAGCGGGAAATCAAGAAGGCGCTTCGGAAAGCCCTATTCAAGTACAAGCTGCATGCCGACGAAGAACTGTTCGAGAAGGCATACAGCTACATACGGCAGTATTACTGACACGGGTTATTGGGGGAGACTTACTAGTAAATGGTTCAAATTCCTGCTCCCTCCTGGGTAAATTCTGGCGCCGTTCCTGCCGATGGCCTCGACCTGCTAGGTTTGCGTCAGCCCGTTCAGGCCATCGGTGGCAGTCTGCTTGATGGCATCACGTCGGTCACTCCGACCATTCGTTATCTATCGTATTCATGTTGGTTGCTATATCGCTATGCCGAGGCGAGGCTTCCAGACAGCTACAAAGAATTCTCTGCATTTGCTCAACGGGCAGAAGCCGCGCTAGTCATGGGCAATCTGCTCGCTAACGGATGGATTGGCGGTTTGGTGGGTCCAATTCGATCGCAACGGCGGCTTGATGAATCCGAATCAGAGACCGTTTCGCTCGAACCAGTCGCGAATACACCGGCCTTGGGCATTTATCTCTCCGCCGCCGCACAGTTGGGCCTTTTCCGGCTGAGGGGCGACTCCGTTCCTCAACTTATCAAGGAACGTGGCCTTCCACTTGCGCTGGCAGTGGATGAAATTCTCCAGTCGGTACCCTTAGCTCAGAAGGTCTCATCAGCAAGCCCGCCCACACACGCGACAAGAGATGAGCTTGAAAGCCTGGGAAAGGCGCTGGCAATGAATACCATCTCAAAGCGCGAGTTGGCACTGCTAAGTGATGCCGTGATTCCTGCGCAAACCACGAATGAAGAATGGGCTAGGGTGGCGACCTACGCGAGTCTGTTTTCTTTGGCAAATGAACTTGAACGTGAGCCTGGCGAGTTCGAATTCATGGAAGCGGCAACCCGTAGTAATGGCTTTGCTGACTCGCGCCTTGCGAACTGGTCTGACGCATGGCTCGCGTATGAAATTCGCGACATGCTTGCAGTCGCGCATGAATGTCTTTGCTACGAGATGATGGACGAGATTAACCAACAGGGCGGCGAAAATCAGACTCCACTGGCACCGAGTTCCGTGATTCGCCCTCTGCTATCCCGTGTGGATGATCTACTCGAAGCCCTGGTCAGATTGGGTCTGGCTGATTACGAAGAGAAGATCGAAAAGATATCCGTCAAGGAGCTTGTGAAACGGGTTGCGAGAGCGACCGAGAAGAAGCGGATTCTCCGCAATGGTCTCTATCGTTGGGACGGGCCTCTCACCGAGACAGCGATCATCGAGGCAGCACTGTCTCTCTCGAGTGGCCAGGCGATGCTCGTTATGGTGGCTTGGATGCTTGTCGCACAGAGGGTATCAACCGATTCTGTGGGGCATAACGCACAACTGGCATTGCTAGCGGGCGAAGAGGAGCGCCGCGTAGGCGTTTTTGATGTAGTCATCAATTCCGTCAGCGACTGGACGGATGATGACTCTTCGGTCATTGATCTTGGTGCCGAATTGATGACCCTCACCATACAACAGCACCTGAATATTGCTTGGTCGCGGATGCAAACGGATTTGAAGAAGGACGTGGCACTGCTGACTGCCGATGAAGGCAAGTGGAAACCTCGCGGGAAACAGATTGCTGCCGGTCGAACCATATCCCGGCTTGATCAAGCTATCGGTTGGATGACACAACTCGGGTGGATTGATGAACACGGTATCACCACTACAGGCAAGGTGTATGCCGACCGTGCTTACGGTACTGTTGCTGGAGCAACGGAATGAATCCACGTGATTTCACCCGGGAGCCAGGGTATGACCTGACTATCGCGTTGACCTATTCATTCGACCCCGTTTTTTTCGAGAACGTCGTTCTACATGACCTACGCATTGGGGGTAGCGGCAGCATCGTCATCGTCGGTGATCCTCATGAGATTGATGCCGCATTCGCGGATAGTCAGCTGGCACTGGAACACCTTGGTCGTCGGTACATGTTGTCACCCGCTACTCATTCCAAAGGGGCATTCCATCCTAAGCTGATGCTAAGGCTGGGCAGAGAGGATGGTCAAGTGCTTCTGGGTTCCGGGAATCTCACCAGTGGCGGGTGGGGCGGAAATCGAGAACTCGGATCGTTCTGGAAGATCGGACCAGCCCACGATGATCAGGGGCACTGGATCATCCCTTTACTAGCCAACATTGATACCTGGTGTTCCGGAGAACGAGAACGCGATGCGATAGCTCGTGCCAAGCTGATCCCATGGGTTGAAAACCTGATTTCCGAAGAATCAGACGAACAGACACCGGTACTGTATAGCCACATCGGGAGCACCCTGGCCCAACAATTGGCAGCGCGCTGGAGCGGACGTCGATTCTCAAAACTCTTCGTCGCCACAGGATCGTCCGACGATCGAGGGGCCATGCTGAGATGGGCGCATGACACATTTGGCGTGACCCATGTTGTACTGGCAGGGACACCATCAGCACTGTCCTTGGAGCCGAAACACCTAGAAAAGCTACCCTGTGAAGTCCGCATTAAGGGTTTCGAAGATGGTCTGCTGCATGCCAAGTTCTACTGGTTCGACGGGCTAGGTGGTCCCGCCGCCGTGTTCGGCTCCGCTAACTGTTCGGCAGCAGCTTGGCTCTTGGATCCCGGCAATGGGGGCAATATCGAAACCCTGGTCTGTTTTGATGCCCCTGAAAAGGCTGACTTCTCCGAAATCCTGTCACTGTTTTCCGGAAAGGCCGACGATCCTGCATCTGTGCTCATGAAGCAAACAGACGTGGAAGAGCCCAGAGAACCTGATGAGCCCACAGACGAGGTCAGTTACCGCATTACAACCTTAGACTGGAACGCCCAATTCGCCATTGCCTCATTCGTGATCTCACCGGCACCTCCTGAAAATGCGCAAGTTGAGCTCGTGATCAACGATCGGGCGGTTGAAGCGAGAAGCGTCGCAACCGAGAGCGGGCGGTATCAATCGCATTACAGTGATGACTTTGAACCGGGTGTTCTATTTGGCTACGCCACCGTTAAGCTCGGACGTAAGCAGTACACAACCTCCGAGCGCTGGGTGGATTGCATCGTCGAACTTGAGCGATCACGTGCTTCAGTCCGGACAGTTGATCCCCTGATTGGTCTTGAAGAGGAACGAGACTCGAACGGTCAGCGCAAGTTGGTCAATGCCATTCGACTCGTGGTACAGACTTTGTTCTCGGATACGGGTCATTTCCCTGACCCAGCAGTGTTTGCTAAGCGTCATGGAAAAAACGAAAGCGAAGAAGAGGCCGAGCCAGTAGCAGCATTGGATCCACTAAAAGTGCTGTGTGATCTCTCCGAGCTGGAACGAGAGCGCGAGACGCAGGCTCGAATGAAATCTCATGCCTCTGGAGGCTTGTCGCTCTCAGGAATCTTGAGCCTCTTATTTTCGTCGGGCAATCGTGGACATATTGAGCCCGAGGTCGATTCAGACGAATCTGAAGATGATCCTCATTCAAAGACGAAGAAAAAGACGTCTCAGTCACGCAACCAAGAGCAGCTTGATGAGCTTTATGTTCAGCGACTGGCCGATCAAGTCAGTGATGCGTTGAACAAGTTGTCCAGTGCGGAATTTGCGGATACCTGTACGGCTGTTCAATTTGTTCAGGCTACGGCTTTTCCGCTTGCTGTCGCAGAGTTGGGCCGGCAACAGGGATGGGTTAGTCAGGAGCGAGCGGAGCAATGGGCGATCAGACTCTTCGCCATCTTGTTCAGAGGCGCTGGCAAAGGAAAGGGGTTGCTGCGCAAGGTCAAGGATCGATACGAGGACGCTGACAAGACGGACGTATTTGAAGCAGCGGTTGGTGATGGCTCTCTGTGGGCTGCATTGGTCGCAAGTCTAGTGAATGCACGCTGGGAGGGTGCTGGTGCTGAATTCGAAAAGGCGCTTGCGATTCGCGAACTGTTCAGGGAGTCGTCGCTGCTCATAACGGCCAGTGCCGCGCAACTACTGCGCTATGCGAAAGCACTTCGCTCGAAGGAAGCGACCGAGATGTTGACGGTTCATGCGCCCTCAATCGTCGAACATTTAGAGAAACTTGAGTCTGAACTGGAGCCTTATTGGAATGACCATTTCGAGGCAGGATCGGGTGGTGCCGTTCCAGTTCAATGTGGTGACCTTCTCTGGCGCCGTGGTCACGGATGGGCATTTGGTATCGGCCCGAGCCCAGCTGCTGATCGCGATGCGGTACGCCTACACGGCAGAGATACACAAGTGATGAAAGGGTACTATTTGAATGTTTCGTTGCTTGCCAATCGAGTGCCGATTATCAATAAGCTGATTGAAAGCGTAGTCCAGAGGATGAGCTTCCCCCGGAATTTCGTTTTCCAGTAGAAGGGGTATAACGCCCCGCGAACTTGGAAAGGGAAGATGAAGTGAAGAAGCTACCGAAGCCGTCATACACGGCGGAATTTCGCGAACTGGC
>Ga0116204_1001680_pt1 | contig 12289 bp, 7 predicted proteins | sample LakKivwa52mmetaG_FD_94481 | JGI IMG/M metagenome (GOLD analysis project Ga0116204, IMG submission 94481) | Anoxic lake water microbial communities from Lake Kivu, Rwanda to study Microbial Dark Matter (Phase II) - Lake Kivu water 52m metaG | ecosystem: Environmental > Aquatic > Freshwater > Lake ...
CAATACAATCGGTCGTGTGACCATATATAGAGTGTATAAACAAGGATAATAAGAATGTCCTCGACTAACCTGAGAAACAATGAGTTGGAATTTACACCAACATTTGGGACTCAACTCATGGCTGCGACCTATTTCCCAATTGGATATTAATGATACTCATAAGCTTATCAATTGTGTTCTTGTTGATCCCCGCCTACGTTTCTTACCGATGGTTTGGCTCTCCACTTTTCTTATTTATCGATATCATCACAGACGATCAGCAATGGAACCTTTGGCTATCTTGGGCATACCCCTTTGGTTGTATGTCGGATCGCCGGATATATATCATTTTCAGGACATGGGCAGAGCAGGGAAGCTCAGTTGCCATAGTGATCGCTACTTGCAGATTTGGGTGTCTCTTGATAATAAAAAGTAAGCATCATGGATCACAATCTGATCGGGTATGGGGAAAATCCATTGACATAAAAAGCGCTTTGGGATTTTGGACTTGAGCATAAAAAATTCCAAAATGGAGGAACCATGTCCGCAAATCTCGTTTACGGAAATGTCTCATCGAAAGAAGCGATGGAGCTCGAAGAGAAGTACGGTGCGCACAATTACCATCCGCTACCCGTAGTATTGGCAAAGGGTGAAGGTGTATTTTTGTGGGATCCAGAAGGAAAGCGCTATTATGATTTTCTTTCGGCATATTCCGCAGTGAACCAAGGACACTGTCATCCACACATTATCAATGCTTTGTGTGATCAGGCACAAACTCTTACGCTTACTTCCAGGGCTTTTTACAACAACAAGCTGGGCGAATTTGAAAAGTTTATCACCGAATACTTCAATTACGAATCGGTATTGATGATGAATTCTGGTGCTGAAGCTGTCGAAACCGCTCTCAAATTGGCACGCAAATGGGCATACACGGTAAAAGGTGTAGAGCGCGACAACGCTATCCTGATTTTCTGTGAAGGCAATTTTCACGGCAGGACGATAGCAATCGTATCCGCATCAAACGATCCGGATAGCTATGAGCATTATGGTCCCTTTGTACCTGGGATAGTAAAGATACCTTACAACGATGCCAATGCCTTGCAAGAAGTATTGGAAAAGCATGGCAAGCATGTTGCTGGCTTTGTAGTAGAGCCTATCCAGGGTGAGGCAGGAGTAAAAGTGCCGGATGATGGATATCTCAAGGCTTGCTACGATCTTTGCAAAGCACATAATGTTCTCTTTATAGCAGATGAAGTTCAGACTGGCATTGCCAGAACTGGAAAGCTGATTGCCAGTGATTATGAAAACATCCGTCCGGATGTATTGATTTTGGGCAAAGCTGTGTCTGGTGGTGTATTACCCGTATCTGCAGTTTTGGCAGACAAACATATCATGCTTACTATCAAGCCTGGTCAACATGGCAGTACTTTTGGAGGATTTCCTCTGGCTTGTGCAGTTGCCAAAGCCGCATTGGAAGTAGTGAGAGACGAAGATTTGGCAGCCAGAGCCTATGAGTATGGCGAGTATTTTCGTTCACTTTTAAGAGATATTGATCATCCAATGCTCAAGCTTGTACGTGGCAAGGGTTTGCTCAATGCGATAGTTGTAGAGCCCAAAGATGGCTATGAAGCATGGGATGTATGTCTCAAGCTCAAAGAAAAGGGCTTGCTTTGCAAACCAACACACCGGCATATCATACGTTTGGCACCTCCTTTGGTAATCACCAAAGAGCAGCTTGCAGAGTGTGCAGACATCATTAGATCGGTATTTAACGAATTGTAAAATAAGGTACTTGTGCGGAGCGTCAATTTTACGATAGTTTTATTGATGCTCCGCATGGTATTATTATGATAGAAAAAAAGAGCAATTCAGGGGAGCCGCTTACGCCGATCTTTACTGTTTCGGCAAATCACAAGAGTGGATTTGTGGCAATAGTGGGTAAGCCCAATACCGGTAAATCTACACTCATGAATAGGATATTGGGGGAGAAACTATCCATTACTTCTCCTAAACCTCAGACAACAAGGTATGCCATAAAAGGAATTCTAAGTGAAGAGGAGTATCAGATCATCTTCATAGATACACCTGGTTATCTCAAACCCAGATATGAGATGCAAAAGCGTATGCTCAAGATTTGGGGAAATGCTTTTAAGGACGTTGATCTGATTATCTTCATGGCAGATGTAAACAATTTTCCCAGCGATTATGATCTTGAGGTCTTGGAGGCTCTTTCGTTTCTCAAAAACAATCAAATAGCCGTTTTTAACAAGATCGACCGAAAAACAGACTATGATCCTAAGTTGATCAGCGAAAAACTACCGCCCTCGATATCGGAGACAATCTTTATCTCTGCATATCTAGGTACTAATGTGGAGCAGTTGCTCGCAAAGATAGTCCAGTATCTGCCCCTGCATGAGCCATTTTATCCTCAAGACGAAATGTCTGATCTGCCCATGAGGTTCTTTGCCCAAGAGAAGATACGTGAAGGTATATTCCATCAGTTTGGGGATGAGATTCCCTATGCCACCGCGGTACTTATCGAAAAGTATAGCGAGCTTCCTCATAAGACCGTAATCGATGCTCAGATTTGGATCGAAAAAGCCAGTCAAAAACCAATTTTGATCGGGAGAAATGGAGCAAACCTAGCAAAAATCAGAGAATACGCGGAGCGGGAGTTGAGCATTTTTACCGGTGTTCCTGTGGAAATCCACTTGTGGGTAAAACTGAATCAAAACTGGCGCAAAAAGAATAGCTCGCTAAGGGAACTGGGTTTTGACAGCTAAAGTAGCGAGAGAGATGTGAGTGTTGATGATGCGTTATCTGGAAAAGCTATTGACACGATTGGGGCTTGATTTAAAGTGGAAAACACTGTGATCCAAGCTCTTTTTATATTTACAAAATCTAAAAAACGTCACGAGCGGGGTGTATGAGCGAGAGCGCTTGCAATAATGCAGTACTAGTGGTCGATATTGGCAATACCAATATCGTCTGCGGAATCTATAAACAGGATAGTCTTGCCTGGTTTGCGAGGTTTCAATCCTCCTCCAAACGCACAGCAGATGAGTATTATAGCCTCCTTAAACCGCTATTGAACGATCACTGTCTATCTGACATCAGGTGGGTAGCGATGGGTTCTGTAGTTCCCGAACTAAGCCGGATTTGGCTGCATTTAATGCAAAAATATACATCTGCTACTATAGTAGAAATTAATGCACTGTCAAACTTGGGTCTCAGCTATCAGATAGCAGAGCCATCTTTTATTGGAGCAGATTTGGTAGCAAACGCTTATGCCGCATGGAAGAAGTATGGCGGAAACAACATCGTGATTGATTTGGGTACTGCTACCACTATTCAGTTGGTGAGTGCAAGGGGCTTGTTTGTAGGAGCAGCGATTTCGCCTGGGCTAAGAACCGGCGCTTCTTTTCTCTTTGAAAAAGCAGCCCTGCTATCTGAAATTGAACTGAGTTCTCCGAGCATTGTTCTGGGTACCAATACCAAGGATGCGCTCTTATCCGGAATCGTTGCTGGGCATGCCATGATGTTGGAATCCTTTTTGCACAAGATCAAGAGCGATTACCCTCAATATTCTCCACATCAGACCATTTTGACTGGTGGTATTGCAGATTTGGTAAAACCCATGATGCCCAATGTGGATATCATCGATAAAACACTCACTTTGGATGGCTTGTTTATGGCTGCTAAGACTCTACTCAATATAGGCACATGAAGAAACGACTCAGCCTTATCATTTCGGTAGTTACCCTTATCGGCATAGTCTATGCCAATGTTTTTTACCCGCGGCTATATGTGCAGGGCTTTTATCCGTTGATCAACAACAAAGTAGTTCCATACAAGATCGACAAAGGGATGAACCTGTATCGGGCAAAGCCCTACGAGATCAACACCTTTGCTCCAGAGACCAAAGAGAAGATCGATTTTGCAGAGCAGAGAATCATTATCTCCACTCAAATTGGTAATACCAAGATTGCCCCAGACTATGCCATCAGTTTTGATGGATACATTGCCAATATGCAAAAGAAAGTTTTTCGCCAAAGTATGAAAGCCAACATATTGGCACCATCATCAGCCACTCAAACAGCAGTCGGTGGCTTGATCCGTGAGTTTAGCTTGGATTTGCCAAAGATTGCTGTTCCCAGAGCAGTGCAAAAGGTGCTCGGTTCCAAAGCAGGTAAGCTTAATCTGGATGGAACTCAGAAGATTACTCTCCAAGCAAGCAGTACCAAACGCAAGCAAGTACCCATTTATGAGACCAGCCGTAGATCTACCTTTGATCTCAAGATGGAGCAGGAGACCAATCTGCGGCTCACGGGCACCATCGGCGAAAAAATCGCTGTAAACATGAAGTATAACTCCAAGCAAGATGAACAGTTCTTTGACCCAAACAACATAAATGTAAAGTATAGCGGAACAGAAGATGAAGTACTCCAAAGCATAGAAGCCGGAAACATTAGCCTCTCTCTTAGCGGTTCTCGCTATATTAGCTATTCTACAAGTTCTCAGGGTTTGTTTGGTATTACTACCAAGATGAAGTATCGGGATCTCAATCTGACGATGATTGCGAGTAAGGAAGAGGGGCAAAAAAATACTCAAAGCTATATTGGCCAAAGTCAAGCGGATTCAACCATATTCAGAAGCCGGGACTATGCTCCCCGAAATATGTACTTTTTGGATGATCCCAATGAGCTTTTTGCCATCTTTGGTGAAGAGGATATGGGAGATTTGATACCTCTGGGCTGGAAAAACAACGCCATCAAGACAGACCCCACCGGTGCCTGGTACTCAAAGTTTTCTGATCTGCGAAATTTCCCAGCCAATGGCACTGTAAAGCTCTTCATCGATGATGCCAATGCCTCAAACAATGTTGGTTCTGCTATAGGTGATACCATCTTTTTTAGCTCAACCGATTTCTATGTTCCTTACTATGACGAATTGGTAGAAGGAACAGACTTTATTACAAATTATGATAGTGGTTTTATCCAAGTCCTAAAACCGATAGACCGCAGAACTACTCTTGCAGTACAATACACCAGACGAGATGGAGTCAAGGTGCCTGCTAATGCTGATGTTCAGGATGGCAAATTGCATGCCAAACCTATCCGCAGACGCAATCAAGAATTTAATCCTGATGATCCCAACAACGTATGGCATTACCAGATGCGTAACGTGTATAACATGAACAAGACCAACATTAAAAGCGAAGGGTTTTTACTTGATATCTATACCGAAGATGTGGATCGTACTCGCAATTACAATGTGCCAGATTCTCTGGTTACATCCGCTTCTGGAATCATTACCTACAACGATTATCTTAGGTTGGATAGCAATGGAGATGGTCAAATAAATGGAGACGACTCTACTGTAAATTTGGCATCAGGCTTGATCTATTTCCCGTTCTTGGAGCCCTTCAAGCCTCTTGGCGATGATATTATTTATGAGTTTGAACATGAGAGCATAAACTACCAAGATATTAAGTTTTTCATGGCAGTAAAAGGCAAAATCGGTCGCGAAGCTATTGAGCTCTCTCAAGGGGGCTTGTTAAAAGGTAGTGTCAGGGTTCGAGTAAATGGTAAAACCATGCGCGAAAATATCGATTACTTAGTAGATTATGATCTGGGTAGGATTACCTTTCTAACGGCTGCGGGCAAAGACCCAGAAGCCAAGATCGAGATCGACTACGAGTTTCGCAGTATGTTTGACATCGCCAAGAAAAGCTTGGCTGGGATCAGAGCAGACTGGAATATCACAAATGATGCAAAACTGGGCGGAACGCTAATCTACCGCTCTGAAAATGTCAATGACAAGCGTCCCAAGATTGGCAACGAAAACATCGAAATGATAATGGGTGATGTTGATGGTAGCCTCACTGTCAAGCCCAAGTTTGTCACTACCTGGCTGGATGCTCTACCCTTAATCAATACCAATGCCGAATCACGTTTTACACTTTCTGGCGAGCTCGCATTTACGATGCCCAATGTTTATGGCGATCCGGAGGGGAAAAAGAACCTCGCATACATTGATGATATGGAATCCATCGTTGACCAGTACCCTTTGGGCGTCACTTTCTCAACATGGTCTTTGGGCAGCAAACCCTTTAACACCTCATTAGCAAAGGGCAGAACGATTTGGTACAATCCCAAAAACATCAAACGGGAACAAATTGAAGATGCCCAAACTCTTACAGCCAGAGAAAAAGAAGAAAATGTCACCGTTCTCGCACTAAAGGTTTTTCCCAATAGTCTCAATATGCCGGGATCAAATCTGTGGAGCTATGGCGGGATCATGAAGTATGTAGGCAATCAAATCGATTTTTCGCAAAAGAAGTACATCGAGCTTCTGGTAAAGCTAGATACCAAACCCGGCGAGCCTGTTCCCAATCCTGTCTTGAGGATAGACTTAGGTGATATCAATGAGGACTTTTATACGGAGTTCGGGGGATTGAACAAGCTTAATTCGGAGGATAAGAACAACGATGGAGTGCTTACCATCGATGAAGATATTGGTTTGGATGGGATCAAATTTGGTGAGCCTGGTCACGACCCCAACGATAAAGCAGATACAAACGTTGACCAATATGGAGACTATCCCAACATCAATGGTACCGAAGAAAATCGCATCTTGGACACAGAAGACCTAGATGGAGATGGTGTATTGGATCAGTTGGACAGATACTTTAGCTATGCTGTTGCCATAGGTGATACGATCTCCAATCCCTATATGATTGGGAGTCCTAATCGGGACAAGTGGGTTCTATTTCGTATTCCTATAAATGATGCCACTGCCTATCAAGTAGTAAACTCCTCCGCTACAGGTACTCCACCCAGTCTCAAGAAAATATCTTATGCCCGCATCTGGATCGAAACAGATGCCACTGCCAAAGTCCTCATCGCTGAAGCAGACATAGTTGGCAATAAATGGGAAGACTTCCATGTAAGAAATGAAGATGGCGCATATATTCCACCGTCAGAATATGCTCAATACAACACCAGTTTTATTTCTGGGATTATAAACAACCAAAAAAACAGACCCAAGTATGTTTCACCTCCCGGTACCGTTTATATCGAAGAACGCAAAGAATCTTCAGAATCTGCGCTAACCTTGGGAATTGACAATTTGCCAGCCGGAAATCAGGTGCTCCTTCGTCAGAGAATGTTGGATAGTTATTCATTACTATCTTATGATAAGATCAAATTCTGGGTTTACCCCGAGCTCGATGAAGGAGGCATTTATCCGGATTCCCTTGATATTATCTTTAGGATGGGTGCTGATTCATTGAATTATTACCAGGTTCACAAACGGGTTCGGACAAATGCCAATTTCGCGGTGATGCAAAAAGACCTGTGGACGGAAGTAACCTATAACCTACAAGATATCTCAAAGCTAAAAGAGAAATTCCCCAATGATACTTTGGGCGAGGAACAGATTGGTGATACCATGTACAAGTTCAGAGGAAGACCAAATCTCACCAACATCCGTGAGCTCGGGCTTGGGGTGATGAATCCCAGAGATTTGGCAGGAACTCCACAAATGTATTCTGGGACGATATATTTTAACGATATCAGAGTCGCAGACCCCTTTGAGGATATGGGTTGGGCAAGAAGACTCACACTAAATTCTGTCTTTGCCGATGTGATGACCCTTGATGTCGATTATGAGCATAAATCGGAAAACTTCAATCCCAATATTCAACGTGGCAGGCAAAACACATTTACGGAAAACAGGTCTCTGAACATCACCAACAAGTATTTTGTAAATAAACTCTTTCCCAATTCGTGGAGCTTGGACATCCCCATTAGCCTGTATCGAAACTACTCAATTGGTATTCCGCGCTATCGGGCAAATTCTGATCTGCTCCGGAAAAACATCATCAACCCGATAGATTCATTGGGAGTTGAGATAGACGAAATAGGTAGAGAGATAAACGAGACCTTGCTGTATGCGGCTGATTTTGGTTTTAGCCAACGCACTGCTCCCAAAAACAAGATTCTCCTTTATACAATCAACAAGTTAGCCCTTAGTGGAAGGATTGAGAACGGCTATCGAAACATGTCCACAACGCGAGATACTACGTTTACGTGGAGAGGAACACTAAACTATAACCTTTCCTTTCCTGCGGAAAAGACAAGCTTTGCGCTCTTCAATAACTACCGGCTGGGCTGGTTTCCCACTTCATGGAACAATAGCTTTACGCTCAATAGCCTCACTCCCAAGAGTTATAACTGGGAAAAACGTGGAGAAAGCTTCAATTGGTATGCACGTACTCAAAGCGTTCCCACCAAAGTACTGCAAACAGATAATAATATGAATTGGAATCTTACTTCAGACTTGGCGGCAACGATCCGGTATAATACCAAACGTGATCTGATGCAAAAGAACTATTATCAAGATGTAAACATAGGTCGAGAGACAGAGTTTGTCCAAGATTTGGGCTTAAATTTTAATCCCAGCTACTTCCCGAGAGTTTTTAGCTTAACTGCTTCGGGTAGTACCAAGTTTAGTGATTTTCAAAAGCGCTATTCTCAGACGGTGGAAGGAGAACAGCAAGATTTCTTTCAGCGTGATGGCAACAACAACCGGACTTTTAGAGCCAATCTAACCCTTCAAAACTCCACTCTGCTTAACGCTTGGGCACAAAGCCTGGATAATGCCCATCAGAGTAAAGCTCGCCAAGGAACTAGTGATACAAAGGAAAGTGAATCCAAAGACGACGATAAAGCATTCTCTGAGCCCAAACAAGAGGATCGTGAAAACGAAATCAAGGAAGACTTTGGTAGCATTGAGAAGAAGGACGGCAGCTTGGAAGATGATCTCAAGAAAAAAGACGAGATGAGCGAAGAGTATAAAGAAAAATATCAGATAGACCCAAATCTCGAACCAAAGAAAGAGGGAGATGAAAACAATATCCCAGAGTATAAAGACGAGCAAGAAAAACAGGAGGCGGAAAGAGGAGGCAAAGTAGCCAAGGATTCTCCGTCCAATCTATATCTTCCGGGGCTCATGGTATCGTATCTTGCCCGGCTCAAAAACATCAGCACTTCATATCAAAACACCTATACTATGAACTATACCCGCAAGGATGAGCGACCACCCTTTGCTTTCCAAATAGGGCTGCCGCATTCTGTTTCAGATTCGTTCTTAGATTCCAGATCAAACGACAATACCTTTACCGTGGGCTCTGGATTTACGTTTTCGCGCAATCTTGACAGTATTATAAACTATTCCTATTCCATAAACAAAAGATACTCCAGCGCTAGTAATCAATCCGTGGCACAGACCTTTCCCGATGTCATGATTTCATTGATCGATTTTGAAAAGTGGGTGGGCTTGAGCAAGGTGTTATCATCCTCACGTATCAACAGTGGAATCCAATACAATGTTCGTCAAAATGGTGATATCGATTTCCTCGAGCCAAAACAAGAGACCAAGACACTATCCTTCAATCCTCTTATGGGCTTGAGTACCAATATTCTTTCTGTCATAACTACCAATGTAAGTCTTTCTATGTCTTCTGCGGAGAATCGTACTCAAATGGCAGACTACAATATATTTAAAAACATGGAATCCACTTCCATTGTAGGGAATTTCTCTTATTCATACCGTGAGGGCAGAGGCTTTACCATTCCTTTTACAGAGAGGAAGATACACATAAAGAACGAACTTACCTCAAGCCTGAGTGTTCAATATGAGCAAAATTTTGATGAAACCATCGGCAGGGAATCGACTTTAGTGGACAGGGATACCTCCAAGATCAGTTTTTCCCCCAGTGCCACATACCAATTTGACCAAAACATCAAAGGTGGTTTAACCAGTAGTTACGAGCTTACCACAGACAAAAAACGCGATGATGGGACCAGAACATTTCGCTTGGGTGTCTGGGTAGAAATAGCATTATAGCAGGTTCTATGACTAGCAGCCAGCGTCTAAACAATCTCTTTATGATCGTTGCAATGGATCAAAATCGCTTGATTGGGAGAGACAATCTACTGCCTTGGAAAATACCAGAGGATTTGGCGTATTTTCGTGCTCAAACCCTGGATAAAAACGTGATCATGGGAAAACAAACTTGGCTCTCTTTGGGAAAGGTTTTGGATAGGCGAACCAATATCGTCCTAAGCCGGGATAAGAGTCTGGATATAGCTGGTGGGATTGTCTGCAACAGTGTGGAAGCTGTGTTTGAGACCATCGGGGATGAACATAGTTTTGTGATTGGTGGTGCCCAAATCTTTGCGGTTTTTTTGCCATATATCAGCAGGCTTTACATCACGCAAATTGATGCAAGCTTTACCGGTGATACCTATTTCCCAACCCTTGATCTATCCAGCTGGCGGCAGATCTATTACGAAAGCATGGATAGCAGTGCCGGATATCGTATAAGCTTAAATGAGTATCACTTTGGAATACAAGATACTCCCCATTGAAGTCAGTATGGGCTTTTAGCATACAGCGTCCCAAATCATGAATACCTCCGGAATGTCCACATCAGAGATTTTCGCTTTGGTGGATTGCAACAATTTCTATGTCTCCTGTGAACGCGTTTTCAATCCCGAATTGCTCGGTAAACCAATTGCCATTCTATCAAACAACGACGGATGCATAGTCTCTAGATCAAATGAAATCAAAGAGCTTGGCATTCCCATGGGCGCACCTGGCTTCAAGCATGAAGCCTATATAAAAAAAAACGGTGGGTACCTGCTATCCTCAAATTATGCCCTCTATGGTGACATGTCGCAACGAGTGATGGATGTACTTGCTATGTTTGCGCCAGATATAGAGATATATTCGATAGACGAAGCCTTTATCCACTTGAACGGTTTTAGAATACGTAGCCTTGAAGACTACGCCAAAAAAATTCGCAAAACTGTCTTTAAATGGACTGGCATACCTGTCTCAATTGGCATTTCTAGTACCAAAACTCTGGCAAAAGTGGCAAATCACGTTGCCAAAAAGTACCCTGCATACAAAGGTGTTTTTTGTATGATGGAGAGGGACAGGGTCGATAAAGTCCTGGCAACCATTCCAGTTGGAAAGGTGTGGGGGATTGGCCCTCAGTACCAAAAGTTTCTCAGGCAAAATAGGATCGAGACAGCTGCTCAACTTCGTGATGCAGATGAGAAATTTGTGGATCACTACATGACCAGTGTTGGACACAAGACTGTGCTAGAGCTCAAAGGCTTTGCATGCATCGAGATGGAAGAGGCTACTCCCGCAAAAAAGAGTATCGTAACCTCAAAATCATTTAGTAAGCAAGTCGAATCCTATTCAGAACTCGAAGAAGCGGTTACCACCTATATTAGCAGAGCTGCTGAAAAGCTACGTAAACAAAAATCCGTTGCAGGGCATCTGATGGTCTTTCTCAACACCAATAGATTCAAAGATAGTCCCCAATACAATAGCTCGTCCTCGACCACTTTGTTTCCTCCCACAGCCTATACACCGGAGTTGATAAAATGCTCTCTAGAGCTGCTCAAAGAAGTTTATCTGCCAGGGTTTGAATATAAAAAGGCAGGCGTGATGCTTGCGAATATAATTTCCGAAGACGATGTCCCCCTCAGCTTTTTGGAGACGAACTACCTAGACGACAGACGTCATAAAATCATGAATACCTTGGATAAGCTAAATCGTTGTCATGGACAGGACACCCTCTTTTATGCCAGCGCAGGGATCACCAAAAAATGGGAAATGAAAAGAGCAAAACTAAGCCCGCGCTATACTACGCGCTGGAAAGAAATTCCAAAATCCAAATAGTATGCAGACCATTGTTGATTCTGTAAGTACCGAAATCAAGATCCAGCGCTCCCGCTTTTTGGCTTTTTTGTATCCGGCAGATGCTCCCGAATCCGTAAAAACACTTCTCTCTACTCATCAACAAAGATATGCCGATGCTACACACAATTGTTTTGCCTATGTCCTGGGCATATCAGGAGAGATAAAATACTATTCTGATGCTGGAGAACCCGGTGGAACGGCGGGAAAACCCATCCTCAATACCCTCCTCCGAAATGATCTTACCAATGTATTAGCAATTGTAACCCGTTATTACGGTGGCATCAAACTCGGGGTCAAAGGCTTGATTGATGCCTATTCTGATAGTGTCCAGCTTGCCATTGAACTATCAGCCCTTCGGGTGTACATAGCCACGAGCAGCTTTGAAATATGCTGTGATTATGGTTCTTTTGACATGTTAAAACATCTGCTTCATTGCCATGCCACAGTTATCGAAGATCTCGAATATGGCACAAAGATTAAGTTTACATGCCACATTCCAGATGCGGAATTGCTACATACGCTACCA
>Ga0116204_1001681_pt1 | contig 12281 bp, 12 predicted proteins | sample LakKivwa52mmetaG_FD_94481 | JGI IMG/M metagenome (GOLD analysis project Ga0116204, IMG submission 94481) | Anoxic lake water microbial communities from Lake Kivu, Rwanda to study Microbial Dark Matter (Phase II) - Lake Kivu water 52m metaG | ecosystem: Environmental > Aquatic > Freshwater > Lake...
GGTAGATCTGGCCTCCGCGTATCCGGAAGAGATCCGGGCTATTAAAGAGACGATATTTTCCGGGCTGTGGAATTCCGTGGAATATAAAGGAAAAGTGTACGGCGTGCCGTTCGACCTGACGGAGTATATCCTGTATTACAGAAGCGATATCATAAAAGAGCCCCCGCGTACATGGGAAGAGCTGACCGAAACGCTAATGAGCCTCGGTAAATCCGGTAAAGGTATGATCTTCGACTGGGGGTCCTTAAGCTGGATAGGGTATTCGCCGTTTCTGTGGCAAGCCGGCGGGGATTATTACTCTCCTGACTATTCCGAAGTTATAATAGATTCTCCCGAAGCCGAAAAGGCCATGAAATTCTTCTCCGAGCTTTACACGAAGTACAATGTTCCGAAGACTAAGATACCTCTTGAGCAGGGCATGAGGACTGGGGATTTTCCAATGGCGATATCCGGTAACTGGAAGATAGACGAGCTTCGTCTTTTAGTTCCGGAAATAGCGGGAAAGTGGTCTATAGCCATGATGCCAAAAGGCCCCTCCGGCAAGCGGACGGCGTTCGCCGGCGGCAGGATAATGGGGATATTCGAACAATCCAAACGCAAGAAAGAGGCGTGGGCTTTCATCCGATACCTGTCCGGTCCAGAGATACAGAGATCTTTATATGAGGCGGCTCTCATTAACCAGGATGCCTATCTTCCTCCCAATAAGAAAACATGGGACATTATAGAGATGGAGCCCGGGTTCAAGGAAGTTCTTTTTGATCAGGCCGAGGACTCGAAAGGGCCTCCGGCGGTAGCAAATTGGGACGCCCATACGAAGCATATAGACAATGTAATACAGAGAGCGGTCTTGCAGGGAACCGACCCAAAGTCCGGGCTTTCCGATGTTAGGAAATCACTTGAGCTGGCCTCGTCCAGGAGGAAGGAATGAGTTTTGACAAACGGCTAATTTGTAGTATACTCTTATCAAAGTGCAGGTACTTTAACCAAAGCGTATCGGAGGCCAATACATGAAAAAGAGTGCGGTGTTTTTTGCCATTATCATTTTTATCTTCGTCTCCCTATTCTATGTAGAGAGCGTATTTGCCGGCGCATGGACCGTTCCCAAACATAAAGTATGGAGCGAGTACTATATGAAGTGGAACTGGAGCAAAGAATCTTTTAACAGCAATTGGAAGAAAAACAGGCTGAGCAATGACGCCAGGAGCTGGGAGTTTGTGCAGGAGCCCAAAATAGAATTCGGCGTTACCGACTCTCTGACCGCCCTGGCCAGTCTGGAGTATAAAGAGGGCCATTACAAGGAGTATGACCGGCCGTCCGCCTGGGGATCGTTTACGCATTCAAACACAGGACTTACCGCGGTAAAAATCGGCGGCAGGTGGAGATTCATGACCGCGCCCTTCGTTATGAGCACGCAGACCAAGGTATTTATATATCCCGGGTATGCGGTGGATCACGGCGACGACCCCACGTATTCCAATACCCCGTCCCTGGGACACGGTGAAGATGCTGTTGAGCAGAGGATCCTCATAGGCAAGACGTTCTCCGTACAATTGACCGAGACGTTCAAGCTCCCTTGTTACTGGGGCGCTGAGACCGGATACAGGTGGCGCACGAAGAACGTTTCCAATGATATACCGTATTTTCTAGAGGGTGGCTTCTGGCCCGCGCCGTGGTTACTCGTAAAGAGCGAACTCGATGGATATATATCGGACGGCACCGGAAAGATAAAGGAAAGTTACGGCATATGGCGCATCGGCGGCGTATGGCAAATATTCGGAGGGGATAGCGTACTTAGGCAGGGCAGTAAACTATTCAACATAGAATTTCAATACGGCATGACGCTTTGGGGCAAGAATACCACGCTTTATCAGGAATGGGTCTGCAAGGTTCAGACGCAATTCTAAGAAGGGGAGATCGATCATGTGGGGATTAAAATTCAGGATGTTTCTTCTGACGGCTGTATTATTCGCGATAATATACGCCGTAGTCTCGATGATAAGCTACCGGATGGGAGTCACAAATTTTTATTTTTATCTGGTGTTCTCGCTTGTGATGATGGCGGTACAGTACATGATAGGCCCTAAGATAGTCGAGTGGTCGATGCGTGTAAAGTATATAAAGGAGAGCGAGAACCCCAGGCTGCACCAGATGGTCAGGGCGCTTGCTACAGCCGCGCATATACCGACGCCCCGTATAGGAGTGGCGGATATAGCGCTGCCAAACGCATTTGCCTTCGGCCGCAGCATACGGGACGGTAGAATATGCGTGACAAAAGGTATAATGAGCCTATTGTCCGACGAGGAGTTAAGGGCCGTATTGGGCCACGAGATGAGCCATATAAAGAACCGGGACGTCCTGACGATCACTCTTCTTTCGGTCATACCGATGATATTGTACCGCATAGCATGGGAACTCTTATTCTACGGCAACAGGCGCGACAGGAACTCTTCCGGCGGGACCGCTCTTATAGGTTTCGCAGCTTTTGTTTTTTATTTCATAACCAACCTTCTTGTTCTTTACGGGTCGAGGGTCAGGGAGTATTTTGCCGATAAAGGCTCTATAGACCTCGGCAACAGGCCTTCTGCGCTCGCTTCCGCGCTTTATAAACTCGTATACGGATCTGCCAGAATGCCTAAGGAGGCCATAAAGGACGTCGAGGGCATGAAGGCTTTCTTCGCCAATGACCCATCCAAAGCGGGCCGCGATTTTAACGATCTAAAATCGCTCGATATCGACAGGTCCGGCGACATATCGCCTTCGGAGATGGCCGCGCTCATGAATAAGCAGGTTAAGCTGGGCTTCGGCGACAGGATGATGGAATTGATGAGTACTCATCCCAATATGCTTAAAAGGATAAAGCGGTTGAGCAGTTGGGGCAGATAATTTGAAGTTTCATTTTGAAGCCACCGGCATAGGAAGCGTCCCCTTTACTGACCCGAAGACGGCCTGCAGGGTCATCTGCGAAAATTTCAAGTCCATACCTTTTTGGCCCCAGCTCCCCAGGAGATCGTTTCTGGAGAATATGTATGTCCAGTATGCCGAAGGTCTCCCGGGCGTCATAATCGACGAAGAGAAGAAGACGATACATATAGATAATTCAAAAGTGGCCGCGGAGATCGAAAACGTATATTCCAGATACCTTGACGGGGACGTGGAATTTTTCAAGATCTCCGAGTCGAGGGCCAAGGGCCTCTATGAGTTTCCCGAAGCTGTAAGAGCCTGTAAAGAAATAAAGTATGTAAAGGGGCATATCACCGGGCCTTTAAGTTACGGACTCTTCCTTACCGACCAGAATAAGCGGTCTGTCATATATGACAAAGACCTCTTTGAGATCCTCACGAAGACGCTCATCATGAAGGCCAGGTGGCAGATAAGGCGCCTTAAGAAGATACACCCGTCGGTCATAATATTCATGGACGAGCCATATCTGGTGTCCATAGGTTCGAGCTTTGTTAATATACAGGCTGAGGAAGTAGCCGGTAAGCTTGACGAGCTCGCGGACGCGATAAGAAAGGAGGGCGCGCTTGCCGGACTTCACTGCTGCGGCAATACGGACTGGTCGGTCCTTCTTAAGAGGAATATTGACATATTGAACTTTGACGCATATAATTTCATGAAAGAGTTTTTGCTGTACCACGCAGATATAAAGAGTTTTACATCGCGCGGCGGCACGATAGCCTGGGGCATGGTGCCTACATCAGACGACATAGACAAGGAAACCTGTAAGTCTATCGTGGAGAGTTGCAAAGAGGCCGTAAATATATTGTCGGACAAAGGTGTGGATAAAAAACAGATGTCGTCACTCGTGACACCGTCCTGCGGAACGGGCGCGATGGACGAAGCCCGCGCGGGGAAGGTCATGGAAATGACAGCGGCGGTATCGAGAAAGCTCATTAAAAATGGATAACGACGCGCCTAAAAATTTTCTGGGGTTAGAAGAGGAGTATTCGAACTTTAAAAAAGCCAAGGTCGTCATACTCCAGGTACCTTACGATAAGACGACCACCTATATACACGGGACCAAGGACGGTCCGGCCGCCATAATAGATTCTTCCAGGTATCTGGAGAGGTTTGACGATGAGCTCGGCCAGGAAACTTTTAGGATAGGGCTGCATACCATGGAGCCCTTGGCGGTGGATGGCCTGGAGCCCGAGGCGCTCGTTGAAAAAGTCCATACCTCAACAGCCGAAATATTAAAGGCAAATAAATTCCCGATATTGCTCGGCGGGGAACATTCCGTCTCGATAGGCTCGGTCAAGGCTTTCAAAGACGTCTATCCTGACCTTTCGGTGCTGCAACTGGACGCCCATTACGATATGCGGGACATCTACTTCGGCTCGAAGCTGAACCACGGCTGCGTCGGGCGCAGGATATCGGAGATATGCCCGATAGTCCAGGTAGGCATGAGAAGCTACTCCAAGGAAGAGAAAGATTTTCTGGCCTTACAGCAGAACGGAAAGATAAAGTCCGTAAATGTATATGATATACTCGATACTCCGATGTGGAAAGACAAGACGGCGGCCAGCCTTTCGGAGCATGTCTATGTGACGCTGGATCTAGACGTCTTCGACCCCTCGATGGTGCCCGCCGTCGGGACGCCCGAGCCGGGAGGCTTGGGGTGGTACGAAGCCATAGACCTCCTGAAAGAGGTAGCCAAGGATAAGAAGATAGTGGGGTTCGACATAGTGGAGCTTTGCCCGATAAAAGGGAATATAGCAAGTGATTTTCTTGCCGCGAAACTTTTGTACAAGATCCTGGGATATATATACGCGATAAAGAAACTATGAAAGCCAGATGATATGCTGCTGCTGCCGAGAAAAAGCCTGTTAGTCCCGAAGAGGATGTTCTTCACAAAAGGCGTGGGTACGCACAAGGCGGAACTCCGGAGTTTTGAGTTGGCCCTGCGAGAAGCCGGGATTGAGAAGTGCAATCTCGTAAAAGTTTCGAGCATATTGCCGCCCGAATGCAAGATGATATCGAAGAACGAGGGCTTAAAAGAAGTTTATCCGGGTATGATAACCTACGTAGTCATGTCGCGGGCATCAGGCAATGAGCCCCACCGCCTGATCGCGGCGTCAATAGGCTGCGCAGTCCCGGCGGATCCAGCCGCGTACGGGTACTTAAGCGAGCACCACGCTTTCGGGCAGAACGAAAAAGTCGCCGGCGATCTCGCCGAAGACCTCGCGGTGGAAATGTTAGCGTCCACTTTGGGCCTTGAATTCGACGAAGATAAGTCCTGGGACGAGAACAAGGCGATCTACCACCTAAGCGACAAGATAGTCCGCACGTCCAACACCACCCAGACCGCCGTAGTCGGCCCCGAAGGCAACTTCACCACCGTTGTAGCTGCGGCAGTATTTCTGTTCTAAAACAACCGCTCCAGGATTTCAGGCGCGCCGCGGGATTATTCTAACCTGATTATTCTAATCAGGTTAGAATGCAAGGCAAGCCGCTCACCGTAACTCCCTTCCGTATAGGTATATCATAGAGAACCGTTTTTTTAGTCATAAAAGTCCTGACATTATAAATGTGCTCACCTATAGCTTCGCGCTTAGGGTTACAAGCGAAAATCCTCCGAAAAATATCTCTAGCTAAGGAGCTAATTTGGTATAATAGGCCCATGGACACACGACGGGTGGAGCTATCTTTTAGCGTGCGGAAGCCTATCCTGGCCTGCGGGGCGGATTTGAAGGGCGCTTTTGCGCTCGCTAAAGACAGGGTTGTTTTTCTCTACGAAGGTTTTGGAGACTTAAGCGACCTTGATAACTTCGAAAGATATGAAGCCTCGGTAAAAAGGGCAATAAAGACGACAGGTATAAAGCCGGCTATCATCGCTTGCGATATGCACCCCGGGTATTTTTCGACGCGTTTTGCGGAAAGTTTTTTACCAACGACCAACGGCCAACGGCCAACGACCAGAGCGGGTTCTCTTTTTTCGGTCCAACATCACGAAGCCCACATCGCTTCCTGCATGATCGATAATGACCTTAAAGGCAGCGTGATCGCCGTCGCTTTCGACGGTACTGGTTACGGCCCCGACGGTAATATATGGGGCGGGGAATTTTTTGTTGGAGGCTTGAAAAGCTTTAAGAGGGCGGCCCATCTGGAGTATGTCTCGATGCCCGGAGCGGATGCCGCCGTAAGAGAGCCCTGGCGCATGGCCGAGAGCTATCTATACAAGGCTTACGGCAAGAGCTATTTAAAGAATTTTAAAAAGAGGGGTCTGACCCCTCTTTTTAAAATGATTGATAAAGGTATAAATTCGCCGCTTAATTCCAGCGCCGGGCGTCTGTTTGACGCAGCCGCAAGTCTCGTCCTCGGCAGGAGAAAGGCCGGTTTCGAGGCCGAGCTGCCGATAGCCCTTGAAAAGATCGCGGCCGCTAATTGCGAAGACAGATATAGCGGCGTTACTAAGCCGGAGGATTCTCCGCGTATAATCAAGTGCATCGCAGCCGATATCCGTAAGGGCACAGATAATAAAATAATATCGGCCAGATTTCATAATACGGTCGCCGGCATGATAAACAGGACCGTAGGCCTTCTGGGGAAGAGGTATAATATAGACAGGGTCGTTCTTTCCGGAGGGGTTTTTCAAAATAAATATCTGACAGATAAAGTTATAAAGTATATGAAAAAGTCCGGATTCAAAGTCTATGGGCATAAAAATTTATCTACGACGGATTCTTCGCTCCCTGTGGGGCAGATGGCGATAGCGCAAGCGAGGCGAATATGTGCTTAGGGATACCGATGAGGATAGTGAGTTTAAAAGGGGACGACGCCGTCGTTTCGGCGGGAGGGCTTACGCGGAAGGCCAATGTGTCGTTATTAAAGAACGCGCATATAGGCGAATATGTCCTTGTGCATGCCGGATTCGCCATAGAACGGGTGAAGACGAAAGAGGCAAGGGCGACGCTTAAAGTGATCGGGGATATGGATGAAATACGTAGATGAGTTCAGAAACAGGCGGCTTATAGCCAAAGAGGCGTCTCTTATAGAAGCCGTCGTAGACCGCAGATGGCGTTTTATGGAAGTCTGCGGCACGCACACCATGTCAATATTCAAATTCGGACTGCGTCAGATCCTTCCCGATGATATCGAGCTCCTTTCCGGCCCGGGATGTCCGGTATGTGTCACGCCGAATAGCTATCTGGATAAGGCGATAGCGATAGCCGGCGAGAAGAACGTCATCGTAACTACATTCGGAGATATGCTGCGAGTCCCGGGATCCCGCTCGACGCTCGAGATCCAAAAGGCGTCCGGATGCGATATAAGGATAGTCTATTCTACGACGGATGCCCTCGGAATAGCCGAAAAAAATCCCGCAAAAGAGATCGTTTTTCTCGGCGTGGGTTTCGAGACGACAACGCCGACCGTAGCGCAGTCTATAATTATGGCGAAGAAGGCAGGCATCAGGAATTACTCGGTCCTGTCGGCCCATAAGACGATGCCGGAGGCTCTTGAGAGCCTTGCGGATTCGGGCTTAAACGTCGACGGGTTTATTCTCCCCGGGCACGTATCCGCGATAACGGGTATCGGCCCTTACCGGTCCCTGGCCGGGATTCATCATAAAAGGTGCGTCGTGGCCGGCTTCGAGCCGCTCGATATATTACAATCGATAGCGATATTGGTAAGACAGAAGCCGCCAAAAGTGGAGATACAGTATAAGAGAATAGCGTCGGCCGGCGGAAACCGGAGAGCCAGGGCATGCATATACAGGGTCTTTGATAAATGCGACTCCGTATGGCGCGGTATAGGAAACGTCGCGGATAGCGGACTCAAGATAAAGCGGGCCTATTCCGACTTTGATGCCGAGGCGAGGTTCCGCCCAAAGGTGAGCCCGCCAAAAGAGAATAGATCCTGCAGGTGCGGCGATGTGTTGAAGGGGCTCATATCGCCGAGGGAGTGCAGGCTATTCGCCAAGGCGTGTACGCCGGAACATCCCGTAGGGGCATGCATGGTTTCCGGCGAAGGCGCGTGCGCGGCGTACTATAGGTACGGAAATCGGAGTTTAGGGGTTAAGGTATGACCGTCGATAGGCAGTTTAGTATATAGGAGTTTCTATGGATAAGATAACGATGGCGCACGGAAGCGGCGGCAAGGATATGCATGAGCTTATAAATTCTCTTATGATAAAAGAGCTGGATAACGGAATATTAAGGCGGAGGTCCGACTCTGCCGCTTTCAAGACAGGCGCCGGAGAGATAGCTTTCACGACAGACTCCTATGTGGTGACGCCTATAATATTTCCGGGCGGCGATATAGGGTCTCTGGCCGTGCACGGAACGGTGAATGACCTGTCGGTATGCGGGGCCAGGCCCCTCTATTTAAGCCTCGCTCTGGTCATCGAAGAAGGCCTGGATAGAAAAGTCCTGGAAAGAATAGTCGCATCTATAAAGAATGCCGCAAAAAAAGCCGGAGTACAGGTAATCGCCGGCGATACTAAAGTGGTTGGAAGAGGAGCATGCGACAAAATATATATAAACACGAGCGGCATAGGGAGGGTCTTCTATCGGGGCCTGTCGGTCCGCAGTATAAGGCCTCAAGATGCCGTTATAGTCAGCGGAGGCCTGGGCGAACACGCGGTTAGCGTATTATCGAAGAGAGAAGGAATAAATTTCGGGACCGAAGTTTTAAGCGACTCCGCCCCTCTTAACGGAATGATAGAAAAAGCCCTTAAGGCCTCACGTAACATAAGATTCATGCGCGATCCCACCAGGGGAGGGCTTGCTACAACATTAAACGAGATAGCTGGCGGCTCCGGATTCGGTATCGCCCTCGAGGAAAAAGATATACCTGTGAGCGAAGGTGTCAGAGGGGCCTGCGAACTTCTGGGGTTCGACCCGCTATATTTGGCGTGCGAAGGCCGGGCGCTATTTATCACAGCCCCTGGGGATGCCGATAAGGTTTTAAGGGCACTGAAATCCGCCAATTTCGGGCGCGGCGCCAGAATTATAGGGAAAGTGACATCCGGCCACAAGGGCAAGGTTTATATGAGAACGAACTCCGGGGGTTTGAGACTGGTGGATATGTTATCCGGAGAGCAGCTGCCGAGGATTTGTTGAGTTAGTTGGAGGCCAGGGTTTAGAGTACAGGGTTTAGGAGTTAATAGCGGAGAGTAATATGTATAAACCCAGGACATACAGAAAGTGGGCCAAGGTCGACGACCTCATATATTTTGAGGTTGCGGAAAAGGAGACGGACCTGGCTATATATGCCGATTCGGACTTAAAAAGAACGGCAAGTGAGTTTGTATCGCGTTTAAGGCGCGATCTCGAGGCTTATATCAAGTCCGATCCCGATTTCTTTTCTTCACTTGAGCCTTTGGAATTAAAAGAGAGCGCTCCGGAGATAGCGAAAGCTATGGCTCTTGCAGGCAAAAAAGCCGGGGTGGGGCCTATGGCAGCGGTGGCGGGCGCCTTTTCGGAATTCTTAGGAAGAGAATTGCTTAAATCGTCAAAACAGGTTATCATAGAGAACGGCGGCGATATATTCATCCGAAGCCTTGTTCCCAGGGCTATAGGTGTCTATGCCGGCGAGGCTTCGCCTTTTACCGGACGGCTTTCCGTGATCGTCGAAGCCGCTAAAAACGGCCTCGGCGTGTGCACTTCCAGCGGCACAGTAAGCCACAGCCTGAATTTCGGCAGGACGGACGCTACGCTTATAATATCCGACTCGGCTTCGCTGGCGGACGCCGCCGCTACCGCGGCGGGAAATGCGGTAAAGTCAAAGGACGATATTGAAAAAGGCATCGAGGTCGCCAGGTCCATCGACGGCGTGAAAGGCGTCCTCATAATCGTAGGGGATAAGATGGGGACGTGGGGAGACGTGAGATTCGTATAATGGGAGCTAAATCACAAATTACAAATTCCAAATAACAAATAAATTCCAATTAACAAATTCCAAATTTGAAAGTTGAAATTTGGAGATTATTTGTAATTTGGTGTTTGCGATTTGGAAATTATAGATATGGAGGCTAATATGGTCCAAAAGCGCATAGTCCTGACATTTCCGCATAAACTCGTCGATGAGCCCATAGTCTATAAGCTTGTCAAGGAGCACGACCTGGAGTTCAATATCCTGCAGGCAAAGATCACTCCGAAAGAAGAAGGCCTGATGGTCCTGGAGCTAAAAGGGGCAAAAAAGGACTATGCTGAAGGAATAAAGTATCTGGCCTCTATCGGCGTGAAGATAAAACCTATCGATCAGGATGTAAAGAGGGACGAGGATAAGTGCACGCATTGCGGCGCCTGCGTATCGATATGCCCCACGGAAGCCCTTTATGTAGACAAGAAGACGATGAAGGTCATATTCGACCCCGATAAGTGCATAGCCTGCGAATTATGCGTAAAGGCCTGCCCTCCGAGGGCCATGATAGTCAAGTTTTGAGGTTGGCGCGATCATATGAATAATAGATTTTACACAATAGGCAAGAAGGACCTGTTTGACCTCTTTTCAAGGCTGTCGTCCGGATCGAGGGTGGTCGTGCCGTATATAAAAGGCGAGAGGTTCTATTTTGCCGACTTCGACCCCGGAAAAGAAGAGCATATAGAGCTCGGAGGCATAAGGCAGTCCGAGCCGGCGAAGTCATTCTTCAGCTGCGCCCGCGAAATGGTTTCCGGCCCCGGCAGGAATACGCCGAAGCCGCTCATACTGGCGGGGGTGAAGTCCTGCGACCTCGCCGGTTTCTACATACAGGATTCGGTATTTTTAGGCAAGGATATAGAGGACCCGATATATGCCGCCAACAGGGCGAATACGACGGTAATATCGGCTGATTGTACTTTCGCGAAAGAGACCTGCTTCTGCCTTGCCGTCGAGGGCGCTCCGTATCCCGGCGCGAATTTCGACATGAACCTGTCGGTCATGGATAATAATATACTTGTGGAAGTGGCCACCGCAAAAGGGGACGCGATAGTCGCCGGGTACAGGATGTTCTTCAAGGACGCCGGGGCGCGCCACACGGAGATAAGGGATTCGAACCGCAAGGCGGTATCCGCCGAGGTAAAAGATTTCATAGACAAGAGGGGCACGCCGGATCTTTCAAAGATAAAGGGCGCGGTCAAAGATCAATATAACCGGCAGGAGTTGTGGCAGGATGCCTCTTCGACCTGCGTAGAGTGCGGCGCGTGCAACCTTATCTGTCCGACATGCCACTGTTTTCTGCTCTTCGATGAAAAGCGCGCCGGCCGGGCGATACGTAACCGGATATGGGACGCATGCCTTTACAAGAGTTTCGCGCGCGTAGCCGGAGGGGCCAATCCCCGCAAACATCTGTATGAAAGGATGAGAAACCGCTTCGACAAAAAATTCAGCTTCTTCCCGGATACTATCGGAAAGTTCGCCTGTACCGGATGCGGAAGGTGCATAGACGCCTGCGCCGGTGACATAGATATAAGAGAGGTTCTAAAAGGGCTGGTTAACGGAAATTGGTCCAAGCCGCCGCATGTGTAAAAAATATTTAATTTTATGACGAATCCTTACTCATCCATAGAGGCGGAAGTTATTAATGTAGTGACGGAGACCGCCAATATAAAGACCTTCACACTCAAGCCGAAAAGCGAGATAGGTTTCAGGGCCGGGCAGTTCATGGAGGTCAGCCTCCCGGGAATAGGCGAGGCGCCGTTTACCCCGTCGTCAAATCATAATAACAGGGACGCTATCGATTTTACGATAATGAGCGCGGGGCGCGTGACGAAACTTATACACGAAGCCAAGCCCGGGGATATATTCGGTTTAAGAGGGCCCTACGGCCTTGGATATCCGCTGGACAGTTTTAAGGCAAAAGAAGTATTTATAGTCGGCGGCGGCGTGGGGTTGGCGCCTTTGAGAGCGCTTCTGTACGCGCTATTTAACGAAGTCGACAGCTACAAGAAGATAACCGTTAAGTACGGATCGCGTACGCCTAAAGATATAGTATACAAGGCCGAGATCGACTCCTGGCGCGCAAAAGGCCCGCACGTCGATATCGAGATATCGACGGATGTCGGTGACGACAGCTGGAAGGGCAATGTCGGGTTGGTGACGACGATCCTGAAGAAAGACGGCATCGACACCGAAAATAGCGTGGCTATAGTATGCGGCCCGCCGATAATGATGAAGTTCGTGACTTTCAAGCTTCTCGACCTTGGGTTTGAGGATAAACAGGTTTATCTTTCGATGGAAAAGAATATGTCCTGCGGAATAGGTAAGTGCGGCCATTGCAGGATCGGCCCCTATTACGCGTGTAAGGACGGCCCGGTCTTCACTTATGACAAGGTAAAGGGGCTGCCAAATATATGGGA
>Ga0116204_1001682_pt1 | contig 12277 bp, 9 predicted proteins | sample LakKivwa52mmetaG_FD_94481 | JGI IMG/M metagenome (GOLD analysis project Ga0116204, IMG submission 94481) | Anoxic lake water microbial communities from Lake Kivu, Rwanda to study Microbial Dark Matter (Phase II) - Lake Kivu water 52m metaG | ecosystem: Environmental > Aquatic > Freshwater > Lake ...
GCAGTAATCATTCCCGAATTTGTTTTTATATGATCAACTGGATCGGGCGGTCTACAATTTCTAACTAATTTATTTAATTGATTTAACAACTTGACCATTTTCTTTGCGTCATTAATGTCATCAAGTTTTTGTTTTATCGGGATCGTGAATATTCCTAAGATAAATCCAATTATTGGCCCAAATATGCTGGTAAAATCCTTAAGGTTTTGAAGTTCCATTTTTCTATTTCAAAATTTATTATAAAACTAACGATTTTGATAATCAGTCGATCCTTTACAACTCACATTCTGTGAGGGAATATAAGTCAAAAGTATAAGTTTAGAAGTCATGTTGGGCGTTGGATAAACCGGATTATCAGGATTTCTTTTACCACCGGCCAAAACAATTTCTTCTGCGATGGCCTGGGTGATTTTCCGGCGATTTTTATAAGCTTTTCGTCAAAATTACTCAAAACCTTGCAATATGGAACACCACAAATAATTTTTTATCAACAGTATATTGTTAATAATCAACACTTAAACAGGTTGGTAAGGGGTGACTATCATAAATTGTATTGATCGCCAACTCGACATGACAATTAATTAATATGGCACAATCCGAATGAATTATGGTCTGAAACCGTACTTTTCCGCTGTTTTTAAATTAAGCCTTGCAAGAAATTTATTTCTTTCGGTCAACGTTTTTTTTCCTTCCAATAATTCAGCCATAAAAGTGTACTTATAAACTTCTAATCTTTTGTTCCTTTTGTCCCATTGCAAAATTCGCTCAATAAGTTCGAGTGTAATTTCTATTTCATCCTGTTTACTCGTTTCATCTTCAACAAAGAAATTATCCATATCAAAAAATAATTCAGGATTGATATCTGCAACCATGTTAAGAATAACTTCACCCTGATTACGTTCTATTTCTGTAAATAGCCTGTTGTTCTTTATTTTGCTCCCCAAGGTAGTTACCATGTTCTGTTGGTAATATGATAGGCTTTTGGTCTCACTACCCCATTTACCAATTTTCTGCCAGGTTTTTGGATGAATAGATTTTAGGCGAATTATTACTGATTCTTCTTCTGCCTCTTTAGTATCCTCTTCACTTATTTTCTTCCTGCTAAGAGATGTTTTGCTTTCTAAATCCCCGTTTAGAATCCCTAAATCAATATTGAATTCCTCATTCCTTACAGCAGCCCAACATCGCTCTTCTCTGGCCCACATTCCATAAAGCGCCCCTGGTGACGTGTCTTTTATAAAACCCTCAATTCGGGTCATAATTTCGTGAAGTTTCTCTTTTAAAGAATCACTTAATTTCTGTTGCTTCCAGATTTTGTACAAGTCCAGCTTATAATTCAGCTTGAGTCCCAACCAAGCAATCGAATATGGAACGGTTATATACCTCATATCGCCAATTGCATTGGGCTTTACACCATAAATCTTTTCGGCTGTTGTAAAGAGAATAGCTTTTGCAACTGCGTCTTCAAACCATATATTGTCAGGCTTCACTGAAAAGTTGTAATTGAGAAACTGAGCATAGTTCTTTTGATTACCTCTAACAACAAAATGAGGACCTATGACTAGCTTTTTACCAAAATATACTTCTTCATAAGAGTTTATGTATTTGGCCAAAGTATCTTTGGTAAACATTTGATTTCTTGGATTTTGCTTATCAAATTGCATACGTCTTAGTGGAGTAAGACCAAAACGAATTCGCTCATTTTTATATTGCCCTCTGGAACGTTCGAAAAACCAACGGGTTTGAGTTGCTTCGCCTGTACTTGGTGGTGCCCAAATAGTCCTGGAAAGCTTCTCCAGTAAAACATGGTTCTCTCTGTTTGAACTTAAATCAGATGCAGAAACCTTGTTTTGGGTATTTGCATATTCGGCAATTCTTCCGACAATTTCGGAAAAGTTATTTCGGTTCTTAACAATAGTAAGTTTAACAGGAACAAATACTTTTGAAATATCAATTTTGTCTTTCTTCCAGGTGTGGTAAATGGATGCTGTTGTTTGTCCACCATTTACAATCTGAAAATCCTTTACCTGAGCAATTGCTCTACCCAGATTATCGGGCAATTCAGATATTGTAACTTCCTCAGCGGTCGCAGCTATACCATTATTAAAGGCCATAAACATATGTTGCTCTTTAAGAATGGTATTTCTGATTCCTTTATTTATTTTGCCAGTAAACTGCAGAAAGGAACGAACATTTTGCTCAAGTAATCTGGCCCCATATTGTTCATAAATATCGGCTAAAGCAATACCAGGAATGATAGCCAGCCATGATTGATAATCAGAATTGTCAGTTTCATTTACAATACAAGGAACTTTATAACCATCTTGTTCAAAATTGATTTCGATGGGAACCCTTGATTTATCAGAAAGATTAAATAGGTATTTAATATCAATTGTCCTATAAAAAACGCTGTATCCAGCAATTGTATCTGATGTTTTCAAATCTGCCTTAATCTCAGCATTGGTGAGTAAAAAAATATTGACTCTTGCTAGGTACTCTCTTACTTCCGGAACATTAGCCAAAGTCTGAGCAAGATCAAATATTTCAGAACTTTCTTCAATTTCTTTGACATAGTCCTTGTATATAGCGTTTCTAAAAAATTTCAATGCCCGCTCAATTGTCTTATCAGCATCACCTTTAGGCACACTTTGGATTGTTGAGTCACTGTAATAGATCGTTATGAACAAATCAAGCGTTTCATAATTTTCATAAAGAGAATAGCCATTTATTTTATGCTCAACACCTCTTTTGCTGATTTTTTCATCAAAACATATTTGACAATTTTCTGTCTCACCAGCATCGGTTAAATAGCTCAGTGCTATTTCTGTAAAAATTTGCTCTGGGTTAGAGCCTTCCTCAAAAATTGAAACTTCTAACCTTGACTTAACCTCTTCTTGAAGATCAATATAGAACTTTTGTAATTCTTTGTTTTCCATAAAATTTTATTGTATTTCATGCAAAAGAGTTTCTTGAGCAATCCTCCAATCCTCGGATTCTGATAAAACAATTGAGTATCTTACATCACCCACGCCAATTGGGATTTGGCTTTCTATTATTCTTGGGAAATTCCCTATTACTCTGTAAATATTTGTCTGACGAATTGAATATCCTTTTTCATCATAAAATGGCTTGTGAATCTCGTAATACCCATACTCCATGAGCTTAAGCCGAAAAAGGTTCATTGCCATTGTATTATCTTTAAGTATTTCAAGAACAGAATCAATCAGACTATTTAAGGTTTCACCATTTCCAATTCGTATGTCAAGGGAAAGGTGAAATAAGAATATCCTTTCTACGATTGAGTCATCTAATTGCCTTTCACTAGAAATTTGAATTTTTTGATGATTGTTTCCATGTGTAGTTTTTACCTCTACCGCCCAGTTTGCATATTGGAAATCCTGAATTGCTTTTTCAGGACCCAACCATGACTTTATACAGTAGTGTCTATCAGCAGAATTATCCAGAAAGAGTCTTAAAAAACAAACTTCACCATAAAGACCCCTTTGGGCTTCATCTGATAAACCTTGTTTACCAATTTTTTCAAACAGCGATTGCCATTTAGCCAAGCGTTCAAGCAACATCTCAACTAATTTTTTTTCATTGCTAACCTCTGAAACACCAAATATTAAATCCTCACAAAGTATTGAGAATATGTCTTTGTGTTCTTTTTTAAGTAAAAGAATTAGCAAAAACTTTTTAGAGCTGTCTCTCTCATCAATAAGAGTTTCGATTTTAATATCCTTGAATTTATTCCAATGATGCTCCACAAACGTGAACATTGCGCTAATTCTGACCGCAAGACTTCTGAGTCTTTCAGGCAGCTTAAGAACAACGAATATATCAGGCAATACCTCGGCAGAATATCGTTTATAAAGCATACCAGAATGACTTGCAGTGTCACTCTCAAGAACAGACCAAATATTTTCAATTTTCGTCATAGCCATAGTCTTCAAAATCTTCTTCAACAATATCAAATCGATCAATAAGTTCCTCATTTACTGCGTAGGAAACGGGAGCATTGAAATTACTTTTCGGGAAGCTTATTGCATAGCCGACAAAAGGGCTACTTCCCTTTGGTAAAGGGTATTTGGTTAAACTTTCTTCAGGGGCAAGCAAATAAATTAGCAATAATGGTTTTCGGGGGTCCCTTAGCTCATTTCTTACTAACTGCCCATTTGGATAAATTGCCTCACCTTCTTTTTTCCTATGAGCATTGGTTAAATCCATAGCTCTATCAATTTCTTCTTTAGTAAAATCTATAAATTCATCCCAAGGACTTATAATGTGCGATTTCCTCAAGTAGTAAATCTGCTCACTAGAGTTTTTATCATCTTCCGTCCGTTTCCATTGGCCGATTTGTGAAAGACTACCCGCAATTTCAAAAGTTGATGCATTTATTGCATTTGGTTTAGACATAAGAGCAATTCGCCAATCGGTTAACTCACCATTTTTTAATTGAGCATTGATGAATTGAATTAACTTCCTTGGTTCGGCCTTCTTAAGATTTTCTACTGATTGTATTCCTTCGAAAAAATTAATTACCTGACTGGCAGGAATGTCATACCAAACAAATGCGTTTGGTTTTGAAATAAAAGTTGATTGCAGGGTCGAAATAAAATTTTTAGTAGTGTTGAAGTTATTATCTAAGACAGCTACCTCTTTTTTAAACTCATAAGACTCTACCAATCTGCCAGCCCAGGAAATTTGAACCGTTATTGCAGAACGCATTTTGTTTGTAGCAGAAATTTGCAGAACACCAGGATGCGTTCTTACTTTCAAAGCATATTGTTCAGGTGTAGAGCCTGCAACGTCCGACATATAATCAAATTCTTCTCTAAGTTCCTCAGATGCTTGTGTGATATGACAGAACCATTCGTTCAATTCTCTGCTTGTAAACAATCTGCACAAATCAACATAACCACCTCGATAACCAAACCATCGCCCCATCTGCATTAATGTATCATACATTCTTGAAGCTCTTAGATAATAGCTCACAGAGAGTCCTTCAAGAGTTAGCCCTCTCGATAATTTGTTACCTCCCACTGCAATTACCGAAAGCCCATTTTTATGGTCAAAATAATCTAATACTTCCTTAGAACCACCGTGAATTGATTTTACTTCTATTCGAGAAACAGCATCGTTCAAGTGCTTAAGGATATCCTGCCATTGATGGACTTGAATCTGTGAATCAAGGCTCTTTAATTCAGAGTTTATAATTTGCTTAGAAACAGTTACATAAGACTTAAATTCATTTTCATCATGTTCAAATGTTTTTCTGAATTCCCCCAAAATGGTTGGATCATTCTGATCTATTCCTCTTCGGTAGTATAAAAATTGGTTCGATACTAATTCTGTAATATGATCCTGCCAGCGCATGAACCTCGAAACATGTACCAGCATTGAATTATGTACATTCGTTTGTCCCCTTAATCTTCTTATGGTACAAGTAATAATAAAGCAGCGAATTGCCCTTTTTAGTGACTCAGGCACTGCTGAAGGTAATTGGTCGTCTTTTTTGTGTCTATCCGGCACAAAGTCGCCATAGTCATTTATTTTGCTGACTATCGGAAGAACATTATTGGATGCATCATCATCCTCAAGCAGGCTGAATCCAAAAACTTTTTCAGGTCCAATATAATTACTTGGAGCAGAAATGTTTTTAATAAAATTCTTTGGAAAAAGATTAAAGTCATCTAAAGGAATAAAAATGTTTGCAAATGGAGTAGCCGTATAGCCCACATATGCATTCTTTCCAAATAAACTTAGAATTTGGGTTATCCATTTGTTGATTGAACTCTGTTTCTCGGGATCATTTGAAATATTGATAGATGCATTGTCAGCCTCATCGTCAATTAATAAAAGGGACTTATCTCTGATTACTCTTCCAAGATCTGAATCTTTAATGGCCTGAGAAGCTAACCATTGGTAGATTCTTCTCAGTACATGCGGATTCTTTTTTATAATAGCAACTATAGGCTCCTTAGTATCAAAGTTTAACCCCAACGCATTGGCAGCTCCTTGTGTAAAATCACCTATTTCTAAGCTGGAAGTAAGTGAATGGGCAACATTCGTTCCCCCGAAACCTGTTTTTCCTACACCAATTTTTATACTCTGCTGATTGAAAGCCCTGGTGTGCTGCGTATCAAAACCAAGAAAACCTTCATCAATTCTTAATTGTGTCTGACTTCTCAAGTTATTATGAATACCAGCCATTACGATAATAAAACCAAAACCTGAATCAGCAGCTTTGCAAATCAGTCCCGTGTAGTGAGCCGTTTTACCTGATTGTACCTGCCCTACAACCAGCCCTTTTTTGTTTACTTTGATTTTTAAGGAAGGGTCAAAGAGGTTGTCCAAAATGCTGTCTGTCAATCTGTCCAATCGATTTACAACTTCCGGTGCGAAACCTTTTTCTTCTTCAAGATATTGACGGTAATTACCCCAGAAGCCATTTGAAAAATCTATGGATGCTCTTTTTTCACTTAACCATGGATTATTTTCTTCTTCTTTCACAATAGATCTCCATTCATCCTGCCGGATTGTATAAATCTCTTCGACTTTTCTGATAAGCATTTCCCTGCTATCAGTTATGGTTAAATCCATCTTCAAAAAAGTGTCTACTGCAATCTCAACTTCTTCAATAGTAACTGAAGTTTTGCCATACAGAAGCTGGCGGATAATTTTAAGCGGATCAATGTTCATTGTCAATTAATTCTATATACTCAGGGTAATAATTGAAAGGTTCAGTATTTTTTAATTTTTCTTTTGCCTGATCTATTGATAATCCACTTCCCACATACACATAATAAAGTTTTTTCATGGTCTCTAAAATGCCGCTATGATTGGCACCTTCAAAAGGTTTCCCATGCGGGTTTAAATTCTCACTTTCATGGATTGTAATTAAGGGAACCGGAGTAGTTTCTTCAATAAATTGTAAGACTTTCTCAAAATCCTTCTTGAATTCTCCAGATTTAAAAAGTAGTTCTTCGATTAATGGATGATCTCTATTTATTTTATAAAATCGCTTTCCGTGCCTGACTCTTTGTTCCCAAAAGGGTTGGAATTGCGGGTTAATTGGACCGGGGTTTAAGCGTGCTCCACGTTTCCTATAAACTTCAGCACCTTGGTTTCGAACTTCTTTGGCAAGGGCTAATATTTGTTCGCGAAAAATAGAAGGTGGCCGGGCAACAGACTTCTTGATATCAATTTGCCAGTCATTATCAAAGTTGTTTGGTAAATCAATTTGGATTCTACAAAGGTCATAATGAACTTCTTTTTTAAAAAGCCCAAGCCAATCACCTGCGACAAGTAGTCTGCGATTTCTGTATACATAAAAGCCCTGGTGGGCGGTCCAACTATCTTTTGGCCCCTTGCCGTAATTATATTGTTCTGCTGATAATTTTGAGCGGTGGGGTAGAACAAAACCCTTAATTCGGATTGTTCCATCTTTTAATCTTGCTTCCGGTTTTGTTTGTAAGCCTTCGACCCCGATCATAAAAGGATCCCATGGTTTTATCAGGCGATCACGGAAGTGAATCTTTAATCCATAATCAATAAATCTGTGAAAAACCATTGATAAGTGAGCCTTCACCGAATCCATTATCTCCAAAAACCTGCTTTTCGCTTCTTCGCTATCTTCAGAGGTATCTTTAGTTAGCCTGTCTAAATCCCACCATACCACACAAGTACCAGACTCAAGCGCATTTACTTTTGCAATCCATTTTTCTTCATTTGGAAGAAATCTGATCAATTTCCATAATTCCTCCTGGTTTACATAGTCTAAGTCCCATGTCCATAAAAAAGAGCTGTAACCCTTTGCTTTAGAAACAACAGTGAATTTTCTGGATTGCGAAAAAGAAGCTGTTTTTAATCCTAGACCAAAACGCCCTAAATCATCACTACTTCTTGTTTCCATTGGGTTCCTACTTCCAGGCCTCATGGCTTGAATAAGCTGTTCATTGTTCATACCACTACCGTCATCCAATATTGAAAGTAATGTTCTATGTCCTTTCCAATCGTAATCAATCCAAATGTTTTTTGCTCCGGCCGTAATAGAATTATCAATAATATCAGCAATTGCAGTTTCAATTGAATACCCAATTGCGCGAAAGGTTTCAATCATTGAAGATGCTTCAGGGATGGCCTGAGCTGTTGGGTATTGTGAATAATCAATCATTTAAGTAGTTCAAATATTTTTTTTCCAATCTCTTTTGCCATCAATGGAGGCACTGCGTTGCCAATTTGTTTGAATGCTGCTGTTCTGCTGGGCTTCGAGGTTACTCCTTCAAAATGAAAATCATCAGGGAAAGACTGAATCCTGGCAGCTTCTCTGGGTGTTATGGAACGATTCTGTCTTTTATCAGGATGAATGTAATAATGCCCATCCTTGCAAATATGAGAAACTATAGTCTGTGCATAGGGCAAATCACCTGCAACAACTTTAAATCTGTCAACAAAAGATTTTCTATTTTTATGTGTTTGCCATTTTTCAGGAATATCATTGTAGTTTAAGCGCTGATGTCCGTTTTCCCATTTCTTAACTGCTAGTCTATAAATACTTTTATCCTGCTTTGTATGCGGACGGGCTATGTGCTGCGTTGTAAAATCCAATCCATTACGAATTTGACTTTCAATGAGGTAGGTACCGCTATATGGTTTATAAGATGTTTCATAATAACTGCCTGTACCTGCTGATAATTCAGGTAAATCCCTGAAAATTTCTGAAACTGTAACATTCGGATTTCTTACTTCAAATTCAGGATAAAAGCCTTTTTCTCCATTTTTCTTACCAATAAGAATCACTCTTTTCCTTGTTTGCAGGACGCCAAAGTTCTTCGCATCCAACACTCTGTATTCCGTGTAATAACCCTTCATTTTAAACAAATTAAGCATCATTTGAAGGTAGGATTCTCCCTTTATGGTTTTAGCCGAAAGGAGTCCAACAACATTTTCGAATACAAAGTACTCTGGTTGGAAATACTCTAAAAATTTCGCGTATTCCATAAATAAGTAATTCCTGGGGTCTCCATGCATCCTGTTTTCGTCCCTTGATCTACCAGCAACAGAATAGGCCTGACACGGTGGCCCGCCAATTATCATATTTATTGTCTGTTTGCCTCTCAAGGAGTCAATTCTTTTAAAAATCATTCGATTGTTATCCTCGTCTATTGGGATGTTTATCACCGATTCCCTGAGATTTGCCGGCAATAAAGAATAAAGCTCATCTCTTGGAATCATATTCCTGAGATAGTCAATGTATGGTTGCAGATTATCTGTCTTTTTTAGGTAGTGATATGCAACTCTTGTAAGCATGGTGTTGCATGCCGCTTTATCAATTTCAACATGAGCTATTGGATTAAATCCTGCCCTGATGAATCCCTCTGACAAACCACCTGCTCCGGAAAATAAATCAATGAAGTTCATATTATCTGCAATTTCCTCAAAAATACCATTAAGTCATCTAACGTTTTCAGTCTGTATTCTGGTTTTAATTCGCACTCCCACAATGTTTTGACTTTCCACCCTTCTTTTTCCAGTTCACTTATTTTCATCTTATCCCGCTCAATTGTGCTGTTGATTTTCTCCAACCACCACTCTGTTCTTGTTTTAGGGACAACAAAATACCTGCACCCTTTGTGTCCGTGCCAGTAGCATCCGTTTATGAAAATTACAGTTTTGTATCCGGGTAGCGTAAGATCCGGCTTTCCGGGTAGCTTTTTGTTGTGAAGCAGGTATCTAAATCCATTGGCATGCAGAAATTTCCGGACAAGCATTTCAGGCCTGGTGTCGGTGCCTTTAATCCTGCTCATGTTGTAGCTTCTGGTCGCTTTGTCGTGTACATCAGCCATATTACCTGTTTACTGCTTTTCGATTACTCTGAATTCGTGGTCTAAAATGATGGAAAAACGCACAAGGTAGTCCACCGTAATTGTGAATTTTCCGGATTCAATCTTTAAAATTGTCTCTGGTTTGATCTCCATCATTTCAGCCAGTTGCTCCCGGCTATAACCTCTCTGCTCACGCGTAAGTTTTATTTCATCACCGAGTTTAAGCCGGTAATCCTTCACCTGAGTTTCTGCAGCAGTTAATTCGGTGTGCATGGCATTTTGGTTAATTCACAAACAAAGTTCCGTTGTGTTCCTGTCCGCTTGCGTCAACAATGGTCAGCCATACATTTGTTTCAACTCCTTTTACACCTTTTGTCAGGTCGAGCATAACTTTCTGCTCGCTCACTTTTACAACTTTTCCGGTTGCTTGTGAATAGTCTGCTTTGTTGATGGTTGCTTTGTGACCTAAAAGGTCCGTTGTGTCAACTTCCACCACTTCAAGGTCTCCAAGCAGAACTGTGCTGATAAGGGGCCATGAAAATCCCGTGTTCAGCGCTTTAATATCCACCCGTGGCCTTTCAACGTCATCTTTGATTTCCAGAACAACATAAAGCTGATCGGGATTTTCGCCGGGCAGCGGCGTGTGAAACTTTGCTATCTGTCCAGTTTTGGTAGGTCTCATGTCATGTTGTGCAGAATTTTAAGCGTTGCCCCCGCTTTTAGTTAAACATGCGGCAAAGGTAATAAACTCCTTTAAACCGGAGTAACTTATCAGGGGAGGTTTGGGTTGGGAAAAAGTATCTCTTTTTGCAGGTGAGTGGGACGTTACGTTTTGCAGCTACCCGAAGGTGGCGATTTTCATCACAAATGTTGATGCGAAGAACCAAACTTTGATTAACCACAAATGTGTCTGCGGAGCACTGAACCGCCACTTTTGCCAAACCCGTGTTATCGGCTGTTCTTCTTTCGTCAATATGGTTTAAACTTTTCAAATGTCTTTCCGTTAAATTTATACGCACCGTTTTCGTGTGTCCCAAGCCATAGGTCGCCATTGTTGTCTTTGTAAATAGAAAACACGGTAATGTCTTTGCCATTATATTTGACAGGGTAATGTGTTATTTGTCGCCCATTATAACAATATACACCTTTGTTGTATGTTGCCATCCATAAGTCATTATTATCTTTTTCCATAGAGATAATAGCAACTAAATCTCCGTCTTTCTTTCCATCTAAGCTACCTATTCCTTTTTCTTTTAAGTAATTAGTTGTATTGTCTTGTCCGTAAAAATTGAAGCGATGCAACGAGTTACTGAACCAAAACTTGCCATTGCTGTCTTCAATTATAGAACGAATGCCAAAAGCGGTTTCAACATCAAATTCCAATTCTTTTTCAGAAAGCCAAGTGAAAGTTATTCCGTTATATTGACATACACCCAGCGCTGCTGTACCAAACCAGACATTCCCTTTGCTGTCTTTATAAATGTTGTATACGTCATAAGGGCTATAATTCACATTAGGGAATTTTGCATAATAGTCATCGCCTTCTTTGGTTTTAGGAAATTTAAGACGTTGCAAATATTTTCCATCATAACGATAAACACACCCCGAATCCTGGTAACTCTTGAACCACAGGTCATCAGGCTCTAACTTCCATTCACTGTTCGTATTAATTGTCGTGCTTACTGTGATGAAATTATGCCCATCGAATTTGACTATTTTTCCACTGTTATTGAAGTAAATATTTCCCAGTTTGTCTTCCTTAATTTCATCAATTCTGTTGTTTTGCAAACCGTGTTTTGTAGTATAATTTATCAAAGTCTTGCCGTCATATCTATACACTCCTGTTTCCCAACTTCCAAACCAATAAACGTTTTTCTTGTCTTGGTAAACAACCATAATGTTGCTTCCAAGTTCTTTAACGGTGTCGCCATTTGCAGATAGGTCAGGGTTTGTTTTCTTATTCGAAGTCTGTCCATTGCAAGAAGTCAGTATGGTCAGAATGTAAAAAAATATAACTGTTTTTATTTTCATTGTCTGTCTGTTTGGTCTGTCATAGAATAGCCGATAATCGTTTGTATGTATGACAAAATCATACTATGCCTCCGGAAATTGGGTGTGTAGGTATGATAATATGTTGATACAAATTTTTCATGTGGCAAATGTATTGATTTTTAAAAATCAGCAAGCGGAGAGTTGATTTTTGCAAATTGGTATCCGTTGCATTCGATTATTATTCTATTTTAAGGCATCTTATGCCTCCAGGAATTTTCTCTGTTCACCGAAAGCCAGCTCCATGTGCAGAGAAACACAATGCAAGGAAATTTCCCGGTCATTTAGCCGGCTTAAGAAAATCATACGCTGGTCATAATTTGTACTTCATGATTGGAAGCTGCAAAAAGGTCATGCAGCAGCTCAATAATTCGCAAACCAAACGGCCAGCATAAGATCGC
>Ga0116204_1001683_pt1 | contig 12272 bp, 9 predicted proteins | sample LakKivwa52mmetaG_FD_94481 | JGI IMG/M metagenome (GOLD analysis project Ga0116204, IMG submission 94481) | Anoxic lake water microbial communities from Lake Kivu, Rwanda to study Microbial Dark Matter (Phase II) - Lake Kivu water 52m metaG | ecosystem: Environmental > Aquatic > Freshwater > Lake ...
GGAAGGATATTTTGAGAGGGTAAATGGGAAAAAGGAGCACCAAAGAATCTCTCACATAGGCTAAATACTTTTTCCGGTTCCTCGTCTCCCACTATGCATAAAGCGTATTGTTGAGGAATGTTTTGGGATTGATGCCAGCCAAGGATTTGCTGTCTGGACACTTGACGTATGCTTTGGATAGTAGATGAGTTTGCTTCGATGTTGTTGTCATTGCCAAAGAGCATTTTTTGCCAGCGCCGATATGCTTTGCTAAACTGATGGTGAGCCTCTCTTCTTATGCTGTCTATTGTCGCAGCCTTAATGAGTGAGATGTGTTTTTGTTCAAAACCTGGGAAAAGTAGTATTTCTGAAAGTAACTCCAAGACCAAAGATAGGCTATCATTGAAAAACTTTGCTTTTATGGAAGTACTATCGATATTGTGGGAACTCCTAAGGCTAAAGCCATGCTTACGAGACAGAACTTGGATGTTTTCGTATGTCCTGTACTGTGAGCTGTAAAGGAGACTTGTCGAACAAAGATAGTTGATGCTCCTATGTTGTTTATCTTCACATAGTTGGCTTATGTTTCCTGACAGAGCCAAACCACATACCTTTTTGCCACGACTCTGTTTAAAAAAAATCCTCAATCCTGATGAACAGGTGTAGGAATATAGGTGTTCCTTGTCTGATACAAATATCATTTTGCCATTTATCAGATTATCGTACTGGTATGAATGTGATTCACTGGGCATTGCAATGCATGTGTCAATCTTATCGAGTATTGATCTACTATTGGGGGTTTCTTGGATGCTTTTTAATAAGCTCTTCTGTAGGGGATATGGAGCTTGGATATAAACGCTTAACTTATCTATTTTCCAGTATTTTCGTACCGATTCCTGAACCTGTTTGGGGCTCGTGTTCATTATTTCATTAGTGTAGGAAAAGAGGGTTTGATAATCCCCAATCAGGTCTTCTGAAGCTATCATACCGGTAATGGATTCCATAGTGTCGAAGGAATGCATGTAGCCATGAATAACATCACACATTACCAAATCCCACTCAGCATTTGAGGGTAAGCGATCGATAATGCGAGTTACTTCTTGCTTGAGAATATGGACGATCTGTGGTATCTGATGGTGCCCTGTGGGATGGAAACTTATCAAGGAAGCTCCGCTTAGTGTACCACTCAAGGAACTTACTTTGACATTGGTACATATCTTTTCAGTTTCAACCAATCTCTTATAAAGACGTGATGCTTTTCCAATAGCTAAGAAACGCATGGCAATGAGCAGCGCATTTGCCTCCGGATGAGATTCCGTCAATTCGGGAAGGAGGATTGCCAAAAATAGAGAGCTGTTTTTTTTTACTCTTGTTTGGCAAGTAAAACTACATGGTTCTGGTTCTATAAATCTACTCAAGTCCGCTTTATTCAAACCATTGGAAGGAATGTCTTTGAATTCATCTAACACCATTTGTTCTATTATTTTAGGATCATAGTCTCCAGAGATAACGAGAGTAGCATTGTTACTGTGATAATGGGCTCGATAGAAGGATTGTAGCCTATCATAAGTAGCTTCACGAACGGATTTGACTGAGCCTAAAATCGGATATTTCATGGGATTTTGCGAGAAGTGGGCATTTTGGATAAACTCGAAAAATTCGATATCTGGTTCATTATCATAACCCTTGATTTCTTCTATGATGATATCTCTTTCTGTTTTAACATCCAGGGCTGTAAACGTAGTCCGAAACACTATCTCTGCTAAGACATGCAGAGCAATCCCAATATGCTCTGATGGTATGATTAGGTAGTAGCATGTAGAATCAAAATCGGTGTAAGCATTTAAGGTTCCACCTAGGGAAGGGATAATATCAGAGATTTCGAAGGTATTATAGCTTTGAGTGGATTTGAAGGCAAGATGTTCTACGAAATGGCAATATCCACGCTCCATGTCGGATTCGTGTATTGAGCCTGTTTTGATCATTAACTGGATGCACAAAATCCGATTTGTATGATCTTCGTGGCAGATGGTTTTTAAGCCATTTGGCAGAAAGAAATGACTTGTCCGTGCTTTTAGCTCGGTTGTCTCAATCATCCTTTCCTGATCATTGCATAGGCATTGTGATTGTGGATTGATTCAAAGTTTTCAGAGACAATCTGGTATGCTTTGATACGACAATCTGCATCAAGTTTTTGAGATATCTCACGAACGACATCCTCCACAAACATTGGATTTTGATAAGCTTTTTCAGTGACGAATTTTTCATCAACACGCTTTAGTAAAGGATAAATCTCACAACTACAAGAGTCTTCAGCAAGATCGATCAATTCCTCAAGCCATACAAAAGCATCATAGCAAACACGTAAAGTGATTTCTGAGCGTTGATTATGAGCCCCAAAATCACTAATTTCTTTTGAGCATGGACACAATGTGGTAACGGGAACCCCAACTCCTATCCATAGGCTCATTTGCTCTCGATATGAAGCATTGAATTCACAAGTGTAGGACAGTAATGATTCTATCCCTGAAACTGGAGCTTTTTTGGAGAGGAAGTAAGGAAACTTGAGATCGATGTATGCGGCATCGGCATTGAGGATTTGCTTTGTTTCGAGTAACAGACTTTCTAATTGATCGACAATGGTATCCTCTTGATACTTGGCAAGCACTTCCAAAAACCTGGACATGTGAGTTCCGCGTTTATGATGCGGTAGTTCTACATAAATATCGAGATCTGCTATTGTATGCTGTATCTTTTTTTCGCGATCAGCAACAATGATGGGGTACTTAATCCCCTTTACACCTACCTTGTCGATGGCGATGTTTCTGAGATCAGTTTGGTTTTGAAGATCAGCAATATTCATAGTTTTTCGTCTAGATCGAGGGCTGCCATACCCTTTGTTTTAAGCGATACAATAGAACCGTTTATGCTATAGTAGATTATTGCATCACAATCGCGTATCTTGTTTACGATGTTTGCAGCCAACTCAGGAGGGAGCACGAAAAGAGATGTCGATAAAGCATCTGCCCACAAAGCTGAGGGATGAATCACGGTAAGTGAATGGATATCCTCTACGGGGTAACCCGTCTTGGCATTGAGAATATGGTGATAGCGTTTGCCTTCATATTCATAGAATTGCTGATAATCTCCTGAGGTTGATATTGAGAGTTCCTTGACCCTGAAGGAGGCAATGTAATCGTCATGTTTGCGAGGGTGTTGAACATAGACCAATTGGGGGACACTTGCACCCCAAAAGGAAATACTGCTACGGCAATTAATAAATCCCTTTTCCAAACCGATGCCCAACATAAAAGATTTTGCTTGATCAAGGATGTATCCCTTGGCAAGAGCTCCAAAGGTTATCTGCATGCCTTGAGGTTTATAAAGCTTATCTTTACTATAGCGCAGTTTTGAGAAATCTACCAATGAGAGTTTTTCCTTGATTTGTGAATCCTCTGGTATAGCTAAGGTATCAGCATCGAAATGCCATAAATCAAAGACTGGTTTTATGGTGATATCAAAGCCACCATTAGTAAGTGTAAACAGACTGTCTGAAATCACCAGGAGTCTGTAGAAGTCCTCATCAATCGTAAATTCCGTTTCTGGTGAGTTATTAATCTTAAAGATAAGACTATTCTCGTCATACTCATTTAGCTTTTTTTCCAACGTGGCGATATAGTCATATACCGATTCGATCTTTTTTCCAACGTTCTTCTGCTTGCTGGAGGCAGAAATTTCGAGGATAGTGTCTAGCATATAGCGGCTTTTGGTTTCAGTGTATTCACGAGTAATGAATCTGAATATCCCAAATCCAATTACTGCAATCAGAATCACTATTGAGGTTATTTCACGTTTATTCATAGCTACCTTCGATATGTGAGGAGTTCAAAATCGATTAGCTTACGAGTATAATCCCTTATCACGAATAGACTAAAGGGGATAGTAATCGTAAGACCGACAATGGCGAAGCCTGCTCCAAGTACATTGATTAAGAAAAGCAACAAGGTCAATAGATAGATATTCCATCGGACATCAGAAAGGTGCCGGTATGAGATCCCAATTGCTTTCAACATACCCACTTCTTGTGTCTCCGCAATCATGGGAGCGGGAAGTACGATTGCTATCCAATAATTTACCAAAATCAGCCAGACTATACGGAGAACAGGGTCTGCAGAAAAACTTGGTAAACCGTAGCAAATCAAGTAGATTACAATATAGTAGATCGAGCTAATGATAGCAAAGAACAAATATGCTGGGTACTTGCGTAGGGAGGATCTAAAGTCGGAAATCCTCAAGCAATATTCTTGATTTTGAGAAATGCTGGTAAATCCCAGAAGAGTTATTGGGACGAACACTGAAAAAATAACAGCTTTTACTAACAAACTTGTAATAAGTCCTTGTATGGTATTAAGCTCCAAGCCTAATAGGTTATTGGTCAACCACGTAAGTAAAAGCATGGGAATGATACCACAAAGCACAATGATGGAGGCAAAGGGAATGTTTAGCGTTTTGAATGGCTTGTATTGATTCCATGTATCTCGTAGGCTATTCACCGCCGAAAGTTCGTTATCTATTGCTTCTGTTTGCTTTCCACACTCAACACACCACAAATCGTGTATCCCAATCTTTGAATTACAGTGGATGCAGCGCATTCAAACTCCTTTTTCTTTTATGTTTGTGAGCAGAGCTTTCATCAAAGACTCATTTATCGATACTACTAACATTTTGACCATCCACACGAAGGGCACTTCAAACATCCTTCGCTATGATCTACCGAGGTTCCGCAATCTGGGCATAGCAGAGCTTGCTTAAAATTTACAAATGAATCCGGATCTACCTTATCAGTGGAGTTCAGGGAAAAAGTCTTTATGTCCAAATCTTGGAATTGCATCAGGAAACTCTCAAGAGCTTGACCAACTGCGTCCCCACATGATGTAATCATTTTTCCTTTGTGCCACATAGGTGACTGGCATCTAATACCTTTGAGCTGGCGGATAATCGATTCAACTTTGATATTTGATCTAAGAGCTAAAGAGGAAAGCCTTGCAATGGCTTCGAGCTGAGCTGATGCACATCCTCCTACCTTTCCCATCTGGACAAAGACTTCACATGCACCCAAATCATCAGAATTGATCGTAACATACATGTGCCCACACCCCGTTTCGACTTTTTGTGTAATTCCCATAGTTACATCCGGTCTATGTCTTGGTGCAACCTTTACCTGCAAGTCTTTCTCCTGCACGGTACTAGTACCAGCACTCAGAACTTGATTTTCTCGGCTTCCATCACGATATACCGTTACGCCCTTGCAACCTAGTTGATAAGCAAGTTCATAGGCTGTTTTGATATCTTCAACGCTAGCTTCATGAGAGAAATTGATAGTTTTGCTCACTGCATTGTCCGTATAACGTTGAAAAGCTGCTTGCATGCGAATATGCCATTCTGGGCTGATGTCGTGAGCTGTTTGGAATATCTTTTTTAACTCTATGGGAATAACTTCAAGATGTGCAACTGAACCAGATTCTGCGACTTCACTTAGCAAATCCACAGAGTACAACCCCACTTTCTTGAGAGCATCTTCAAAGTGCTTGTTGACGTATAAGAGCTTTTCTCCATCCATCACATTTTTTACATACACTAGCGAAAACTGCGGTTCAATACCACTGGATGTGTTGGCAATCATACTGATAGTACCAGTGGGGGCGATTGTTGTGACGGTGGCGTTGCGGATTCCCTCGTTTTTTATATCGTTGATTAGTGAGTGCCAATCTAAACCATTGGGGAGTCTATTCAATGATCCTGTATGATATATGCTACCTTTGAAATTCGGGAAAGCACCTCTTTCCCTGGCAAGCATCATGGATGCTTTCTTCGCTTCAAAATCTATAAACTCCATCAGTTTTTCTGCAAATTCGACGGCTTCATCGGATGCATAAGGAATTTCTAGCTGGAAGAGGAGATCTGCCCAACCCATGACACCCAAACCGATCTTGCGATTACCCTTTGCCATTTCATCAATCTGGGGAAGTGGGAATTTGGAAGCATCAATAACATCATCCAAAAATGCCACACTATGATGGACTACTTCAGCTAAAGTATCCCAGGCAAAGGCTCCTTCTTTGATGAGCAGAGAAAGATTTATCGAACCAAGATTGCATGCTTCATTGGGAAGCAGAGGTTGCTCCCCACATGGGTTAGTTGATTCGATATCACCCAATAAGGGTGTGGGATTGGCATAATTGATCCTATCCAAGAAAACGATTCCCGGTTCGCCATTCTTATGCGCCATTTCCACAATAAGAGCAAAAACATCCCTTGCTGGAAGTGTTGCTTTGATCTCCTTGGTAGTAGGGGAGAGCAGTTCGTAATCCGTATTTTGATATACGGCACGCATAAAGGCTTCCGTAAGTCCAACACTGATATTGAAGTTGGTAAGTTCTTTCGTGTCTGCTTTGCAGGTAATAAATTCCAAAATCTGAGGATGATCCACATTGAGGATTGCCATATTAGCTCCCCTTCTGGTTCCTCCTTGCTTCACAGCGTCAGTAGCAGAATTAAAAACCTTCATAAAGGAAATGGGCCCGCTTGAAACACCATTAGTCGAGCGAACTCTGGCATTAGCTTCTCTCAAGCGCGAAAAAGAGAAGCCAGTACCCCCTCCACTTTTGTGGATAAGGGCGGCATTTTTAATCGTTTCAAAGATGCTATCCATGCTATCTTCTATGGGCAAAACGAAACATGCAGACAGCTGTTGAAGATCATTTCCAGCATTCATCAATGTGGGGGAATTGGGTAAGAAGTAGCCAGAATCCAATAGTTTGTAATATCTGTCGAATTTTTCTGCATCTGCTCCGCTGATGTTTTTGGCAACCCTTGTAATCATCGAATTCCAATCCTCAAGTAAGGTTCCTTCAGAGGATTTGCGGTAGTAGCGTTTTTCGAGTACTTTGATGGCGTTTTCAGTAAGTTGCATGATCCTTAGCTCCTGAGACCCAAAATCTCTCTGGCTTGCTCTGGCGTGGCAAGAGGTCTGCCAATTTCGGTGGCAATATGCGCGATTCTTTGAACAAGCTGAGCATTAGATTTGGCAATAATGCCCTTATGATAGTAAATATTGTCTTCAAAACCGACCCTGATATGGCCTCCGGTAACTAAGGCAACCATTGAAGCTGGGATATGCCATCTGCCAATACCAGCAATAGCCCATGTGGCTGAAGGAATCTGATCCTTGAGATGTTCTGCCATATATAGAACGTTTTTGGGAGAACCATTCATACCACCTGGGACTCCGAGAACGAATTGAACATGTAGTGGTGTATGAGTAATAATGCCTTTATTGACTAGTTTGGCGACGATATCAATCATGCCGGATTCGTAAACTTCGACTTCCGGTACTACATCATACTTGATGAAAGCCTCCGCTAAGCGGACAATATCCTTGGGGTGATTGATAAAGATGTCATCTCCAAAATTCAGTGTTCCGGCATTAAGAGTTCCCATATCTGGTTTTAACTCAAGAGGGGCAAGTCTCTTTTCAAAGGCTTCACCTACTGCTCCACCAGTACTGATTTGAATAATCATTTGTGGTACAGCATTTCTAATGGCAGTGATCGACTCGGCAAATCTATCCAAACGCTGAGTTGGGGTCCCATCATCTTCCCTTACGTGTAGGTGGACAACTCTGGCACCAGCGGCATAACAATTTTTGGCTTCGTTTGCTTGTTCCTGGGGAGTTATGGGTAGATTTGGCTGGTCCTTTCTGTTGGTTTCAGCACCAGTAATAGCTGCAGTAATAATTAATGGTTCCATGATATCCTCTATTCATTTATACTTATCTTTCGATAAACCAGCTTTCAAAGAGTTTGACCTTTTGAAGCGGTTGTATTTTGTAGCCCAATATGCGTTCTCCGATCTGAGCAAATTTGTTTTCATTGTCACTGACAAAAAAGTAGTTTTGTCCAATTTTGTCATCATCATCATTGGGTAAAAGTCTTTGGAGATAGATAGCAATCGCTTCGGCGCTGTCAACTAGCCTAACCGAAGACCCCACCACTTCTTGAATAATACTTGTTAGTAATGGATAGTGAGTACATCCCAACACCAGAGTATCGATAGACTGATCAGCAAAAAAACTGAGATATTCTGTAGCTATTTGCATTGCAGTTGGGTGCGTGTGCCACCCCTCCTCAGCTAAAGGAACGAAAAGTGGGCATGGAGAAGATGATACCACCGCGGCGGGTTCCAACCTATTGATCGCAGTAGTATAAGCTGCACTATTGATTGTACCCTCAGTCCCTATTACACCTATCCTTTTACTTTTACTGTGTAACACAGCTTGTTCTGCACCGGGTTCTATTACGCCGATTATCGGGATATCTGTCAGTCTCTGAAGCGCTGGGATCGCAACGGCTGATGAAGTGTTACATGCTACCACAAGAATCTTGATACCCTGTTGAAGTAAGAAACGAGAGTTTTGAATGGAGTATTCTATAATTGTATTGGGAGACTTAGGTCCATAGGGAACCCGTGCTGTATCACCAAAATAGACAATATCCTCGCGGGGAAAGAACTCTCTTATGGTCTTAAACACCGTCAAGCCTCCTACTCCAGAATCAAAGATTCCAATTGGTCTCTTCATTTCTTTCTCCCCTTTGCATTTCTATCAGTTGATGGGCGTTTGCTGTACTTTCTTTCGGACTTGGGGGCGTTCTTTGATACTATTTGAGCCCTTGAAACAGGTTTGTGAATGTGTTTCCCAGGATCAGTACTTAGCTCAAAATAGATATCATCAGATACATCTAATACTTTAACTAATACTTTATCAAGCAGCCTATAATAGTATCCATTTGATACAGATACAGCTTTCGCTTCGTCTTCCCATATTTCCCATCTTGATTGCCTCGTGCTATGTAGCATGGCAATTCCAACAATGGGTATTGCAGACAAGCGGATAATCAAACCTCTGCTACTTACTCCAATAACTAAGCCCCAAAACTCTTCACCAATTCTGCCTTTCATATATGCTTTATTATAAACTTTTTCGATCTCTCTCTCGGTTTCATCTGCTAGAAGTTCCTTTTCGGTGGCAACCTCCGAGTAGTATTTAATCTGGTTTTTACTAAGTCTGTCTTGCGAAACTTTTTTTATGTATGTTTTTATGAGGTGATGCACGACCAGATCGCAAAGCCTGCGAATTGGTGAAGTAAAATGTGTATAATCCTCTATTGCCAAGCCAAAATGCCTTTTGTGCTCAATGCTATATTTTGCTTTTTTCATACTCCTCAAGATCATCCGGTCAAAGACAATATGATAATCTTCATCTGGAAGCGAATCCAATAGGGCTTGGACAGATTTATTCAGGTTTTCACGAACAGGCATTTTGATACCATAGTGCGCTAAGAGCTTTTGCATTTTTTCGATCTTTGCAGGATCGGGATCTTCGTGAATTCTATACATTAAAGTGGGGGAGAGCTTACCTAAGGTTTTGGCTACATATTCATTTGCAACCAACATAAAGTTCTCAATCAGTTTGTGGGAAATCGTCTCAGTTTCTGCGGAAAACGAAGATATAAAACCTTCTTCATTATACAAATAAGATATGTCAGGCAAGTCAAAAAAGATATATCCTGCATCTCGTCTTTTCTTGCTCAGAATAAGGGACAACTGCTTGGATATATCCAATGCTATCTTGGTGCAATCATCAAGTTCGCCTGAACTGCCATCAAAATAGGCATCCACTTCTTCATAACAGAGCCTAATCTGAGACCTGATGATACTTTCAAAAACGTCCTGCTTGAGGATGTTACCCCTTTTATCAAATTCACTATACACAGTTAGACAGAGTTTATCTTCATCAGGCCGCAAGCTACATACCTTGTTTGAAAGTTTTTCCGGCAGCATCGGTAAAACCCTTTTAGGAAAGTAATAGCTGTTACCACGAGCAACAGCCTCGGCAAACAAAGCACTATCGGTTTTGACATAGTGAGCTACATCGGCAATGTGTACCCAGAGCCGATACCCTTTATCTGTTTCCACAATCGAAATCGCGTCGTCAAAATCCTTTGCAGAGATAGGGTCTATCGTATAAGTGTGAAGCTCTCGCAAATCCCTCCGTTTCGCGATCTCAATTGCTGAGATTTCCTCCTGAACATTTGTTGCTTCCGCCATTACTATTTCCGGGAAATCGAGAGGTAGTCCAAATTGCCTGATAAGCGCTAATATCTCAATCTCCGGATTACCAGATTTTCCCAAGACTTCAATTACCTTTCCCACAGGATTTTTACCCATTTGTCGGTTTCCCCAATTGCTAACCTCAAGAATCACTTTCATGCCATCATAATCGGGATTGGGGTTGCTTACAGAAAACCAAGAAAAAATCTTGGGATTGCTACAGATAAAAACCGATCCTTGATTGGAAATTTTTATATCGCCAGCAAGAGCTGAATTTGCTCTTTCAACTATACTGCGGATAACGGCATAAGTCCTTTTCCCTCGTCTTTGATTAACTTCTATCATGACTTTGTCTCCATGATAGGCATTCAAAGTATCTTCTGCACCTACAAAGAAATCCTCTTTTGGGGTTTTTACAAAGGCAAAAGACATATTGCGCGATAGGGGAGTGGCATCCAACACTCCTTCGATCAGAGAAGAGCTCTTTTTTTCTGAGCTTGAGCTTGAAGCAGATAAAGACTTGGCTCTATCATTTACGCGGAAGGTGCGTTTGGAATATACCAATACACCAGAAACAAGCAATTCATCCAATGCTTTACGTAGCAGTGGTTTATCTTTGTTAAAAATTTTCAGGTTAGTGCACAGGTCTGCAAATGAGGCAGTATGAAAAGTATCACTAGCGATTAGTCCCTTGATCTCAGATACGAGGTCTCGAGTTATTTTCTTGGTCATTAGTACTTCTTACCAATTTTCATCATTAGCAGATCCATAACTTGAGGAGCTTCCTTCTGATCTTTCGAAAAGCGCAAGGACTGGCCTCTAAAAGCGTCAAGCCGTCTTGGTAGCTTGAATGTACTGAGCATTACCCCATTCTTATCTCGATAAAAGCAACCAAAATCACTGTAGCTTCTTTTCACTTTGACAAACATATAAGACACCTCAATCCGATCTTCATACAACTCATACTTGGTTACAATAAAGTATGGTAGAAGGTTTAAAAACAATATCATCAATGATACAAAGTACATGATGGGGGAACCCCAACTAAAAACCGTGATATGCCATAGGATTAGAGCCATCAAAATTAGTAATGAAAAAAGAAAGACTGTCATCCATGGCTTTTCCAGCCAGGGAATGCTTTTCCAAGAGACAAGGATTTCATGAGACATTTTGAACTATCTCCCGATTCTTTTCGATTTCTTCTTTGATAATGAGAATGTGCTTGAAAGACTTTGCCGTAGAATACTTTGATCCCAAGGTGTTGGACTCACGTTGCATTTCTTGCATGATGAAGTTCAGGGTCTTACCCAGCTCACTTTTCGTGGGAGTGTCGATGGTGCTCATGAAAGTTTGGATATGGCTTTTTAACCTAGTAATTTCTTCTTGTACATCCGATCTGTCGATGTATATGGCAAGTTCTTGGACAAGCCTTTGTTCCAAGGTATCGATCTTAAAATCTGCCAATATTTCCTTGATCCTGTTATGCATATTTATAAACATCTCTTGCTTATATTCGGTTAGACTCATCTCCACTTGATCTAGTTCCTGAGATATCAAGTGCATGGATTCTTTAAGAGTGTGATACATATTCTCACCCTCACATTGAAGAGCTAAATCAATCGTTTGGAGGGCTGTATTGATGCATTCATTAAGTAGCTGGTGTAAAAGTACATCCTCATCATAATTATTCACAGTTTCGATTACACCTGGTTCGTTGATAAGATGAGACAATGAGATTGCTTCTTGAATCTCCAATGTTTCTACAGCCTGTTGCATTATCAGATAGTACTTGATCAGCTTAGAACGGTTGAGCTGAACTCCACAGTCTCGATGATCGGCAATGTTAATTCTCACTTCCACAGTACCACGGGTAATTTGGGAGGAAATGAGCTTTCTTAACGTAGGCTCAAAAAAACTCAATTCCCGAGGTAGGTACAGTTTCAACTCGAGATATCTTCCATTTACGGATTTGATCTCGGCTTGCACATCCAAACCCTCTCGAGATATCTTTGCATTACCATATCCAGTCATACTTTTCATTTAGTCTCCAAAAATATCATGGTGCTCAAGTGGGGAAGAGCAATCCTTAAAACATTGAGGATCATTGCTTAATCCACCCATAC
>Ga0116204_1001687_pt1 | contig 12255 bp, 11 predicted proteins | sample LakKivwa52mmetaG_FD_94481 | JGI IMG/M metagenome (GOLD analysis project Ga0116204, IMG submission 94481) | Anoxic lake water microbial communities from Lake Kivu, Rwanda to study Microbial Dark Matter (Phase II) - Lake Kivu water 52m metaG | ecosystem: Environmental > Aquatic > Freshwater > Lake...
AACTCAGATCCCAGCAGGTTTTCCATCTCCTGCTCAGGACTATGTTGAGGGAACGCTGGATCTGAATGAACTCCTTCTCACTCATCCCTACTCGACTTTCTTTGTCCGGGTTGATGGTTACTCCATGATCAATGCTGGAATTTTCCCAGACGACATACTGATTGTCGACCGCTCCCTGGAAGCAGTTCATAACAAAATTGTCATAGCTGTAGTAAATGGAGAACTCACTGTCAAACGACTAAGGATTGAGGAGGACAGGTATTGGTTATATCCTGAAAATGCTGAGTTTAATGGGTTTGAGGTTACAGAGGATATCGATTTTTACGTGTGGGGTGTTGTGACTTATGTGATTCATAAGCTATAAGCATGTCAAACATCTTCATGGGTTCAAAATGTTTTTTTCTAATACTTTTGGGAGTTTCCGGGTTCCTTTCATCCACTGCGTTTTGTTATCCTGTATTGATCCGACAAGTCAATGTTCCGCTCGAAACTGGCAGAACCACATACAAGATATCTGAAGAACCAATATTGAACCACAGTGAGACTGTTTTTGCCGATACTCTCACATTTTACAATGGTGTTGACTATCAACTGGATTACAGGACCGGAGAACTAATGATTCTTAGACCTCTGGAGATTCCTGATATACATATCAGTTTTTTTCTAATTCCTCCTCAACTCAGACAGCCCTTGCAGAGATATCAGGTGCTATCAGATAGCATTCAAATTGCCAGACGCCGTCCGCCCAAAAGCTGGATACCGGATGACGGGAAGCTGGTTATCAGCGGTTCCAAGACCTTTGCCATAGTATTTTCTGATGATGAGGCATTTGAACTGAAGCAGTCACTATTCGTAAACTTGAGTGGAGAGTTAGCCGAAAACGTCAATATTTCAGCCCAGCTTTCGGACAGCCAGTCAAAGCTTTCACCGGAAGGTGACTCCAAGGAACTAAGCAGCCTGGATCAGGTCTTTATCAAAGTCTATGGTAGGGAGTATTTTCTTGCCATGGGAGATCTGGAATGGGAGTATCAAAACACCCGATTCATGAATTACAAGACCAAATTCGAAGGTCTGAATGCTTATTATTCCAAGCATAACACCTTTCAGGCCGCTTATTCCGCAAGCAGTGGCAAAAGAGCTTCACAACAGATAACAATAATAGAGGGAAAGCAGGGGCCATACTTCCTCAGAGCTGGCGATTTCCAACAAAACTTCATCATAATTGCCGGTTCAGAAGCTATTTTCATGGAAGGGACTCAACTGACCAGAGGTCTGGATTACTATATTGATTACTCGGATGGCTCGGTTACGTTCAAGAATATTATCAGCTCTTCCAGTCAAGTGATTGCCTGGTTTCAGTATTCGGATGAGTATTATCGTCAGAATGTCTTTCTTTCTTCATCCCGGATCAGGTTAACCGACAAACTTGCTCTCAGTTATCATTTTATCAATCAGGCCGATGACAGAAAAACACCGCTTCAGTACAATTTTACCTCAGTGGATCTTGATTCTCTGCGTCTTGCAGGAGATAGGAATGTTTTCAGTGATGGAGTAGTCCAATCTGAGGATGGTTCATATATCAGATTGACAGATGAGGATGGCTTAGTATATTATGAATACTCACAAAATGACAGCATAAGATATAATATTACTTTCAGTTACGTTGGCAGTGGAAATGGAGATTATGAAGAATTCTCCACTGGTAAATTCCGCTGGCTTGGTGTGGGAAATGGTTCCTGGCTACCGGTCAAGCGTTTGCAAACTCCGGCAAACAAAAGCAATATCAATTCTATCCTTTCCTATAAAAGCGAAACCCTCGATATTGCTCTTGAGGGCCTCTTCAGCAACCATGATAAAAACACCTTTTCTTCTATTGATGATCAGGATAATGTTGCCTTGCTTTTCCATGCCCGGGCCTCACTTCAACCGGATTGGGATATTCTGAGACCAAACTTAAGCATGGATTATGAAGAAAGGTCGAAGGGCTGGTCATTGTTTGCTGAAACAGATACACCCGATATCGAAATCATGGATCAAGAGAAGCAGGAGGGAACCGGCCAGCAAGTTTCTGGTGTTTCCCTTGCCATGAATATCAAAGAATTCTTCATTCCACGCTTCGAGTTCCGGATGAAAAAGTTCTATGGACTAAGTGAACAAAAGATTTACAGATCAACTTACAGATTTCTAAAGAAATTCGGAAATGGAACTGATAAACTTGATTTGGGAGGAAACCATACAATGAGTAATTCCCGTTACTTTTGGGAGCCGGCATCAGGAACAGAATTCTATACTCCCAATGAAACAAACCATAGCTACCATAGCGTCTTTGGTGATCTTTTCCTCAGGTCCCAAAATTTCCGCATCGAAGCTCTGCAAACTAAAACAGAGCATGACTCCGATGAACTTGTTTCGGATCAGTTATCCAGCGATCTCAGGTATCAGAGATTAGCTCCATCTGTTACACTCAGGTTCGATCGAAAGGCAACTACCCGACTTGGCTATATGGCAGATGACAACTCCACCCGACCCCAAGGACATGGAACTTGGCAAAGAACTTCCACTTCCGGGACTTATTTGGTCAAACAGGCCATCTCGACCACCAATCATAATTTCGACATTGATGCTTCTCACCGATCTATCAGATACAGTTCATCCGCTTCTGCCAATACGAGTTACAGCATTGTCAACCTGCGAACCAGCAATCAGTTTTGGAAAAGGGCATTCTCGATTATTGGCAATTACCAGCTAAATCAAAAAGAATTTTTCCCAAAGATCAGAGAGTTTCAATATGTTGGATCTGGTCTTGGTTCCTACACTATTGACACCCTCTATGTCTCCAACGGGGATTATGATTATGTTTTTCTGACATCCGACAAGGGAGAACTGAGTGCTGAGATAAACGGACAGGCGACATTCTATTTCAAGCCAGCCAGCGTTTTTAGTTCCGGACTTCTGAAGAGGATCATGACAGATATCAGCCTGCAGGCGACTGAGCAGACCAAAAAAAGCAATGACCTTATGCACTACCTGCTTTTCCCCAACCATGCCTATACTCAGGACAACACCATCTATGGCCGGCAAAGTTATACTCAAAATCTGTGGTTGGATCTGGTCGAAAACTTTGCAACCGGCCAATTGTATTTTGATGCTTCCCGCACCATGGATCAGAGATATGGAGAGGGCGATTTTGGGGTTATTTCATTTAACAGGACCTTCAGCCAGACCAGGGCTATCGAACTCAACATCCGGCACTTTATAAACTACAGAGCCCGTTTCACTAATAAAAGCGAAGAAGATACAAGATATCAGTCAGTTGTTCAAAGCAACTCATTACTCCTTATCTTGCAGAGATTTCTGGATACTCAAACTTCTCTTGATCTCGAGCTCGAGGCCAATAGAGAAAATGGCCAGGATGTATATCAAGCAAATAACTATACTCTGCAAAGTATCTCGGTCAAGCCAACCGCACGTAGTGTTTGGATGCAAAAATACCGTGTCTTTGGTTCTTATACACTCCGCTATAATGACAGATCCGGGAGTCAGTACCTCAGCTTCCTGAAAGATAAAAAAGATGGATTTATCTCGCTTTGGAATCTCTCGGCGGTATATAGATTGAATGCATTCAGTTCTGCTACCATTGAATACTCCGGCGATAGTTATCCTGGCCAAAAAGCATCACATCAACTAAGAATTGAATTCAAGGCGGAATTGTGATACTTTATCTTTTAAGATTAAACTACTCATCCCTTGGAGTTCAAAACACCTTCCCCAGCTTGAACTCCTCACCAGACTATATGGTGCTTTGGACTTCAAGCAGCATAACAGAGCCACAATTTTGCTGTTTGAACTCCAAATATCCACCTCAAAGTATATTGATCTATGAACATCACCCTCACTTCCCTTGATTTTGCCATTGTCCTGCCCTTCATTTTTTTGGCAGGTCTGATCGATGCCATTGCTGGAGGTGGGGGATTGATCTCACTTCCGGCTTATTGGTCGGTCGGGATTCCACCTCATATTGCATTGGGTACCAATAAGTTTTCTTCCTGTTTCGGCACTGTATTTTCCACCCGCAACTATTTCAAAGCAGGCATGATCGATCTACCGGTTGCGGTCTGCTCTGCTGTTCTGGCTTTGCTTGGTTCATGGTTGGGAACCCGTGCTGTTTTACTTGTCTCATCTTCATTTTTGAATTATCTACTTTTGATTCTGATCCCTGTTGTTAGTATCATCAGTATGCTAAAAAGGGATTTTGGTTTTGTCAACACTGCTGTTACACTTTCTCTGAGCCGGAAGATCGTCCTGGGAGCAGTAGCAGGACTCACAATCGGCTTCTATGATGGCTTCTTCGGTCCCGGAACCGGAACCTTTCTGATCTTATTCTATTCCATTGCTTTACGGTATGATTTTGTCGTTGCCAATGCCAATACCAAAGTAGTTAATCTTGCCTCAAACGTCGCTGCTCTGGTCAGCTTTGCTATGGCTGGAAAGGTTTTTTATGCCCTTGCCATTCCGGCTGCTTTCTGTGGCATTGCCGGCAATATCATTGGCTCCAAGCTCGTGATCAGGAAAGGAAACAAACTGATCAAAGAGATTTTTATCCTTGCTTTGGTACTCCTGTTTATCAGAATTATATATAACCTTGCTACGAACTAATGATCTCATGCTCTCGTAGCTTGAATAAGTATAGTTATATAATTGATCAAGGCAACACAAACGCCTGTAAGCAATTGCATTGCTTTAAGATATGTGTCATGCATTCTTGATCTTAAAAAAGAAACAGAGCAGCACGCTCAAATAAAATATATGAGGAAGAAACATGAAAAAAGACGCAAAATTCGACACCATACTCATCCATGGAGGTCAACATCCGGATGCTTTGATGGCAGTGAATCCACCCATCTATCAGACCTCCACCTTCTCTTTCAAGAACGCCCAACATGGAGCAGATTGCTTTGCTGGAGACAGTGATGGCTTTATCTACACCCGTTTGGGTAATCCCACAATTCGCATTCTGGAAGACGCAGTTGCTGCCCTTGAAGGTGGTTTTGGGGGAATTGCAGTGGCCAGCGGTATGGCGGCAGTTACAACTGTCTATATGGCATACCTGAGTGCAGGCAGCCATATAGTCTCTACTGATGCCATCTATGGAGCTTCCCGCAGTGTTTTGGAAAAACACTTTATCCGCTTTGGAGTCGAGGCAACTTTTGTGGATACCAGCAAGGCAGAATTGGTCGAAGCAGCCATCAAGCCAAACACCAAACTGATTTATATCGAGACCCCGGCAAATCCAACCATTTCAATAACAGACATTGCCCAATGTGCTGAGATCGCACACCGGCATGGTATCCGCCTGGTGGTGGATAACACATTCTGTTCTCCTTATTTACAACGTCCTCTGGAACTGGGAGCGGATGTCATTTTGCATTCCATCACCAAATTTATCAATGGACACGCTGATGTTGTTGGTGGAATATTGGTAGCCAAGACCGAGGCAGACCACAAATACATGTATAATGTTATGACCAATATGGGCCCAAATATGGATCCGCATCAGGCCTTTCTGGTTATCCGTGGTCTCAAGACCCTCTCCCTGCGCATTGATCGTGCTCAGGCAAATGCCATGAAAATTGCCTCCTGGCTGGAGAAGCATCCTGCGGTTGAGTGGGTCAAGTATCCCGGCTTGCCATCCCATCCTCAGTATGAATTAGCCCAAAAACAACAAAAAGGCCCTGGGTCCATGATCTCCTTTGGGCTCAAGGGTGGCTTTGAAGCCGGCAAAATCCTGATGGATAATGTCCACCTGGCAGTTCTGGCTGTTTCCCTGGGAGGCGTTGAGACCCTTATCCAGCATCCAGCCTCAATGACACACGCCAAGGTTGATAAAGATGCCAAACTCAAAGCTGGTATCACAGACGAACTCGTCCGCTATTCAGTTGGGATAGAAGATGTTGAAGATCTAATCGATGATCTGGATCAGGCCTTGAAAATAGTCCTGAAATAGATATCTAAGTATCTTGTTTTGTTGATGATAACTATTCCTGATCCAAGATGGATTCGTTGACTTGTGCTTCTTGACTTCACAAATACTCAAGGTAACTTCATAGATCAAGTGTCAAAATATCCAGGTATTTGGCAGAATATCTCCGCTTATTTATATAAAGCCGGGTGAGCATACACCTCATTTTGAGTTCTGCTCACCCGGCTCAAGAATTGGATAATCAGAAAGGAAATCCCCTTCCAACTCCAATTTTTAACTATTTCGAAAGGAGTATTTTCCCGGATATTATTTGATTTCCCAAGCTCAGGCGATAGAAATAGATGCCATTGGCAAGACGGTTTCCAGCATCGTCACAACCATCCCAGTTGATCTTTTGCTCTCCCGGAACTTGCCTTTCATTAAGCAGATTGCTGACTTTTTGCCCTCTTAGGTTGTAGATATTGAGTTCGATTGGGGATTGTTGTTTCAGAGTGAAAGTGAAGCTGGTCCTGTCTTTGAAAGGATTGGGATAAGTTTTCAAACTGACATTTGGAAGAACTTCATCCTCGATGCCAACGATGATGACAGTCACAGTTTCTGATGGGTCCGATACAATATCACCAGGATAAATGGCTACCAGAAATATTTCATAACTTGCCGCTTGAAGGTTTTCGATTGTGAACTGAGTTTCTGTGCCATCCAATTCTGTGTAAAGCTCGTTATTTACATACAGAGCATAGGATTCTGGCATGAAAGATACATCCCCTGGTTCCCATGCAACTGCAATGCTATTTGGGTATATGAATTCTGCAGTGAGATTTATTGGGGCCGGATAAATCATTCCAAGAGAGCCATTCTGATTTAGACGCATTCCGTAGATATCCATGGCCGAGAGGCCTTCTTCCCAGGCAAGAACGCTCCAGTCATTGTTCTGAACTGCAAGATCGAAGTGATATTTGTTGGTGGGATTGGATGCTATTGAAACAAATTCTTCATCCCAGGGATTCAGTCCATTTACCCGGTAGGCATAAGCCCTCAATTCCAGAGATTGGTCACTGGAAGGAATCATCCCATAGGACATCAGGCAAATTGCTCCTAAATCCGTGTAGTATGCAGCAACTGTGGAAGTTACATATTGACTTAGTGAGATCATTTCGGTACCTGTCTCTCCCCAATATCTGTTTCCCTCAAAATCAAGCATTTGCCGGGAAAGCCCATCTGCTGTCTGCCCGGCATTGGTAACCTTGTAAAATGCAAAAATCCGCTGCTGCTGAGGACAAATAGCAATCTTTGGATAATATTGCTGATTTGCAGTATCGGTGCTAATCAAAGCTCCGTTTTCCGGCATTGTGACATCGCCTTCTGATGTTATCCTCTGGACATAAACCTCATTGACCTGATCGCTGTTTCTATCGTCATACCAGGCAATTATCCCGCCACCAGTGCCATCGGATTTGAAATCCAGGATCTGATTCCAGGCGGATATACCTCCGGCCGTAGAAACGGCTGTGTTCCATACTTGCGTTCCATCCGGAGAATATTTGGCAATATACAGATGCCTTGTGGGTGCCCAAAAGGGACCGCTATCCGCGTAATACTTAAGCAGGATGTTGTCCCCATCGGCTTGAATGATCTGAGGCCAGGTTCGGCTTTGCGAAGGGAAAGAAATCTCTATTCCGGTTTCTCCCCAAATCTTTACCCCCGTAGAGCTAAGACGGTTGACGACGATTGATGTATTGGTTCCTGACTTTTGCCAGGCTACATAACTCGAGCCATCTGAGGAACAAAAAACGATAGGAGTCATATTGCTGATCTCAGTATTGGTATCAGTAGTGAGGGCAATTCCATTTTCTCCCCAAAGCTGAGTGCCATCCTGATCAATTTTATAGGCATATACATTATTGACCCCAGCAAGGCGGATATCCTGAAAAGTGAGGACCGCGGAACCATCAGCACCGGCATCCATACCCCAATCAGTTAACCATGACATTGCAGGATTACTGCTTACGCAAATTCCCCCGGGCTGGGTGAAGATCAATTCTCCGGCGGAAGAATAGAGTTGCAGATAGACATCATAATTCCCGGAAGCATTATCGAACCTACCATGCCAGACCTGTCCATTGGGCGTAATAGCAAGCTTTGGAATCACCTGGTCATTATTAAAACCAGCCAAAAGTGTTGGAGCAGAGGGATCAGTGCTCCAGATAGCAAAACATAAAGCACTAACTGCGATAAAAGACAATATCAAACATGTGGCTTTCATTGGACACCTCTTTTTTATTGAGTTCTCCAGCCATAAAAAAAACCAAGCATAATGCTGTCAAGGAAAAATCGGAATGCAACATCCTGAAAGAATATATCTCTTGACCTATTTGGCTATTTGGCAAACTTGGCAACTATATCAATACACGTCGAGGTAAACATGATTATAGATCCCAAATACACCGAAATGGCCGGTATTATCAAGGCCATGGCACATCCAACCCGTCTGTTCATTTTGGATAAACTCAATGAACGAGAGCATTGCGTCTGCGAGCTGCAGGAAGAGATAGGGGCAGATATGTCCACTGTTTCCAAGCATTTATCGGTGCTCAGATCCGCAGGCATCATCAACAGCCGCAAGCACAACAACCAGGTCTTCTATGGCTTATTATGTCCTTGTGTGCTTCAGGTCTATGAATGTATAAACCAGGTTATCCACAGAGAAAAATGAGGTAGCCCACCAATGACTGAGAAAATGAAAGAACTTAAGATCCTGCTCATCATGCTTGGGATCTTCCTGGCAGCATATTTTCTGCCTTTCACATCCCAAAGATTTCTTTCAGGACTGCACGAGGCCTTCTTTATGCTTCAGGAATATGCCCGGCAGCATGTGTTGCTATGTTTGGTGCCAGCGTTATTTATAGCCGGAGCGGTGAGTGTCTTTATCAGCCACAATTCTGTTATGAAGTTCCTGGGTGGAAGAGCCAAAAAGTGGCTGGCCTATAGTGTTGCATCTGTTTCAGGAGCGATCCTGGCAGTTTGCTCCTGCACCATACTTCCTTTGTTCAGTGGCATTTATAAACGTGGTGCCGGGCTGGGACCTGCAATTGCTTTTCTATATTCCGGCCCTGCCATCAATGTTTTGGCCATTGTTATGACCGCACGGATATTGGGCTTGGAGATGGGATTAGCCAGAACCATAGGGGCTGTTGGATTCAGTGTGATCATTGGTCTGATCATGCAGTTCATCTTTCGCAAGGAGGAGCAAAGCCGTCAGGATAAGATGATGACAACCCTACCGGAGGAAGCAGGCAGACCTTTGTGGCATACCATCATCTATTTTGGTTTGATGATTTTGATCCTGATCTTGCTGAACTGGGCAAAACCAAACAGCGCAACTGCTTCTCCCCTGTTGAACTGGCTCTATGAGCAAAAATGGCTGCTTTCCGGGGTGCTGGCTCTGATTTTTGGGATCACAATGTTTGCCTTTTACGGGTTCAAACTGTGGAAAGTTATCCTTACAGCCATTGTTGTCTCGGTGATCGGATTTCTTTATCCAAACCAGCCCCAGATTCCCTATGTAATTGCGGTATATCTCTTTACCATGTGGTTGATTATGGAAGAGGGAGAACTGAAGTCCTGGCTCGATTCCACCTGGGACTTTGCCAAGCTAATCATTCCGCTGCTATTTATTGGTGTGATGATTGCCGGTTCGCTTTTGGGGAGACCCGGTATGGAGGCCTGGATTCCATCCTGGTGGATTGAGACAGCGGTTGGCGGAAACTCCATCTTTGCCAATTTCTTTGCTTCGGTCTCAGGTGCCTTCATGTATTTTGCCACGTTGTCGGAAGTTCCCATCCTGCAGGGTCTTTTGGGAAGCGGTATGGGCAAGGGGCCTGCCCTGGCACTGCTTCTGGCAGGACCGGCTTTGTCACTACCCAGCATGTTGGTAATCAATACCGTGCTGGGTTTTAGAAAGACAGCAGCATTCGTGACACTTGTAATCATCATGTCAACCATCACCGGATATATGTTTGGAGTGTTTTTCGCATGATTATGATGTGGTTTGAAAAGCTCTCGATGGCACTCTATTCCAGCCCGATTGCTGCCCTTTCTGCTGCTTTTCTTTGGGGTGTTTTGAGTGTTTTGCTCAGTCCATGTCACCTGGCGAGTATTCCTCTGATCATTGGATTTCTGGATGGACAGAAGGCACTCACCACCGCAAAGGCATTTAAACTATCCCTCTTTTTTACTCTCGGGATATTGTTGATGATGGCAGTGATCGGCCTGATCACAGGACTGCTGGGAAGGATGCTTGGAAACATTGGAAACTGGGCAGAACCCACTATTGGAGTTGTCTTTATCCTCATTGCCTTCTTCATTGCAGATATCGTTCAAATGCCATCATTCCTTAGTGGCGAGGTGCAAAACAAGCCCCGCAAAGGTGTTTGGGCAGCGCTGACACTTGGGTTTTTATTGGGGATAGGACTGGGCCTTGCTCCTTTGCGTTCATGGCACCGATCCTTGGGATTGTTTTCGCTGCTGCCGGTTCACAAATGATCTTTGCCCTTTCCCTTGTGCTATCTTATATCATAGGTCATTGCCTGGTAATAATTCTGGCTGGAACCTTTGCCGGAGCAGTGCAATCATATCTGAAATGGACAAGCAATTCCAGGGGCACAAAAATCGTCCGCATCGTCTGCGGAATTCTGATCTTTGCTGCCGGTTGGTATCTAATTCTTAAAAACTACATCTAAAAACCAGGAGGAAAAATGCTTATCAAAATACTCGGCACCGGATGTGCCAAATGCAAAAAACTCGAAGCCAATGCCAGCCAGGCAATTAGCGAACTCGGAATCGAAGCCATGGTGGAAAAAGTAACTGATCTGGATAAGATCATGGATTATGGGGTGATGATGACCCCGGCTCTGGTTATAAACGAGAAAGTTTTATCCTCCGGGAAACTGCTCTCGGTCTCTGATATCAAAAACCTGATTGGATAGGAGGAAAACAAATGTCTGAGTGTAAATGCAGCTGCAACAGCGCAGCTTCCTGCGCATCAAACTCCGCCCCGGGCAATGTCTATGCCTGTGCCGGAGCCAGCAACGTCGGAAAAATCTCCATGGATCTCGCCATCGCCCTGCACCAGGCCAATCGATATAGCATGAGCTGTGCTGCAGGCGTGGGAGCTGATATTTGTGGTTTCAGTGACGGAGCCAAACAAGAAGGAAAAATGAATCTTTTGATCGACGGCTGTCCGGTGGGTTGTCTGAAGCAATTATTTGATAAAAAAGGCATTAGCAACTATGATCATATCGTGTTGACAGAAATGGGAATCCATAAGGAAGGAAACTTCTCTTATGATACTGGGATAATTCAAAACCTTCTGGATCAGTTATCTGAACTGGGCATGTGATATGATCCGGGCTTTTATTACCATCCTGCTTCTATTTACACTGCTGATCCTGGCCTGCGTAGGAAAGAAACAGGATTCCGAATCAGAGACCAGGGCCGAAAGCAGTACGGTCGAAACTGTCACTGTCAATAATGAGAACATAGAAATCAACAACGTTTCTCCACAAGAGATTACAGAAGATGCACCAGCATTGGCAAATACTCCCACCCAAGAAATCAAAACCCCTGAACCCAAACAACCGGCAAAACCAGTAACTCCGGTTCCTGAAAAGCCAAAGGGTTATCAGGTCTATTTCCTTGAGATCGGCTCGGTTAATTGCATCCCCTGCAAAATGATGCAGCCGATCATGAAAGATATTGAAGATGAATACAAAGGGATAGTCAAAGTGGAGTTTCATGACCTGATGGTAGATAAAGAGATTGGTCCCAAATATCGCATCCGGGTTATGCCGACCCAGGTCTTCCTTGATGCCGACAAAAAGGAATTCTTCCGGCACGAGGAATTCTATCCGAAAGAGGAACTCAAACGTATGCTGGATAACTACTTAAACAAGCAGATCAAGTAAATTGGCACTCCCTCATTCTTATAAATCATAGCTTGGATATCGCATGATCATGGCGTTGTCATTGCGTGGATTTCTACGCAATGACAACGCCATGATAACGCGAGGACAACGCCAAAATAGTTAGCAGGGAGTTGAGTTTTCACGTGAAATAAAAACCCCGCCTTTTGTAAGCGGGGTTTATAGGAACAATTTTTAAGTTATTGTCTAAAGGTAGCTTTTGATCTTGTCCACGATTTTCTCTTTCTGGACCAGGCCAACCATTTGATGGACAATCTCGCCTTTTACAAAGAAAAGAAGGGTCGGAATGGACAT
>Ga0116204_1001688_pt1 | contig 12252 bp, 8 predicted proteins | sample LakKivwa52mmetaG_FD_94481 | JGI IMG/M metagenome (GOLD analysis project Ga0116204, IMG submission 94481) | Anoxic lake water microbial communities from Lake Kivu, Rwanda to study Microbial Dark Matter (Phase II) - Lake Kivu water 52m metaG | ecosystem: Environmental > Aquatic > Freshwater > Lake ...
ATCTCTTCTTTTAACTCTCCAGGTAGCTCTACCGGTTGCATTTTAGGTAAGCGCAATTCTAAATGATTTCCTTTTTTAACAATCTGACCGTCTTTGGGACGGGTCAGCATGCGGTATTCAACGGTATTTTTATAACTGCGGTAATTGCGAATTTGGACCCCACAGATATCTCTCAGGTTTTTATTGACTTCAAAATCTACATCCCGACAGATTTCAGGGGCATCGGGGGAAACTTCTAGTACTGTTTTTGGCGAGGAAGAACTACAAGCAAAAAACAAGAAAGATGCGACAAGAATTAAAACCAATCCGCTTAGAAACCTGATTTTTGGAAGATTTATGCGTTTTATCATTTTAAAAGGAACTCCCCCAGTTCAATTTAATAAAGAAATGGTTCCCGATTGATTCAGGCAATGAGAATACCTACCTCTAGTTTTTAGAGCTGGCTGAATCATCTGAAACTTCAGAACCCAATTGTATTGTACCCTTTTGTAAGTAGCAAAAGCTAAACCCAATTAAACCATAAGTGAATAAAGAGGCTATCAAAAATTCAGGGGCGGTCATGCAAAAGGAAAGCACATAACCAACTACTATCCAGGGATATTGAATCATGTTGATCCACTTGGTTTTGCGTTTAACCAGTTTGGGCAGGTATAGGGGGGAAATCATTAAAATACCACAGGTGATTAAAATTAGAGGCAAGGCATTATTAAGTGCTTTAACTTGATAGAGCTCGTATTTATCATAGAGTATTAGGGAAAGACAAACAAAGCCCCCCGAAAAAGTGCTTGGAAGCCCCATAAAATAAGGACCTAATTCGTCAGCATCTTTTGAATTATAGCGTGCTAATCGCAAAGCCGCACAAAGCACATAGATAGTTAAAGCAACAAGTAACCCCATTAAATTAATGGGATGTTTGAACCATGAAGGATTAACATTTTGAAGGTAAAAGAAACTTAAAAAAGCTGGTGCCAAACCAAAGGCAACCAAATCTGCTAAACTATCAAATTGGGCTCCAAAATCGGATGAGGCATTCATCAGCTTGGCAGCAAAACCATCAAGCTTATCGAGATTGGTGCACCAAACAACAAACCAAGCAGAAAGAATGAGAGGAGCCTTACCCACAAAAGTACGATCTAAATTGAGATCGGGATGATAAAAGGCTGCAGCCAGGAGAATTGAAAAAAAGCCCAATAAAAAATTAATTCCAGTAAAAAAATTAGGCACAATATAACGCGGACTTACACTCACAAGAACTCCTCACAAAAACAACAAAATAACTTATGACTCGCTTGAGTGTGATAATTTTGCGAAGATTTTTGGTTTTTTTCTTCTTTACCTAGTTAAGGGGCGTGAAAACGCAAATAAAAAGCCATCCTCTGTGGTCACATAGACCCTATTCTTGCCCAGTAAAGGCGTCCCTCCTTGATCGGACAAAGGAAAGCGTTTTAAAAGACGGTGCTTTGATGAATAAAGATCTAAAGAGGGAAGGGTAGTTGTGATCCAATAACTGTTATGATCCGGAACAGGCTTTCCAATAAGTGGCAACTGAACACTTTGCGAGGCAAGAGTTCTTCCATCATTTTTGCGCAGCGTGGTCAACTTATTATTGTTAGTATGCGCTAAAAGATAATCGGCACCCAGATTGACAAGAGAGAGCAGAGGTGCATTCAACTCTACGGTCCAGACTACTTTTCCCGTGTGCTTGTTGTAACACACTACAGTGCCTTCAGTATAGGCTACAAATAAAACCTGCCCCGCACTGACTAAACCCGCAGGAAGTGAGGTTTTCCATGAAAATTTCTGATGTGGAGACTCCCTAAAGGGTAAGGTGGTAGTTGCATTGATAGGGAGAGTGTCAAATGTCATCTGTTTTGGAGAGGAATTGTATTTGTACTGAAGTGTATTTCCATCAAGGCCAACAAATAGTCCAGGAGTCTGTTTATCTGGTTTTACCAAATAAAAACCAGTTTCACCCCTTTTTGCAGAGAAGGATTGTTTGAAATTTTCGCTGAGGTTTAGTTCGTGATACCAGCCACTCCATGTACCTAAGTGCAAAGTTGAGTCTTCAATGTAGGCATCAAACAAACTGGAATTGATTTGAACGATGGGGGAATTTAAATTTGAACGGTTAAAATTGACCCTGTATATTTTATCCCCGGCGCTCGCAATGAGGGTATTTTTGTGTGTTGAAAAAAAACGGTGATCCATGCGTTCGGGGAAATTAATTTTTTTAACCCACTGCCCTCGTTCTTCATTTAGGGCATATATATTTTGCGTAGAATTGTCTTGATAGAGGATATATTCTTGGTAGAGGGTAAGGGAAGGATGGAAGTAATTACCTGGATTCATTTTCCATACCCACTTGGCGTTATTGTTACGGGCAAATTGCTGTAAAAGCGAATCAATAGGATTGATTTGAGGTGAACGCATAATTTGGAGTAAGGCGTTTTGACCTGCTCGCGAGTTTTTTTCAGATTTACTCATGCAGCCATAATTCCATAACCAGGCGATACCATTGGAAGGCTCTTGTTGACGCAATTTCTGTGCATAAGTTTTGTATTGTTCATTACATAGATTTTTACCTGTAGCATCTGTGAGCAGTCGTCTATAGTGTTTTTGCCAGGATGTAAAGAGATCAGTCCGCAACAAGGTTTGATGGGAGGGGAAATCCCAAGCTAAGGTATTGTTTCCACTGTGGAATTGGACATTGGTCGTCCCCAGTGTATAGATCCATTGTGATACGCCCTGCCAATTAAAAAACTCAACAAATCCCCGCGCCTGAACAAGTACTAAGCCCCCTGACAACAAATGCATTGAGGAAATGGCACGGTTGATCGTCCATATAAATTTGTTTTGGGCCAAGGAAAAAACTCCCACCTGATCTGGACCAGTTCTTAAAACTAACATACCTCCCCAAACTGAATAGGCATCGAGTAAGCCTAACTTTAATGTGGCCCGTGGTGCTATTAAGGGAGTTTTAGAGTAGCTGTCTGCCATGTTTTTAGACTTCAGATCAAGAGTTTCTTTATGAAGCTGTTTTTTTAATTCGCTCCAAGAAAACAAGTAAATCGTTGTATCGGAAGAAAAGGCAAGAATCTGGTTAGAGAGTAGCATGCGTGATATTTCGGAATCGGTAAGGGGTTCAATACTTTTTGTGCTTTTTTGATCAGTTGGGCCCTTGGGTAAATTTTTCAAAGAAATTATTTGTGAAGGTGTGGATTTATCAGGGGACAGCAGGTAGAGTTTACCCTTGTCAAACTGCATATTAGAGGAACTGCTCTGCCTTTCACTAAACACAACAAATTTATTGTCAGCACAGGTAAAAACCTGGTACCCTGATGTATCTGAGGCCTGAAAAGCACAATCAGCACCTGGCCATGCACTTATTGGCGTCACCTTTAGACCTGATGCCAGATAAAGCATTTGATCGGTCCAGAACAATATTCGCAGTGGAGCGCTTTTGATGATTCGGGCTCCTTTGATATTTTCTTTTAGGGAGAATAGGATTCGTTTGCCTAATGAATTTTTTAATACGAGCTTTGTGCTGCTTTGAACAAGAGCCTGTGATCCCCATATATCTAGAACTTTTTCACTACGACTGTATAAAAGAGAATCTTGAATAATGCGATCAGAGGGATCAAATTCCCACCAGACAAGCTTTGATTGATTGGAACCTAAATCTTGCGACTCTCCTAGAAAAGTATAATAAGCACCTTTGTAGTCATTGTGTTTAATTTCCCAATTGGATGGGACAGGGCGCGAAGGGCGTTTTTGGATAGGTACGAGGGCGCCGGGGTCGGTGCGACTGAGTCGCACAAATATATACTCTCGAAAAGCTTCAGGCAGATTTGCTTGATTTAAGGCTATTTGGTACTGGTGTACAGAAGAATCTAACTGTTGCAGACTTTCATATATGCGACCGAGCAAAAAATAAGCTTCACCACGGTGTTCAGAATTGATTTTTTTGGAAAGAAACTCTTTCAGTGTTTCAATTGCTTTAAGGGTATCAGAATTATAATCAAAAAAATAACGTGCTTTTTCCAGGTCGGAGTAATCTGTTGCGAAGGATGTTTTTTCTGATGTATAACCCCTACCTGCCAGCAAAAATACCAGCAAAAGCATAGGAAGCTTGCGAAGGATTTTTGGTGAAAATATGTAGGTGCCGTACATGGTTTGTCCCTATACAAAAGTGTAAAAGGCCGTTAGTATAATATTGGAATGGTGAACATACATGTGACTTGTATAAATTTGAAGTGTATATCTATACATCAAGAACCTTGTTTTGCTTCATTATCTTCAAATTTGTACCCAACCCCGCGTATACTTGTAATGTATACAGGAGAGTTGGAATCTTCTTCAATTTTTGCCCTTATTTTGACTATCTGGTTATCTACCGTGCGTGTTGTGGGCATATTTTCGAGAGAGTAACCCCATATAGATTCCAGTAATTCTTCACGGGTAACAACTGTGCCCCGCCTTTTGTAGAGGAATTCTATAATCTGGATTTCTTTGGCCGAAAGCTCTAGCAGACTTCCGGCACGGGTAGCCGTATACCCTTTAACATCAATACATATGGATCCAAACCGGATTTCGCCACTTTCATTTTTTCCAACCTTGTTAATCCTTCGTGCCATACTCTTGACGCGTGCCATAAACTCCATCATAGAAAAGGGTTTAGTCATGTAATCATCTGCTCCCATTTCTAGTCCAGTAATTTTGTCCAATTCGGTGGATTTAGCTGTAAGCATCAGTACAAAAACACCAGGATAACCTTTTCGGATAGCACGGCATACATCATAACCATTTTTTTTAGGTAACATAACATCGAGAATGACAAGAGCTGGTGGGTTGACTGAAATTTTATCAAGAGCATCTTGGCCATCTGACGCCTGTTCAACCTGGTAACCTTCCATTTCGAGTATATCGACTAAACCCATGCGTATGGCTTCTTCATCTTCAACAACCAGAATTTTCATGAAATCCATCCTTTTTTATACCTGTACATGCATTTAGCCCAAAAACCCAGTTCTTTGCCTGGTAAAATAACAGTAAAACAAGATCCTTTACCCAGACTGCTTTCTAGGTGGAGTGAACCAAAATGAATTTCTACAGATTTTTGCACCAGAGCTAAACCTAAACCGGAACCTTGCGAGGCGCGCGTTAATTCGTCCTCGACGCGATAAAAAGGCCTAAAGATTTTTTTTTGTTCAGATTTGTCAATACCCATGCCAGTATCGGAGAAACTCAGAACAACTTGGCATGCATCATTTGTGTTAAGGCGGAACGATACTTTGCCCTTTGCCTGAGTATACTTGAGTGCATTGTCCAGAAGATTATTTATTATTGACTCTAGACTACTTGCATATCCTATGTATAGAATATTTGGCTCAATCTCACATTCTAAGTACACACCTTTCTTTTTGTAAACCGAAGAGAATGAATCTGAAATTGATTTGGCCAGGTCGGATAAGTTTAACTTGTAGTTTTTTTCAGAAGATAGGTGATCTTGACGGGTTCGAGAAAGTACATTTTCAACCATTTTTTGAAGTCTTTGTACTTCTAGGGCAATACTGCCCGCATACCGGGTAATTTTGTCAGGGTCTGTTTGTCTTCCTGATTCGAGGAGTTCAGCCAGGAGTCTAATGGAGGTGAGAGGCGATTTGAGTTCATGAGTTACGGCCGAGAGAAAATTAGTTCGCATGCGTATGGAATTACGCTCTTCGCGTATACTCAGTACAACTGCCAAGGTACCCGCCATGAGTATTAAAAGGGAGAGGCCTAATAATAAGCCCATTAAAAGTGTTTTGCGTTTTTGTAATTGAATAAATTTGGGGTGGGGAAAAGTTTCTAATAAGAGTTTGGATTGTATGATTTGGCCACTCATAATGTATTCAATTGGTTTTTGTACTTTCTGTCCAGAGGAGCCCTTTGGCCAGCTATAGCCGTTGTAATCGGTAATGTTGTAATGTATGGCTTTCCAGTCTTGCGGCCAGTTGCTTTTTAAATTTTCATCCTGTAGGGGTAAAAAGTATTCTTGTTTTAATTGTAAGAAGAGATGACCTTTCGTCCTAAGTAGGGGATCGGATAAACGAGCATAGAGCTGTCCTGAATCAGAAAATAAGGTAAGACCAGGCTGGAGATCACGACCAGACATTTGTGCCCATAGGGCTGCGCGTGGAGCCCAGATACTCCATACATGCGATACATTAGAATAAAATTTTGAAACATCAGACTGAAGTTGGAGGGTTTTTTCGCTGGATAAACCGTGTTTCCTTTGATGGTTGATAAGTTGTTCAAGTAATAAATTGAGAATAAAATGAATTTGTTGATGATCAGCAAAACCAATCTTAGGCGAAAAATTCCTTAATAATTCTAAAGCTTTATCAGTAATTGTTTCAGGGGACGAACTCTTGAGTATACATTGAAATTGCTGATATAAAAATATTGACTCTGCGCTTGATCCCAAATAGCCATGACTTAATACCCTATTAGGTAGTTGATCGCTTAAGGGTTCTATACAATATTTGTTTTTCATCCAGCTGAGTTCTGACGAGGCAGGAAAAGCATACCCCAAGGTATCAGGTAAGGTTCTACGCGCGGGGTAGGGATTTAAGTTTGAGTCTAGCAGCAAAATTCCTGATACATAGGGCTCGTGCAGCCACGAAGAAAAATAAGTAAAACGCTCTTGCGGTTTCTGTGACGGCCCGACCGGGGATGATTTTCTGTTTTGTATGCTTTTAAGAAATAAAGTTTCGCGTTTGTTTAATTGTGTTTTGAGATAATTAACGAATTCGAGACGATCCTGTTCAACCTGCTGTTGCGCCAGTTGTTTATCTTGCCGGATTGTATTAAAAGAAAGCCATCCCAGGATCAAACCTGGGATGAGAATCATGCATATAAAAATGATATAAGGCCTGGGAAGGCTTTTCATTTTAAACCAGGATATCCCCACTGCAGGGACATGAGGAGCTCAATCTGATTTACTGATAAGGAAATGTGCCCAGGTACATCTTGGAGGATAATTTGATTCCAACGCACCTTTTTATTTTCCCATTTCCATGTTGTATAGGAAAGGGATGTGTGGATTATGAAGTTTTTTTTATTGATGTGAGTGCGACCGAGGGATATACTGTAACCGCTAAATATCCCCATTCCGGGGTTAAGTAAAACAGATCCGCCCACAGGTTTTTGTGTATCAGCCTCAGGACCGCGTGCAATCCAAGAATCTCCTGACACCCAAAATTCGGCCCTTTGAACAGGTATGTATAAGCTGAAAGTGAGATCTAAGGGCCTGTCTTCATCAATCGATAGTATTTCTTTCGGGAAAATTAGCCTAAACCCTGTGGCCCATGAAGTCCAGCTCATTCCAAATTTTCGAATTTTGTTTTGTGCTGCCAGCACGGAGTCTTTGCCAGGCCGATTTTTAACCTGCACCGTCAGCGAAGCATTGCTAAAAAGTCCTGATACCTCATGAACACTTGCTTGGGAACCCACAATCAGGTCAAAATACTGATGCAGGGGAAGAATCGCCTCGAGGCCTAAACTGAAAAATAAAAAAACAGGGTCGTAAGGTTGCAGAACTTCTCCTGTTCCTCGCTTGGTCAATATCAAGGTATCAGATCCACGCAATTGCGGTTGTGCCCAATACTGGGAATCTAGCTTTGAGTAATAGGTGGGCGACTTCTGTAAATCGCCTGATAAAAGGTCATTGTTACGGTATTGGCCAAGGGCCAAGGATATTCTGGGTCCAAAGGAAGGTTTCCTTCCCCATTTTACCCAGTTAAAATAGCCTTTGTTTATTGTTGTATCAGATTTTACAGATTGTGATAAAGAATCTGAGGCTTGCAGTTGTTGATGAACGCTGGTATCTTGACTGCGGCTTGTGTCTACCTGGGCGTACCCAGTGGAAGGCATACCTAAAAAGACAAGAATGCCGATTATAAGAATTTTGAATGAGTAAAGTTTCAAAATTTTAAATAGACAGGTTACTTTATAACTCTGTCTGCATGCCATTACTACAGGGGACATATTTTCTACACAGGTAAAGCGAAACTCTAAAAAAATCTTTTAATACGAGACCTTTTTTTATTTTGTTTTTCTTTTTCGTGGAGCAGGGCTATTTGGGAGTTGGCAATTTTTTCTCTTAGGGGTGTAACGAATTTTAAGGAGTCAGGACCAGCTAACTGTGAAATTCTCTCAAGTGCAGCTTGCGAACTTTCGTACTGGTGCAAAAGATTATAGTTATGGATCATGGAGCTGAGAACTTGAATTTCAGCGACCTCATCAGGATATGTTTCGATGATCATCTTGTAATAGAGATTGGCGGACTGAGGTTCCTTGCTTATTTCGTAATGTTTGGCTATAAGAAGATCTTTTGTCAGAAGGTGATGGCGAAGTTTTTTACGGTAAAAACGAGCTGAATCAAGATGGGGAGATTGTGTATAGGTGAGTAAAAATTCATCAAAGGATTTGAGCGCATCCTGAGTTTTTGATTGTTCGCGCGCTGGTATAGGTATTTGTTTGTATTGACTGACGCCCAAACGAAAATGTGCCAATTCTGCAGAGTCACTAGAGGGAAATTGAGTCTTAAAGGAAAGATATTCTTGTTCTGCTCCAGACCAATCCTGAGTGAGGAAGTAACTTGAGGCTAACTCCCAGTGAACGGATTCGTAAAGCGTTGTACCCGTGCAGGTTGATAAGAGTTCGTTATACCCTTCTTTAACAGAGCCGTATTTGCCGGCAAGATATTTTTTATTGAGTTTTTGGTATTTATTTTGACATTCTTGATCGGTAGTGATCTTGGGTTTTTGTGCACAATTAATAAGCAGGCCTGAGAAAAGACCAATGAGGAGGAGGGTATTTTTTTTCACGATGATAAATTAAGAAAATGAACGCGCCAGCGCCAATTCCGAATTATCTAACTTTGAGTTTTTTCATTTCTTGCCGAGCCCGGCCAGTATATTCGCTATCCGGGTAAAGACTGAGGAGTTTTTCAAATTCTAATCGGGCCTGTTTAGTATCACCCAATCTGGCGTAAGATAGGGCAATTTTGAATTGTGAATCATCATTTTTTTCTGATTGGGCATAGGAGGAAATTTTTTGATAGGAGGCAATAGCTTTTGCATAATTTCCAAGGGCAAAATGTGATTCTGCCTTCCAATAGTGCGCATTATCGGCATATGTGCCGTTGGGATAATCCTGAATAACTTTTTCGTATTGACGGATAGCCTTTTCGTACGAACGAGCATAGAACAAATCACTGGCAGTTTTATAAGCCATGGCTTCGGTTTCTTCTACTTGGACTTGATCTCGGCGTGGTCCGGGACTGGGAGTAAAGGTGTTTTTAAGAGTTCCTTGTGAAAGCTGTCGAAGTTCCTTATCGGACTTGTACTCTTCCTCAAGGAGTTTAAACTCTTCGGAGAGGACAGCGATTCGGTTTTCGAGTTCTTCAATTTTGGCTGCCGAAATATTTGCCAATTCTTCGCCTACTATAAGGAGTCGGTTATCAATTTCCAAAATTTTGGTGTGGATAGCGTCTACATCAAGTTTCAGTTCACGAGAAAGTCGCATGGCTTCATCTGAGTTTTCTTTAACGCGAACGACATCTATTTCTGGAAGTAAAGCGTCCTCGATTCGCGGAGGGGGGGCTGTGGCGCATTGCAAAAAGAAAAATGCCAATCCTGGCAAGAATAGCTCTAAAATCTTTATCTTTAACCTAATCATGATATTTCCCACTCATAGTTCAGATCATACTTTACTTAACTCACCCTTGTCCACCCTAAGTGGCAATATTAACTTCAGAACACACACCTGTTCCTTTTTCACCGACCCAATGGCGGAGTATTAACCTTGCGTTTAGCATTTTATATCCTCCGCGAGCATTTTGCCCCCTTCCTTTATTCCTTTGCAATTCTCACCTTTCTATTCATTATCGACTTTTTAATGAAACTTCTTGACTCCATCCTTTCAAAGGGATTGGATGTTTTTGTCATTCTTGAAATGTTTGTGCTCAATTTAGCCTGGATGTTAGCCCTCTCCATACCTATGTCCATTTTGGTTGCTTGCCTTATGGCCTTTGGTAGATTAGCAGGTGATAATGAAATTACGGCCTGTAGAAGTGCTGGGGTTTCACCTCTCCGTTTACTTTGGCCTGTGACTTTGGTGTCCAGCCTCATCATGTTTTCGTTAATGGCCTTCAATCATTGGGTCTTACCCGAAGCCAATCACCGTGCCGCCGGATTAAAGGCAGATATAGCCCGTAAAAAACCCCCAGCACTGATTACTCCAGGCACCCTAATTAAAGATTTTGATGGCTACCGAATCTGGGTTGACAGTATCAATTACACTAATGATTCCCTTTATGGGGTCAAAATATATTATTGGGAACGAAATCAACCTCCTCGTTACATGTATAGTAAACGGGCCAGCATGCATTTTTCTGCGGATGCGCGTCTGATCTTTATTAACCTGGTTAAAGGGGAAAATCATTTTGTTGATACAAAAAATCCTGATCGGTATATAAGAGTGCAATTTCAAAATCAGCAACTTACCCTAACAAATGTTGATGCGACACTCTACCGACAAGATAGGGAATACCGTTCCGATCGGGAAATGTCGGTAACACAAATGATGGAGGTGGTGGAACGGGCACGCCAAGAGCAAAAAAGGCTAATAGAAGAAAACTGGCGTTTCTTATTTGGTTCGTGGATAACTTCAGACTCTGCCTTGAAAAAAGATACCACTCAACTTCCCTCTACATACCGAGTTGAGGAAACCCCTTGGTACCGCGAGTATCCTGTGGGCCCCGTCCGTTACCATACCTTAAACGCTAATACCAGAGATATCCTTAATGGTGTTAAAAGTTTGGTCAGCCGCCTAGAATCAGAAGAATCAGAGGCCAGTAAATTTTTGGTAGAAATTCACAAAAAATTCAGTATTCCAGTCGCCTGTCTTGTTTTTGCCTTAGTTGGGGGAAGCTTAGGTATGATGGCAAAAAAAGGCGGTATGGGTATGGCATCTATTCTGTGTATGGGTCCCTTCTTAATTTACTGGGTCTTTTTACTGCAAGGCGAGGCCATGGCCGATAGACTTTTAATATCGCCTTGGCTGGCCATGTGGTTGCCTAATATTCTGGTAGGTTCAATCAGCCTCCTACTTCTTTACCGTGTTCAGGGGATGCGCAAATGAGAATCTTTTCTCGCCATCTTCTTTTTCGGTTCTTTACCTTACTTTTCATCATCCTCTTTGCCACAATTACCATTTTTGTGGTGATCGATTTTGTTGAAAACTCTACAGATTGGATTAATCGTCCCAACCAAGAAGCATTTGAATATTACCTCAATTATATTCCTCACATTATTTACCTGGTCATGCCACTGGCCATTCTGTTGGCATCTGTTTTTTCAGTGGGCCACAGTGCTCGGCATCTTGAACTCACCGCACTCAGAGGAGCAGGTGTTTCACCTTACCGGATTTTAAGTCCTCTGGTCTTTTGGGGTGTTCTTGTCTCAGGGGGTATGTATTGGTTTGGTGAACAGGTTCTTCCCGATGCCAACCACCGCCGCTTTGCCATCAAAGAGCCCTTGACACAAAAAAGTGATGAAATCCCCTCACTAGAAAAAAGTAAATTTGTATATGTTGGTCCGCAAAACACAACCTATTTTATCAATTCCTATTCGGGTACCCAAAAAAAAGGGCAGGGAGTAACTCTTTTACAAGATACTCATGGCGAGCTTGTTCAGCGCTACGATGCAGCGAGTATACATTGGGATGGACATTGGGTTCTTCAAGACGGAACCCATCGTCAATTTGAAAAAAACCGCACTTTGCAAGTCGTCCCTTTTAAGAGTAAAATCCTTAAAAATGTAACCGATACACCTGAGGATCTGGTTAATACCCGTATTTATCCCGATGAAATGAGAATTAAAGAACTTGATAAGCGCATCGATATACTCAAGCGTACAGGTGAATCAAGCCGTAAATTCGAAACCCAAAGACACTTCAAAGTGAGTGGTGCTTGGGTCAATTTCATCATGCTCGTGTTAGGTGCTTCCTTAGCTTTTCACACAGGTCGTACAGGAATCACCCGGCAAATTGGTATTTCCCTTGGAATCGCCTTTGCCTATTTTTTTCTGATCCGGCTAGGATTAACGCTTGGTGAAAATGGTGGTTTGCCCCCGCGTGAAGGCGCTTGGCTAGGCAATGTTGTTTTTGGGGTTCTTGGTGTTCTGCTCTTTATCCGTGCTGGTTTAC
>Ga0116204_1001690_pt1 | contig 12249 bp, 13 predicted proteins | sample LakKivwa52mmetaG_FD_94481 | JGI IMG/M metagenome (GOLD analysis project Ga0116204, IMG submission 94481) | Anoxic lake water microbial communities from Lake Kivu, Rwanda to study Microbial Dark Matter (Phase II) - Lake Kivu water 52m metaG | ecosystem: Environmental > Aquatic > Freshwater > Lake...
CTTTCCTTGTTTATACCTCTCTCAAGAAGATATTGCTCAACTTTACGACCTGTTTCAGTTTCAAGGCATTTCTCAAAGAAACGAGCAGACCATTCACATATTTCATAAATTCTTTGTTTTTCAGTTCTCCACTGATCTGATTGAATGCTTCTTTTTTTAAGCTCAACTCCAGCTTTAGCAGCTAGAATACGTAAAGCATCACCAAACTCAACTCCCTCTATCTCCATTATGAATCGGAAAATATCTCCTCCTTTAGAGCAAGCACCAAAACAATGCCAAGTTTGACGAGTTGGGCTAACAAAGAAGGAAGGTGTCTTTTCTGAATGAAAAGGACAAAGACCCCGGTAATTTATTCCCGATTTCTGTAATTTAACATACTCTTTAACTACCTCTAAGATATCAAGACGGCTCTTGATTTCATCTACTGGGGAATTCTCCATATTAAGATTATCCTAGCTTAAATCAATCTTCTAATCAAGCTGACCACTTTTAATAAGATTACGGCGAACTATAAACAAAAGAGTGGCTGATAATATTTTAAGCAAACAAACCATAAGAAAAACAAATTTAAAACCTAGAAAAGTAGCTATCATGCCACCCAAAGCAGCTGAAAATCCAGCAGCGAAACCATAACTGGTGCTTTGGACACTCCAAGAAAAAGCTTCCCACCCTTTGTTGATATGTCTAGTAAAGATGCCATACCAAGCTGGAACAACACAAGCCATAGCAATACCTCTAATACATTCCAAAAGAAAAATATGCCATGTTTGGGAAGCAAAGAAATACCCCAAAGGAATTAAGGCAGCTAAATACATCCCATAAACTAGAAAAGTGAAATCGTCTTTTTCTCCTTTAACAAGATCTAAGAAATTAGCTAGGAAAGGTTGAAGAATTGATTTAACTATCCAATAAAAAGCTGCAGCAAAAGCAACCACTTCCACTGAACCACCTTCTATCTGTTCAGTAATAAAAATCGCGAAAATAGGGGCAATTAAACCCCAACCTGATTGAAGGAAAAAATCAGAGATTATTAATTTAGTAATTATATTATTTAATCTTTTCATTTGTTAGAGATAGCTTGATTTAATTCTTTGATTAAAGAGTCTAAATCAATACCATGAACTTGAGCTGCTTGTTCAATTGTTTCTGGACCAGCCATAGGACAATTAATACAATTCATCTCATATTTCTGAAAAACACTGATTGTTTCTGGATATTTCTCTAAGGTTTCGGCTATGAAGTTTTCTTTTGTGATCATTTTTTCTTAATTAACTTATCAACGACACTAATTATCTCATTAGGCTTAAGATTACGAACAAACTTGCCTTTTTCAAAAAAAGAAGCTTTACCTTCTTCAATACCAACAAAAGCATAATCAGCTTCTTTAGCTTCTCCTAAACCATTAACAATACAACCCATAACAGCAATTTTAATTGGTTCTAAGCCAGCTTTTTCTGATATCTTTTCTAAATGAAAGCTAATTTTCTCAACTGGAATCTTGGTTCGAGCACAAGTTGGGCAACTAACAATACTTAACCCTCTCTCTCTAGCTTTAACTGCTTTTAATATCTCCCAGCCAACTTTAACTTCCTCAACAGGGTCACCACTCAAAGAAACTCTAATAGTGTCACCGATGCCTTCAAGAAGTAATGCGCCAATACCTACTGAAGATTTAACTGTACCAGCCAGAGCCCTGCCTGATTCAGTGACACCTAAATGCAAAGGCCAATCACCTTTATTGGATATTATTCTATAACATTCAACCATTAAAACTGGGTCTGTTGACTTAACTGAAACAACAATGTCTTTAAACTTATTCTTCTCAAGAATCTTAACTGATCGTAAAGCTGCCTCAGCCATACCTTGAGCAGTTATTTTGTCTTTGTTTTTTTTAAGAATATCTTTAGGCAAAGAACCACTATTAATGCCAACTCTTATGGCAACTTTTCTTTTTAAAGCTGCTTTAATTATTTTCTTGACATTATCCTCACTCCCTATATTCCCTGGATTAATTCTAATCTTATCAACTCCTTGATTAATTGCTTCTACAGCTAAACGCCAATCAAAATGAATATCAGCTACTAATGGTAGAGTTGTTTTTTTCTTAATCAAACCCAGGCATCGAGCTGATTCCATATCAGGAATTGAAATCCTAACAATCTCACATCCTGCCTTTTCTAATCTTTTAATCTGCTTCAAGGTAGCCATTACATCCTTGGTGTCACTGTTAGTCATTGACTGAACAAGAATTGGATTCTTACCACCAAGTTTAATGCCACCAAAAGAGACTACCCTAGTTTTCTTCCTGAGATTTTTTTTCATAACTTTCTTTAATTAATTCAAGCTCTTTAACTATTTCATTAATTAACCAACCGGGAGCTGAAGTGCCACTAATTAAACCAACTTTAGTGTCTTTGTTAAACCAGCTATGATTAATGTCTTTTCTGTCTTCAACTCCATAAACCTTTTTCCCTTCACAAGAAACTATTTCAATTAATCTTTGAGTGTTAGCACTAGTTTTAGAGCCAACAACTAAAACAAAATCAACTTGATTAGACAATTCTCTAACCTCATCTTGTCTTTTAGAAACAGCCTGACAGAAAGTTTCATGAATTTTAACATCTTTGAATTTCTTTTTAATTTCTTCTAAAAAGATTTTTGTCTTCTGAGCATCTTGAGTGGTTTGAATAACTATTCCAATTGGATCATCTGGATTAAGGCCATCATTTATTTCCTGCCCAGATTCAATTAATATTCCTTGATTGTTTATGGCTCCGTTAATGGCTTTAACTTCAGCATGGTCTTTTTCACCAATAATAACAACCTTTCTTTTTTCGTTCAAGAGTTCTTTGGCAAAGAATTGAGCTTTCTTGACTAAAGGACAAGTGGCATCAACTATTTCAACTTCTTTTTCCTTGAGCTCTTCTAAAACCTTATCAGCAACACCATGAGCCCTAATAATCACTGTTCCTTTTTCTACTTCATCAACAGAAGAAACAAACTCAAGACCTTTTTCTTTAAGGTCAGAAATTACTTTTTCATTATGGACCAGATTGCCTAACATCTGGCATTCATCTTGGCTTTCTTTGAGTGCCTGTAAGCTAAGGTTGTAGGCTCTTTCAACTCCGAAACAGAAGCCGATGTTTTGAGCTACAATGATTTCCATTAATTTTTTTCACTAATCAGATTGTCCTCTATTTCTTTAAGAAAATCAAGGAGTTCAGGATCATCAATAATTTCTTTTATCCATCTTACCCAAAGCTTGTGCTTTATCTTGCCTTTCTTTTTCCAGTATTCAATGCCCTGCAAAAAGTTTATCATTTTATCAGCCTGCTTAACAAATCTGGCTTCAGAGCTAGTTTTCTTTTCATACTCAAGCCAAATATTTTTCATTTCCTTGGCTATATCTAAAGGTAAACCTGAAAGAACTTTATCAAGACCTTCAACTTCCATCTGATACTTGTCTATTTCTTTTTTCTTTTTAATTTCAGGTGTAAATTCAGGCCATTTCTTGAGAACTTCTCTGGCTTTTTTAGGATCATCAGGCAAAAGAGGATCATAAGGGGTTATGTCTTTAGCATAAACTTCGCATAAATCATGAATTAAAGCCATCTTTATCGCTCGATCAACATTAAACTTTTTTTTCTTTCTGCCTAGAGTCCAAACCAAAAGAGCTAAATGGAAAGTATGCTCAGCAGTTGTCTCTGAGTTCTTGATTCCATGCATAACCCAACCTCTTCTTTGCTTGCCCTTAAGCTTGCCTGTTTCTGATATGAAGTTAAATATTCTTTTCATTTCAACGAAAAAGCAGGGATAATCCCTGCTTAATGATTAAGATAAATGATAATCAATCTTTTTAATCTTGTAGATAGTTTTAACCGGAGAAGAAACTGTGATTTTATCACCTTTGCGACTACCAAGAAGAGCTTTGCCAACTGGAGATTCCTTTGATATCTGGCCTAGTTCTGGATTAGCTTCAAGGGTTTCAACTATGGTTAATTGATCATCTTGACCTCCAACTTCAACTAAAACAGTGGCTCCAACATCAACTGTTTCTTTTTTCTGACTTGAAGGCTTGATTTTCTCAGAGTTCTTAACAACATACTCTAATTCATGTATTCTGCTTTCAAGGAATTTTAAGTCTTCTAGAAAATACAAATAGTCAGGATTGAGCTCTTCTGAATGCAAAACTTCAGGCGCATCATCTCTTCCGCCAACCTTAGCTTTCTTCAATTTCTTGAGTTCTTCGAGTTCTTTCTCTATTTTCTCTAAGCCGCTCTTGGTTAAATAAAATTTCTTTTCAGTTTCCATTTTTCGATTTAAAAACCTCCCTTGGTCTTGGGAGGGTAGAAGTTTAATATCTCTTCATGTGGCTTCCTAGCCCCCCTTTTTCTGTGATGCTTTCTCAAAAGAAAACACACAATTCCTAGTGGAAAGATTGATAATAATTGATAAAAATTGATTTCTAGTGCAGTTCATTTTTAATGATAATGCTATACATTATCATACTACTTTTTTAATTAATATTGTCAACCCCTAAATCTTCTAATGCAGACTACTAAATAGTCCTAACAAAACAATAGCTACAACGAAATATATCAAGAGGCTGGAAATATCAGAGACAATCGTGCCGAAAGGCCCTGAGCCCAGAGCTGGATCTTTGCCTGTTTTGAAAAGAAATAAAGATATTAAAAAGGAGATAACAATAGCTGACATGATTGTCAAGAAAAGAGAAATAGAGATGATTGAGCTGACAAGTAAGTCTTGAGAAATTAACCATGAAACCAAGAAAATGATTAACGATAATATTAAAGAGATAAAGAATCCTGTCTTAATTTCTTTAATGAAATATTTCTTTTGCGAAAAATTGCTAACAGCCAGACTTCTAACAAAAATGGTTTGAGTTTGACTACCAACAGCTGCAGACATATAGACGATTAAAGGGATAAAGGCAGCCAGCATGAAATGACTTTTCAAAGGAGCTTCAAAAAAGCTGGTTAATTGAGCAGCTAAAACTCCACCAAACAACCCAACAATAAGCCAAGGCAACTTCATTTTAATTAAAGCAAGAACTGGAGCATCAATAATCGAAAAACCATTTTCTTTGTGTAAGCCAGCTGAAATTAAAGAATCTTCAACATGTTCTTCGTGAAGAATGTCTAGAATAGTGTCAGAAGCAACTACACCCAAAAATAGATCATCTCTACCAACCACAGGCACCGCCTTAATATTGTGCTTAATAGCCAAAAAAGCTGCTTTCTCTTGATCAGCGTGAGGCCTAATTTTAACAACTTTTTTGTCCATAAAACTAGACGCTTTTTCGTTGTCTTTACGCCTAAAAACCTCTTTAAGTGAGAAAACTCCTATTAAAGTTTTTCCTTTAACAACATAAATATAGTTTATGGTTTCCCAATTAGGAGCTTCAAGAAATATCTTTTTCTTGATTTCGGCTACATTGTCATCGGGCCGACATAAAGGAACGTTAGAAACCATTCTTCTTCCGGCTGATTCTTTGGGATAATCTTTTTCCATAGTGACATTCTAGCATATTCAGAAAAAAACAAACAGAGAGAAAACTCTCTGCTTGTCTATGAGGGAGAAATGGGCCCAGAGGATTTAACTTACATAAAATTTATTGGGCAAGGACTTGTCCCAAGAGCGCTCTTCAATCTCCTCCGCTAAGCCCACCGTCCTTTAAGAGACTTTGCTCTTTACCCCCTCGAAACAAGGATTACTTATTCTCAAGGAATTGTCAATAATAAGTAGAAATTAGACCAATTCTTCTTATTCTGAAGATTTATTCTACCTGAATCAAACACAACAAAGCCATTTTCTTTAGCTATCTTCTTAAGTTCTCTCATAGAAAAACAATGAACATAGCAATCTTTAGCGCCATACCAATTAATCTTTATATCTTTGTAATCAACTTCAGTCTGATTAATTAAAACTTTCCAACCATTCTTAATAATCTCTTTCCTTTTCTTAGGATTGCTCCACAAATCCCAAACTGTTATTAAAACTATTCCTCCTGGCTCTAAAACTCTTTTAATTTCCATGAAAAATTTATCCCGCAACTCTTTAGAAGGAATATGATGTAAAACTGATATCGAAAAAACACCATTAAAAGAATTATCATTAAAGGGCAAATCTAAAGCATCAGCTACTTGAAACTTTTTATCAGGATGATTCTTTAAAGCAATCTTAATTAGTTCTTCTGAAGAATCAATTCCAAGATAAGAGGACTTTTCAAAGAAATAACTGAATCTACCATTGCCACAACCTATATCAAGAACTCTGTTTTTGTCTTTAAAGTATTTATTAAAAAAAGAATCTATTTCAGGCCAAGTTGAAGAACGAGCCCTTGAAAAATTATCAGCTGCCAAGCTATAATGCCTCTTAGTCTCTGAAAGTATCTTTTTAGCGTATTCTTTATCCATGATGGAAAAATATATTATCGAAAAAATAATTGAAAAGAAAAAAGTTAATCGTTTTGATTTAGAAAAAATCAAAAGGTCAGCTATGTCTCTTTATCAAAAACCAGCACCGAATAATATCACTCTTCTGAAATTCTACCATGAAATGACTCTTAAAGAAAAGAGGCGTCTTTTTAATTTTTCTCTTCAAAAAGACAATTACATTAAAAAATTATTGATTACTCGGCCAGTACGTTCTCTTTCTGGTATTGTTAATGTTTCTGTTTTAACTAAACCTTTCCCTTGTCCAGGTAAATGCACTTATTGCCCCAGCGAGAAAGGAATGCCTAAAAGCTACCTTAAGCAAGAACCAGCAGCCATGAGAGCTTTCATGCTTAAATACAGCCCCAGTAAGCAAGTTAAAACGAGATTAGATGCCTTAAAATTATCTGGTCATCCAACTGATAAAGTTGAATTAAGAATTATTGGTGGCACTTGGAGCTACTACCCAAAAAGATATCGGAGTTGGTTCATTAAAGAATGCTTTAAAGCAGCTAACAATTCTTCAAAGAATAACACTCTAGAAGAAGAACAAAAAAGAAATGAGAAAGCGAAACACAGAATAATTGGCCTTTCAGTTGAAACAAGACCTGATTTCATTGATGATCAAGAAATATCTTTTCTAAGAGAATTAGGCGTAACTTCAGTTGAATTAGGTGTTCAATCAGTTGATGATAGAGTATTAAAAGAAATTAAAAGAGGCCATGATGTAAAAGAAACAATTAAAGCCACTAAAAAACTTAAAGATGCTGGCTTTAAAGTTTGCTATCAAATGATGCTTAATTTGCCTGGCTCAAACGTTAAAAAAGATTTCAAGTTTTTCCAAGAGATATTCAGTAATCCTGACTTTAGACCTGATTATCTTAAAATATATCCTATGGCTGTGATTAAAGGAACCCCTATCTACCAACTCTGGCTGAAAAAGAAATACAAAGCTTATTCCGAAGAAACTCTTAAAAACTTAATCAAAAAGATCAAAAAAGAAGTTCCTGAATATGTTCGCATCCAACGCTTAATTAGAGACATCCCATCCCAAATAATTCAAGCTGGCACTAAAGTTTCTAATCTCAGACAAGTAATTCATGAAGAATCCTTGAAAGAAGACTGGTCTTGTCGATGCATTAGATGCCGTGAAATCAAAGAAAATTATTCCATTAAAGAAAAACTTTATCTTTTTCGAAAAGATTATCAAGCTTCTCAAGGAAAAGAAATCTTTCTTAGCTTTGAGGATAAAAAAAGAAAAAACATTTATAGTCTTCTGAGATTAAGAATACTTGATGATGTCTCGATTATAAGGGAAATTCATACTTATGGTCAGCAAATAGCCATTAAAGAAAAAGGTTGCTCACCTCAACACAAAGGTTTAGGTAAGAAACTAATCAAAAAAGCTGAAGAAATATCTTTCAAGGAATTTTCTTTAAACAAAATCCTTGTCATTTCTTCAGTTGGAACTAGAGATTATTATCGCCGACTTAATTATCGCCTTGACAACACCTACATGGTTAAAAAAAGATCTTCTTGATTAAGTAAAAGGGAATTGAAGCCAAAAAAGCTATTAAGCCAAAAAAGACCCCCATTCCTAAAGCTCCTACCAGATAATAATTCAAGAAGAGAATAATCTTCTCAGAAAATATACCGAAATAAAGAAAGAGTAAGATTAAAATTGATAAAACAATTAAGCTAACTAAAGAATTCTTGAAATCTTGCTTTGAAGGAACCAAGCAGATCACAATTGATAAAGCGATGTAAGAAAAGAGCCAAAAATGCCAATTTGAATAATAATTCAAGGAAAAATTTAGAGCTTGTTTAATTAAAAGAAAAAAAGAGTCAAAGCCTAAAAACAAATTCATTTCTGGCTGAGGATAATTAAAAAAACGAAAAAGCAGAAACAAAGACAAGAGCCCTCCAGCTATTGGCGCTAAAGAAATAATGAAAATACCAATTAAAGGTATTCGAGATTTAGTGTGAGCCACGTACGAACCCTTGGAAGAAAGTATGCCGATTTTCTTGATTCCAGCGCCCGTGATTAAACAACCAATAACATGGGAAAATTCATGGACAATTACTCCTGGCAAAACAAATAAATGATATTTTTTCCCCGTGAAAACAAGACTCCAAAAGGAACCTAAGATAAAACTTGTTCCAAAAAGAAAGAAAAGCCAGAAAAATATTCCGATGAATTCCATCATTTGTTTCTAGAAACCCTTATTAACCCCGAACAAGCAACAATTTCTACTTTCCTTTTCTCGATTTCATCCAAGAAAAGATTAACTCCAATTGAGTCCGATGAGATATGGCCGGCAATAACCACGTTAACATGAGCTTTCTCTGCTTCCTCCCGATGTTTCTCAGAAATATGCATACCAACAATAGTGCCAACTCCAGCTTGAGCTAGTTTTTCATAAATCTCAGGTGATCCTTCAGTGCCACCAGTCATTTCAACCATGGCTACTTTACCAACTCTGTTTTCCTTGGAACCAACAAATATTTTAGGCCCAGCTTTTATCTTAGAAGCTTCTCTGTATTCAGGAATTTCATTAAGAGAATCTATTAAATCTCCGACTAAAAATGGCTTGTCTTTCTTGATTTTCTGATCAACAAAAGAAGCAGCTAAGTTGTCACAAGGAGTATGAATTGACATTAAAGGAATTTTTAAAAGACGAGCTGTGTCAATCACTCGATTATGGTTAGCTGGAGATATTCCTCGAGCCACTTCCTCTATTCTTTTTTTAAGAAGTTTTTCAGCAATATTAATTGGAACGCCGTACATATTAAGAATGTCTGCTTGAAGTTGCATGACATCATCAAGGCCAGCTAAGGCCTCTCCTCTTGGGTGATGAGATACAACCAAATCAATGTTTTTTAATTCTTTGGCTAAAAGCATTTCTTCGCCATCAATATCAATACCAACTAATATTCTCTTAACTTTCTGATTAGAATCACCGAAAAGGATTCTGGTGTCAGAGAAAGGATTATTAATTCTTTCAACGTCAAAGAACTTCTTTTCTTTGTTTGACATTTCTTGATACTTGTCTTTGATTCGATCTTGAATCTTCTTGATTTCTTTTTCAGAGCGAAAATCAGCTTCAATGCCTTTTTTAATGGCTAGGTTGTATATCTCTTTGATAGTCATTTTTTTTAATTAAATTATCCCGTCTGAGACGGCTTTTTTGTTTGTGAATAAATTTTCTTAAGCTTTTAGGCTTTCTTTTTCTTCTCATTTAATTCTTCTGTAACTATTTTACGATCATCCCAAGGTATTTTTCGACCTCCGCTAACGCACATCCAAGGCTCACAACCCTTGCCAGTGATTACTACGATATCATTATCTCTAGCTGAATTCAATGCTTGCTTAATGGCTTCTCTACGATCAATAATTTTAATGGCTTTAGGCCCAGCAACTTGATTGATAATTTCCATGGGGTCTTCGTCATAAGGGTCTTCATTGGTGACGAAAACTTTAAAAGAATATTTCTCAGCTATCTGACCTAGAATCGGCCTTTTCCATTTGTCTCTTCCACCGCCACAAGAGCCAAGAACAGCAATAATTTCTTTGTCAGGCCAATTTTCTTTGATGGTTTGATAAAGTTTTTCTAAAGCATCAGGTGTTACTGCATAATCAACAATTACTTGAGAAGCTACTTCTTCCATTCGACCTGGAACTCCTGGGAATTTCTTGATAGCTTCACGACAAACTTCTAAATTAACTCCTTGACTTAAAGCAACGCTTACTGCAGCTAAAACATTGTAAACATTGAATTCACCTAAAAGTTTCGTTTCAAACAAAACATCGTTAATAGTGAAAGATGACTTTTGAATATTCAAAGCTTTGATTTCTCCTTTTTTAATGCCGTAAGTGATTTTCTTTTGACTGGGAAAGCTCAAGAAAAAATCACTGTTTTCATCGTCTTGATTAACAACATGAATGTTTTTAGTTACTTGAAAAAGCTTTCCTTTAGCTTTTTTGTAATTATCAAAACCCTTATGAGCTTCTATGTGTTCTTGGGAAATATTAGTAAAAACAGCTACTTCAAAATTAATGAAAAGATGGCGAAACTGTTTAATGCCCTCGGAACTTACCTCAAGAACTGCATAATCACATCCAGACTTAACTGCTTGCTTTAAGAATTTTTGAATCTCTAAACGACCCGGCATAGTCATTTTAAACAAATTAGGCCATTCTTTGTCTTGAATCTGAAAATTAATTGAAGAAAGATAGGCTGTTTTAAAGCCATTCTCTTTCAAGATCTCAGCTATTAAGTTAACCGTGGTTGTCTTGCCATTAGTGCCAGTGACTCCAATAACTTTAATCTTTCTTGAAGGAAAACCATAAATTAAAGCACCTACAAAAGGCATTAATTTATGATAATAATTCAAAGCAAACTCTGGAATTAATTTCTTGAATGTCATTTACCTAGAACTTTTAAGGCTTCTTTAATCCTTAACTCAACTGTTCCTTTTTCTGGGATTACACTTAAAGCTTCTTTTATCTCTTTCCTAGAAAAACCAAGCTTTATTAATGGTTTAACTATTTCGTCTTCGTTTTTCTTGACTTCCTTGATCTCTCTTGAAATTTCAAAGATAACTGCTTGAGCTTTTTTACGACCAATCTTGAAAACATTTTCCATAATTTTCTGATTGTCTTCTTTGATTGCTTTTTTAAGATTATCTAAAGACCCGATAGCCGATATTTCCAAAGCTGCTTTAGGCCCAACACCGGGAACAGTCATCAAGAAATCAAAAAGATTCATTTCTTCTTGAGAAAGAAAGCCATACAGATCCCAGAAATCTTTTCTAAAACGAAGACAGCAGAACAAAGAAACTTCTTTTTTAGATAATTTCTCTATTCTAGAAGAAGCTAAAAAAACTTTGAAGCCAATGCCATTAACATTAACAACAATGAATTAGTCATTTTTAAGTATAATTTTGCCTTCTAAATATGATATCATAAAGCCACTATATCATATTCTATGAATATCTTCTAGTTTAACTCTTAGCTTTAATGCTTTGGATTATACCTAAACCAACAAAAGTGAAAAAGAGATTACTGCCACCATAGCTAATTAAAGGCAATGGCAAGCCAACTATAGGGAGAAGCCCTTGGTTCATGCCAACATTAACTGATATCTGAGCTATTAAAAGAACTATAAAGCCGAAGCAAAACAAGCGAGAAAAGTTATCCCGAGCATCAAGAGCAATTTTAAGGATTCTTGAAATCAAAACAAAGAAAAGAAAGAATATTAAAGCTACTCCAATTAGTCCTGTTTCTTCAGCTAAAGCCGAGAAAATAAAGTCAGTTTCACTTTCAGGCAAAAAGCCGTATCTAGTTTGAGTTCCTTGACCTATCCCTTGACCCCATAAGCCACCTGCACCAATAGCAATTCTAGCTTGTTCTGGATTCCAATTAATTCCTTGGGGATCAAAATGAGGCTCTAAAAATCCAGTGATTCTGTTTTTCTGATAATCTTTAAGTAAAAAAGACCAACTTAAAGAAAGTAAGAGAATGCCAACTAAACAAAGAATTAAAAAGTGCTTAATTTTAATTCCTGAAAGAAAAAGTATGCCAATCCAAACAAAAATTAAGATGATTGCTGATCCCATGTCTGGCTGAAAAAAAGTGATCACTGAAGGAATTAAGACATAAATGCCAGAGAAAATGATATGAGAGAAGTTATACATCTCAACATGTCTCTTGGAAAAGTACTTAGCTAAAAGAATAATGAGAACTATTTTAAAAAACTCAACTGGATCAAAAGAGACAGGGCCTAAAGAATAC
>Ga0116204_1001692_pt1 | contig 12233 bp, 8 predicted proteins | sample LakKivwa52mmetaG_FD_94481 | JGI IMG/M metagenome (GOLD analysis project Ga0116204, IMG submission 94481) | Anoxic lake water microbial communities from Lake Kivu, Rwanda to study Microbial Dark Matter (Phase II) - Lake Kivu water 52m metaG | ecosystem: Environmental > Aquatic > Freshwater > Lake ...
ATTGTATAATATTTCAGCGTGCGTTCTACGCGCCTGAGAGTGGGAGGATTTATCCGTTAACCACATCACGAAAAAAAGGAGGTAACTTTCGTGGCAAGAGAAGTCAAAACCGTCGTCAAGCTGCAAATCGCAGGTGGAAAGGCCACCCCGGCCCCGCCCATCGGCCCCGCGCTTGGACAGGCAGGCGTCAACATCCAGCAGTTCTGCGTCCAGTTCAACGAACGGACCAAGGAAATGGTAGGCAGCGTCATCCCCGTCGTCATCACCGTCTACGACGACCGGACATTCAAATTCATCACCAAGACCCCGCCGGCGAGCGATCTGCTCAAAAAGGCGGCCGGCGTTTCCAAAGGAGCGAGCAACTCCAAGAAGGAAACGGTCGGAACGATCAGCCGTGCCAAGCTCCGCGAACTCGCGGCGATCAAGCTTCCCGATCTGAATGCCAACGACGTCGAAGCGGCGTCCCGCATTCTCGAAGGATCCGCAAGAAACATGGGCATCAAGGTCCAGGACTAAGCATCCGGACCGCAACAGCATATTAGTTGTATCAACGCAACTATATATGGGAGGAAATTTCCGCTAAAACCAGATATAGGAGGAAAACAATCATGGCCAAAAAAGGGAAAAAGTACCTAAGCGCCCTCGCCAAAGTCGAACCGGGAAAGAAATACGATCTTCGTTCCGGCATCGAATTGGTCAAGGCGATCGCATTTGAAAAGTTCGACGCGTCCGTCGAACTCGCCTTCAACCTGAACCTCGACCCGCGCAAAGCCGAACAGAACCTGCGCGGCGCGCTCGTTCTCCCGCACGGCACCGGCAAGGAAAAACGCGTTCTCGTCTTCGCCCGTGGCGAAAAGGCGCAGGATGCCAGAACCGCCGGCGCGGACTTCGTCGGCGACGAAGACCTCGTCCAGAAGATCCAGGGCGGATGGTTCGACTTCGACGTCGTCATCGCGACCCCCGACATGATGGGCGTCATCGGCAAGCTCGGCCGCGTCCTCGGCCCCAAAGGCTTGATGCCGAACCCCAAGACCGGCACCGTCACCCAGGACGTCTCCAAGGCCGTCGTCGAATCCAAGGGCGGCAAGATCACCTACCGCGTCGACAAGGGCGGCAACATCCAAGCCATCGTCGGCAAGGTCAGCTTCTCGGTGGACAACCTGGAAGGCAACATCAAAGCGCTCTACGACCTCATCAACAAGGCCAAGCCTTCGACCGTCAAGGGCGTCTACATGAAGAACGTCGCGATCTCGTCCACGATGGGACCCGGCGTCGACATCACTCTCTAATTCAGGATTCAAGCCTTTTTCGAAGACAGCAGGGGCACCCGCTTAATCATCCTGCCGAGAAAAAAGACAAGACGACACGTCGACCTCTTTTTCTCGCGAAGAAGAGGTTTTCAATTGAAACGCACACTAGGAGGTGTAGCAATGTCCAACACTGCCATCATTGCGCAGAAACAACAGGAAGTATCGGTCATCCAGGCCAAGATGCAGGGCGCCAAAGCAGTCGTCGTTGCCGAATACCGCGGACTCACCGTCCAGAAAACCGAAGAGTTGCGTCGTCTGCTCCGCAAAGAGGGATGCGAGCTGCTGGTCGCCAAGAACAACATGGTGTACCGCGCCGCCGTCAACCTCGGCATGCCGAAGCTGCATGACGATCTCACCGGTCCGAACGGCGTCGTGTTCGCCCACAAGGATTCGATCGCGGCCGCGAAAGTCCTGTACGACTTCGCCAAGAAGAACCCCAAGCTGGTCGTCAAGTCCGGCTACGTCGACGGCGATTTCTTCAAAGCCGACGAAATGAAACAAATCGCGACGCTCCCGTCCCGGACGGTTCTGCTGAGCATGCTCGCAAGCGCCTTACTCTCGCCGATCAAACAACTCGCCGTTGGCCTCGATCTGATCGCCAACCAAAAACAAGCCTAATCAAGGCAAAAATGGAGGAAATATCATGGCAAAAATCACTGTTCAACAATTCATCGAATCGCTCAAAGAAATGACCATCCTTGAAATCAAAACGTTCATCGACGCGATGAAGGCCGAATTCGGCGTCGACGCGTCCGCCGCTTCCGCCGCTCCGGCCGCCGCCGCCGCCGTCGAAGAAGTCGAACAAGGACCCAAGGAAGTCAGCCTCGTTCTCGTCAGCGTCGGACCCAGCAAGGTCGGCGTCATCAAGGTCGTCCGCGAAATCACCGGACTCGGCCTGATCGAAGCCAAGAACCTCGTCGATGCCGCCCCGAAGGCCATCAAGGAAAAAATCAAGGAAGACGAAGCCAAGGAACTCGCGAAGAAATTCACGGATGCCGGCGCCACCGTCGAAATCAAGTAATCCCGCTCTGAACCGTCGAAACCTGAGGATTCCTCAGGTTTTTGCCGTTTAAAGGAGGAATGCCGATGTCCCACTATTTCACGCCGGATCCGTCCGACGTCGCGAGCCGTCCGAAGCGCTTTTCGTTTCGGATCGGCGATGCGGCCTACGAGATGGAAAGCGATGCCGGTGTTTTTTCCAAGCAAGGCCTTGACTTCGGAAGTCGGCTGCTGATCGAGTCGATCAAACTTCCGCAAGGCTCCAAGGTGCTCGATCTGGGCTGCGGGTACGGTCCGATCGGGATCGTCCTATCCAAACGCGACCGCGCGGACGCGACCCTGGTCGACATCAACCGCCGGGCGCTCGAACTGGCCCGCAAGAACGCCAAGACCAACGACGTTTCCGTCCGCACGGCGTTGTCCGACGGCTTCGCGGACGTCGAAGGCCTGTTCGACCACATCGTGACCAATCCGCCCATCCGCGCGGGGAAGAAAGTGGTCTATGCGTGGTTCGCCCAGGCAAAAGACCATCTCGTTTCGGGCGGCACGTTTTCGCTCGTCGTCCGCAAGGACCAAGGCGCGCCTTCGGCGCAGAAGGAACTGGAGTCGCTGTACCATCGCGTCGATGTCGTCGCGAAGAAGAGCGGGTATTTCGTCTTCCATTGTACAAAAGATTGACGAATTGACTTCGATGTGATAAAATTGTTAAATGCGATAGAATGCGCATTTTTCCATTTCTTGCGTGAAACGACTCTCATGGCTTACCAAATTCAACTATCGGGGTGATTTTGTGGATTTCAAAAACGTGCAATACGGGAAGAAACGGACGCGTCGAAACTACTCTCGGGTCAAGTCGAACGTCGATCTTCCGGATCTCGTGGAAGTCCAGACCGATTCCTTCCAATGGTTCGTCGAAACTGGACTCAAGGAATTGTTCAAGGACATTTCACCGATCACCAACTTCACCGAGGATGTCAAGGTGTATTTCAACGAATACGAGCTGGGCGATCCCAAGTACTCGATTCTGGAATGCAAAGACAAAGACCTCACCTATTCCCGTCCGCTCCGCGTGTCGGTCGCGCTTCAAACCAAGAAGAAGCACGACAAGGAAACGGGACTGGAAATCCCCGAAACGATCAAAGAACAAAAAATCTTCATGGGCGACATTCCCGTCATGACCCCGGTCGGAACCTTCATCATCAACGGTTCCGAACGCGTCATCGTCAGCCAGATCGTGCGTTCGGCCGGCGTGTTCTACAGCGAGGAGATCGACAAGAAGACCCTTCAGCGGCGCTATCTGGGGCAAGTCATCCCGACCCGCGGCGCCTGGCTCGAGTACGAAGTCAACAACAAAGGCCTGCTCTTCGCCAAGATCGACCGTTCGAAGAAGATCAATCTTTCGACGATGGTCATGGCGCTCGGCTTCTCGACCCCCGACCAACTGGTCGGGTTGTTCGGCGAATCCAGCCCGCTTCTCAAAACGATCGAAGCCGATCCGCTGTTCCTGCAGAAGAAAACCCCGGAAGACGCGATGAAGGAAGTCTATGCCAAGATCCGTCAGGGCGAGACCGCGACCGGCGACGGCGCGCGGGCGTTCTTCGTCTCCCGCCTGTTCGACGACAAACGCTATGACTTGGCCGAAGTCGGCCGTTTCAAGATCAATCAGAAACTCGACATCGCCGTCCGTCTAAAGCAGCTTGCGGACCGCCACGCCGAAGTCTTCTTCGCCGACGAGATCGTCGCGAAGGCCTTCGACCAGGTCGATCCCCTGACCGGCGAAGTCAGCGTGATCCCCGGCTTCACGATCAAGAAGGGCGAACGCCTGACCGAAGAAGCGATCGCCAAGATCACGCGCAACCGCCGCGCCATTTTGGAACGCGTCCGTTTCGACCAACTGCTCGAAGAAGAAGCCAAACTCCTCCTCGAACGCCGCGCCCGCGGCGAGAAGACCGACGATCCCGCGATGGAGCAGAAGGACATGTTCCTCGAGAACATCGTCATGGACTGCTATGTCGAAGCCGTCAATCTCCTCGTCAAGGAAAACGGCTCCGAGAAGCGGATCATCCGCCTGCTCGGCAACAACTCCGGCGAAACGGCCTCCCACATCACGACCTCCGACATCCTCGCCTCCATCTCCTATTATCTGAACCTGTTCGAAAGCATCGGCCAGATCGACAAGATCGGGTCGCTCGACGACATCGACCATCTCGGCAACCGCCGCCTCCGCCTGATCGGCGAACTGCTGAAAAACCAGTTCCGCATCGGCCTCGCGAAGATGGAGAAGAACGTCAAGGACCGCATGTCGACCAAGGATCTGAAGGAGATGACGCCGCAGAACCTGATCAACATCCGTCCGCTGACGTCCTCCCTCAAAGAATTCTTCGGATCGTCCCAACTCTCGCAGTTCATGCAACAGACGAACCCGCTTGACGAGATCACCCACAAGCGCCGCATCTCGGCCCTCGGACCGGGCGGTCTCACCCGCGATCGCGCCGGCTTCGAAGTCCGCGACGTCCACCAATCCCATTACGGCCGCATCTGCCCGATCGAAACCCCGGAAGGCCAGAACATCGGCTTGATCAACTCCTTGGCGTGCTACGTCAAGGTCAACAAGTACGGCTTCATGGAAACCCCCTACCTCAAGATCGACAAGACGACTGGGGTCGTCACCAGCCACGTCGACTATCTTTCCGCCGACGAAGAGCAGAAATTCATCATCGCCGAAGCCAACGTCGCCTTGAACGACGACTACACGATCCGCGACGAACGCGTCGTGGCCCGCTACCAAGGCGAAACGATCGAAACCGAACGCGAGAAGTGCGATTACATGGACGTCTCGCCCCAACAGATCGTCTCGATCTCGACGGCCTGCATCCCGTTCCTCGAACATGACGACGCGAACCGCGCCTTGATGGGCGCGAACATGCAGCGTCAGGCGATTCCCCTGCTCCGTCCGGAAGCGCCCTACGTCGGCACCGGCATCGAGTTCAAGACCGCGCACGACTCCGGCACCTGCATCCTCGCCGAATTCGACGGCATCGTCGAATCGGTCGACGGCCTGAAGGTCAAGGTCCGCCGCCACACCGGCGAACTCGACGAATACGTCCTCCAGAAATTCATGCGCTCGAACCAGGGCACCTGCATCAACCAGACGCCGATCGTCAGCCTCGGCGACGCGGTCAAAGCGGGCGACATCCTCGCCGACGGTCCCTCGATGGACCAGGGCGAACTCGCCATCGGCCGCAACGTCGTCGTCGCGTTCATGACCTGGAACGGCTACAACTACGAAGACGCCGTCATCATGAACGAACGTTTGGTCAGAGACGACATCTACACCTCGATCCACATCGAAAAATACGAAATCGAAGCCCGCGACACGAAACTGGGCAAAGAAGAGATCACCCGCGAAATCCCCAACGTCGGCGAAGACGGCCGCAAGTACCTGGATGAAAAAGGCATCATCATCCCCGGCGCGGAAGTCAAGGAAGGCGACATCCTCGTCGGCAAGGTCACCCCGAAGGGCCAGACCGATCCGACGCCGGAAGACCGCCTCCTGCTCGCCATCTTCGGCGAGAAGTCGCGCGAAGTCCGCGACACGTCGCTGCGGGTTCCCCACGGCGGCGGCGGCATCGTCCACTCCGTCAAGGTCTTCAGCCGCGCCAACGACGACGAACTGTCGCCCGGCGTCAACGAAGTCGTGCGCGTCTACATCGTGCAGAAGCGCAAGATCTCCGAAGGCGACAAGATGGCCGGACGCCATGGCAACAAAGGTGTCATCTCGAAGATCCTCCCCTCCGAAGACATGCCCTACATGCCCGACGGCACCCCGATCGACATCATGTTGAACCCGCTGGGCGTTCCGTCCCGCATGAACATCGGCCAAGTCCTGGAAATCCATCTCGGCATGGCCGCGAAGCATCTTGGCCTGCACATCGCGACGCCCGTCTTCGACGGCGTCAAACAGAGCGACCTCGAAGCGATCATGAAGGAATCCGGGATGGAGGACGACGGCAAGACCGTCCTCTACGACGGCCGCACCGGCGAGAAGTTCGACAACCGCGTCTCCGTCGGCGTCATGTACATGATCAAGCTCGACCACATGGTCGACGACAAGCTGCATGCCCGCTCCGTCGGTCCGTACACCCTGGTCACCCAGCAGCCGATGGGCGGCAAAGCCCAAAACGGCGGCCAGCGCTTCGGCGAAATGGAAGTCTGGGCCCTCGAAGCCTACGGCGCCGCCTACACGCTGCAGGAAATGCTCACCGTCAAATCCGACGACATCATCGGCCGCAACAAGGTCTTCCGCGCGATCGTGGACGGCCAGCCGATTCCCGATCCGTCGCTGCCCGAATCGTTCCGCGTCCTGACGCGCGAACTTCGCTCCTTGGGCATCTACGTCGAACTGATCAATCGCGACAGTCTGACCAACGAGGTCAACAAATCCCTCGTCGACGACGAAGTCGAAGACTACATCACCAAATACGGATTCCAATAAGGGAAAGGATGAGTGACCATCGATGAGCCAGAAATACTCGTATCTGCGCATCCGCCTCGCCTCCCCGGACGAAATCCGCGGCTGGTCCTACGGCGAAGTCAAAAAACACGAAACGATCAACTACCGCACGCTGAAGCCGGAAAAAGACGGTCTCTTCTGCGAAGTCATCTTCGGTCCGACCAAGGACTATCAGTGCGCCTGCTCGAACAAATCGAAGCGCAGCACGCATCCGGGCAAGAAGTGCCCGGTGTGCGGCGTCGAATACACCGAGAGCAAAGTCCGCCGCGAACGCATGGGCCACATCGAACTCGAAGCGCCCGTCGTCCACGCGTGGTACCTGCGCAACAGCCCCTCGCGCCTCGCGACCCTGCTTGAGATCAAGAGCAAGGATTTGGAAGAAGTCGTCTACCTGGCGTCCTACATCGTCGTCGATCCCGGCGACACGGACCTGACCTTCAAGCAGACGCTCTCCGAAGCCGAATACACCCAATACTATTTCGAATACGGCAACCGCTTCAAAGCCCTGACCGGCGCCGACGCGGTCCGCTACCTCTTAAAGCGCCTCGACCTCGACAAGGAAGCCAACTCCCTGCGCCGCGAACTCAAGACCGCCTCCAAACAGCGCCGCGAGAAGATCATCAAGCGCCTCTCCGTCGTCGAAGCCTTCAAGAACTCCGACAACAAGCCCGAATGGATGGTCCTGGACGTCCTGCCGGTCATTCCGCCCGATCTGCGCCCGATGGTGCAACTCGACGGCGGCCGTTTCGCGACCACCGACTTAAACGACCTCTACCGCCGCATCCTGAACCGCAACAACCGCCTGAAGCGCCAGAAGGAACAAGGCGCGCCGTCGCTCATCACGAAGAACGAGAAGCGCATGCTTCAAGAAGCCGTCGACGCCCTGATCGACAACTCCAAACGCGGCCGCAAGGTCGTCGTCGAGCGCAACCGCGCATTGAAGAGTCTTTCCGACATGCTCCGCGGCAAGCAGGGCCGCTTCCGTCAGAACCTCCTGGGCAAGCGCGTCGACTACTCCGGCCGTTCCGTCATCGTCGTCGGTCCCGACCTCGAGATGTACCAATGCGGTCTGCCCAAGGAAATGGCGATCATCCTCTTCAAGCCGTTCGTCATCCGCGAGCTGATCAGCCGCAACATCACCTCCAACATTAGAAGCGCCAAGCGCATGATCGAAACGCTGGATCAACGCATCTGGAACGTGTTGGAAGACGTCATCCGCGAGCATCCCGTGCTTCTCAACCGCGCGCCGACGCTCCACCGCCTCGGCATCCAGGCGTTCGAACCGAAGTTGGTCGAAGGCAAGGCGATCCGCCTCCATCCGCTCGTCACGACGGCGTTCAACGCCGACTTCGACGGCGACCAGATGGCGGTCCACGTCCCGCTGTCCGAAGAAGCGCAGGCCGAAGCCCGCGTGCTCATGCTCGCTTCCAACAACATCTTGAACCCCAAGGACGGCAAACCCGTCGTCACGCCGTCGCAGGACATGGTCCTCGGCAACTACTACCTGACCATGGAACGCAAAGGCGAGATCGGCGAAGGCGCGATCTACCGCGATCAGGACGAAGTGATCATGGCCTACGAGAACAAGCTGATCACCCTGCACTCCCGCATCGCCGTGCGCGCTTCCTCGCTCAACCACACGATCGCGCCCGAATTCCTCAACCACTACCTGGCGACGACCTGCGGGAAGATCATCTTCAACACGATCCTGCCCGAATCGTTCCCGTATCTGAACGAACCCGAAGAAGCGAACCTGACCAAGGAGACGCCGGCGAAATATTTCATCGCGCCGGGCGCGAACATCCGCGCCGCCATCCAGGCGATGCCGATGCCCAAGCCGTTCCCGAAGAAATTCCTCTCCTCGATCATCGCGCAGATCTTCAACCGTTACAAGATCAACGAAACCTCGAAGATGCTCGACAAGATGAAGAACATCGGGTTCAAATACTCGACGATCGCCGGTCTGACGATCGCCGCCTCCGACGTTCAGGTCTATTCCGGCAAAAAGGCGATCCTCGAGCGCCACGACAAAGCCGTCTTTGAAATCTCCGAAATGTACAACCTCGGTCTGCTCACCAACAAAGAGCGCGCCTCCCTCGTCATCAAGGAGTGGAAGCAAGCCAAGGAAGAGATCCAGGAAGGTCTCAAGGAAGAACTCAAGTTCGACAACCACATCCGCATGATGTCGGACTCCGGCGCCCGCGGCAACATCTCCAACTTCACGCAGCTCGCCGGCATGCGCGGCCTGATGGCCAAACCCTCCGGCGGCGACATCGAACTGCCGATCCGCGCGTCTTTCCGCGAAGGCCTCACCATGAGCGAGTTCTTCATCTCGACCCACGGCGCCCGCAAAGGCTCCACCGACACCGCCCTGAAGACCGCCGAATCCGGGTATCTGACGAGGCGTCTGGTCGACGTCAGCCAGGACGTCGTCATCACCGAGGAAGACTGCGGCACCGACAAGGGCGTCCGCGTCAAGACCTTGCGCGACGAACGCGACGGCAAGACGATCGAAACCCTGTTCGAACGCCTCCGCGGCCGCTATGCGGCTGCCGACATCGTCGACAAGAACACCGGCGAACTCTACGTCGCCAAAAACAAATACATCGCTCCCGACATCGCCAAGAGAATTGAAAACGCAATCCTCGCGCTCGAGGAATCCGGCGTCAAGCTGACCAATCAGGACTACCCGATGATTCGCACCGGACTCACCTGCGCCTCCAAGGTCGGCATCTGCCGGAAGTGCTACGGCCAGAACCTCGCGACCGGCGAGAAGGCCGAAGTCGGCGAATCCGTCGGCACGATCGCCGCGCAATCGATCGGCGAACCGGGCACGCAGCTCACCATGCGTACCTTCCACACCGGCGGCGTCGCCGGCGACGACATCACGCAGGGTCTCCCGCGCGTCCAGGAACTGTTCGAAGCCCGCACCTCCAAAGGCGAAGCCCTGATCAGCGAGATCAACGGCACCGTCCGCGAGATCACCCCGGTCGAAGAACGCTTCGTCATCACCGTCTCCAACGACATCGAAACGAAGAAGTACGAAACCAATTCGAACGTGCAGCCGCTCGTCCGCAAGGACGACGACATCCATGCCGGCCGCCAGCTGACCGAAGGCTCGATCGATCCGAAGAAGCTGCTCCGCGTGACCGACATGGCGACCGTGCAGGAATACATCCTGAAGGAAGTCCAGAAGGTCTACCGTTCGCAAGGCGTCGACATCTCCGACAAGCACATCGAAATCATCGTCCGCCAGATGACCCGTCGCGTCAACATCATCCTCGAGGGCGACACCGATCTCCTCCCCGGCAGCCAGATCTCGGTCCAGGAGTTCATCGAAGCCAACAAGAAGATCCTCCAGGAAGGCAAGCGTCCCGCGATCGCCAAACCGGTGCTCCTGGGCATCACGAAGGCCTCGCTGCGCAGCGACTCGTTCCTGTCGGCCGCCTCGTTCCAGGAGACCACGCGCGTGCTCACCGACGCCGCCATCCGCGGCAAGGCCGACCCGCTGCTCGGACTCAAGGAAAACGTCATCATCGGCGGCCTGATCCCGGCGGGAACCGGCATCCTGAAGCATACGGCGTTCGAGTACGAAGTTCCGGAAACGGAAGAAGAAGACCTTTACGCCGACTTCGAAGAATAAACCCCAAACGATCGTTTCCTTGGAAACGATCGTTTTCTATCTTTAAGGCAAGTGATTTTGCACAAATGAGAGCGAAGGGAACGTCTTTTTTACGCGCGCCCTTGCGCGCGGACATCCATTTTGATACAATGACCCCATCGGAGGTGACGTCATGCATGCTTTGACGATCCTTTACTCGCGCTTGTTTCAAACCGTCATGCGCCTGGCCACGCGCATCATCCGCACCCCGGAGCCGATCCTGCTCGAAGGGCCCGGATCGATCTCGAAGGTTCCCGAACTGCTCGCCATGAACGCCGTTTCGGCGGTCCTGGTGGTTTCGGATCGCGGTGTGGTGAACGCCGGCCTCCTCGAGCAGCTCCTGGCGGCGCTGAAGGAACAAAACATCCGTGCCGTGCTGTATGCGGACACGACGCCCAATCCGACCATCGAGCAGATCGAAGCGGCCCGGACGCTCTATTTGAACGAATCCCTGCAGGCGGCCGTCGCCGTCGGCGGCGGATCGCCGATCGATCTTGCAAAGGCCGTTCTCGCCCGCATCGTTCGTCCCGACAAGCCGATTCCCCGGATGAAGGGCATCTTGAAAGTCGGTCGAAAACTGCCGCTGTTGATCGCGGTCCCGACGACCGCGGGAACGGGGTCGGAAGCCACGCTCGCCGCCGTCGTCGCCAATCCGAAGACGCTTGAGAAGTATGCCATCAACGACCCGCATCTCGTGCCGGCTTACGCCGTGCTCGATCCGACCTTGACGCTGAGACTGCCCAAGGCGATCACCGCCTCGACCGGAATGGACGCGCTGACGCATGCGGTGGAAGCCTTCATCGGCAAATCCAACACGAAGGCGACCCGCGAAGCCGCGATGGAGGCCGTCCGTCTGATCTTCAAGCATTTGGCGCCATGCGTGCTGCAGGAAAGCAATCTGGAATCGCGCGCGAAGATGCAGAAGGCGGCTTATCTGGCCGGTTTTGCGTTCACTCGCGCCTATGTCGGCAACGTCCATGCGCTCGCGCATACCCTTGGCGGGTATTACGGCGTTCCGCACGGCGTCGCCAACGCCGTGCTTCTGCCGATCGTGCTACGGTACTATCAAGACAAGGCCGACAAGCCGCTCGCCAAATTGGCGGATCTGGCGCATGTCTGCGGACCGCGCGATACGAACCGGGAGAAAGCCGTCAAGTTCATCGAGGCGATCGAGGCCATGAACCTTGCGTTCGGACTCCCCCGGTGGTTCGACGTCATCCAGGAAGTCGACATTCCGTCGATGGCGAAGAAGGCCTTCGCGGAGGCCAATCCGCTCTATCCCGTGCCGGTCGTCCTGGAAAAACGGGACTTCGAGACGATCCTTCGGCAGGCGAGTCGAAAAGCCTGATTTTCGAACGACATTCCGCAGTTCCTAAGGGGGTATAAATACCCCCTTATTTTATTCTCCGAAAAAGTCGTTTTTCGCGATGATTTCTAGTTGACACTCCGTAATCGGTATGGTAGAATATAAAAGCGCGTGAAAAGTGCGCATCGGTCTTTGAAAACTGAACAGCAACCAAACAAGACAAAAAAACAACCATCAATGAGAAGGTAAAAAAAACAATTCATATAAAACATATGGAGAGTTTGATCCTGGCTCAGGATAAACGCTGGCGGCATGCCTAATACATGCAAGTCGAACGCTCATAGCAATATGGGAGTGGCGAACGGGTGAGTAACACGTAGGTAACCGACCCCTTTGACGAGGATAACCGCTGGAAACGGCGGCTAAGACTGGATAGTACGGGAG
>Ga0116204_1001693_pt1 | contig 12230 bp, 10 predicted proteins | sample LakKivwa52mmetaG_FD_94481 | JGI IMG/M metagenome (GOLD analysis project Ga0116204, IMG submission 94481) | Anoxic lake water microbial communities from Lake Kivu, Rwanda to study Microbial Dark Matter (Phase II) - Lake Kivu water 52m metaG | ecosystem: Environmental > Aquatic > Freshwater > Lake...
ATGTAGGGGATGCCGATGTAACGAATCGCGGCCGCGGAGGAGATATTGATGATCACGCCTCCACCCTGGCTTTCCATCTGGGGAAGCGCATATTTGCATGTCAGAAACATGCTCTTGAGATTGACCGTCATCACCCGGTCCCAGGTTTCCTCGCTGGTTTCCGCGGGCCCGCCCAATACGACGATTCCCACATTGTTATGAAGGATATCGATCCGGCCGAAGGTCCCGATGCATTGATCGACCATCGCCTTGACCTCGTCCGGCCTGGAAACATCAACCTTCATCACCGAGCAAACCCCGCCTTCCCCTTCGATGATCGATTTTGTCTCCTCGGCCGCAACGGGATTCAAATCCACGGCAAAAACCTTTGCCCCCTCACGGGAAAACAGCGTCGCCGTGGCCTTGCCGTTTCCCCAGCCCGGCCCGATGGATCCGGCTCCCGTCACAATCGCCACCTTGTTTTTTAATCGCTCACCCATTTTTTTTACCCCCGTTTCATTCGGGATTGAAGCTCTCAACGGGTCATCTCCCTCCCGCTCCCAGCGTCACCCGGGGCAGCCAGAGGATGATGTCCGGCCAAACGACGCACATGAACAGCCCCACCGCCTGAAGAATCACGAACGGGATAACGCCCCAATAGATATCCCACGTCGTGATCTCGGGAGGGGCGGACCCTTTCAGGAAAAAGATCGCATACGCAAAAGGAGGCGTCAAAAACGACATCTGGAGGTTCACGCAGACGAGCATGCCGAACCAGAGTTGGTCGAATCCCAGTTTCGTCACCACGGGCAGGAAAACAGGCACGACGATGAACAGGAGGGCCTGCCAGGAGATGAAAAAACCCCCGATGAACAGGATGAACATCATGACGAACAGGACGAACCATTTCCCGAAGGGGAGTCCGATCAACAGGTTCGCCACCAGGGTTCCGCCTCCCAGGTAGAGAAAAACGGCGTTGAAGATGCCGGCCCCCAGGATGATGAAACAGACCATCGCCGTGACGATCAGCGTATCATAGGCGGCCGCCCTGACATTTTTAAAGGTCAACTCATGGTAGAATGCGGCCAGAAGCAGGGCGAAGAACGCCCCGACCCCGGAGGCCTCGGTCGGGGAGGCGACGCCGGCCATAATGGACCCCAGAACCGCGGCAATGAGAATAACCGTGGGGACCATGATGTAAACGCTCTTCTTGACCAACGTCCAATTGTAGGGGGGGCGCTCCTCCCGGGGGATGGCCGGCGCCGCCTTGGGATCCAGCCAGCACCGGACCACAATGTAAATCAGGTACAGCGCCGAAAGCAGAAGTCCGGGAAACAGGGCCGCCGCGAACAGCTTCGCCACGGAGAGGTTGGCCATCGGTCCGTACATGACCAGCATCACGCTCGGCGGAATCAGGATCCCCAGGCTTCCCCCGGCGCAGACCACGCCGGAGGCCAATCCCTTGTCGTATTTCCGTTTGAGCATCGCGGGAACGGCAATCAGCGTCATGGCGGTCACGGTTGCGGCGATGACGCCCGTGCAGGCGGCAAAGATCATGCAGGTGATAATGGTGGCGATGGCGAGACCGCCCCGCACGGGACCGAACCATTCGTACAGGTTTTGATACACTTTTTCGGTAATGCCGGTCCTTTCCAGGATGGTCCCCATGAAAACGAAGAGGGGAACGGCGATCATGACCTCGCTCTCCATGACGTCGAAGGTCTGCAGGACGGCTATGGGGAGAAACGACGCCCCCTGGAAAATCAGGCCGAAAAAGAGTCCGATGAACATCAGAGCGAAGGCCAGATGGACCCCGCCGATCACGATGACGAGAAGAATGACGAACATCACGATGGAAACGATTTGTTCGGGGCTCATGCCTTGGGTCCCCCCTTCCTGAGATTCGACAGGCAGCGGATCAGCTCCGCCAGGCTCTGGAGACCGAGCAGAAAGAACCCCACGGGTATGACGGTTTTGATGGGAGCGGAAGGGAATTTCCAGGTGGATGTGGAGAGATGTTCCCCGCTAACCCAGGCATCGGCGGCAAATTGAATTCCTGCCCAGGTGAATACGATCGTCACAAACAGGAAAAAAACGGCATAAACGACGATATCAAAGATGAGTTGCATCCTTTTCGGCATCACATTGTAGACAATGTCGATGCGGACGTGGCCCTTACGGAGCAGGGTGTAGGCGCCTCCGATCATGAACGACAAGCTGTAGAGCATCCAGAAGACGTCATAACCCCAGTTGGATGGCTGGTTGAAAAAATTCCGCATCACCACCTCGTAGGTTACCAGCAGCGTGAGGGGAAGGACGAGCCAGGCGGCGGCGGTTCCCGTCCATTCGCTGATCCGGTCGATATATTGAATCCATTTCATAGAGACTCCTTCTTTGTCTGCCGCAAGCCCCCCGGAGGGGGCATTGCGGCGGACCGTGCCTTATTCAGGAAAAGAATCGTTAATCGAATTTGGTCAGGTCATGGTACGGTTTATATTTCTTGATAAATTCCTTCTGAGAGTTCCATACCTTGGCGAAAAAGGGATTCTCCTTCGATTTCTTTTCAAGGATCTCCATGCCCATCTGTCGGGCCTTGGCCTGGTCCGCCTTCGAGAGCTTGGTCGTGATGGTCCCGTACGCCCGGATCTTCTGATCAAATTCGATGGAATCCATCCAGAACCGCGCATATCCCTGTAATGTTGCCGACATCGCGGCGTTTTCAACGATCGCCTTCAGGTCCTCAGGCAGCTCTTTCCAGGACTTCGTCTTGATCAGCAACTGGAAGATGTTGTTGGACATGTGCACGGGCGGCCCAAAGCGGTATTTACAGACCTCGTGGAGGCCCAGCGTGTAATCCATCGACGCATCCAGGAATTCGGCGCCGTCGATCAATCCCCTCTGCAGGCCGGGCACCACCTCGCCGCCGGCGAGCAGCACCACCGACGCGCCCAGCTTTTCCCACAAATCCATGCAGAGGCCCGCGGACCGGATCTTCATCCCCTTGAGGTCGGCCAGGGTCTTGACGGGCTTCTTGGTCCATACCTGTTCGGGAGGCGTCAATCCGAGAGGAAAGACAACGAGCTCATCCTTGTACATCTCCTGCTCCAATTCCTTCCCACCCCCCGCGTACATCCATAAGATAAGGTCGTTGAACTCCGTGATGCCGCCGATCAATGTGTAGAAAAGGTCGCCGGCCGGATATTTCCCCTTCTGCCACGCGGGGGTGTTCATCCCGAAATCGAGAATGCCGTCCTTGACGGCGTCATATAATTTTGTCGGCGGAACGATCTCGCCAGCATCATGGAGTTCGATGACCATCCTCCCGCCGCTCATTTTTTCTACATATTCCTTCCAAAGCACGATGGTATATTTACCCAGCGGCGAAGCCAACCCGAAGCAGCTGCCTCCTTTCCACTTAATTTGCTTTTCAGCAGCATTGCCCAGCCCCATTGCAACGAGCCATACGGCTACCATCGTTACAGCCATGAACATCAACGGAAAACGCTTTGCCCTGATCATGTTGGACCTCCCTTCAGTCTCGTTGTTTGTTTTCACTTTCCTGATGGTCACCCCTGAAAACATTCCCTTCCTACCGCTCCGCAATCACCTCCTTTTATGGAATTGTTGCCTTTCACCCCGGATTCCCACTCTCCACCCATTTTTCTGCAATCGAGGCTCAACGTCGATAGAAGTCGGGGAAAAAAGAACTCAGCGATACAGGACCTTTTTTACTGCCCGGACAATATCCTCTTCGTCCGGGATCACGGCATTTTCGAGCGGCTCGCTGTAAGGAATCGGCACATCGAGCGCCCCCACCCGTGCAACCGGGGCATCGAGATAATCAAACGCCTCTTCCTGGATTTGCGCGGCAATTTCCGCTCCGATGCCGCCTGTGCGGCATCCCTCATGGACGATGACGACGCGGTTCGTATGGCGGACCGATTGGAGGATGGCGTCGAAATCCAGGGGAACGAGCGTCCTGAGATCGATCACCTCCGCATCGATGCCCTCTTGCGCCAACCGTTCGGCAGCCTTCAGGGCCACGGCGACCATATAGGAAATGGACACGATCGTGACATCCTTTCCCTTTCTCTTGATGTCCGCCCGGCCGAAGGGGATGAGGTATTCTTCATCCGGAATCGATCCCTTGGTGCCATAGAGAAGCTTATGCTCGATGAACAGGACGGGATTGTCATCCCGGATGGCGGTCTTCAGAAGACCTCTCGCATCATAAGGATTGGACGGCATGACGATTTTCAAGCCGGGAATATGAAGGAAAAGCGCCTCGAGGCTCTGGGAGTGCTGGGCGGCATTTCCCCTCCCTCCGCCTTCCTGGGTCCGAATCACCAGCGGCACGGTTGCCTTCCCGCCCGACATATACGTCATCTTTGCCGCCTGATTGACAATCTGATCCATGGCCACGGTGGTGAAGTCGATATACATGAGTTCGGCAACCGTCCGAATTCCGGTCATGGCCGCTCCCAGGGCGGAACCGATGATCGCTGATTCGGAGATGGGGGTGCTTCGAACCCGCCGGGGCCCGAATTTCTCCAGCAACCCCTTGGTCACTCCAAAGATGCCCCCATATCGGCCGATATCTTCCCCAATCAGCATGAGGGAAGGATCTCTTTCCATCTCCTCCCTGAGCGTCATCCTAAGCGTCTCTACAAAAGTGATGTCCGGCATATCGCACTCTCCATTCGGTAATCATTTGAAGCTCCCCGCGGCAAGCCGCGGGGAATGCGCTCGCGAGCGGATTCAATGGAAGAGGTCTTGAAGGGCCTCTTCCGGCAAAGGCAGGGGACTCTCTTTGGCAAATTGAACAGCCGCTTCGATGGAAGCAATCACATTGGCTTCCATCGTCTTTGCCCTCTTTTCGGTTGTTCTCTTTTCCTGGATCAGACGCTCCCTGAATCGTTTGATCGGGCAACGTTCCAGCCATTGGCCCATCTCTTCCTTTGAACGATAGGTGACCCCTTTCCCCGGATCCCCGGTAAAGTGGCCGAAGAAACGATAGGTGACGCAATCGAGCAGTGTCGGCCCTTCCCCGGCCCTCGCCCGGTCTACGGCCTCCATCATACCGGTATGCACCGCATCGATGTCGTTGCCGTCGATGGTTATCCCCGGCATGCCGTAGGCGCCTGCCCGATCCGAAATGTGTTCGACGGGAATGGCCTCGCGAACCGGGGTGGACAACCCGTAGAGATTGTTCTCACAGACAAAAATTACGGGAAGCTTCCAAAGTGCGGCCATATTGAGGCTTTCGTGGAAGGTTCCTTGATTTGTCGCCCCGTCCCCGAAAAAACAGACGGAAACCTGGTCCGTTCCCCTGTTTTGAATGCCGATGCCCGCCCCCACGGCGATCGGAAGACCGCCGCCGACGATGCCGTTGGCCCCCAGGTTTCCCCCCTGGAAGTCGGCAATGTGCATGGAGCCTCCCTTGCCCTTGCAATAGCCCGTTGATTTCCCGAAAAGTTCGGCCATCATCAATTTCAGATCCGCCCCTTTGGCAATGCAGTTGCCGTGTCCTCGGTGGGTATTCACCATATAATCGTCCCGCCGAAGAGGCGAACAGGCCCCCACGGAAACGGCCTCCTGCCCGATGCAGGGGTGAATGTTTCCGCGGATGAGATTGTGTTCGAACAGCTCAATCGCTTTTTCCTCAAAATGGCGGATCGTCAACATCTGTTCGTACATTTTGAGGCAATGTCCGGTATCGATTTTTGATGTCATTTTTCCACCTGCCCCTTGCCTGGTTCCCGCCTGATCGTTCTCATTGAATTAAACGAGCAGGTATGCGGGGTTTTCGATTATTTTCTGGATACGGCTCAAGAACGCACCCGCGGCCGCCCCATCGACGATGCGGTGGTCGGAGGACAATGTGAACCATGCCATGGGTTTGATCTTGATTTCCCCTCCCCGAACCACCGGTTTTTCGATCGTCCTGCCCACCCCCAGGATGGCGCATTCCGGAGGGTTGATGATGGGATTGATTTTATCGATCCCGAGCATCCCCATATTGGACAGGGTGAATGTCCCTCCGCCTACATCCTCCAAAGAGAGCTTCCCCCTTCTTGCCCTTTTCGTGATGGTTCTGATCGCGGATGCGATTTCCGTTAATGATTTTTGATCTGCGTTGCGGACGACGGGAACGATCAACCCGTCCGCGAGGGCGATCGCAACGCCCACATTGATTTCTCCGAGCAACCGGATCTGGTCTCCCTCGAACCGGGAGTTCATGATGGGGTGCTCCTTCAGCGCCGAGGCCGCTATTTTAACCAATATATCGGTCACGGTCAATTTGACCTTGGCGCGTTTTTCGATTTCGTCTTTGACCTTTTCCTTGAGGTCCTGGACCGCGGACATGTCTACCTCCACGGAAAGGTAAAAATGGGGAGTGTTCTGGAAACTGTCCGTCATCCGCTGGGCAATGATTTTACGGATGCCTTTGAGAGGGATGATGGTATCCTCTGATTTCTGCGTTTGAGCCGAAGGTTTGACCCCTTCGGCCTGAATTCTCTCGGCCGCTTTTACAACATCGGCCTGGGTAATCCTTCCTTCCGGCCCGGACCCTTTTACCAACGAGAGATCGATTCCTTTTTCCTGAGCGGTCTTTCTGGCAACGGGAGAGGCGAAAATCCGTTCCCCGGGCTGTTTCCTTTCGCCCTGGGCGGCAGCGGCGGGCGCCGCCACCTCTTGGGAAGCAGCAGCGGGTTTGCCTGCCTCTATCTCCGGCAATGCCTCGCCTTCCTCGGCAATAATGGCAATGGGGGTGGTCACGGAAACGACCTTCCCCGCGGGATAAAGGATCTTCCGGAGAATGCCGGAAGCGGGAGATTCATATTGAAAATTGAGCTTCTCCGTGATGATTTCAACAAGCGGCTCTCCTTTTTCAACGCGATCGCCTTCCTGTTTCAGCCATTTTTCGATCGTCCCTTCCTTCATGGTCAAGCCAAGTTTGGGCATGATAACCGTCGTTGCCACGTGCAATCCTCCATGATTTTGTTATAGGGTAACGTCAAACAATCCCAAATCATTTGAACCGCAAGCGGGTATCCGCCTTACGGGCCGGAATGCATTCTCGCTTCAATGCCGCAAGCATCAATCGTTCTTCATTTTGTTCCATACTCATCATCATGCACCCGTTATCGATAGGTGACGGCACGCACCGCCTTGATGACATCTTCGACCTTGGGCATGACGAACTTCTCCATGCAAGGCGAAAAGGGCATGGGCACGTCCTTGCCGGCCACGCGCAGGACCGGCGCATCCAGATAATCGAACAGCTCGCTGTTGATCCTTGCCGACACCTCGGCCCCGAATCCGCCGGTGAGACATGCTTCATGGACGATCACCGCCCGGTTTGTTTTTTGGATCGATCCGGCAATCGTGTCAAAATCAAGCGGCTTCAGGGTCCGCAGATCAACGATCTCCGCTTCGATGCCCATGCCGGCAAGCTCGTTGGCCGCCTCCAGGCTCATGTAGAACCCCGACCCATAGGTCAGGATGGTCACGCTGCCGCCGGATCGCTTGACCGCCGCCTTTCCCAGGGGGATAATATGCTCACCCTCCGGTACGGGACCTTCCTTGGCAAAGAGTTTTTTGTGCTGAAAGAAGATGACGGGATCGTCTTCGCGGACAGCCGCCTTCAGAAGCCCTTTCACGTCTGCCGGTTCGCTGGGGACGACCACCTTCAATCCCGGAGTGTGGACAAACCAACTCTCCAACGACTGGGAGTGATGCGCCGCCGCGCCCAATCCCGCGCCGTCCGGAGCCCAAATGACTAGCGGGACTTTGACTTGCCCGCCGAACATGTAGCGAATTTTGGCCGTCTGATTGACGATCTCATCCATGGCGCAGGTCACGAAATCGGCAAAGTGCATATCCACCAGCGGCCGCATGCCGGTGAGGGCCGCTCCCAGTCCAGCCCCGACAATGCACGATTCGGATATGGGAGCGTCGATGAGCCGGCCGGGAAACTTCTCCGGCAGCCCTTTGAATTGACCGAAAATTCCTCCGTGCGCCACCAAATCCTCGCCGATGATGAAGATCGCCTCATCCCGGGCCATCTCCTCCTCCAGCGCCTCGTTAATGGCGACGGAACAGCTTATCATTCTCTCTGTCATGGGATACTCTCCGTCTCTCTATGGATTGATGAACATGTCCTCCAGGGCCTCTTCGGGACGGGGGTACTCGCTCTGTTCGGCAAATGCCACCGCCTCTCTCAATTCATCGTCAACTTCGGCTTGGATCTCTTTTTCTTTCTTGTCGGTCAAGATCTTTTCCTTTTTCAGCATGGAGGCAAAGCGGAGCAGGGGGTCGTTTTTCTTCTCCCACTCCGCCACTTCCTCCTGAGTCCGATACTTTTGAGGATCTCCCTCGAAGTGACCGCGTCGTCGGTATGTTTTGTTTTCAAGCAGGGTAGGGCCTTCGCCTCGACGGGCACGCTCAACCGCCTTGTCGGCGGCCTCACGGACAGCAAGGATGTCATTGCCGTCCACGGTCACTCCCGGGAAATTGTAAGCGGCGGCGCGGGTAGCGATATTGTTCACGGAACAGGCATAGGTCTGCGGAGTGGTCGAGGCGTAGCAATTGTTCTCGCAAACGAACAAGATGGGAAGCTTCCAGATGGAAGCCATATTCATGGCCTCGTGGACAGGACCGCGGTTCGAAGCGCCGTCGCCAAAGAAACAGACGGCTACCTGGTCGGTGTGGCGGAGCTTGATCGATAACCCAGCCCCGGTGATAATTGGAAAACCGCCGGCCACAACGCCGTTTGCCCCCAGGATGCCCAGTGAAAAGTCGGCAATATGCATGGAACCGCCTTTGCCTTTGCAGTATCCCGTCCTGCGGCCCATGAGTTCCGCGACCATCTTCGGCAAGTTCGCGCCCTTGGCGATGACATGTCCGTGTCCCCGGTGGGTCGTGGCAATATAGTCATCCGGCCGCAGTGCGGAACAGACGCCCACCGACGACGCCTCCTGACCGATGGACAGGTGGATGAATCCGGGGATCTTGCCGGCGGCAAAATAATCACCCGCCATGGTTTCAAACTTCCGGACCGTAACCATCTTACGGTAAAGCTGAATCATCTCTCGGGTCGATATCGGTGACTTCATGCATACCCTCCTGAGCAATCATGAGAATTCACTTCACGGTCGACGGCAAACCAACCACGATGAAACGAAGTCAATCGGATCCGCGGCAATCGAACGATCGGTATCAAATTCTATAATTTTCGAAACGGTGAGATCATGCAATTCGGCTAGTCTTTGATATCGAGTTAACTGCAACCGCCGTGCCACCTTCCAAAAGCACGCCAAACCCTGTCCGTGCTCAATATCTGCAACCGCCTCCAATGCAGCAATGCATTGGTCTTACAGGATAAAAAGACTTATTTGCTATTATTTCAATATCATACAATATCTAATGCCGTTACGCATTATCAATGCATTTCGGCATCGATGAGACATTTATTCCCAGTCTCTTCATTTTTCGGATGACCGTAGACTGGTTGATGCTCAACTGCTTTGCCATTTTATAGCTGCTGTATCCCTTCTTTACATAATCCTGGAACAATCGTCTTTCGACATTTTCCAGGATATCGTTCAGACCAACGCGTTGAGCGGCCTTGGTACAGGACATGCCCGATTTTTCCAAAAAGGCATCGGACAGCATATCCATGGTTATCCGCTCATTCGGCGCCAGAATGATCAGGCGTTTGATCAGGTTTTCCAACTCCCGGACATTACCGGGCCAATCATAATTCAGAAATGCATTGATGACTTGCGGTGAAATGGTGTTGGAAAATTTATATTTCTCATTGAATTTTCGTAAAAAATGGTTCACCAGCGGAAAGATATCATTTTTTCGTTCAACCAATGGAGGGACTTTCAGACCGATCACATTGATCCGATAAAACAGATCGTTCCTGAATTGACGATTGCGAACCATTTCTTCCAGTTCCCTATTCGTGGCCGCAATGATCCGAGCCTTCAGTTCGATCTCTTTGGTTCCTCCCAATCGGGTAAATTTCATGTCCTGCAGAACCCCGAGCAATTTGGTCTGCATGATCAGGGGGAGTTCCCCGATCTCATCCAGAAACAACGTTCCACCGGAAGCGATTTCAAACAGTCCGATCTTTCCCTCTTTCCCGGCGCTGGTGAACGCCCCTTTTTCGTATCCGAACAATTCGCTTTCAAGCAGGGTTTCAGGAATGGCGCTGCACGTGATTTTAACAAAAGGCCCTGCCTTGAATTCGCTGTTGTTGTGGATGATTCTGGCCAAGACTTCTTTGCCGGAACCGGACTCGCCGGTAAGGAGCACGACCGTATCCGTTACCGCTGCTTTCAAGGCCGTTGAAACAACGGCCTGCATTTTTGAGCTTTCAGTAATGAATCCATCTACATTCAAGTATTCACTCCGGAGATGGATGATTTCGGAATAATATCGTTCCGAGAGTTCCTTCGCTTGCTCCATCTGATCTTTTATGGTTAATAGTTCCGTAATATCGCGAACATTTGCGACTATTCTGACAATGTTGTTGTTTTCGTCAAAAACGGGTTTCGATGTGATCATCACCTTTTTGCCGCTTTTCACCTTCGGCATGGTTGTCGCCGTCTTTTGAGTTTGCAGGGCGATGAGGGTCGCCGATTCCGAAATGTACTCTCTCTTGATCAGTTCCGGCAAAGGCAAACCAAGCATCTCCTCTGCGCTAACCCCCATGAGGCGGCAATATGATTCATTATATTTGTTTGCCACCCCGTTTCCATCACAGATCATAATGCCGTCATGGGAGAATTTAAAGGCGTCAAACAACTCGTTGCTTGTGTTTTCCAGTATTTTTATTTTTGATATATCGCGGAGAAGGATCAATGTGAACGACATAGGATCGTGAAGGGGGATCTGTCGATAGGTCACTGCATAGCTGCGACCGTTCCACTCGAATTCACGTTCGCCTTGGCCCTGTGTATCGATTCCATCCTGAAACGCCGCGGAAGGGAAGATTTGCGTGAATGGTTTGCCCAAAACGGGGTGAGGGACAATCCCTGCAACATGCCAGGCTTGATTGACATCAACGACATGTCCTTCCCCATCAACAACAAGCGCGATATCAGGGAGACAGTCGATAATGGCCTTATATGCTTGCGTCAATTCCGTGATCGTGTTTCCCATGGCCCTGTTTGACCCCTCAGTGAATGAAGAACCCAAACGCCCAGCCAACGCAAAAGGAAACGTCGGTGAATGATACTCAATTTCACTCCATCTTGTCGCGATCTTCAAAATGAAATGTGCCGGTCCACCGTCCCGGGATGAGATGGACATGAAGCGATTTGGCCAATCCCTTCCCCACGCTGGTCAACATATGGGGAATAACACCGTTCCAATATGCGGCATCCCCTTTTTTTAAGAGAAAAACCTCTCCATTTAGATTCAGTTTGATCCGGCCTTCAAGAACATACATGAACTCCTGACCGTCATGGGTTCGTGCCTCGACCTCCTCCTCCTTGCCCACCGCACTGAGAATGAACGGTTCCATGAAAGGGTTCTTCATCCCCTCCGTCAACAACTCGAGTTCATAGGCGGGCTTCTGGTTGTGTTGGTTTCGGGAGAGGATGACACGCCGCTTGGAACAAGGGCTGATGATGAAGCGATCACCTTTTTGCTCTTTGAAAAAGTAGCCGATCTCCACCTTCAACGCCTTGCTGATCATTTCCAAGGTGGGGATGGAAGGCACGGTTAGCCCATTTTCTATCCTGGAGAGAAGTGCGGGTGAGAGATCCGTCTCTTCGGCAAGTCGCTTCTGGGTCAGCCCGGACTGTTTCCGGACCTGCATAAGCCTGTTGCCTATTCGTATTGCCAGGTTGTTCTTTGCGATGGCGGGATCTTCCGGAACATCGCCGTTGGGCCGGAGGGGAATGGATTTTCGGAGTGCTTTGGGATCATTATGCTTCATAAGTTCTTTTCCGGTTGAGTGTCCCTCAAAGACTGCACCGTTATCCCGCCTTTCAAACAGCGTTCAACCCATATTAAAACCGTTGAATCGGGTGGTCCAAATCTTACCGAAAAGCAACTATCATAGAAACATTGGACACGGTTGTACCAGCGGTAAAATCCGTTGTCAATTATAAATTGATAAGGTATTGCTTCTGACGGCTCGGAGTATAGGAGGGCTGTTTTCTCGTGTCAAGAAATATTTTCCATCGAAAATCACGGGTGGCGATGCGGTTGGAAACGGAAGGTGAGAGATC
>Ga0116204_1001694_pt1 | contig 12228 bp, 12 predicted proteins | sample LakKivwa52mmetaG_FD_94481 | JGI IMG/M metagenome (GOLD analysis project Ga0116204, IMG submission 94481) | Anoxic lake water microbial communities from Lake Kivu, Rwanda to study Microbial Dark Matter (Phase II) - Lake Kivu water 52m metaG | ecosystem: Environmental > Aquatic > Freshwater > Lake...
GCTAAGGGTTATCGCAATGTAAACAACTTCATCGCGATGATCTTTCTCCTCGGTGGAAAGCTCAAGTTCAAGTGTGGGCTATCAATGGTTTAAGACCTTACCCACTCGAAACAGCGAGGCACCAAAAATCGGAGATAGTGAGCCAAAAGTCAATTTCATGATGTATAATATGAGCATAAGCACGAAACGGGAGGACATCATGGCCTATACGCAACATCGACAACAGGATACCGTGGACGCCATCCTGCAACGGGAAAAGGTTCGCGGCGATCACATCCGCGTTCAAACCGATCAACAACTGGCTCTCGAAGCACAGAACAATCCGGAAGACGGTAATGAAACGTTGTCCCAGAAGCCGCTCTTCGCACGTCTGGGTCTTTGGCTTCGCCGCATCTTCAAAGGATATTGAGAGAAGTTGGGAGGAACCTTCATGAGCCAATACAGAAGTCCGCTTGGCCCTCCGCCCAACCCGGCCGTCCAGATGATGAAGGACAGGGCGATGGGCGAATCCCACCAAGAACAATCGTCGGAGCTCAATCGCAGCCGGGAGGACAAAACGTTGAAAACTTTGGCTTACGACGAATTGGGCCGTCCGCTGAATAGGTTTACGCGCTTCCTCAGATGGATGCGCAAGATGTTGAAAGGGTATTGATCCTATCGGAGGAACACATGAGCAAATATCGTGGCACCGAAGACACTTTCGCTCGGATGGCGAAAGAGAAGATGATCGGCGACGTATTGAGGGAAGACGCGAGCAAGAAACTTTCGCTCAAGGAAGAAACGCACGAGCAATCGGTCGAGGTCGATGAACTAGGCCGCGAGATGACGCCGTTTCGGCGATTCCAAAAATGGCTTCGCAAGGTGTTCAAGGGTTACTAAAACAAGTCGTTGACTTTGGGAAGGGGAGACGATGAACGCACTGTTTCGCATCGACGTCAATTTGTTCGCGGCGTTGTTTCTGTTTCTGCTGTTTTTGATCGCCGCCAGCAAGCTTGACCGCAAAGACCGTCTGAATCGGTTGTTCTTGATTTTAAGCTTGATCGTTCTGGTTCAATTGCTGGTGGAATCCGCGACATGCGTGATCAACGGCGTTCCCGGCGCCGCGGCACGCGTGTCGAGCGTGCTTCTGCACATGGTCTTGTTTCTCGTGGCGCCGTCGCTCACGCTGTATTGGTTTTTGCTGGTGCACCGCTTCACCGTGATGGAAGGAACCAGGCGGGCGGTCCATCGTCTATGGTTCGTTCCGCTGGGCCTCAACTTCGCGATCGTCCTGACCAATCCTTTGCATCAGCTGTTCTTCACGTTGTCCGAAACCAACGTCTACGCACGCGGCCCGTTGTTCATCGTCGGCGCCGCGATCACGTATCTTTACATGGGCGCGGCCTATGTTCACATCCACCGCCACCGCCAGCGGATGCTTCCCGAAGAGGTCTGGCTGTTCGTGCTCTTCAGCCTCATTCCGATCGTCGGCGGAATCGTTCAGATTCTTTGGTATCCGATTCTGACGATGTGGGCATCCACGGCGTTTTCGCTCATCCTGATGTACATCTTTTTGTCCGAACGGATGGTCCACAAGGACAGTCTGACGCAGGCATGGACGCGCGGCTCGGTGGAAAACTATCTGGAACGCCGCGTCCGCGTCGAACCGGACCGACCCATCGGCGTGATCTTCTACGATGTCGACAACCTGAAACAGATCAACGACCTCTACGGCCATTTGGAAGGCGATCAGGCCATCTTGCATCTCGTGGAGGTCGTCCGCGACGCGTTTGAAGGCCAAGCGGTGCTCGCGCGGATGGGCGGCGACGAGTTCCTGATCCTTTTGGAAGTCGATAGCGAAGCCGAACTGGTCCGTTTGGTGAACCATTGGAAAGACCGGATCGAGGCGACCCAGCCGAAGAAGCCCTACCGGACGGACGTTTCCGTCGGCTGGGGACTCTACGGCAAACCGGGTCAGACGTTCGACGGTTTCCTGCGGTTTGTCGACAAGATGATGTATGCCGAGAAGGCGCGCAAGCAGTCGTTGCCGGATGGAAACCGATGATTCCGTTTGGCGAAAGGGTCCATCTGTGATACAATAATAAGCGGCTCTTCAAGAGCCGTTTGCTTTGGAAGGAGGACGCCATGCGGACGATTCAGCGGATTTTCTATTCGAAATGGTATCTGCTTGCGCTGTCCATCCTCACGTTGGTCGTTTGGACGACGAAGACGGAAGCTACGGTCCTGCCGTATCTTCTGGGTTTGCTTCTGCTTCAATTGATTATGTTCAAAGACGCGATTCCGACGACGACGATCCTCTTGAACGCGCTGTTCATGATCGGAAACGGCTACGACAACTGGACGATGGAGACGATCCCGCTGTACGTCTACCTGGCTCCCGTCGTGATCATCGTCGGGATGATCGTCCACACGATCCGCTTCAAACAAAGATTCTTCCAAGGAAAGCTTCTGCCGGGCATTTTGATCATGCTCGCGGGGATGATCCTTTCAACAACCAACGCCGCCTTCGTCAATCTCAATTACGTGTTCTACGGCGTCGTCGCGTTGTTCTACGCATTTGTCTATTTTGTCTACGTGGGCTCGTTCGAAGGCGACCACAGCGAGTATCTGATCACGCTGTTTTTTCTGTTGGGGATCGTCATCGCAGCCGAAGTCTTTGTCTACTATGCCCGTGTCGAGGATGTTCAGGAGTTCTTGCGGACAGGCACGATCCATCTGGGCTGGGGCGTGTCCAACTATGTCGCGACCTATCTCGTGATGTTCATTCCGGCGACGTTCTACTTCATCAAGAAAAGCAAGTACGGCGTGTTCTTGGTGTTTGTGGCGCTGCTTCAGATCGTGGCCCTGCTCTTCACGAGTTCGAAGGCCGGGACGATCTCCTTCTTGATCACGTTGCCGATGTTGATCGCGTTCCTCTTGGTCGACCGCAAGTGGCAGAAGACGCTCTTCAACGTGGCGTTTCTCGCCGGCGCGGTCGCACTCGTCTACGCGCCGCTGCGGGCGTTCGTCGACACGATGGCCGTCAGGCTTTGGGGCGAGGGACTCGATCCCGCGGGACGCATCGAGATCTGGATCGAAGGCTGGGAGATGTTTTTGCGTCATCCGCTCTTCGGCGGCGGCATCTTCGCCCGCTTCGACACCGCTTACCGGATGTATCACAACACGTTCCTGCACGTCGCCGCGACGATGGGCATCCTGGGTTTGATCGGCCTCTTGCATCAGCTGTGGATCCAGTTCACCGTATTGTGGAAGAAACAAGACCGCAAGGCGATCGCGTTCACGATCGGCCTGCTCGGCGCGCATGCCCACGGCATGGTCGACAACATCTATCTGATGCCGCAGTTCATGATCGTCATCGTCATCGTCGTCGCCGTCTACGAAAGCAAGAACAAGCTCCTCCCGCAAGTCCAAAAACGCGTCGCTTGAAGCGGCGCTTTCTTTTTGGAAAGATGTGATATAATAGCCCTTGGCGAAGGATTTCGCCGATGGGTGAAGACATGTTCAGAGCGTTCAAAGACCGGGAATTCATGAAGAAAATGGCGTCGATCGCGTTGCCGATCATCGTCCAACAATTGCTTCTGACGACGTTTGGCATCGTCGACACGGTGATGGTCGGATCGATCGAGCGCGGCATCGCCGGCGTCGGATTGGCGAGCCAGTTGTCGATGATCGCGACGACGATCGTCTTCGGCGTCAACGTCGGCGTCGGGCTCTACATCGCGCAGTATCTGGGCAAGGGCGACGAGCCAAACATCAAGAAGTCGTTCGCGTTGATGACCCTGCTTTGTTTCGCCGTCGCGGCGACGTTCACCTATCTTGGCGTCTTTCAAGGCGAGTTCGTGCTTCGCTTGTTTTCTTCGGATCCCGAAGCGATCGCGATCGCCAACGATTATCTGAAGATCGCCGCCTGGAGCTATGTGCCCAACATGCTCACGTTCTCCTTCGCGGTCGCCTACCGGAACATCCAGAAGACGAAAGTGCCGATGCTCGTGAGCTTCGTCGCGATGCTTTTCAACGTCACGTTCAACACGCTCTTGATCTTCGGCCTCGCCGGGTTCCCGCGGCTCGGCGTGCGGGGCGCGGCGATCGCGACCGTGCTTTCGACCACGGTCGGACTGCTCTTCCACATCGTCTACGCCATCAGAACGAAGCAGTTGTTCGCACCGAAACTCGTTCATTACCGCGAAGCGCTGAAGGCTTCGTTCCATGCGCCGATCCTCAACCGCACGCTGCCCTTCGTCGTCAACGAACTCTTCTTCAGCGTCGGTTCGGCGCTCTACATCGTGATCTTCAACCGTCTGGGCACCGACGCCTACGAAGGCTACCGCATCGCCGAGACGATCGTCAGCGTGATGTTCGTCGTCGGAATGGGCCTGTTCAGCGCCGCCGGCGCGATGATCGGCCAGCAGCTGGGCAAATCCGATTTCAAAACGGCCAAGACGTACGCGGACAACTTCCTGTCGATCGGCGTCTTCGTCGCCCTGATCCTGGGCACGACCAACGTCGTGCTCGCGCGCCAAATGGTCTCGATCTTCCAAAACACCAACGCCGCGGTCGTTGGGAACGCCGTCATGGTCACGATGGTCTTCGGCCTGCGCGTCGCCCTGCGCGTCTTCGTCGGGCTGATGTTTTCGATCTTCCGGGCCGGCGGACGGTCGAAGTTCGTCATGTTTCTGGACGCCGGCGTGATGTGGCTCGTCGGGCTTCCGCTTGCGTATGTGGCCTACCACTATCTTGGCATTCAGAACATCGCGGTGCTCTTCTTGATCATCCAGGCCGAGCCGGCGATGCGCATCGTGATCTCGTTGATCGCCTACGTGAAGAACACCTGGCAGGTCAACATCGTCTCCTTCCAAGAAACCAAAAAGGCGCTCGATTGAGCGCCTTTCGTTTGTTTAGCGGGGGCCATGGCCGGGCATCATATTGCCCTTGCCGGGACGGACCTGATCGGTCTGGACGGGTTCGGATTGGTTGCCGCGCTGGACTTGGCCGTTCATGCGGTAGACGACGCGATCCTGGATCGGATCGAACTCGGCCACGACGTCGACATCGCCCGATTCGACCTCGGCGCCGTTCCCGAAACGGTAATGGGAACGTAGGGTAGGCATTCCCGACATCATCGCGCGTTCCATCCGGATTGTCAGGTTCTGATCGCCGGCCTGCGTCGCGAGTTCGGCGGAAAGTACGCCTTCGATCTTGGTCAGCCGCAACTGGACGGCACGATAGGGCGATCCCGATTGGATCCATTGATAACGGAAATTCATTTCCGAGGATTCCGAGGACTGATGGGTGACGACGAGGGTGTCCATCCCGTTTTCGATCGTCAGCCGGCTTTTTTCGGATCCGCTCAGCCGCACGTATCGGAATTCATAACGATCTTCCAAAAAACGGATTTCGCCTTGCAGGGAGGCAATGCGCCGCCGAAGGGTTTGATTCAAATAGATCTGATAGGCGATCGTTTCGCCATCGAGCGTGGAAACCTCGATCTGGATCATCTGGGCGAATGCGGGATCGTCGGATTCGGACAACCGGAACGCAAGGTCGTCTTTCGCGCCGATCAGGGTTTCAAGCACCGCGAAGGTCTCGGCGAACAAATCGATGTTTTCTTCAAACAGGGAGGTTTCCGAGTCGAGCAGGGTATAGGCGAGCGGGTCGGCGTCGATGACTTCCTCGTTTTGAAGGAACATCGCGCCGGACAGGACCTGATATCCGATCGTCTCGGCATCGGTTTCGAGCGCGTAGACGGAAGGATTCTCGTTTGAAAGCACGACGATCGCCGTGACGGCCGTGAAGACGAGGGCGATCATCGCCGAGGCGAGGGTCCGCCACGCGGGCGAAAACCGTTTGGGTTTTGTTTCAAGGACGCCGATGGGGGCGGTGGCGAAGGGAATGCGGTCGTAGACGTCGGGCATGGCTTGGATCGCCTTGGCGCGGATCTGTTGTTCAAGGTCGTTCTTCTTCATCGTCATTCCCTCCCTTCCAAGTGTTTCTTGATCTTCTTCAGTGCCCGCTGGTACAGCCACAACACCGTGCCGAGCGGTTTGTCCAAGGTGATGGCGATGTCCTTGAACGGCGTTTGGGCGACGCTGCGGAGGCCGACGATCTCGCGTTCGACGGGGTCGAGGCAGGAGAGCATCTCTTCAAACGACGGATCGTCGGGATGATCGTAGGCATCCTTTGGACGATTGAAGACGTTGCCGTCTTCGATCGGATCGACGACCGTGGTCTTGACGTTCTTGCGGACATGGTCGAACGCCAGGTTTTTGGCGATTTGGAACAACCAGGCGGAGAAGTTGCGGCCGCGCTCGTAGGTGTCGAGCTTGGCGAGCATCTTCATGTAGGTGTCCTGCATCAGGTCTTCGATGGTTGAACGGTCGGAGACGATCGCGGCGATCATCGCGTAGACGCCTTTTTTCGTTTCATCGTAAAGAATCCGAAAGGCTTCCTCGTCGCGGCGTTCGATCCGTTCGAGCAAATCCTCGAGTTGGTGTGGCATGCGATCCCTCCTCGAGGATTATTATACACCCAAACGGGTTTCTGACGAGCCGTTTGCTAGAAACGGTTGCCTTGGGGCGGAATGCGGTTCATTCCGCCGCCGCGTTCATGTTCGTGATGGTAGGTGAATTCCCCGCCGGGCATCGTCCCTTTGGGACCGCGCGGTCCCATGTTGTCGGGACGCACGACGTATTCGTAGGAGGTCAGGCCGGTCGCTTCGTCGTAGGTGGCGGTGATCAGGATGTTGCCCTGTTCGGGACGGCCGGTGCCTTCCGAAAGCATGTAGTTGATATGGATCGTGGTCACGTTATCGACGGTTTCGATCGAGAAGTTGTAGCGGCCGCGGGCCTGGCCTTCCAGGAACATCAGCTGGGTGAAGACCTTGCCGTCCTGATTCATGACCTTGACGGCGGTGCGGTTGACGAGACGACCGTTTTCGACCACGGTGTAGAAGAACTGCTTGTCTCCGTCTTCGCCGGACATGTAGCGGACGGCGACGTGGTTGACTTCGTCGATGTAGGCGCGAAGCAGGGTGACGGTGACTTCTCCATTGACGATGGTCTTGCCTTCGAGGGCGATTTCGGTTTCGCCGATCACGAGCAGGCCTTCCAACAGGGCGGTGACGTTCTCATCTTCGGGATCCTGGAAGCGGAAGCCTTCGGGACGTCCGCCAAACGCTTGGCTTTGCGTTTGTGTCGTCGGCTCCTCGTCTTCGGTTTCGGGCTCTTCCTCAACGACGTGCGTCTCGTTCCAGTAGAGCGTGTAGACGATCGATTCGCCGGCGAGGGTCTTGGTCGTGAAGACGATCATGACCTGGTATTCGGGGCGGTCGGAGACGAGCGGTTCGACCGACAACGCGCCGGTTTCGCCCAGGTAGGTTTCCATCATGGCGAGGTATTTGTCGAGCACGTCGATTTCTTCTTCGACGACGGGTTCCTCTTCGGTCTCATCGGCGAGCGGAAGCGCCAGCGCGGAAGCGAAGGATTCGGACAGAAGCGTGGAGGCCGTCACGGCCTGGAAACTGTACAGATCGGCGTCGGATTCGAATTCGATGACGGCCGGAGAACTGGTGCCGCAGCCGACGAAGACGACGGCGAAGGCGAGCGCGAAAAGCGAGAGTGCGAGTTTTTTCATGGTTTCCTCCTTGGATCGAATGATTTTTCACCTCATATACGTGAGCGGGTGCGCGTTTATTGGTCAAAGGGCGCGAATGCTGGAAGTTTTCGCGGGGTTGTCTCATGCGCGCCCTCGTGTGATATAATACAATCACAAGGGAGGATGACGCCATGAAACCAAAACGGATCTGGGAACTCGACTTTCTGCGCGGATTCGCGATCATCATGATGGTCTGGGACCATCTGATGTATGATTTGAAGAACATCCGCTTCTGGTTTTCGAACTATGCGTCCGTCGATCTCCCATGGTTTCGCGACGCGGTATCGTTCGCCTACCGGTATTGGACCGGCCAACTTCGCGCGGATTTCCATTATGTCTTCGTGGCGGCGTTTCTCGTCGTGTCGGGCATCAGCCATCAGTTCAGCCGTTCGAACGTCAAGCGGGGTCTCAAATTTCTCGCGTTCGCGGCTGGTTTGTCGGCGGTGACGCTCATCGCGGAAGCGACGCTCGGTCTTCAAATCGGCATTTTCTTCGGCATCCTTCACATGTTCGCGCTGGCGACGATCCTGACGGCGCTGCTCAGGACATGGGTCAAGCAACCGCTTGTGATCCTCTCGCTGGGGATGGGCATCATCGTTTTGGGTCTCCTGTGGGATTTCACCGATCTGCAGTACGTCAACGAACTGACGTTTCAAAACATCGTTCTCGTCATCCTTGGCCGCTACGGCTACGGCGCCGACAGTTTCGGTTTGATTCCCTACATGGGCGTGATCCTGATCGGCACGGTGATCGGAGACTTCTTCTACAAACCCAAAGTCTCCCTGCTTCCCAGACTCGACGGCAAATGGCACGGCGTCTTCACCTGGGCCGGACGCAACTCGCTGTGGATTCTGCTCTTCCACCAGCCGGTCCTGATCGCCATTCTCGTCGGCGTGGGATATCTGCTCGGATACCGCTTCTAAAGGAGGTCCTCATGAACTCGCGCCAATCCATGTACCAACTCGTAGAAGACGCGGCGAGGGCGACGCCGGACCGCGTCGCCGTCCGTTTCATGGGTCTCAAGGTCACGTATGAACGATTGATCGAGGAAATCGACCGCGCCGCGGCGGGGCTGGAAAAGGATGGCTTCGGCGTGAACGACGTCGTCACGCTGTGTCTGCCCAACGTCCTCGACGCCCTCTATCTGTTCTATGCGGCGAACAAACTCGGCATCAAACTCCATCTTGTTCATCCGCTGACGCCGATCAAACCGATGCGGGCTTTTTTGGACGAAACGGGATCGAAGACGCTGTTCGTCGTCGATACCCATTGGCAAACCTATGCGCCGTTGCTGGAAGAATGGAAGGGGCGACTGTTTCTGGTCAATCCGCCGCGCAGTTTGTCGAACCTCAAACGGACCGCCTACCGCCTCCTGAACCGCAAGCGGCTCGCCGGCATCGCTTGGTCGGACCGTCTGTTGCGCGCGGATCGCCTGTTTTCGGACATCAAGCCGACGCGCACGGTCCAGGATGCGGTTTCGACCGCGGTGCTACTCCACAGCGGCGGAACCTCGGGCAAGCCCAAGACCATCGAACTGTCCAACGCCGCGATCAATGCCCTCGCGATGCGGACCGAACACATCATGGGCGAAGGCGATTATGAGAACAAGCACATGCTTTCGGTGTTGCCGATGTTCCACGGGTTCGGTCTTTGCATGGGCATCCATGCGATGCTGGTCAACGGCGGCGTCGACCATTTGATGCCCAAATTCGACGCGGAACAGGCGATCCGGATGATCAAGAAGGATCAGCTTCACTTCCTGATCGGCGTGCCGAGCCTGTTTCACGCGCTGCTCAACCACCCGAAGTTCGCGGGACCGCATCTGAAGGTCCTGCGTCAAGCCTACGTCGGCGGCGATTTCGTCGCGCCCTCCCTCAAGGAACGTTTCAACGCGGTGATGGCCCAACACGGTTCTCAGGCGAGACTGCTCGAGGGCTATGGCCTGACCGAAGTCGTGACCGTCTGCGCGGTCAACACGCTGAAGGAAGGAAAGGACGGCACCGTCGGAAGACCCTTACCGGGGATTTTGATCCGCGCCGTCGACGTGACGACCCGGGCGTTCTTGCCAACCGGCGAACTGGGCGAGCTCGTCGTTACCGGCAACACGTTGATGAACGGATACATGGACGAAGAGAAAGCCACGTCGAGCGCGTTTCTGCTCGATGAGACGATGCGCCGCTGGATTCTCACCGGCGACTACGGAACAATCGACGAAGACGGTTATGTCGTCTTCAAGCAACGGCTCAAGCGGATCGTCAAGGTCTCGGGGATGCCGGTGATGCCTTCCGAGATCGAAACGATCGCGATGGCGTTTGAAAACGTCAAGGAATGCGCGGCGCTCGGCGTGCCCGACGAGTCGCGAGGCAACGTCATCCGGCTGTTCGTCGCCCTTCACCGTCCCGAAGACGCTCTGAAGGAAACCGACCTCAAGGAAGCCATCAAAGCGTCGCTTTCGGTGTATGCCGTTCCCCGGGAGATCGTGATCCTCGACGTTCTTCCGAAGACGATCGTCGGCAAGATCGACGCGCTCGAACTCGCGAAACGTCCCTAAAAAGCAAAAAGTCCTCGAGAGGAGGACTTTTTTGTTGGGGCGGAGATTAGAACAGGCGGTTGTTGACGTTGCGGAAGTAGAAGACAATGAGCTGAACGAGCATGTCTTGAATCTTCTTGATGTCGTTGATGTTTTCGCGGAAGACCACGAAGAGCGCCTGGATGAAGCTCGAAGCGATGACCTTCAGGAAGTAATCTTGGAAAACGCCCGGATAGTTTTCCTTGATCTTGCCGATGACCAGCGTTTCGAGTTGCATCTTGACTTTTTGATAATGCGTGCCTTTGGAATTGAAGATCATGATGAAGATTTCGCGGGTGTACGGGCGAAGGACGTTCATCACGTAGGTGACGATCGCGTTCGCTTCTTTCTGCGTTTCAATGTGCGTGATGTGGAGCTTCTTGTCGAAGCTTTCGAGATCGTCGATGGCGCGCTGCGCGGGAGCTAAGACCGCGTTGAAGAGCGCTTCTTTGTTCTCGAAGTAGCGGTAGATGTTGCCGACGGTGATGTTCGCGCTGTCGGCGATCCGCCGCATGTTGGCACTTTGATACCCATGTTCGAAAAATTCGTTGATGGCTCCATCCAAGATGGCTTTCTTGACCGATTCTTTCAATACCTGCATAATAACCCTCCCTGGTTATGCGGCGCTGCCGCCCATGTAATGAAAAGCGATTGGCGCTCCGGTAGGCCGATTGTCTTTCATCAAATGCATTATAAACCTTTATAAATATGTATGCAAGTGAAATGTATATTTTTATATCAAACGGATGATAATTTCTATAAAGAACGTTAGAAATTGCTTTGAAATTCAAATATAATGGCAAGATTTCATGTTTGATGGTATTTATGGGCATATGGCCTTAATTATTTCGTTATTTTGAAGAAATCGCACATTTGTGTTTGAAGTTTGGTCACGGCCGTTGACGAAGTCCCTTCGCTTCTATATAATCAAATTATCATGATATGAGAGGTGATTCCATGAAACGCTTCTTCTCCGCTTTGCTTCTGATTCTCGCTGTATTACTGATGGGATTAGTCGCTACGCCAGTATCCGCATTTCAGACATTGTTTCCAAATGGCCCCATCGCTAATATCCTAGCCATCGCAGCGCAGAACAACAATCACATTTACTTGCGTGCGGGCGTCGGAGGATTTTTCTTCATTGCCAGTTTGATCTACTTGTTTATATCGATGTACGAAACAAAGGCATACGGTTCGGCAAATCGACTCACGATGTATACCGCGATTGTACCGCCATTACTCTATGCGTTCTCGGCTTTCACACTCACTTTGCCGATTCGCCTCAATCTATACTACGTTCCAGGGCTTCTTTTAGACAAAATCAATGCCATTATCATTCCGATCGTTCTCGTCAACCTTTTGGCATTCGGCCATTTCCTCGTCGCCCGTTTTGAAAAGGGCAAGCGCGGCTTGCGCGTCTTCCTATATGTGTTTGCGGTGGAGTTGATGATTGGTGCGGCTTACTTTGCATACTACACGCTCAACAGCGGTTTGGCGACCTCTGTTACCGCCGAAAACGCTATGCTGTATGTTACTCCCGCCTACCTAGTTTTCTACGTTGTCCACTTGATCGTCCTGTCGATCCGGAAGAAAAAGGAACCCGCCGGTCCGACGATGGAAGAGGAAGTCAAGGAGATCAAAGCCCACGCGAAAGAAATCGAAGCAGTCAAAGAAGAACAAAAGCAACCAGACCACAAACCGACCAAAGCCGAAGAAAAAGCCTTGGCAAAAGCACAAAAAGCGATGACGGTTCGTGAAAAGGACGGCAAGAAGACCCTGATCGTCTCCCGCGAACAGACCATCATTTCGAGCGAGAAGGACGTCGATCCGACCAATCTTCTGTACGAAGAAGTATCCGTCGATCCCGAGTTCAACAAAACCTCGAACATGGACAAGCAGATCTCCACGATCGACTACTACATCGAGAAGCCGAAGCTCTTCAAGCCGCTCGATCCTCAGTTCGACGAACTCGTCCAGTACATCCGCGATCTGCCCGGCACGGTGACCAA
>Ga0116204_1001695_pt1 | contig 12227 bp, 13 predicted proteins | sample LakKivwa52mmetaG_FD_94481 | JGI IMG/M metagenome (GOLD analysis project Ga0116204, IMG submission 94481) | Anoxic lake water microbial communities from Lake Kivu, Rwanda to study Microbial Dark Matter (Phase II) - Lake Kivu water 52m metaG | ecosystem: Environmental > Aquatic > Freshwater > Lake...
CGAGCATGGCGGCGATCTCGCGGTGGCTCAAATTCGAGATCGTGTGCAGGACGACGACCGAACGTTCGGTCGGCGAAAGCGCGGAAAGCGCCCGTTCGATCAAATCGCGGTTCGCGCTTTGGATTTCGAGATCGGCGGCCGCGTCGAAACTCGGCAGATAGTCGAGTGCTTCGTTGGCGCGGACCGTCCGCGTGCGTTTGTGGTACTCGTTGATGGCGAGGTTCTTGGCCATCGTGACGAGATAACTGAGGAGTTGGCCTTCCTGATACTGGTCGATCCGTTCGAGAAAGCGGAGGTAGGTGTCCTGGAGGATGTCCTCGGCCGCGGCTTTGTCGTGCAGGATGCCGAGCACGGCATAAAACACGACCTTGTGGGTTCGTTCGTAGATTGCGTCGAACGCCGTCGGGTCGCCTTGTTTCCATCGGCGGATGAGGGTTTGGAACGAGTCGGTCACCTTGTCACCTCAAGAGAACGCCCCCCGCGGCATCGAACGCATCGGTTCAACGAAAGAACAGCCCGGGGATGCGATTTGTTGGCGATTTTGAAAAAACGACGAAATCAGGCTTCGTCGTCTTTGCGGTAGTTCTGCTTGCGGATCTTCCCGTCCTTCTTGTGGATGACGATCTGCGTGTCGTTGGAAAGCGCCTTGATGTTCGCGAACGTGATCGCGTCCTTTTGGGTTTCGAGAACGCGCAGAATGTGGTCCGAACCTTCGCGTTTGACGATCCAGGAGTCGTCGGAGGCGCGGTAGAGGACATGGTAGCGGCCCAGCGTCTTCTTCGGTTTTTGCGGCGTCTCGGTTGGCGTCTGGGCTTCGACCGGCGCGGGCGTCGGAGCGGGTTCGGGTTTTTCCGGCGCCGTCGCTTCCGAAACGGCGGACTCGGCCGCCAGGGTCGATTCTTGAGGCGGAATCGGCTTTGCGACGATCTCGCCGCCGACGACGATCGGTTCGACGGTCACGTTACCGGTTTCGTTTTGCGCGGGATTTGCCGGTTCGGGCTTGGGCGCGGCAGGTTGCGTCTCCGTTCGCCGCGGACGTTCGGCGGAGCGCATGTTGAAGACGAGATACAGCAAAAAGATCGCCAGGAAACTGCCGAGCAGAATCGATAGGAAGATCCAGTTTTGAACGATGAAGTCGATGATCATGGGGCAAAGTCCTCGCTAGAACAGCTTCAGCTGCATCTCTTGAATCGGACGGATGAATTGGACGATGTCGTTCATTCCGTACATCAGTTTCTGTCTGCGGCATTCGAACACGAACGCCTTTTTGAGTTCCGGAGCATGCGGCGACTGGCAGGAATAGCGTTCGCCGAATTGGTCCATGTAGACGTTTTTCAGACCCGGAAAGGCCTTTTCGATCTGAAGGTAGAAATAATCCCGCTGCTTGTCCCTCAGCGTCATCCCGAAGGAGGGATAGACGAACGAGGCGCGGGCTTCCTTCGCGCGGCGGACGATCGATTCGACGTTGTCGACCGTGTCGTTGACGAAGGGGACGATCGGCATCATCATAACGCCGCAGGGTATGCCCTCGTTGGTCAGCTTGGCGATCGCGCGGAACCTTTCGGTCGTCGTCGACACGGCGGGCTCGAGCTTCTTTTGCAAAACGTCGTTGGCGGTCGTGATCGTCATCATCACGACCATCGGCGAATGCGTCTGGATCTGTTTGAAGAGCGGGATGTCGCGGACGACGTCGGCGCTTTTGGTGAGCATCACGACGCCGTGGTTGTGGAAATGGATCATCTCGAGCGCGCGCCTCGTGAGTTCGAGGTCGTGCTCGAGCGGATTGTAGGGGTCGCTCATCGAGCCGAAGCCGATGATCCGGTGCTTGGGTTTGTTCGCGAGTTCCGCGGAGAGGAGTTCGATCGCGTTGCCCTTGTAGCGGACGACCTCGAACGGCTCGTTCTGATAACATTCGCTACGCGAATCGCAATAGATGCAACCGTGGGTGCAGCCGCGGTAGAGGTTGAGCTGATAATCGATGCCGAACCAGGATCTTGGCGTCTTGCTGGGAAACAGGACCTGTTTCGCGACGATCTGGCGTTCCATCACCAGTACCTCCAGTAAGCCGAAATCAGGATCAGGGCGAGGACGACCGCGAGGTAGGCGCGAAGCGCGAGGATCGGGAGCAGTCCGCGGAAATCGCGCTCGAACTCCTTCGCAAGGGGCTTCCATGCGGCGGCGGCCTCGTCCTTGACGATCAGAACATAGGCGCTGTCGCGCCAAAAACCGACCGCTTCCGGATGGACTCCGTGCCGGCTGGCGCCGGCCGCGAAGTACTCGGTCAAAACCGGGCGATGCGCCCTGTCGGTCAGAAGCAGGATGTATGCGGTGCGTCGGAAACGCCGTTCCATGGCGAACCAGACGGCTTCGACGAAAACACCGGCGCCGAGGAACACGAGCAGGAGGAACGCCCGGTTGGGATCGAAGAAGGCCATGATCGACACGGTGACGACCGCAAGGGCGGCGACGTGCCGGGCTTTGGCGATCGGATGGTAGCGCCAGAACGTGTTGACGGCCAAATAGAGGATCAGGACCGAGACAAACGTCTTCAGACCAAGGTCGAGCCAATCGTTCATGTCATTCCCCCCTTTTCATTCATTGTATCACATTCCGGACGTTTGGGCACCCGGTTCTTCCAAATACGGCCGCAATCGCGACATGATCGCGTCCATCGGCCGATCTTCGGTGATCTCCACGATCGGAGACGTGATGTCTGAAAGCCAGAGGCGGTGCTGCGCCAAGCTGCGGACATCGGGGCCGCCGGTTTCGTAGGCGCGGACCCACTCGAGGAATTCGAGGTGTTGCCGATGCATGTCGCCGCCTTCGAGGACGCGGGCGCCGAAGCGTTTGGCTTCGCGATGCATGATCCGTTCGATGCGGACTTCGACGTCGACATGGACGAAGATGACGAGATCGAACGCATGTTTGAGTTCGTCGCCCCAGCCGACGATCGACCCGCAGACGATCACGGATTCGGCCTTGCGCCAGGAATCCAAGACGATCCGGCGGACCTCGTCCAGACTGCGGCGGACCGAAAAGGGCGGATCCGTCGGCATGAACAGCGCTTCGTCGACTTCGATCCAATGATGTCCGTATTCATGGGCGATGGCTTTGGCGATCGTCGACGAACCGCTTCCGGCGGCGCCGAACACGAGCACTTTTTTGGCGATGGGCAAAAGGGGCCTCCTATTTCGCAAACATGATCCGTTCGCTTTCGAACATGCGGTTGAGCAGCGCGACGAGCAGCGCCACGTAGACGGCGTTGGATGCGATCGTGATCAGGATCGCCGGCCAGACGAAGGATTCGAAGGTCAAGACGGCGGTCAGCGACTGGACCGTATTGTAAATCGGGATGACGTAGAAGAAGAGCTTCGGATTGGCGCCGCTTGCGAACATCGAGCTGACACCCGTCAGAATCGTGAGGAGATAGACCGGAGTGATCAGCGTCCCCGCTTCCTTCAGGTTCTTCGCGTAGGCCGAGATCACGCTGATGACCCCCACGATCAGGAAGACCGTCGAGAACATGAGCAACAGCGTCTGGGCGGCCGCTTCGAAGCCGTAGGCCTCGAGGCTGACCGATCCTTCGGGGAAGAGGTTGGGAAACGAAAGCGCGATGCCGAAAAACGACGACGCGGCCGAAAGCAGCGACAGGACGCCGAGCGAAAAGACCTTGCCAAGCGCGATTTCGCGCCGTTTCACAGGTGTCACGAGAAGCGTGGCGATCGTCCCCCGTTCCTTCTCGCCGGCGATCGATTCGGGGCCGATCGACATCGCGCCGCTGAACATGAACATCACGACGAGCATCGGCAGAAGCATCGAAAGCATGATCCCGGATTGGACCGACGGATCCGGATCCGGACCGCCATAGGTCAGATGGAAGGCGTTGGTGTCCCCGTAAAGCTGGAACGAAAGGGCCTCGAGATAAGCCGTAAGGTATCGAGCGAAACGGTTGCCGATGGTGTCGGACACGGGATCGTTCGGGTTGGAGATCAAGGTGACTTCGGGTCGCGGATCCTCGCCGAGGCGGGTTTCGAAGTTTTCCGGGAAGACGATCACGACGTCCCATTCGCCCTTTTCCACGCCTTCCGCGTAACGTTCGACTTCGGAAGGATCGATCGCTTCGATGATCGATTCGAATTGGGAAGTCTCGACGGCTTGATAGACGGATGGAAACGAGGCGGGTTCATTCACGATCGCGATCCGCGGGGTCTCGCTTTCGAACATGTTGGTCATCGCGGAGCCGATGAACGTGTAGATCAGGAAGATCATGAGCCCGGGCAACAACATCACGGACAACACCAGGCGCTTGTCGCGGATGACGCGGTGCCATTCCTTCATGAAGATGGTCTTGATGTTACGCATGGCGCTTCCCCTCGCTTTCGGCGACGCGTTGGAAGAACCGTTCCTCGAGATCGGCTTCTTTTCGCGTCGCGTCGCTCAGCGTCAGTTCTTCGGTGAGCGCGCCGTCGATGATGATGCCGACGCGGTCGCAGATTTTTTCGACCAAGCTGAAGATGTGCGTCGAAATGACGATCGTCTTGCCTTGTTGCTTCAGTTCGAGGAGATAGTCCGTGACGACTTTTGCGGTCAGGACGTCGAGTCCGTTGGTCGGCTCGTCGAAGATGACGACGGCCGGATCGTGGACGAGTGCGATCGCGATCTGGACCTTCTGCCGCATTCCGGTGGACAACTCGCCGACTTTGACTTCGGCGAAGCGGTCGATCCCGAACCGGTCGAACAGCTGCTTCTTGCTCGTTTGGACGACGGTTTCCTCCATGCCGTGCAGACTGGCGAAGTAATCGAAGAGATAATTGGGCGTAAAGAAGTCTTCGAGCTTCAGATCCGAAGTCAGGAAGCCGATCACCCGGCGGACTTGTTCGGGATCTTCCTTGACGCTGTGGCCTTGCAGGAAGATCTCGCCGGAATCGGGTTTCATCAGGGTCGAGATGCATCGCAGCGCCGTCGTCTTCCCGGCGCCGTTGGGTCCGAGCAGACCGTAGATCTCGCCCGCATAAGCGGAAAAGGAAAGCCCGTTGACGGCGATCTTGATCGGATCCTTCGTATGTTCGATTTTTTGTTGTTTCTTCGACAAGCGGAACCGCTTGACGATCTGTTCGACGCGCAATGTCGCTTCCATGGGGTCACCTCACAAAACTCAAGACCATCTTATCAAAAATTCGTCGTTTCGACAAGATGGTTCGAGGACAACCGTCACGGAAAACAAAAAAGCCCAGCGATGGGCTTTTGCGTTTGCTTACTTGCCGGCGGTCTTCGCCAGGGCATCCTTGGCCTGCTTGCAGATGGCCGAGAAGCCTTTGGGATCCTGGATCGCGATGTCGGAGAGCATCTTGCGGTTGACTTCGATGTTCGCGAGGTTGAGGCCGTTGATCAGTTTCGAATAGGACAGGTCGTTCAAGCGGGCGGCCGCGTTGATGCGGGTGATCCACAGCTTGCGGAAATCTCTCTTTCTCCGACGGCGATCGCGGTAGGCGTACGCCAAGGAGTTCATGACTTGTTCTTTCGCGGTGCGGTACAGAAGGTGTTTGGCGCCGAAATAACCCTTCGCCAATTTGATGTATTTCTTACGACGTTGACGGCTGACGATGCCGCCCTTCACTCTGGACATGGTTGTCTTCCTCTCGTTTTACAGGTACGGGACCTGGTGCTTGATGCGGCGGACGTCGGCGTTGGCGACGGCTTCGCTTCTGCGGTGTTGACGGTTTTGTTTGGGCGATTTGTGGCTCATCAAGTGACCGCCGAAGGTGCTGCGGCGGACGAGCAGACCGGTCGCGGTGCGTTTGAGACGTTTCTTGGTCCCGGAATGGGACTTCATCTTGGGCATGATTCAATCCTCCATTGCATGCTTATTGTTTTTTCTTGGGTTGTACGGTGATCGACAGGTTGCGGCCTTCCTGGACGATGTCGCGTTCGGGATCGCCGACTTCGGTCAGTCCGGCAAGATAGTTGCGGATGACGTCCTTGCCTTGGTTGATCAGGGGCAGGCCGAAGCGGTTGGGCAGACGGACCGAGACCTTGACCTTGTCGCCGTCCTGCAGGAAGCGGACGCCGTGGCGGAGCTTCGTTTCGAAGTCGTGCGTGTCGATGACGGCGGAAAGACGGACTTCCTTCAGCTCGACGATGTGCTGCTTCTTCTTCGCTTCGCGGGCTTGACGCTGTTGTTCGTAGCGGTACTTGCTGTAGTTCATCAGTTTGCAGACGGGCGGCGTCGCACCGGGGGCGACGAGAACCAGATCCAGCTGTTCTTTGGACGCGATGAACAAGGCTTCCTTGATGGATTTGACACCATACTGAAAACCTTCCGCTCCGATCAGGAGAACTTCCTTGGCGCGAATGTTTTCGTTGATGATGGCATCGTCTTTCTTCATGGGTTGCTTGTTGTTGTAGATCTCGAACACCTCCGGAATGAAAAAAGTGGATACAGAGTACCCACTTCGCAAACGGACAAACATGCTGTCGGTAGCGCGGACCCATTGCCTGTGCAATCGGGTGAGAAGAGGGCTTCTGCTTTCTACGTTTTTTACCATGATTATTATAGCGGATCAGGACCGCTTTGTCAAACTATTTATTCTCTTTTTTCTTGCCGTTCATGGTCCGGACGTAATTCTCCTTGTTGACCTGATAAGCGCGGGCGATGGCGAGGGCGTCGTTGGGGACGTTCTTGTTCAAGGTCGAGCCGGCGGCGATGAAGGAGTTGGCGCCGATCACGATCGGTGCGATCAGGTTGGCGTTGCAGCCGACGAAGACGTCGTCGCCGATGATCGTCTGGTATTTGTTGACGCCGTCGTAGTTGACGGTGACGGCGCCGCAGCCGAAGTTGACGTTCTTGCCGACCGTCCCGTCGCCGATGTAGGCGAGATGGGAGGCTTTCGTATTCGCGCCGGTCGAGGATTTCTTGATCTCGACGAAGTTGCCGATGCGGTTGTGCGCGCCGATGTTTGCGCCTTCGCGAAGGTGGGCGAAGGGACCGATCGTCGTGTCTTCGTGAACAATCGAGTTGAAGACCAGCGAGTGGCGGCAAAGCACGCGCTCGCCGATGATGCTTTCGTGGATTTCGGTGTTCGGGCCGATCTGCGAGCCTTTTTTGATGATCGAGTTGCCTGTGATGTAGGTGTTGGGATGGATCACGACGTTTTCTTCGATAATCACGTTCTGGCCGATCGTGATCGTGTCGGGGTTGATCATCGCGACGCCCGAGATCATCCACTGCCGGTTGATCGCGGCGCGGAGCTTGGCTTCGGCGACGGAAAGCGAATAAAGGTCGTTGACGCCCATCGTCTTCGTCGAGTCCTTGCAGAAATACGTCCCGATGACATGACCTTCGGAGCGGATGATGTTGACGATGTCGGTCAGATAGTATTCCTTTTTGGAGTTGTTGTTGTCGACTTTCCGCAGCGCATCGAAAAGAATGTCGTTCTTGACGATGTACACGCCGGTGTTGATCTCGTCGATGCCGTGCTGGATCGGATTGGCTTCGTGGTGTTCGATGATCCCGGTGAGATAGCCGGATTCGTCGCGCAGGATCCGGCCATATCCCGAAGGATCTTCGAGTTTGGTGGTCACGACGGTCAGGTCGTTGCGGCGCTCGTAATGTTCATGGAACGCCCGTTCGATCGTCTGCGTGTCGACCAGCGGCATGTCGCCGGGAAGGATGATCGTCGCGCCGTCCTTGTCGACGATGAAGGGTTCCGCCATCCGGACCGCATGCCCGGTGCCGAGCTGTTCTTCCTGGATCGCATAAGCGACGCGGTCGCCGAGGATTTCCTGGATGACCTCGCGCTTATGGCCGACCACGACGATGATCTCGTCGGTGGAATGGCTGTTCTGGACGTTTTCGATGATGTAGGCGATCATCGGCTTCTTGAGGAGCGGATAGGCGCATTTGGGGAGTTCGGTCTTCATCCGCGTGCCTTTGCCCGCGGCCAACACGATGGCGTAACGCTTCATTTCGTTTCCTCCTTGTTCGCGGCGAGCGAACGGATCAATCGAGTCAGACGGTCGATGTGTAGATCGACGACCGCTTGGGTCGCGGCGCTGACGGAGATGCGAATCAACGGTTCGGTACCCGATGCGCGGACCAGCACTTTGCCGTCATCGCCGAGTACTTCCTGAATTTCCTTGACGGCGGTCAAGACGGCTTCGTGTTTGGCAAGCGTCCGGTCAAAACCTTTGAGATTGACGAGTTTGTCGGGGTACATCCGGATTTCGGACAGCACGTCCGAAAAACGGCGTCCGGTGTCCTCCATCAGGGCGACGATGTAGGCGGCGTTCAGCACGCCGTCGCCGGTCGGAAGCAGCCGCCGGTTGATGATGTGACCGCTGTTTTCGCCGCCGATCGACCACTGGTTGGCGTCGAGCGCGTCGATGACGTATTTGTCTCCGACATCGACGGTATGGACCTTGATGCCCTTCTGTTTGAGCGCCTTGAGGATACCCAGATTGCTCATCTTGGTGAGCACGACCGTGGCGTCCTTGAGCATCCCGCGCTCCTGAAGATGGACCGCGATGAAGTAGATGAGCTGGTCGCCGTCGATCAGCGTGCCGTCCTTGTCGACGGCCAGGACGCGGTCGCCGTCGCCGTCGAAGGCGAAACCCAGGTCCAGATGTTCCTCGAGAACCAGTTTGCGGAGCGCATCGATGTGGGTCGAACCGACGCCTTCGTTGATGTTGACGCCGTTGGGTTCGACGCCGATCGTTCGGATATCGTCGGCCAAGGCCCGAAAGATTTTCGGACCGTAGCGGTAGGTCGCGCCGTTGGCGAAGTCAAGGCCGATCCGCAGATCCGTCTTGCGCACGAAACGCAGGAACAGCGGCCAGTAGAAACGCCAGGGATCGATGCCTTCGAGGACCACGCCCTCGCCGTTTCCGGGCGGAAGCGGGGCCGTTCCCTGAAGGATCGCCTCGAGCGTCGCCTCGTCTTGCAAGAAAAGCTTTCGGCCGGCGTTGAAGACCTTGAGGCCGTTGTCGCGGTAGGGGTTGTGGCTCGCCGTGATCATGACGCCGAAGCATTCGAGGGTTTGGGACACCCACGCGAGCATCGGTGTCGGGACGACGCCCAGAAGCATCGCGTCGATACCCATGCTGCGTGCGCCGTTGTTGACGCCCCTCGTGAGCATTTCGCCCGATTCGCGGGTATCCATGCCGATCACGACGGTCTGCGCCCGCAGCGCCGCCAGGGATTGTCCGAGCCGGAAGGCGAGTTCTTCGGTCAAAACGACATGAGCCTCGCCGCGGATGCCGTCGGTGCCGAAATAGGCCGCCATGGAATTACTCCACCGTGACCGATTTCGCCAGATTGCGGGGCTTGTCGATGTCGCGCCCGAGTTTAAGCGCGGAGTAATAGGCGATCAGCTGCGTGGGGATGACGGTCAACAGGGGAGAAAGCATCTCGTGGACGTCCATAAGGATGATTTCGTCGCTGGGATCCGAGATCGACTGCAGCGAGATCACGAGTTTCGCTGCGCCGCGCGCCGTGACCTCGCGGATGTTGGCCCGCGTGTTGTTGTTCAGGTGCGACTGCGATACGATGGCGATGACCGGGACGTCATCCTCGATGAGCGCGATCGTGCCGTGCTTGAGTTCGCCGGCGGCGAAGCCTTCGGTCTGGATGTAGGAGATTTCCTTCAGTTTCAACGCGGCTTCGAGACAGGTGTAGTAGTCGATGCCTCTGCCGATGTAGAAGCAGTTCCGCTTCGTGAAATACTTCTGGACGAGTTTCTGGATGTATTCGCGTTCTTCGATGATCGCGTCCATGGCGATCGCGACGCGCGTCAGTTCGCCGTGCAGATCGAAGGGATGCTTGCGGCCCGCGGCAAACGCCAACACGGAAAGGACCGCGACCTGCGCGACATAGGCTTTGGTCGAGGCGACCGCGATTTCGGGACCGGCGAAGATTTCGACGAATTGGTCGGCTTCGCGGGCAAGGGTCGAGGTCGGCACGTTGGTGATCGTCAGGGTCGGATGGCCGAGTTCCTTGACGTTGATCAAACAGGCCCTGAGGTCGGCGGTCTCGCCGGATTGGGAAACGAAAACGAACAGGGGTTTTTGGGCAAGCAGTGGCGGATTGTAGGCGAATTCGCTGGCGATGTGGACTTCGGTCGGGATTTTCGCCACATGTTCGAACAAGTATTTGCCGACAAACCCGGCGTGCATGCTGGTTCCGGCCGCCAGAATGTAGATGCGTTCGGTCTCGGCGAACATGCGGCGGACAGAAAGCTTGACGTTTAGTTCGTCGCCGTCGAAGTATTTGGAAAGGATCTTTCTGATGACCGACGGCTGCTCGCAGATCTCCTTCAACATGTAGTGGGGATAGCCGGCCTTGCCGATCTCTTCGAGGACCATGTCGATCTTGGTCATCCGGTATTCGACCGTGCGGCCGATGATGTCCATGACCTGAAGTTCGTTCTGGCCGTCGTGACGACGGACGACGACGAAGGTCTTGTCCTCGATCGGGAAATACTCGTCCGCATGGCCCACCATGGCCATCACGTCCGAAGCGAGCGTCACGCCCGAGGGGGCCGTGCCGATCAAAAGCGGGGATTTGTTTTTCGCCGCGTACATCGTTCCTTCGCTGTCCGTGTCGAGGATGAGCAGCGCGTAGGATCCTTCGATCAACGACAAGGTTTTGCGGATCGCTTCGTCGACGGGCATCGCGACCGCGAAGGTATCGATCAGATTCGCGATGACCTCGGTATCGGTCTCGCTGTGGAACGCGACGCCTTCCAAGTATTTTTTGGTCAGTTCGCGGTAGTTTTCGATGACGCCGTTGTGGACGAGGGCGAACCGTTTCGTCGAGGAGAAATGCGGATGCGAATTGATCTGGTTCGGCTTGCCGTGGGTCGCCCAGCGGGTATGCCCGATCGCAAGATGGTTCGCGTCCCGATAGTCGAAATCGCCGACCAGATGCGCGACCCTGCCTTTGTCCTTGTAGGTGACGAAATCCTTCTTGTTGTCGCTGTAGAAACAAATGCCGCAGGAATCGTATCCGCGGTATTCCAGTTTTTCGAGCCCCGACAAAATGATGTCAGAGGCTTTGCTTGTTCCCAAGTATCCGACGATTCCGCACATGTGAAATACCTCCAGACCGAGTATGCTCACCATTATAACACCGAAAAGCCACGGTTTCAACTTCCGCGCCGATTCTTGCGACCGCGCGGACGAGATTCATACGTTTCTAAAGGAAACGCATCTTCTTCTGCACTTGCGCGAGCGATTCGCAAGCCAAAAGCTGAGGGAGCGCTGAATCCATCTGGGCGATCCGTTTGGCGTCTAACGTTCCGTACACCGCGTCGACCGACAGCGGATTCGGGACGAAGGCGCGAAAGCCCAGCGCGATCAGCACGGGAAGCAACTGCGCCCGGTTCGCGGCTTCGCCGCAAACGGCGATCGGCAGCTTTTTGGAAAGCGCGTCCGCGGCGATCCGCCGAAGCATCCGCAGAAACAGCGGATCGAAAAACATTTCGGCCGAAAACGCCGTGCTGTCGCGAGACACTTCCAGCAGCGATGCCAGCAGGTCGTTGGTGCCGACCTGCAGATAGTCCAGATGGCGGAGTTTGCGGATGGCGTGGGTCATCGCGACCGTTTCGATCATCGCGCCGAGACGGACGTCGAAGTGCGCGTCCGGCGTGCTTTTGCGAAGGTCCTCCATCACCGCGGTCATTCTTGCATGGACGTAATCGATCTCTTCCTGGCTTTGAACCATCGGGATCGTGATGCCGACGGGACGCCGCATGCTCAGACGCAGAAGCGCTCGCAACTGCGTCGTCAACACGGGTTCGTTCTCCATCAGAAACGCGGCCCCATAGGCTTTGGACCGCACGAATTCGAAGGTTTTGTCGGGTTCGATGTCGAACAGACGGATATGGACGACGTTTCCGCCCACGGCGTTCGAAAGCGCGTGGTAGGTTTCCCATTGGGCGTCTTCCGTCGGGAAGGCCGATTGTTCGATCAGAAGGAATTCGGAGCGGAAAAGACCGATGCCTTCGCAGGATTTGAGGTGCGGGTCGTCGGTTTGCTTCGGATGGTTGATCGCGGGGTGGATCGAGATTTGGATCGCGTCGTCGAAGTTCAAAGGGGATTTCACGATCGTTGCTTTCGAACCGGATGCATCCTTGGGGATCGTTTTCGATTTGGCGATCTGTCGGCTCGAAGGACGGAAGACGATGGTTCCCAGACGGAAGTCGAGAAGCACTTCCTCGCCGTCGGTGACG
>Ga0116204_1001698_pt1 | contig 12212 bp, 14 predicted proteins | sample LakKivwa52mmetaG_FD_94481 | JGI IMG/M metagenome (GOLD analysis project Ga0116204, IMG submission 94481) | Anoxic lake water microbial communities from Lake Kivu, Rwanda to study Microbial Dark Matter (Phase II) - Lake Kivu water 52m metaG | ecosystem: Environmental > Aquatic > Freshwater > Lake...
GGCTGACCAAAAGGTATTGGCAATAATCCAGACGCGTCACAATTTGGGTTTTCGGTCTCATACTCCCAAACTTACTGGCTTTTTGCCTTCCCGTCAATCACTTAGTTTTGCGTAAGTCCTAAAGAAAAAAAAGGGCGGGTTATTCACCCGCCCACAATGCTCAAACGATTAAGGGATCTCGCCAGCCAATTCCTGGTCGATCAACTGCTGGAAGTTGGGAAGAGGCTGAGCACCCACAAGTGCAAGCCCATTGATAAAGAAGGTTGGTGTGGACTGCACACCAATGCTGAAGGCATATTGCATATCCTGATCGATGAAGTCATCATGCTTGCCGCTGTCGAGACAGGCGGTGAATTCCTCAACAACAATGCCAAGGTCTGTGGCGTATTGCACATACACATCCCTGCCAAAGGCATCACTGCTGAACAATTTTTCATGAAAATCCCAATACACATTCTGGTCATTCGCACAGAGCGAAGCCACTGCGGCGGGCATCGCATCAGGGTGGATGGATGTCAGCGGCAGGTTGCGGTACACAAAGCGGATCTGCCCGGGGTAGGCATCCAGCAACGCCTGGTAGGTCTGCTCATGGAAGCGGCGACAGAACGGGCATTGGAAATCGCTAAACTCCACAATGGTGATGGGAGCATCATCCGGCCCGAAGCTGGGGAAACCTTCGGTGGGGATATCATAGCGGATGGGCTGCTGCTCTTCGGTGGGCGCCGCAACAACCGGACCTGAGGGCTGTTCTTGTACTACGGGGGGTTGTTCCGCCGCTGGGGCAGGAGCTGCAACCGTGACGACAGAACTGCGTCCCCACAGAACGTAGCCAAGCATGAGGCCTACGCCAAAGGCAAGCACAACCAACGCAGAGTAAAAATGACTGCGCTTAAGGGTGATCGTGTCTTCAGCATCGGGGGTGTACATCTCTTCAACTTCAACAACTGGGGTGGATTTTTTAGATTTGGTAGCCATGGGTCGAGATTATAGCCTTTCTATGATTTTTGTGCAGCGGTACTTAAGTTTTACCGCCATGCACCGTTTTCTGGATTATTGCGTACATCCTCATTGGAGGTTCCAATGACAACTCAAAAAGGACATATTGCCTGGTATCTGTGGCCCTTTGCGGCCCTGTGGAAACTGCTGGCCATTATCGTGGAAATGACAGGTCGTTTCGTGGCGATGGTACTCGGTTTCGTACTGATCCTCGCTGGCGGGCTTGTCAGCTTGACGATCGTGGGTGCCCTTGTGGGCATTCCGCTGGCGATCATTGGCTTGCTGCTTGTACTACGCGGAATATTCTAACGGCAAGTTTGTGCAGATTGTGTAAAGACTATGTGGGTTAATCACCCGTTTGCGGGTCGCGTTGCGCGGGTGATTGATTCTTTTGGGGGAACAGGAGCAGGCGTCCCGTGGAGAGGGAGGCGAGAAATTTCCGCACGGCAGGGATTCTCACAATGAGAAAAAGGGCGAGGATGAGTCCATAGATTACCGGGCGGACGATGTCACCGGAGAAGGTGAGCAGGTCGCCTTTTTTGCTCCAGATGTAATGGAGGACGGCGAGGGGTGCGATCAGATAGACGAGGCGGTGCAGGCGCTTCCAATTTTTTCCGAGGCGGATCTTCCAGATGTCGAAAGAGGTAATTGCCAGCGGAATGAGCAGGAGGAAGGAAATCGCGCCGACGATGATATACGGTTTTTGGAAAATAGTTTGGGCGATCTGACTCCACGCGAGGCCGTAATCGAGATCGACAAAAATGATAACGTGGATGGTGGCGTACAGGAAGGCGTATAAGCCCAGTGTGCGGCGGCGTTTGAGCGGTTCACTCCAGCGGAAGATGCTGTTGAGCGGGGTGCAAAGCAGGGACAGAACAAGCAGCGTGATGGCATGACGCCCCGTGCGCTGTTCAAGTTCCTGAATGGGGTTGATGGAGAAACTGCCAATGAGTAATTCAAAAACAATCCACACCAACGCAGACCATGCGTAGATATGAATGGCGATCTGAAGCGGGGTAAAGCGGGAAAGAAATTTCATCGAACCTACATGATTGGATAGAAAGTGCTGACGCTTCTATATTTTGTCTTAATAATTCAAGCTCAAGTCCATGCCTGCGTACAGACTTGCCACCTGCTCGCCATAGCCGTTGAACATGAGTGATGGACGGCGGCTGAGTTCGCCGATGCGCCGTTCGGAAGCCTGCGACCAGCGCGGGTGATTCACATCCGGGTTGACGTTGGCGTAGAAACCATATTCGTTCGGTGCAACCGAAGCCCAAAGGGTGTCGGGCATTTTATCGGTCAGCTCGATCTTGACGATGGATTTGATGGATTTGAAGCCATACTTCCACGGCACGACAAGGCGAATGGGAGCGCCATTCTGCGGCATGATGGTTTCACCGTAGATGCCTGTGGCAAGCAGGGTCAGGTCGTTCATGGCTTCATCGAGGCGCAAGCCTTCCTGATAGGGCCAGGGATAGAACGGGCTGGATTGTCCCTTCATTTCTTCGGGGCGATAGACCGTTTCAAAGCGGACGTATTTTGCATCCGAAGTCGGCTCGACCTGTTTGAGCAAACTTGCCAGCGGAAAACCGTTCCACGGGATGACCATGCTCCATGCTTCGACACAGCGCAGGCGATAAATGCGTTCCTCCTGTGGAAAGAGGCTAAGCAGGTCTTCGATGCCGAAAGTGCGAGGCTTGCTGACCATGCCGCTGACTTCAATTGTCCACGGCGACGTGGTGAATTTTTTAGAGAGCGAAGCCACCGACTCCTTGTCGGTGGTGAACTCGTAATAATTATTGTAGTTGGTAATGTCTTTCAGGGAATTGGCGGGGTCGCCAAGCTCATCCGTCTTGAGCACACCAGATGTACTCGCGGGCTCATCGGTAAATTCCACTGCCTGCGGGGCACAGGCGGCAAGCGCCACACTGCCAGCGATCACGCCGGCTGTTTTGATGAAGTCACGCCGCGAAAAGTACACATCCTTCGGCGTAATTTCATAGGAACGAATGGGAACGGATTTATATGGATTGCTCATGGTCTCTCTCCTCGATATGTCTCTGATACAGAGACGCCCCAATTCTAAGGAAACTTCCTTATGAAAAGATGATAGACGGCTTAAGAAATGCCCTCAAAAACTTATCCCGCTTCGAGGCGTGTTTTCAAATTTTCCAGCAACGCGGTCTGGGCGTGGGTCGCCTGGTCGGTAACAAACCCCGCCAGCCACGCATGGCAGGAAATCTGCACAGACTCGCGCAGCAACGCACCTCCAGCCTGCGGCGTAAACGTATACCCCACCTGCAATGTGATGTTTGGAAAACTATGTACTACGGTTTCAAGACGCTGCGGCGGGTCGATGAACGTCGTTCGCACATGGATGCGGTTTCGGTATAAAAAAATTCCCAGCCAGCGAAAGGCTTCCACAGTATCATACGAAACAGATGTATGCGACGCCTGAACATTTTCGACATGGGTCAACAGCGGCTGCAGCCCGACCAGATTGTGCGGGTCGCGCAAATGGTCATACACCGTTTGCGGAGAGACGTTTATTTGTATTTCAAAACCCAATGAAAAGATTGGCATAATCCTTTACAAAAGCTCCCAGTCTTTCGCTGGGAGCTTCGTTATATTGTAGAAAAGTTTATTCTTTGAACGAATCCACAGCCGCCTGCTGCGTTTCATAATTCGGGATGTTCTGCAAAAAGCCCGTCATACCAAGAATGTGATACACCTGCGGCGGTGCATTGCACAATTTGACCCGCGACACCTTGAAATGTTCCCCTTAAGAGGTATAGATCTTATATACCTTCTGCATCGCGCGCATCCCGGCACTGGTAAGTGTATCCACTTCAGCAAGATCGATCAGCAAAAAGCGCGAGCCGGCATCATACGCATCACGCGCCGCAGCAAGCAGTTCCTCTTCGCTTTGCGCATCCAGCCAGCCGCGCAAATGAAACATCATCACCGGTACACTTCCCTGCACTTGCTCTTTCGTGATTTTCAATGCAATGTCCATAGGCTCCTCCAACGTTTGGTGAATTATACCCAAGTGCCATCTCAAATCAGACTTCCAATACGACGCTACCGGGTATTCGATACATTCGACTAGGCTAACAAGAACATCTCGCCTCTTCCATAACGGACGGCTGTTCCGCTTCGGTAAAGAGTGACCGCCCCTGCACCATGAACCTGCCACCCGCCTTCCAGATCAGTTACCATGCCGGTGGCTTCGTCGATGCCGAGCAGGGTTGCATCTGGCAGCAGATTCGTCAGTTGCTCAGCCCATGACTTTCCAAAAGTATTGTGATGCGGCAGGACACAGGCATTGGGGATCAAGTTTAGCCCCTTCAATAATCGCTTTTTAGATGGGTCATAATAGTGTTCGCATAACACCATCGCCCCCGCGCTGCTGCCTGCAATGACTCCGCCCTGTTCGTACACATCCAATGCCCCCTGCCAGCAGGCACTGCCAGCCAGCGTCTCTGCCAAATGACGGGTAAATCCTCCCAGTAAATAGAGCAGGCGTGAGGTCCGAATGGAGGCTGCGAGGGTTGGGTCAGCCGCAGAAGTTGAGTCGATTACATCCAGAGAAAAAACATTTGTCGCCCCCAAACTTTGAAACCAACGCACACCGTTACCGCCAGCCCGTTTGTGATTGTTATCCGGCGCGGCGGCGGCAGGGATGATGCAAATGGGTACATCCAAACCGCCAGCCAGTTCGATGGCGCGCAAGTCTGGCGCAGACATCTGCCCGTCAAACTCTGCACCGCCTTCGAGCAGGAGATACCCCATTTAGGATTTGAACGAGTCGATCGCTTCTTGCATGGATGGATAAATGCAGATGCTTTGCAAAAAGCCAGCAATGCTCAACACGTAATGCACCTGCGAAGAGGGTTGTGCCAGCACAAAGTAGGGCGATTTGAACGTTTCATTTTCATGCTCGGCATTCCACGACTGGATCGCATCCGCAGGAGTGAACATTTTGTAGATCGTGTGCAGCGCACGCAAACCTGCACTGGTTACCATTTCCACACCGCCCATATCAATGATAAGAGAACGTTCACCAGAGTCGAACACTTCGCGCGCTTTTTCGACGGCAAGACTCTCGGTTTGGCCGTCAATGTTCCCTTCAAAATGCAAAATGGGAACAACTCCCTCAATCTTTGTGATCTTCAACAATTCGGTCATTTTTGAATCTCCTCCTACTTTGGCGGTCAGTCAGATACTCATCGGCATTATACATCATATAAAAATCCCTGCACTTCTCACAGGAAGTGCAGGGATCCATTTGAGTACAGACAGGTAAAAACCTATTTGATCTTGCTCATTGCGAAATTATCAAAGGTGACATTCGTGCCGCTCTGAACACTTTCGGTCGCTGCGAACAGACCTACCACACCGCTGGTGTAGGTGGTATCAGAGACCGTGTCGATCACCTGCCCGTTCACATACAAAGTCATCGAGCCGTTACCGCAATCCAGACCCAGGCGCATGTTGCCGCCAGTGGCAGAGATGACATCCGACGTGCCTTCCTTGAGGAAAACGTCATCCTGCAGCATAGTCGCTTTAAGGAAGGCGTAATACCCATCGGGTGAGACGCCAACATAGTAGAACGATTCAGAGCTGCCCAGTTCATTGCAGATAAATCCATAAAATGCCTGCGGATCGGTGCTTTCGTTCTTCACATCCACTTCAAGGTGGGTGTTTTCATACGGCTCAAGGCTCGGCGTGGACCATGTCAGATAATATGGTTCAAAGACCTGCATCTGCAAACCGCCGTTGGCGTATTCCACCGAACTGTAGCTATCGGTGCCAGTGCCCCAACCGCTGCTGCTGCTCGAGAAATCATCCTTAGGCAGTGGATTAAGCAGGGAGTCAATATCGGGCGTGGCACAGGCCAGCGAAGCGAGGACAAGCATAAGTACAGAAGCAAAAACTTTAAGTTTCATTCCATTCTCCTTTGTTATGCGGCACATTGTAGTTGCCTACTCTCCCCCCGCAAATGGTACTTAACTCCCATTCACTCGCCGCGCTCCACAGACACACGCATCTCCACGCCATCACTGCTGACGTCGATCCAGCCGCTGCGGTCAGTGCGCAGAAGTGAGTAGCCGCCGCCAAGTGAATCGAGCACTTCCTGTGCAGGCAGCCCGTTCGGGTCACCTGCGCCGACGCTCAAGACCACCAATTGTGGAGTCATATTCTCGAACAGATCAGGCGGGTTGGTCGGGGCATAGCCTGATTCAGAGAGTAACAACACATCCACCTTGCCGATGGCATTTCCATATTCCAGCGCCTCAAGCATCCCCTCGCTCAAACCGACAGGCAGCAAGGCGCGGAAATTCCCATATTGGATGAGAACCACGCTTCCTCTTGGACCTGCAGCCTGGATCTCGATAAAGGAGTTTTCTCCCAGCTCGAGCCTTTGTCCTGCTTCCGCGCGGGTGACGGGGATGTTCTCTTTCGCAAAATACTCGTCCAGCAATTGCGCGGAGAACGAGGCTTGAACATTGCCGCTCCACAGCACATTTTCAGGCGGATAGATCTCCACAAGGCGCGGCAAGGCCGCCAGTTGATTTTCCTGTGTGGAAGCAATAATAAGCCAATCCAGTTTGCGCGAGAAAAGCGGCAGACGCCTGCCCAGTTCATCGGAGAGTTCCGTCACACTCGCGCCGCCGTTGATGAGGATGTTGCGTCCCTCGGGCGTTTGAATGAGTACCGCATCCGCCGAGCCAACGTCAAGGAAAGTGACGTGGAATTGTCCATCACCTGCGGTGGCAGAGGCGCGCCAGACCAGAATCATACAAATGAAAAGAAGTATGAAGGTAGACGTCAACGCCACTGCACGGAGCGAACCCGCTGTCCGCTGGAACCAATCGCGGATGTCTGACCAGCCAAACGTCACAGTAAGAAGCGCGGCGTAAAAGACGAGGACGAACAAGATGGACGAATCCCCCAGCACGATGACTCCGTTTGGCATAAGGGCAAATAATTCCACCACACGGATGGAGTAGATCGAAAACGGCAGGGCAATCCACGCAATGAGCTGCCCGAGCGGATAGATGATGAGGCTGACCAACACCGCCAGCCCGCTGACGATCATCACCGCAGGCTGCACGGGCAGAATGAAGGGATTGGCGATGAGCGAAACAAGTGAAATGCGATTAAAGTGATAAGCCATGATCGGAATGGTGGTCAATTGCGCGGCAAAGGTCAGGATGACATTTTCATTGATGATCCGCGTAATTGCGCTTGTATCTTCCTTTGTAATTTTTTCGATGATGCGGTTGGTGAAGTTGGAAAAAGGTTCGGAATAAAGAATGAGTCCAAGTGTGGCAAAGAATGAAAGTTGAAAACTGACATCCCACAAGACCAGCGGGTTGATGAGCGCCATCAGCAGCGCCACAGCCATGAGCGCATTCATGCCCATGTTACGCCTGCCAAGTTGCCGTGCAAACAAGGAGACACTGCCCATGAACGCTGCGCGCATCACTGCTGCATCACCGCCAACGAGGAAGGCGTAGAAAAATATCCCGACGACGGCTATCACTGCGCCCATGCGTTCGTTAGTGAGATTTTTGAATATGGAAAAGAAGATGCCCGCAATGATGGCAATGTTGAAACCAGAAATGGCGATGATGTGCGCCGTGCCTGTGTCTTTATAAGCTTGCTGTAGTTTTTCGGAGAGTCCCGTTTGCACACCAAAGAGAATGCCCGCCAGTAGAGACGCTTCGGGGTCGGGGAAGAGGCGGTAGGTGTTTTCGAGCAGTTTTGTTTTCAGTTTGAATATCTGTACATAGATGAAGTTTCCACTGTTACCCGGCAGGCGGGTGACCTCGGATTTGGTCATGTACGAATGGATGCCGAAGCGTGCCAGATAATCGCGGTAGGAGAAGTCTTCCCCTGTGGGCGGAGTCTTCAACTGTCCCCGCAAGCGGATGCGCTCGCCGTATTCGTAGGTCTCGTTGATCGGCACGCGGACGAGGAGCAAGCCTGAGGCGGGCATATCGCCGCTGCCGGTGTCTATGGCTTCAACTTCGATACGCAAGTTGGTGTATCGGTCACGGTAATCGGGGGGTTCTGTCAGCGCGCCGGTGATGAGCACATCGTAGGCGCGGTCGTTGTAAAAGGCGACGTGGAAAGCGTCAATATTCGGCTGGCAGAATTGGTAGTAGGCGGAGCCGAGAAGAAGAAAAGTGGGAAGTAAAAAGTAAAAAGTGGAAAGTTGGGAAGCGGAATTCGCGATTCGGGATTCGTAATTGGGGTTGCGGGTGATTAGGTGTCGAAAGAAGAGGGAAAGAGCAAAGACAAGCGCGGCGATGAAAAGCCATACCCAAGCGGGAAGAGAGGCGGCATGTGCGAGGATGATTCCAAGGAGGAAGGCAAGCGAGATCCACAGCAAGGGCATGGGGTGGATTCTACATTAGATTGAAAGAAATCTCACCACGGCATTCCGCGCAGGTGGATGATGCCGTCCGTGCGCCATTCATTCAGGCACTTATGAATCGGCATAACCATCGTCGGTCCGTGGTAGGTTTCCCATGTATTCGAGTCGGGGTTGAGGTTGTAGACATTTTGATGGACACGGGTGAAACCTGCGGCGGTGTAAAATTTTTCCACTTCATCATGGCAGCCGAGGAAGGCAAATTCCACGTCGGTGTTTATGAGGAGATATTGGCGCAGGTTTGCAAACATCAGCTTGCCGACTTGCTTGCCCTGATGGTCGGGATGAACCGCCACCGCGCCAACGCCCGCGATCTTGACGGGTGCATCCGCGACGGTGATGGTGCGATAGCCAAATTCGAGATGGGCAGCAGGTTGTTGATTTGAGTCTTCGGCGATCAACCGATATTCTGGCTTCGAACCCCAGAACGAATTGTGCGTGAAGAAATCGGTGTACTCAGGAAAGGATGCCACCAACATACGGCGGATATCCGCTTCTCGGGTGGAGGTCAGCTCGGGTTCGGGGATCAGGTTCCAGGTCAGCATGGAGGCGGATTTTATCCCAACGCCACATCCAAAATCATCATGATCGTAAATCCGATCATTGCGCCGCCCGTGGCAATGTGGATGTCCCGCTCCAATTGTGATTCGGGAATCAATTCTTCGATGACGACGTAGATCATCGCTCCTGCCGCGAAGGCGAGTGCATAAGGAAGGATCGGTTTGATGAAGATGACGGCGGCGGCTCCCAACACGCCGGCAATTGGTTCGACCACCCCAGAGAGTTGCCCATACCAGAAACTCTTCAATCGGCTCATGCCTGCGCGATGCAACGGCGCAGCGACGGATGTTCCTTCGGGGAAGTTTTGCAAACCGATGCCTACTGCCAGCGCAATCGCTCCCGCCAGCGTCGCGGACGAGTGCCCGTCGTACAACGCGCCAAATGCCACGCCGACTGCCAAGCCTTCAGGGATGTTGTGCAGCGTGATCGCCAACACAAGCAGCACACTGCGCTGCCAATGGGTTTTGATGCCTTCCGCCTCTTCGATGGGATAGCCGATATGCAAATGTGGCAGGATTTTATCCACACCCCATAGGAAGAGACCGCCGAGCAAAAATCCCACCGAAGCAGGCTGACCCATTTCCTCTGCCATCACAATAGACGGCGCCAGCAGCGACCAGAAACTAGCGGCGATCATTACGCCTGCGGCAAAGCCGAGCATGCCGTCCAGAAATCGGCGATTGACATCTTTGAAAAAGAACACGACACTCGCGCCAAGTGCGGTCACGAACCAAGTAAAGCAGGTGGCCAAAAACGCCTGCATGATCGGGCTGAGTTGGGAGAACCATTCGATGAACATGTTTCCTCATGGACGATGGACGGTGGCAAACAGTCTATCGTCAAGATTATAAAACTCCCCCAACAATCCTAAAACTGACAACCTTCCTCCAAAACAATGACATTCGCTTAATGTCGCGCCGTTATAATCCGCAATCATGACTGAAAAGAAACTCATTCTCGTCACAGGTGCCACGGGGTACGTCGGCGGCAGACTCGTGCCGAAATTACTGGAAGCAGGTTATCGCGTGCGTTGTCTTGTGCGTGATCCGTCCCGTTTGGAGGGGCGTGCGTGGCTGAAGCAGGTCGAGGTCACAGCAGGCGATGCACTTAATCCCGATGACTTGCAACACGCGATGCGCGATGTCTCCGTTGCGTACTATCTCATGCACGGCAAGCAGGGCGGCAAAGACAACGCCGATCGTGACCTGCAAGCTGCGCGCAATTTTTCCCACGCGGCAGAAGAAGCAAAAATCGAACGCATTATTTATTTTGGCGAGTTGGTCGACCCGACCGCCAATCTTTCTCCGTATTTGCGCTCGCGGCATGAGACGGGTTATCTACTGCGCTATAGCAGTGTACCCGTCACTGAAATTCGCGCGGGCATGATCATCGGTTCGGGGTCGGCGCTGTTCGAGATGATCCGCTATCTCACCGAGCGCGAGCCTGTGCTGGTTTGCCCCGCGTGGTTTTTCTCGCAGGCGCAACCCATCGCCATTCGGGATGTACTCGCTTATTTGGTGGATGCGTTGAAAGTGCCTGACACAGTAGGACGCGTGATCGAAATTGGAGGACCCACCCGCCTCACCTACGCGGACATGCTGCTTGGTTATGCCAAGGAGCGGAATCTACGCCGATGGTTGATTCGGACTCCGTTTCACGCTCCGAGGTTATCCGCGTATTGGGTTCACATGATCACGCCAATTCACTGGCGCGTGGTCGCCCCGCTGATCGAAGGTCTGCGCGCCAATCTCATCGTCCGTGATGATGCGGCGCGGAAGTTGTTTCCGCACATTCAACCGCTTGATTTCCAAACCGCCGCACATCTCGCGCTCGGACGAATCCAACGCGACAACGTGGAAACCTCATGGTCAGATGCATTGGTCACCGCGGTGGGCGACGTTAAGCCGTATGAGTTCGTCGTGGAAGAAGGCATGTACATCGAACGCCGCCAAATGGAACTCGACCTGCCCCCAGAGACGGTCTTCCGCTCGTACACGGGCATCGGCGGTGAGCGCGGCTGGCTGTATATGGATTGGAGTTGGGCGCTGCGCGGCTGGCTCGATAAAGCCATCGGCGGTGTCGGCTTGCGGCGCGGCAGGCGTCACCCTGATGACATTCACACGGGTGAGTCGCTCGATTTCTGGCGCGTGGAAGCGGTGGAAAAGAATCGCCTGATGCGATTAAGAGCAGAGATGAAAGTGCCGGGCAAGGCGTGGCTGGAGTTCACATCCGCGCCGAGAGATGACGGTAAGACGCTGTTCACCGTCACCGCGTATTTTGCTCCATATGGCTTGTTCGGCTTTTTATACTGGTATGCCATGTTCCCCTTCCATAAATTCATCTTCGATGGGCTGGCGCGCGGGTTGGCGTCACGGGCGAGGGTGTTGGGGCGTTCCTATTAAAGGCGCTATCCGCAGATACATCCCACCATTCACCATTCACTAATCCCTGCCCACTGAACACTTTTCCAAACCAATGGGGTTATACAAGACATGACAAACTTCCTCTTCCCCATTCTTGGATATGTACTCGGCTCGCTCCCGTTCTCGATCTGGGTCACACGCTACGTCAAAGGCGTGGACGTGCGCGACGCGGGCTCGGGTCACGCCACCACCACGAACACCATCCGCCAGGCGGGGTTCGGCTGGGGCGCATTGGTTCTCATTTTGGATATTGCCAAGGGATTCCTGCCGACCTTTCTCGCCCTGAAATACTCAGGTGAGACGTGGGTCATCGCGTTAACAGCAACGCTGGCAGTCATCGGTCATTGCTGGCCCGTGTTTGCAGGCTTCCGCGGCGGGATGGGATTGGCAACCGCAGGCGGCGCGGCACTGGCGGTCAACCCACTGACGTTTGCAGTGAGCCTCGGTTTGCTATTGCTGCTGGTGTTGGTCATCCGCCACTCGGCGCGGGCAAGTGTGGTGACAGGCATTCTCGCAGCACCAGTGCTATGGCTTGCCCACATCCGCGACGACTCGATGTGGGTCATGGCAGGCGCGGGGCTGGTGATCGCCATCCGTTTTTTGATCGATTGGAATCGCAAGTATCGGGAATTGTGGTTGGATCGGGAAAAGAAGGGATAGAAAAAATCGAGTAGGGAGCGGCGGCTAACCGCTCCCTCTCACACCACCGGACATGCGGGTCCGCATCCGGCGGTTCAATGAGAATAACGTGATTGGTTGTATCGTTCGGTAATACTTTCAAGCCC
>Ga0116204_1001701_pt1 | contig 12205 bp, 10 predicted proteins | sample LakKivwa52mmetaG_FD_94481 | JGI IMG/M metagenome (GOLD analysis project Ga0116204, IMG submission 94481) | Anoxic lake water microbial communities from Lake Kivu, Rwanda to study Microbial Dark Matter (Phase II) - Lake Kivu water 52m metaG | ecosystem: Environmental > Aquatic > Freshwater > Lake...
ACGACCATCGGTTATCCATTGGCTGCCGGAAATAATATTACAATTACAAAAAGCACAGCAGGTAGTCCGCAAGATCTTAATTATTACTACTACTTCTACGACTGGGAAGTTGAGGAAGTTTGTATAAGTCCTTTGACTCCCGTCTATGCTTATGTACAGTCAACTCCTGTTTCAAACTTTTCATATACAAACAGCGGGAATACTGTCAATTTCACCAATCTTTCCGGTGGAGGTGGCGGAGCATCTTATCTTTGGAATTTCGGTGACGGGAATTCATCAACACTTGAACATCCGGTTCATACATATACTACTCCGGGATACTACAATGTCACCCTTCAGGTTACAAATGCCTGCGGTGTCAATACAAGCAATCAACAGGTTAATATTCTGACAACTCTGACAGACGAGTTGGAAATGCCGGTTGTCAGTATATATCCCAATCCTGTACAATCTACATGTTTGATTGAGGCTGATTCTGAAATATCAATGATTCGTCTGTATGACATAACAGGAAAACTGATTTATGAAAATGAAGTAAATAGTATCAAAACCCAGCTAAACGTTTCCGGGTTTGCAAACGGCGTATATCATTTGAAGATATTTACTGAACATCATGTTATATCAAGACCATTGATGATTGAGTAGCCTTTAAAATGTCTGCTTTGACCGGGGTTTTGTTTAATAGAAAAGAGAAAATAGAAAATTTAAAAATAGAAAAGTGCTAAGATACTGGTAATCTAACTATTTCTATTTTCCTTTCAAATATTTTAATGTAGATATTTTATTTCAAGTTCAAACTGCTTTTTTGATGATTCCAATTTCATTGAATCTATCTATCTGAATGCATATATAGCAAGAACTTAACTTATTTGTGACTATTATTACGGCTTTCATTAGGCTATAGTCTTGAAAAAAAAGTAAAAACAAATCATAATTTTATTCTGAATGATATTTTGTAATTTTGCTATTCTAAAAATTAAATATTATGAAAACAACAATCAGCATTTTCTTCATTTTTCTTACTTCACTGATTATTAATGCTCAGGTATGCGACAGCTACTATCCTTCAGGAGCAGGAAGCACATGGGAAATTACAAATTACAACGCAAAGGACAAACCTGAATCAGTACAAAAAAGCAAAATTCTTTCAGCTGAAGCTTCCAATGGTGGTATTTTATATACCATATCAGCTTCATATTACGACACAAAGGAAAAAGAAACAGGAAACCAAACGTTCACCACTTTTTGTAAAGACGGTCTATTAAGCATTGACATGAAATCTATGTTAAGTCCCGAGTCATTTCAGGGAAGTGATGTAGAAATGCAAATTGAAGCACAAAATCTGGATTTGCCTTCAAAATTGACTGCAGGACAGAAACTTCCGGATTCATGGATTAAAATATCGTTTCAGATGGAAGGCATGGGAATCATGGGACAAACAGTCAATATAAAGAATAGAATTGTTGAAAAATTTGAAACGATTACAACGTCTGCAGGTACTTTTGAATGTGTAAAAATCAATTATGATACTGAAATTCAGTCAATGTTTTCAATGACATTCAAAACATCTGCATGGTTTGCTATGGGTGTGGGGATGATTCGCAGTGAAACCTTTGACAGCAAAGGCAAATTGCAAAGCTATTCAGTGCTTACAGCGTTTTCGAAGTAATTTTCTACTTCTCTAATTGAATTGAACAATATTCAGGCTGCATGCATCAGATTGCACTCATTCTTTTTTATATTTTCTTTCCGCTTGTAATTCTCTTTATCACCTGGAAATCAAAAACTGCTGCAAAAATGGGCTCTGTGCTCATCGCTTATGTTGTGGGCTTGCTTATCGGAAATATTGGAATACTGCCTGATAACGCTGCAAACATTCAGGAATTACTCACAACCATTACCATTCCACTTGCATTGCCCCTACTTTTGTTTTCAATGAATATCCGTCAATGGCTCTCAAATGTCAGGGGAGCAATATTGTCACTTATTCTTGGTATTGTTTCATTGCTTATTCCCGTTATTGGTGGCTTTTTTCTTTTCCAAAATAATATTCCCGAAGCCTGGAAAATTTCCGGATTACTCACCGGAGTATATACAGGCGGCACACCCAATCTCGCATCAATAAAAATTGCTCTTTCCGTGGATGAAGAAACCTATATACTTACCCATACGTATGACATGTTTCTCAGCGCTTTGTTTTTGTTGTTTGTGATGTCAATCGGGCAACGTGCATTATTGCTGTTCCTGAAGCCATTTAAATTTTCACCGGCAGACAATATTCACCCGAATATTGATGAAAACACACCTCAAAGAAAACGTTTTTTCAATGTTTTTAATAAAGCTACGTTTTTTCCATTACTCGGAGCAATCGGAATTGCAATCCTGATTTTCGGAATTGGCGGTGGATTAAGTATGCTTGTTCCTGATAATTCTTCAATGACAGTGGCTATTTTGACAATTACCACATTGGGAATTGCAGTTTCGTTTATTCCACGGGTCAATCGGATTGAAAGCACATTTGATACAGGCATGTATCTGATTCTTATCTTTAGTATTGTCGTTGCTTCAATGGCTGACTTTTCTGATTTCGGGACGGAACAAATGCACTTATTATTATATATTACTCTATGTGTGTTTGGATCATTTTTTATTCACATTTTTCTGGCAAAGATTTTTAGTGTTGATGCAGACAATGTTATTATTGTCTCAACTGCTCTTACCTGTTCACCTCCATTTGTACCTGTGGTGGCATCTGCTATTAAAAACAAAGAAATCATTTTGTCAGGAATTGCAGTGGGCATCATAGGATATGCAATCGGAAATTATCTTGGAATTACAATTGCATGGATGCTTCATTCATTTCACTTTTAATCAGTTTAGCATGAAAAAAAAGATTTTGTATTTAGCTTTAATTGTTACATTATGTAATGTTAGCTATAAATCATTTGCACAGAAAGATACATCTGGTGTAAAAAAGGGATGGACGTTAGGATTACTTCCTTCGGTAGCCTTTGATAGCGATCTGGGTTTTAAGTATGGCGGTCTTGTCAATTTCTACAATTTCGGAGATGGCTCAACATATCCCGATTACAAACATTCCATTTATGTGGAAGTTGCAAGAACCACAAAAGGTAGCGGACAGAACCAGTTATTTTTTGATTCAGGACATTTATTCAAAGGGAAAAACATCAGGGTTACAGCCGACCTGAGCTGGCTTACCGAACAGGCATTGGATTTTTACGGTTTTAACGGTGCAGAATCACGATATATCAGAGAATATGCCGACATGGATTCTGAAGCATATATCAGCCGGATGTATTACCGACATGAGCGAAAGATGCTCAGGGCCTATGCTGATTTCCAGGGCAATCTGAAAGGTAAAAATCTGAGATGGCTGCTTGGTGGAGGTTATTTCAACTATCAGATCGGCACTGTTGATATTGATAGGCTAAACAAAGGCAAAGATGCAGATGACTTGCTGCCGGACACTGCAACTCTGTATGATCTCTATGTTGACAACAATCTAATTCCTGCTGACCAAGCTGACGGTGGTAGTCTGAAGCTTTTCAAAGCCGGATTAATCTACGACACACGTGATATTGAAGCCAATCCTTCGCAAGGCATCTGGTCTGAACTTCTTTTTGTTACTGCGCCTGCATTTCTGGGAAATATTGAAAACAGTTTTACAAAAATTGCTGTAACACACAGGCAATACTTTACAATTCTTAAAGACAGGTTGACTTTTGTATACAGGTTCGGGCATCAGCAGACCATTGACGGGAATGCTCCCTTTTACTATCAGCCGATGATGATCAGTTCGTATTCTCCATCCACAATTACTGAAGGCTTGGGCGGTGCCAAATCGCTGCGCGGTATATTGCGAAACAGATTGGTCGGAGATGGATTTACATATGCAAATTTTGAATTCAGATATAAGGTTCTCAAATTTCAATTAAAAAAACAGAACATCTATGTAGCTCTCAATCCTTTTTTTGATGCAGGCTTCATCAGCAAACGCATGAATGTTCCCACTACAGGCTTTGGAAACGGGTTGGATATCCATTTCAAAGAAACTGGTGAGCATTTGCACTACACGGGTGGTTGCGGCTTACATATCGCTCTGAATGAAAATTTTGTTCTGGCCATAAACTATGGTAGAGCTTTTGACAGACAGGACGGAAAAAGCGGATTGTATATCGGTACGAACTGGTTGTTTTAGCTTATTGAAAATGTTGGCGTTAAGCATTTTCATTAAGGTTCAGCATATCCCTGATGACGACTGATGCACAAAAACATCCGAAAATGTTCGGCATATAGGAGATTGTCCCAACTGTGCTGTGTTTATTCCTTTCTCCTTCAATCAATTGGATGCTTTCTCTTGACACACGTTCATCGGAGAATACTACTTTCACACCTTCGAAAATTCCGAGTTTATGAAGACGTTTTCTCATGTAAAGAGCCAGCTTACAAGTGTTTGATTTAGAAATATCATCTATGGCGACTCGCATTGGATCTGTTTTTCCACCTGCTCCCATTGAAGAAACAACAGGAATATTTTTATTCAGGCAATGATAAATCAGAAACACTTTTGGTGAAAGTGTATCTATTGCATCAACCACATAATCAAACCCTTCATCAAGAATATCTACCATTCTCTGATCCTTAACATACTCGTCAATCACAGTCAGATTAATATCAGGATTGATATCTATGAGTTTTTGAGCACATACTGCGGCTTTGCTTTTTCCTTCGGTACTTGTCAGTGCGAGCAATTGTCTGTTTCTATTTGTGCTATGTACATAATCACCATCAATAATCGTCATATTTCCTATGCCGGCCCTTGCAAGCATTTCTGCAGCAGCACCTCCCACACCACCAAGTCCTGCAACAAGCACTCTTGATTCACGCAATACATCAACACCTTTTCCTGAAATCAATAATTTAGTTCTTTCCTGCCAGTCCATTATGATAAATTAAATTTTGAGAAACAATGCGAAAAATTTTCATACAATTGAATTTTCAAATCTTCTGTGCGCATCTGCTTTGCATTGGCAAAAGCTTCATACACATCCATAATGCATATTTCACTATCATCTGTTTCGGCAAACAGCTTATCAGCAGGAATATAGCGGAGAACTTCACTGTATTTACTGTCAAGTGCTTTTTTTCCAACAGAAAGAAACATTCCTGCATCAAGACATTGTTTGGCTGTTTCCTTTGATTTTTCAAAACCGTGAATAATCCAAACTGATTTTGGATTGATCTTTTTATGAATATTCAACAACTCGTGAAATGCTTTAACACAATGGATAATCAGAGGTATATTAAATTGTTCGGAAATTTGAATATGCTCCATGAAAAACTTTTCCTGCACCCCAAACTCTCTCTGAACAATATAATCAAGACCGCACTCTCCCACTGCCAGACACTTGTCATGCCTGACAATTTTCCGAATAAAACGAACATACCAGTCTTTGTGAATGTCAGGTAAATTCCATGGATGTAACCCAACAGAAAAAAAATCTTCAGAATCAAAAAACGGTTGCGTATATGGATTTATGCATCGTACAGAAACCATGTCAGATTGGGGTTGAGATGAATGAGAATGAATATCAATATAGGGATACATAATAAAAAATATCACGTGCGAAAATAAATAAAAGTATGAAAGCGCTGACACTTTTTTCAAATAATGTTTCATTGAGCATGAATTTTGTATTTTTGGAAAAAATTTTCAATGGAAAATCGTGAACTTGAAAACATAGCAAAACAAGTCAGAAGAGACATCATCAGACAGGTACATGCAGTTGCATCGGGACACCCCGGTGGTTCTCTTGGTGCTACTGATATTATTACAGCCCTTTATTTCGAAATCATGAACATTCAACCTTCCCGTTTCACAATGGATGGAAAGGGTGAGGATGTATTCTATTTGTCAAACGGTCATATATCCCCACTTTGGTACAGCGTGTTGGCCAGACGTGGATATTTTCCCGTAGCAGAACTGAGTACATTCAGAAAACTGAACAGCCGATTACAGGGTCACCCCACTCCCGCCGAACATCTTGAAGGCATCAGAGCTGCTTCGGGTAGTCTGGGACAGGGACTATCATTTGCTCTCGGTCATGCAACATCTAAAAAAATGCAACACGACAAAAACCTTGTATATGTAATGATGGGTGACGGAGAATTGCAGGAAGGACAGATTTGGGAAGCTGCAATGTATGCTGGCAGCAGAAAAATTGACAATATCATTGCAATTATTGACAACAACGGTCAGCAGATTGACGGTTCTGTGGAACAGGTGCTTTCTTTGGGAAATCTCAGATCAAAATGGGAAACATTCGGATGGATCGTTCTGGAAGCAAACGGAAATACTATGTCAGAAGTCGTTGATATTTTCCTGAAGGCAAAACAGGAATGCGGTAAGCAAAAACCTGTAATGATTTTGATGAAAACTGAGATGGGATTTGGCGTTGACTTTATGACCGGAACACATGCATGGCATGGTATGGCTCCCAACGACAATGAAAAAGACGTCGCTTTATCCCAACTCGAAGAAACACTGGGGGATTATTAATATTTCAGCCATGAATAAATCAATTTCGATTTTTGTTGCTTTTTTAATGCTCATGGTACTTGGGTTCATGAATCATGCTTCAGCCCAGACATCAAAAAATACAGACCCCGAAAAACCTGTTATAACGACAAGAATCCTGTTTATTTTTGATTGTAGTTACAGCATGTACGGCAAATGGCAAAGTGATTCAAAAATCGTGATTGCAAACAGGCTCATCGGTGAAATGCTTGATAGTCTTGAAAAAGTACCCAACCTTGAACTTGCATTGCGGTTATTTGGTCATCAGAAAAACTATCCGCCTCAGGATTGTGATGACACCAGACTTGAAATTCCATTCGGTCCCGGAAACGCAAAAAAAATAAAGCTAAAACTCAAATCGACCAACCCAAGGGGAACCACCCCAATTGCATTGTCACTTGAGATGGCTGCCAATGATTTTCCTCCCTGTGATCGCTGCAGAAATATCATCATACTGATTACTGACGGGATTGAAGAATGCAGTGGTGATCCTTGTGCTGTATCATTGGCACTTCAAAAAAAAGGTATTGTTTTAAAGCCATTTATTATCGGTATAGGAAAAAACTTTGAAGAAGCATTCGGTTGCGTTGGTACATATTTCGATGGTTCAACGGAGCAGGGTTTCAAGTCTGCGTTGAGCGTTGTCATTTCTCAGGCACTTGACAATACAACACTTCAGGTCAATCTGCTTGATATTTTCGGAAAACCTACCGAAACAAATGTAAATATGACTTTTTATGATTCTATAAGTAACACTCCGATTTATAATTTTGTTCATACAATCAATGTTGAAGGCAATCCCGATACTCTCGTGATTGATCCTTTGCCGACATATTACATTCGTGTCAATACAATTCCACCTGTATATTCAGATACATTTAAAATAACTCCGGGAAAACATACAATTATTCCAATACAAACGCCTCAAGGTCAGCTTGAACTGAAAATGCAAAGCCCTTTTACAATTTCAAACAAATATCAATGCATCATCCGGCAACACAAAAAGATGGAAACCATCAATGTTCAGTATTTTGACATGAAGGAAAAATACATTGTCGGACTGTATGATTTGGAAATACTTACTCTTCCACGTTTGAAAATTGACAATGTCAAAATTGAGCAGAGCACCACAACAACAGTTGAAATTCCTGTCCCCGGAACGTTACAGATACAATACCCATCATCCGGTTACGGAAGTTTATATGTTATGCGCGGAAATGAACCCGAATGGTTTTACAATCTCTCACCCACACAAGCATACCAGGAAATGCTGCTTTTGCTTCCGGGAACATATCTTGCTGTTTTCAAAGCAAGATACCACAACAGGGCATTCTACACGTACGAAAAGAAATTTACCATCGAATCTCAAAAAACAACAAAAATTAATCTTTCAACCAGACAATAAGCAAGATATGACAATCTCCACAAAAGAAATTAAAGACTTTAAAGATACGCGGTCAGGTTTTGGCGCCGGATTGCTTGAATTGGGCAGAACGCACAACAATGTTGTTGCATTATGTGCAGATTTGACAGGCTCTTTAAAAATGGATGCATTTAAAAAAGAATTTCCCGACAGATTTTTCCAGATAGGAATTGCAGAAGCAAATATGATTGGACTGGCTGCAGGCATGGCCACAGCAGGTTTTGTACCTTTCACCGGCACATTTGCAAATTTCTCAACCGGAAGAGTATATGATCAGATCAGGCAATCTGTTGCATACTCAAATAAAAATGTCAAGATTTGTGCATCTCATGCAGGATTGTCTTTGGGAGAAGACGGAGCAACGCATCAGATTCTGGAAGATATCGGATTGATGAAAATGCTTCCCAATATGACTGTTATCAATACCTGTGATTACAATCAGACCAAAGCAGCGACAATGGCGATATATGATCATCAGGGACCTGTTTACCTGAGATTTGGAAGGCCGAAGATTGCCAATTTCACATCTGATAGTCTGCCATTTCAAATTGGCAAAGCCGTATTGATGAAAGAAGGAAAAGATGTCACTATTTTTGCTACCGGACATCTGGTTTGGGAAGCCTTGATTGCAGCGGAACAACTTGAACAACTAGGCATTCAGGCTGAAGTCATTAATATTCATACCATCAAACCACTTGACAAAGTTGCTGTTTTAGAGTCTGCAATGAAAACAAGACATGTTGTAACTGCTGAAGAGCACATGCTTAACGGAGGTTTGGGAGACAGTATCGCACAGTTGTTATCAATACATTACCCAACTCCGATGAAAATGGTTGGTGTTGAAGACACATTCGGAGAAAGCGGAACACCAGATGAACTCATGTTGAAATATGGACTGCATTTTTCAAACATCATTTCCAAAGTAAGAGAATTACTAAATGTTTAATACAAACATCTAAAAAAATTGTAATTTTACAACCCATCCCCCGGAAGCCCTCATGTCGAAAATCAATGATTCAGAAATTCTGGAACTTTTCCACAACCCTCAGACAAGAGAAAAGGGCTTTAATCTGTTGGTAAAGAAATTTAAAGAGCCAATTTACTGGCATCTCAGAAGAATTCTTGTGAATCATGAAGACACCAATGATGTAATGCAGAATGTTTTTCTTAAAATCTGGCAACATTTGGGGAAATTCAGAGAAGATTCAAAATTATACACCTGGATATATAGAATTGCAACAAATGAAGCAATTTCATATATCAAAACTTCGAAAGCCAGATTTCATATTCAGATAGACAGCGAAAATGAAAATTACATCAGCAATAATTTGAAAGATGATAACTATTTCAAGCCCAGTGAAATTGAAATGAAGCTTCAGAAAGGTATTCTGAAACTTCCGGCTAAACAAAAAATTGTATTTTTATTAAGGTATTATCAAAGCATGAATTACAATCAGATGTCCGAAGTATTAAATACAAATGTCAATACATTAAAAACCACCTACCACATTGCAGCAAAAAAAATTGAAGAATATCTGAAAGAAAATTAAACTTTAACAATTTGTTCACGTCTAAAAATCGTTATTTGCATTAAACATGTCCCTATTTAAGAAACATATACCTGAGGAAAACCTCATTCACAGTGAAACACCACATCTGAATAGTGCTGGTAAATCCAATCCTTTTCAGGTTCCTGAAAATTACTTTGATACCTTTGAAAAGGAAATAATGCAAAGAATTCACTTTGTGAAACCCGCAGAATCATTTGAAACATTCATCAGAAATATCGGTTCTTCAATTCTTCAGCCTCAAATTGCAGTCGCTGCTTCTTTTGTTATTATTGTTACAACTTCAGTTCTTTTGTATTTCAATGATATGGGTTATAAAATCCCCGCAATGACATATAAAGAAAATGCACTCCCCGAAACTGTTGTTACTTTTAAAGATGATATGCCCGGAGATAAAATATTTTCAGCCATCATTGAAGAATCCGATATAGACAAAAAGATTATTATTGAACTTGCTCCCGATATTACATCAAAGCAAATTCAATCAATTGTTAAATCCTATCCTATTCAAACTCCTGCATTTCAGCATATTGAACAAAATGTACATCAATATGTTGCAAAAATTGAACAGACAGAGAAACATAACCAGAACATTGTCAACCAATCTTCTGTTACAAAACTTGCCAATAATGCACCCGCTGTTGTAAATAACACAAATACTTCATTACAATATATTTATCAGAATCATCCTGATTATCAAAACAATAATCCTTTCCAAAACTCTTCTCTGCAAAGTAATGTTCCTGGTAACGTTTCAAAGAATCCTGTCAATATATCAAAAAATCCTACTAATAACACAAGTTCAAAACTACCTCATTTTGTTCTTCCTGAATATATTTGTTCTGAAACATCATTTGAATTGAAACCTGATGTCATCAATCAGAATTTCAAATATGTTTGGTCAACCGGTGAGCGCACTACTTCAATTACAGTCCGTAATTCAGGAATATATACACTGACAATATTCAATCCTGAAAATCCTCTGGAATCTTCTGTTAGCCAAACCAATGTGAATATTATTCCAAAACCAGCAACCAGCATTCCTTCTCATGAAGTAATCTGCTCAGGAAGTACTTTGAAATTGATTCCCGATATTGATAACTCCGAACAATACAGTTATTTCTGGATCCCAACTTATCAAACTGTTAAAGATATTGTTATTAATGATCAAGGGCTTTATGTACTTGCAATTACTGGCTGTAACACATATTACGACTCTGTACTTGTCACAAAGGAGCATTGTGATGTCATGATTCCTAATGTTATTACTCCGAATAACGACGGGATTAATGATTACTTCTACATTCAGGGACTCGATAACTATCCCGGAACAAAACTGACAATATACGACAGAGCCGGAAGTTTGGTTTTCTCATCGAATGACTATCAGAACAACTGGACCGGCGATAAACTTCCCAACGGAACATACTTCTTTATCTTCCGATTCAGTGATGGAATTGAAAAACATGGCACTCTAACCATATTAAAATAATCCCCATAACCTCCTAACCATAGGTTTACCCTCAAACAGGAATCTGCGACCCTTCGTCGCAGTTCTTGTTTATAAGTATTCCTCAATAAACCGTTGAACCTAATCATTCAAATTTACAAATAGCATCAACTGTTCAGTATTTGTAACCTATGACTTGTTTCTGGGCGCAAGAAATCTGTTATATAATAAAAGACCAACAATCGTCAACACGCCAATGCCGGAAAACATGAGCCAAAGAATTGCAGGTTGCTGCATCTCATCAACAAAATACACATAAGTATAAGCTCCCAGAATTCCACCCACTAAACTTCCAATTACACCATAAAGGAATGAATACCCAAGATATAAGGCTTTTTTGTCTTCAGGAGCGACAAGCCCCACATAAGAAATAAATTTGGGATGTGCTGTCATCTCTCCTATTGAAAAAATGATCATCCCTGCAATGAACACCCATGCGTGATCCGAAATTGCAAGTACTGCCATTCCGATTGTACCGAGTGCAATTCCCACAATCATAGTAGGCAGAGCCTTACGTTTTCGAACAATGGAAGAAATTAGCAATTGCAATGCGATAATTGTTCCTGCATTAATCACAGTGACATGTTCGGCATCAAACTTCCAGTCAGGGTTTTCCTGAAACACAGACAACATTGAATTTACAACATTATTCACAGGTTGCATGTCCATATACTCAGTCAAATACCATAAAACTGTATCAAACATCTGAAAATAAAGAATCCAGAAGCAACTATAAATGGCGATCATAATTATAAATTTATAATCACCCAGAACGAGAAGAATTCCTTTAAGTGATTCGCCGAGAGATTTTGTGTTTTCAGGTTTTGAAGGCTCTTTATATACAAACAGATTCAGCAAAAGCATTGATGCTGTGGCAATAGCTGCCATGACAAAGATATAGGAATATGAATACTGCTTAAGATAAGGCACCAAAATCAGAGGAAAAATAAATGCACCCAAATTGATTGACCAATAGAAAATTCCGAATCCCAAACCTGAAGTATCTGCATTTGTTTCTCTTGCGATTGTTCCAGATATTATCGGCTTGAAAAAACCGGCTCCTGTGACCATCAGTAATAACGATAAAAAAACAGCTTCATATGAAG
>Ga0116204_1001704_pt1 | contig 12200 bp, 9 predicted proteins | sample LakKivwa52mmetaG_FD_94481 | JGI IMG/M metagenome (GOLD analysis project Ga0116204, IMG submission 94481) | Anoxic lake water microbial communities from Lake Kivu, Rwanda to study Microbial Dark Matter (Phase II) - Lake Kivu water 52m metaG | ecosystem: Environmental > Aquatic > Freshwater > Lake ...
CCCAAAAACCAGGGATGGTCTTTGACCTCGACGATCTCCACCAGTTCCCCGTCCGGGGAAACCCCGCTGATCGTCAGGCCGGCTTGGGCCAGTGGGTCGCGGTAGACGTTGTTGAACTCGTAGCGGTGGCGGTGGCGCTCGCTGATGTCTTCCACCCCGTACGCCCGGGCCGATAAGCTGTCGGACGCAAGCCGGCAGGGATAGGCCCCCAGGCGCATCGTGGCGCCCTTGTCCGAGGTGTCGTCCCGGCACTGGATCGACTGGGTCTGTTCGTCGTACCATTGCCGCATCAGGTAGATCACCGGATGGGGCGTGGTCATGTCGAATTCGGAGCTGTTGGCGTTTTCAAGTCCGGCCATGTGGCGGGCAAATTCGATCACCGCCACCTGCATCCCTAGGCAGATGCCGAAATAGGGCACACGGTTTTCACGGGCATAACGCACCGCACAGATCTTGCCCTCCACCCCGCGGGAACCAAAGCCCCCCGGCACGAGGATCCCATCGGCGGCGGCCAGCACCTCGTGGCAGCAATCGGCGTCGATGGTCTCGGAGTCCACAAAGGTCAAATTGACCCGGCAATCGTTGGCAAAACCGCCGTGGTAAAGGGCCTCGTTGAGGCTTTTGTAGGACTCGGTGAGATTGACGTACTTTCCCACCACGGCGATGGTGACGTTGTGGGCCGGGTTCTTGTAGCGCGCCACATAGTTTTCCCAGGCCTCCAGCCGCGGGGACCGGGTCCAGATCTGCAACAGTTCGACGATCTTGTCGTCCAGGCCCTCCTTGTGAAAGTTCAAGGGCACCTCGTAGATGCAGTCCACATCCTTGGCCGTGATCACCGCATCGTTGCTCACGTTGCAAAACAGGGCGATCTTGGCCTTGATCTCCTTGGACAGGTAACGGCCCGCGCGGCACAGCAAGATGTCGGGCTGGATGCCGATGCTGCGCAGTTCCTTGACGCTGTGCTGGGTGGGCTTGGTCTTCAGTTCCCCGGAAGTGCCCATGAAAGGCACCAGGGTCAAGTGGATGTACAGCACGTTTTGCTTGCCCACATCGGCCTTGAACTGGCGGATGGCCTCCAAAAAGGGCAGGCTTTCGATATCGCCGACGGTGCCGCCGATCTCCACGATGACCACGTCCACCCCGTTGGCCACCCGGCGAATGGAATCCTTGATCTCCTCGGTGATGTGGGGGATGACCTGGACCGTGCCGCCCAGATAGTCCCCGCGGCGCTCCTTGGTAATCACGGCATGGTAGATCTTGCCCGTGGTGAAATTGTTGTTCTTGCCGAGCTTGGCGCGGGTAAAGCGCTCGTAGTGGCCCAGATCCAGGTCGGTTTCGGCCCCGTCATCGGTGACGAACACCTCGCCGTGCTGGAACGGATTCATCGTGCCCGGATCCACGTTGATATAGGGATCCAGTTTTTGCAGGGTGACGCTTAAGCCACGGCTTTCCAGCAAGGCGCCGATGGAGGCCGAGGCCAGGCCCTTGCCCAGGGACGAGAGCACCCCGCCGGTAACGAAGATATACTTGGCGCTAAAACCCATGGAATCCCTCCAACCCAGCTAAATCGAAACAAATTTTAATTTTACCACAAAGGACCCGGAGCCGCGGAGCCGCAACCCAAAAAAACCAATCTCGCGTAGAAGCGCTGAGGCGCTGAGAAAAACAAATCAAAAAAAGCTCTGCGTCCCAGCGCCTCTGCGCGAAGACAAGTCCATCTCGGCTTTTAAAATGGCGATACAAATCAAACAAGTAAGGTGAAAATCGTTCATAAAAAACAAGAAAATGACGGGTAGCAGGACGAAGACAAGATCAGGGCTTCGTAACAGGGATGAACGCGGATAAACGCATCGCCTTGCGCACTTGCCCGCCAGGCCCGCTGTCCCGTGGCGCATGGTCGGTCACATTCACATCCGTGTTCATCGGCGTTCATCTTTGTTTCAGAGTCCGCTTCTGGTGTTAATGCTGCTTGAGAGGTTTGGCGGCGGCCGGGGCGGTTCCATGGCGGCGCTTGATCGCCTGCACATCGAAAAGACCGGGAGCCATGGGGCCGTCCACCTGGATCCGGTCGGCCTCGGCGCTGACCACGAGCCGTCCCTGGCGCAAAATTTCGATGCGTTCAGGGTACCAGATCCCCTGGGAGCGCTTCCAGTTGAGATAACGAACCTGCAACCCCGCGTCGATGATCCAGCGCAGGGGCCTGAAGGTTTGCTTGTCCAGCCAGAGCTGGGCCGTGGTTTGATTGGGATAAACGGCGCCCAGGACAAAGACCGGCTGGTCATCGAGCCGGCCCAGGCTCACCACTGCGGTGTTGACCCCCAGGGACTCCAGCCGCCGGAGCAACGCGTTGGGTTGGCGGTAAAGGATCAGGTCCTTGTAAAGATCGAGTCTGTCCTGGCTATCGGACAGAGCGTCGCCCATGACGCGCACGGTGGCCTCACCGCTGACCACCAGCAGCCGCTGTTGCGGGCCGCTGATGATTTGGGCATGAAACCGGTCCGGAAAGGCAAAAGAGAGGGTTTCGTTGTAGACGGCCGATTCGCCCTGCTCGGGGAAGACGCTGAGGCGCTGGTCGACCTGAAGGCGGGAGGCCGTGCCGCTGTTGGCCAGCATCATCTCGATCAGCTGAGCCGGCCGGGGCACGTAGGCCGATACGGCCGGCACTAGGCAGGCCCAGGTCAGCACCGCCAGGGCCACCACCGTGAAAGGATGAAGGATGAAGGATGAAGGATGAACAAGGCCATTGCCATTTTTGATTTGAAATGCCCGCATCCGTCTTTCATCCCTCATGCGTCATCACCAACCCGGACCAGCTGAAGTAAACCACCAAAGGATGAAGGATGAAGGATGAAGGATGAACAAGGCCATTGCCATTTTTGATTTGAAATGCCCGCATCCGTCTTTCATCCCTCATGCGTCATCACCGACCCGGATTATCAAAAAGCAAATCCGAAAGCCGAAGCACGAAATTCGAAACAAATTAGAGAACCTCGCCGGCAAACGTGGCCCCGGCCCCCAGTTCTTCCTCGATGCGCAGCAACTGGTTGTACTTGGCGACGCGGTCGCTGCGCGACAAGGAGCCGGTCTTGATCTGGCCCCCGTTGATCCCCACCACCAGATCGGCGATGAAGGCGTCCTCGGTTTCGCCGGAACGGTGGGAAATCACCGTCGCATAGCCGGCCTGTTTGGCCATTTCAATGGTGTCCAGGGTCTCGGTGACCGTCCCGATCTGGTTGAGCTTGATCAAAATGGCATTGGCAATGCCCTTTTCGATGCCCTTGGTGAAGATTTTCGGGTTGGTGACGAAGATGTCGTCACCGACCAGTTGGACGGCGCCTTCGAGCTTTTCGGTGAGCAGTTCCCAGCCGTCCCAGTCCCCTTCGGCAAGCCCGTCCTCGATGGACAGGATCGGGTACTTGTCCACAAGTTCCTGGTAGTAGGCCACCATCTGCGCCGTTGTCAGGCTGCGTTTTTCCGAGGCCAGCACGTAACTTTTGGTCTTGTAAAACTCGCTGGCCGCCGCATCCAGGGCGATGCCGATCTCCGCCCCGGGCTTGTAGCCGGCGGACTGGATGGCCTGCAAGATCAAATCGATGGCCGCGGCGTTGGAGGGCAGGTCCGGGGCAAATCCCCCCTCATCGCCCACTGCCGTGTTCAAGCCCTTGGACTTGAGGATGGCCTTGAGGCTGTGAAAGGTTTCCACCCCCATCTGCAGGGCCTGGGAAAAACGCGTGGCTCCCACCGGCACGATCATGAATTCTTGAATGTCGAGGCTGTTGGCGGCATGGGCCCCGCCGTTGATGATGTTCATCATCGGCAGGGGCAGGCAACGGGCGTTGATCCCGCCTAAGTAGCGGTACAGGGGCAGGCCGTAGGCCATGGCTGCGGCCCGGGCCGCGGCCATGGAAACGGCCAAAATGGCGTTGGCGCCCAGCTTGGACTTGTTGGGGGTTCCATCCAGGTCGGTCATGACCTTGTCAAGGGCCATCTGATCGGCCGCATCCAGACCCTGAATCGCCGGTGCGATCTGGTTGATGATGTTGCCCACGGCGGTGGTCACGCCCTTGCCGCCATAACGCTTGGCCTTTTTGTCCCGCAATTCCAAAGCCTCGCGTTTGCCGGTGGATGCCCCGGAGGGAACCGCGGCCCGGCCTAATGCGCCGCAGGCCAGGTGCACATCGGCCTCGACGGTGGGGTTGCCTCTGGAATCCAAAATCTCCCTTGCGGTGACGTGCAAAATCTCGGTCATGCCCCCTCTCCTTTCCTTGGTTGGTGATGGCCGGCAGCGGCTTCACAGCCAAGCCACCCGGCCACCGGCGGCTTGACAAATTCGCCGTGGATGTTACTCTGGAAGCCTTTTGATGTCAATACAAGTGGGCAAAAACAAGGTTTTGAAAGCCGCACCAACGATGGCCACCAACGATATCGCCGATCTGTACCAGGCCGCCCACCTGATGGTGGCCACCGTGCGCGTGTTGACCCACCAGCGCCGGATTCCGCCGAGCCTGTCCGCGGTCTGTCAGGCCCTTTGTTTTTCCGAAGAACACGGTCTTTTGGTCTGCCGCCGCCTCATCGACCTGGGCGTTTTGGAGATGACCACGGCAGCCCATGACAACAAGCTGTTCATCAAAGACCACCTGGCCATCGAAGCCATTCCCAGGGGCAATGCCGACAGCCGGCTGGATGAGGAATTGCGCCGCTTTCAGGCCGGCCGCAGCCAGATCAACCAAAAAGTGGAATCGATCCAGGCCCAGGCCGAGGAAAAAAAGCGCAAACTTTTCGCCCAACTCGAGGAACAGTTGAAAAAACCGGCCCGATAGGCGCCCATTGCCACGAACCGGTCCGGGTGGCGGCGTTGACGGTTTACCGATGAAAAACATGGCCTTAACGTGAAAATCCTCATCGTCGATGACTCCCCTGCCAACCGGCTGCTGCTGGCCAACATCCTCCAAAAGGACGGGCATCACGACTTGACCACCGCCGCCTCGGCCGAGCAGGCCTATGCGGCCCTGGGACTTGGGCATCCGGCGTCAACACCGGCCGAAGTGGACCTGATTCTGATGGACATCGTCATGCCCGGAGTCGATGGGATCGAGGCCTGCCGGCGGATCAAGGCCGAGCAGGCCCTGCGCGACGTGCCCGTGATCATGGTCACGGCCAATACCGATGTGGCAAGCCTCCAGGCGGCCTTCGCCGCCGGGGCCATGGATTACATCACCAAACCGGTCGACCGTCTGGAACTGCTGGCCCGGGTCCGTTCGGCCCTTTCCCTCAAACAAGAGACCGACCGTCGCAAATCCCGGGAAATGGAGATCATCCAAATCGGTGCCAGTATCCAGCAGACCCTGCTGCTGGGCCATGTTCCCCGCCATCTCAGCGGCGTGCAGCTGGCGGCCCGGGCCATCGCCAGTGAACTCATCGATGGCGATTTTTATGACTTTTTTCAACATGGCCAAGACGTGCTGGATGTCGTGGTGGCCGACGTGATGGGCAAGGGCGTGCCCGCGGCCCTGTTGGGTGCCGCCACCAAGGCCCATGTGATGCGGGCCGTCACCCGGCTGGCGGCAACCTGCGCGTTGACCGACCCCGGGGATCTGCCCGAACCCAAAGACATCGTCGGTGAGGTTCATGCCAACATCACCGCGGAGCTGATCCGTCTGGGCGCCTTTGTCACCCTGTGCTACGCCCGTATCGACTTGGCCCGGCAACAGGTCAGCATCGTGGATGCCGGCCACTGCAAAACCGTCCACTACCATCGGGATTCGGGCACCTGCAGCCTGATTCACGGCACCAACATGCCGCTGGGTTTCGATCTGCAAGAAGTCTACACCCAGGTGACCCGGCCCCTGTGCCCGGGGGATCTGCTGGTCTTTTACTCCGACGGCATTACCGAGTCCCGCAACGCCGAGGGCGAGACCTTCGGCACGGACCGCCTCATGGCCTGCGTGGAGGCCGGCGCCGGCATGACGTGCCAGGACCTGATCGCCTCGATCCTGGCGACCGCGGCCCGGTTCAGCGGCACCGACACCCCGGCCGACGACCGGACCTGTGTGGCCTTGGGCATCGGCACCGCGCACCCGGATCCGGTGCGCCATCGGATCAGCCTGCCGGCCACGTTGAAGGCCATGGCCGGTCTGCGCCACTTCATCCATGGCTTTTGCCAAAAGATCCGGGCCGGCGACGAGGCGTTTGCCTTTTGCCTGGAGCTGGCCGTCCAGGAACTGGCCGTCAACATCGTGCGCCATGGCCGGCCCGGTCCGCAGGACCAGCCCCGAATCAAGGTCGAGGCCTTCTGCCATGGCAACAGGGCGGTGGTCCAACTGCTGTACAGGGGCCGCGCCTTCCAGGGTCCCGTTGTCACCTGCCTTCCCTGCGACAAAAGCCACGGTGGCGGCTACGGCCTTTACATCGTCAACCACTGCACCGAGGCGGTCGTGTACAGCCGCCGCAGCGATGGGCTCAACTGCATCACGGTGACCAAAGCCGCTTCGTTGAACTGCCTGGACGAAACACCACAGCGGAGACAAACCCATGGAATTTGAAGTGACCCGCCAGGCCGGCGCAACAGTGATTGCACCATCGGGCCCGACGCTGGAAGCGGTCAACAGCCACGAATTCAAACAGGACATCGACGCCTTGATCGACACCGACGGACCGGTGATCCTGGATTTGAGCCGCATCGGTTTCATCGACAGTTCCGGATGCGGGGCACTTCTGCACTGCCAACGCAGGGCCCAGGCCCATGGCCGCGGTGTTGTCCTTTGCGGGCTGACCCCCCAGCTTCAGGGTCTGCTCAAGGCCATCCAGATGGATCGCAAAATGCCGCTGTACGCCACGCGCACGGAGGCTTTGGACGCCGTTGGTGCCAAGCGGTGAAACCCCACCCGGACGAGCCGGAACCAAGGTGTCCTTTTCGGGGCCGGGGGCCGGGTATCGGTATCGGAATCGGTATCGACAAAAAAATCGAATCGCAAAAATCGACCCCGATACCGATACGGATGGGCTTCGGAAAAATTGATGGCGTTTTGCATAGAATCTCATTTGTAAGAGTCTAACCACACAGGGCCAACACACACACCCATGATCAAACCGGGATTCACACGCAGCGCCGGGGCCTCGCACAACCTGCTGTTTACCGCCGAACTGGTTGCCGTCTACGCCCTTTTGGCCTGGTCCGGTCATCAGTGGAAGGTGCCGCCCGACCTTTTTTTCCTTCTGCTGCCCCTGGCCGGACTGGTCTTTGCCGTCTACTACGGCATCAAGGGGGCCCTGGCCGCCGCCGTTGTCAGCCTGATCACCGTTGTTTGGGTGATGGATGAACCCCTGGCCGTGTTTTTATCCCGCCATTACGCAGAGTCGGGCTTTTTTATCGCCGCCTTGCTGCTCACCGGACTGAGCAGCTCGGGGATGGAAAACAAGGTGATCAGCGCCACGTTGAGCAACGACATCCTCAACCGGCGCCTGGAAAAACTCACGGTGGAACTCAGCGAAAAGGACAGGGCCTTGCAGGAAGCCCTGCGCGAAGCGCTCACCGACATGCAATCCCCGCGGATCATCTATCAGGCCCTGCGGCGCATCGAAAAACTTGCCGACCGCCAGGCCCTTTTCGATGAAGTCCTCAACATCTTTTATACCCATTGCCATGTGGAAAAATCCAGTCTCTTCGAACCGGTCAAGGGCCGGCGATTGCAACGGGTGGCCGTGTTCGGGCCATCGGCCCTTCCCGCGCAACTGGACTGGTCCGCCCCCCAGATGCCCGAGATCATGAGGGTGGCGCTGGTCCAGCGGGAAGTCATCGTCCCCGTGCGCCTGGACCACCGCCTGGTCATGGCCATTCCCCTTTTGTCGATGAACGACGAGATCCGCTATCTTCTTCTCATCGAAGAGGTGCGCTTCATCAATTTCAACGAAAACCTGATCAACCTGCTCAAGATCACGGCCCACTGGGCCCGCTACCTGATCGAGCTGCGCCTGCGCACCGATGAACTGGCCCCGCTGTCGGCCTTTGCCACCGTGATCGCCTTCAAACCCGAACTGGCCGCCCATCTGCTGGCGCGCGACATCGACACCCATCGCCGCTACGGCCTGGACTTTGCCCTGTTGCGGGTCCAGGGCCCGGTGGACGAGGAGATGGCCCGGCGCATCGGCAGCCAGTTGCGCCTTTACGACGATATCTACATGACCGGCGAGGGCCACGCCGTGGTTTTGCTTTCCATGATCGCCCCGCGGTTCATTCCGGCGGTGATCAAGCGGCTGGAGCGCAACCTTCCCCAAGCCCGGTTGGCCCTGGTGGAACCGGAGCGGTGGCAGGACCATGTCCACTAAACTCTACTGGTACTGGGGCCTGGCGCAAAGCGCCGCGGCCTTTTTTTTGCTGCGCGGCTTCGATGCACCCGCCGATTGGGCCGGCTTTGCCCTGGCCCATGCCCTGGCCGTCGGTCTGTCCTGGCTGATCGCCCTTGCCCTGTTGGGCAGTGATTCGCTGCTCAAAGGCCGGGTGCTCACCAGGGCCTTTTCCTGGTTTTTGATCGGCGTGGCGGCCGTGCCGCTCATCGGCCCGGCCGTTGGCCTGTTTATCGCCCTTTTCCTGCGCTTTGGCACCTTGTACCCGGTCCGGGTGGAGTCCTTTCAGAAAGTCAACCCCGACGTGCTGATGATGATGCAAAAACGCATGGCCAGCCGCAGCATCCCGGTCACCGAGGCCCTGCTCGTGCGCGGGTTGAGCCGCGACGAGGCCATGCGCATGGTGGGGGTGATCGGCGAAATGCCGTGGGAAGCGGCCAAGTCTTCGATCCTGCGCTACATCATCCGGCTTTGCCCCTACCAGAACGTGATTCTCATGGCCGTGGACCTGTTGCGGCAAAAAATGGACACCATCCTGGCCGACATCGCCATGCTGGACCAGGGCGAGCCGGACGCTGAAAGCTGCCACCGCATCGCCAGCCTCTACCATGAAATCGACTATCTCAACCTCGCCGAACCGCTGATGAAAGGTTTTTATCAGCAAAAAGCCTGCGATTTCGCCGTCCGGGCCTACCACCTGCGCCGGGCCGAAGACAGCGCCCTGGTGGCGGTGCGCTACCTGCTGGAGGCCGACCGGGTGGAAGCGGCCAAGGCCATTTACGAAGAGATCCGCCGGCAGGGCAGCTATTTTTTCCCCAAGTGGATCACCTATGAATTCGAGTTTTCCGCGCGACTGGATGACCGCAACCTGTTCAACGATCTTTTTTTGCTCATCCAATCCGGCGGCGGGGTCTTTATTCCAGACAAGGTGCAACAGGCGGCCAGGGCATGGCAAAAACTGCTGACATCTGCTTGGTTGTAGAAGGTTCTTATCCCTACGTGACCGGAGGGGTCTCCTCCTGGCTGCAGTGGCTGATCCAGGCCATGGATCCGCTGCGCTTTGCCGTGGTGGCCCTGATCGCCGAACCCAAAGACCCATCCCAGCGCAAGTACCGTCTGCCGGCCAATGTCGTTGACTACCGTGACTTTGTGATCTTCGATTACGCACCCATCGAAAAAGCGCACAGGGCAACGCTTTCTCGCCGCCATTGGCAGCAACTGGCCCCCCGGTTGCACCGGTTGATGGACGACTGGCGCGCCGGGGACCTCGGCGATGACAGCATCGCCTTTTTAAAAGAGTTGGTGAGCCCGTCGTCCGAAGGACTGCTCAACGCCTTTCTCAACGACGAGCCCGCCTACGCCGTGCTGACCCAGATCTATGAAAAAGTGCGCGGCGATGCCGGCTTCACCAAGTATTTTTACAATTTTCGCAACATCCACTTGATCTTTTTCCGCCTGCTCACCCTGGTGGGTCAACTGCCCGAGGCCGGCATTTACCACAGTCCCGGCACCGGTTACGGGGGCCTGCTGGCCTGTTTGCGGGCGGCCCTGTCCGGGGGCCGCTCCATCATCACCGAACACGGGATCTACCTTCAGGAAAGGGAGATGGAACTGCTCAAATCCGACTGGCTGGACATTCCCTATTTGAAGGACATGTGGATCGACGCGTTCACCGCGACTTGCCGCTGGCAGTACAACCGCTGCGACAAGCTGATCACCCTGTTCCAGGGCAACCGCCGGGTCCGGGCCGAATACGGCGCCGTACACGAGCAGGTCCAGGTGGTGCCCAACGGCATCGATGTGGCCCGCTTTGCCCCGGCCCGCCAGCCCCGTTGCCTGGCCGACCCCCGTCAGATCGGCCTGGTGGGCCGGGTGGACAGCGTCAAGGACATCAAGACCTTCATCCAGGCCGTGGCCATGATCCGGCGGGACTATCCAGCCATTGCCGCCATGGTGATCGGGCCCACCGAAGACCAGCCCGACTACTATGAACAATGTGTGCAACTGTGCCGGATGCTGGATCTGACCGATGTGGTGACCTTCACCGGCCGGGCCGACGTGTTGGACTACTACCAACGGCTCGACCTGGTCGTGCTCACCAGCATCAAGGAAGCCATGCCCCTGGTGGTGATGGAGGCCATGGCCAGCGCCGTGCCCGTGGTGGCCACCGACGTGGGCGCCTGCCGCGAACTGCTCGACGGCCTCAACGACGGACTGGGCCCAGCCGGACTGATCGCCAGGGTGATGGATGCCGAAAGCGTGGCCGATGCCTGCCTGAAAATCATCGGAGATCCGGGGCTGGCCAACACCATGGCCGCAGCAGGCGTGGCCCGCATCGAGGCGTTTTACCGCGAACAGATCATCATCGCCACCTACAAGGCCATCTACGAGGAGCAGCTTCATGGCCGGGCTTAGCCTCCTGCTCCAGCGCCATCTCAAAAAGCCGGCCCTAAGTCACCTGGGGGTGCGCGAGGCCATTGCGGCTTTTGAGGCGGTGGGCCCCTGGTTCCTGACCTTGTTTGCCCTGTCGGTAATGGGCATGACCGTTCATCTGGCCACCCACAAGCCCCCGATCCTGTTTTACCTGATCCTTACCTATGCCAGTGCCATTTCCCTGATCATTTCCGCACCACTGCACACCCTGCTCAACCGCTTCCTGGCCGACGAGCTGTTTTTGGCCAACTACCAGGCCATTATCGACAACCTCGTCGGCCTGACCGTGATGATGGTGGCCGTTTGCGCGGCGGTCACGTTGCCCCTGGCCCTGATTTCCGACATGGCCTGGCACCTCAAGCTCACCTTCATCGGATTGACCGTGCTGATGTCCCTGCTGTGGTGCGTGAGCGCCGTGATGAGCGCCCTGCGCAAGGAACGGCTCCTGTTGGCCACCTACGCAGTGGGCATGGGCCTGGCCATCGTGTTGTTCATGCTGGCCCGGATCCACGACACCCAGGCCATGCTGCTGGCCTTTTCGCTGGGGGTGGCCGTACCGGCCGCCCATGGATTTGCCTTCATCATCAAGGTCTATCTCAGGCAAGCCATCCGGATCCGCTGGCAGTTCCTGGCACGGCGCAACGCCGGCCACCTGTTCTGCTCGATTGCCATCTTCAACCTGGGGTTCTGGTGCGACAAGTTCATCTTCTGGTTCCATCCGGCGACCTCCCGGCGCCTGGATCCGCTGTTCCACTACAGCACCGACTACGACTTTCCGTTTTTCGTTGCCCTGACCACCATGATGCTCGGCTCGGTGATGGTCTACCGGGGGATCAGACGCAAGGTCTCCGACCCCTATGAACGTTTCTTGTTCAAGCTCACCCACAACTTCGCCTTCCGGGAACTGGCCCTGGAAAAATTCAAGCTGTTCAACGGCATCGCCGAGGTGTCCAACGCCATCATCGCCTTGTACGGCGGCATGGTGGTGCTGGTGCTGTTTTTGGTTTACGTGGGCGTTTTTTCCCTTCCCTGGCCCAACCCCTTCGTGTTTCACTACCTGCTGCTGGGGACGGTGTTTTTTTCCCTTTATTTTTTTTATTTTCTCATCATCCAATACCTGGACGATTACGGTGCCCTGCTGTGGCTGAACCTGATCTTCGCCCTGGTCAATGCCGGCGGCACCCTCTTGTCCATCCACCTGGGATTGCCATACTACGGCACGGGTTTCATGGTGGCCGCCATGGTATCGGCCCTTGTCGCCTACATCATGGTCAACCTCAGGGTGGGGTCGCTGGAGTATCGCGTGTTCCGCGATGCGTTGGAACAGGCGGAGAAAACAAAAAAGTGAAACTTGAAAGAAACGTCTTTCAAGGATGAAGGATGAAGGATGAAGGATGAATTCCAAGGAAAAAATCAAAACGGCA
>Ga0116204_1001705_pt1 | contig 12199 bp, 9 predicted proteins | sample LakKivwa52mmetaG_FD_94481 | JGI IMG/M metagenome (GOLD analysis project Ga0116204, IMG submission 94481) | Anoxic lake water microbial communities from Lake Kivu, Rwanda to study Microbial Dark Matter (Phase II) - Lake Kivu water 52m metaG | ecosystem: Environmental > Aquatic > Freshwater > Lake ...
GTACACCTGGTCGTGATATGGCATTTCGTTCTTATAATCTCCGTTGTCGAGAGCTTCAACCCAGCTGACTGTTGCCGGCTTGTCTGACCTCCAGGTGTAGGACCTGGGTCCGGGCAGCACCATGTCATATCCGCGCGGGATATTTTCAACAAGCGGCTGTTCAGGCAGCGTTTTTACAACATTCCCCCTTATGTCCCAAATCCGGGTTGTGGTGGGGAAATAATAATATGGTACAATATAAGAGAACGGTTTATTGATTGAAGATACCAGCAAATAGCGTCCGTCAGGCGAGGGGTATACACCGGTTATCATACCTGCCTGTCCGATGGCATTACTTTCCGACCCGTTCCAGACCATCAGCAGGGATTTTGCAAAATATTCAAATATTGCTTCATCCGCCGGGTCTTTAAGCAGGTCCTGGTATGTTGCAGACTGGCCTTTTTCACCCAGGCTCTCCTGGATTACCGGCCCCTCAGGCACAAGTCCCCGTTCTGGTTTATTTCCCCTGTCAGGATCAGTAACCAGGTATACCAGGCTCTTATTGTCTGATAACCAAGCGAATGCATTCCTGAAAACCATATTCAGACTGCCGGCAATTTTATAAGCTTTCAGGGCGGCAATTTCACACACCCACAACTCAATACCGGATTCTGATTTGTTGATAAAGGCAAACATGGAGCCGTCAGGTGACCACTCCGGTGATCCCAGTGCGGGTTTGTCGGGCAATCCTTTTATTTGCCGGGGGTCAGAACCGTCAATATTCATAATTGTGAATCCCTTGTTATATGTCTGACGGCTCGGACCGCCGGTAGCAGGATTTATCCTGATACCGGCCAGACGCAGCTCCTCTTCCGATAATTCACTTATGGTTATCAGCGGGGGCCTCTCGATTATGAGAATTACCGATTTGTCGGGACTTAATGATACGGATGGAGTGACAGCTGCATCCACAATTTTCACAATTTCCTCCGGAGGGATCTGGTATTTATGTGCTTCCTGTCCGTTTACCACCGGCAATGCCTGTACAAGGAGTATAAAAATGAAGAGTTTTTTACGTATCATGATTCACTGGTTTTAGTTTAAAGTTTAAACCCTTTGTCTGTCTTTAGTTTTAATCTTTTTTCTTTGATCTTTGGTCTTTTATCTTTTATCTTTTTAAAGTTCATGAATTAATCATATTTAAGAAATTTATCTGCCCCGTTCATTAATAGGTTCTTTATTTTTATTTTTGCGCCGTTAAGAAATCAGGGACAATTATTTAAAACATCATGGTAAACTTTTTTGATGACAAGATATCTGAACGGCTTGGCGGAGTCAATTTCGGCAAATCTGCAGCAATTTACAAATTTGAGCTCATTAAGAGAGCCAAAGCCGCTGCAAGGAAAGCTCATCCTGAAATTGAGCTTATCGATATGGGGGTGGGAGAGCCTGACTGGCCGGCTGATGAGATAGTTGTCAGGACCCTGGCAGAAGAAGCCGGAAAACCGGAAAACAGGTGGTACGCGGATAACGGTATTCCCGAATTCCAGGAAGCTGCGGCATCATACCTTGAAAAAGTGTATGGAGTTAAAGGGTTGACGCCTTCAGAAAATATTGTCCACGGGATAGGATCAAAACCGGCGCTGGCAATGCTGCCGGTATGTTTCATAAACCCGGGAGATGTTCTGCTGACAACAGTGCCGGGATATCCTGTTACAGCTACTTACACAAAATATCTGGGAGGCGGGGTATACGATATGCCGCTGCTGGAATCCAATTCATTTCTGCCTGACCTGGATTCCATACCTGAAGAAGTGAGAAAAAAGGCTAAGCTCATGTATATAAACTACCCGAATAATCCGACAGGGGCAGTGGCCGGCAGCGAATTTTTCAGGAAAGTGGTTGATTTTGCCATGAAAAACGGTGTTGTGGTAGTTCACGATGCGGCATATGGCGCTCTTACCTATGACGGGTGCAAGCCACTCAGTTTTCTCTCAACAGATGGTGCCATGGAAGTGGGGATTGAGGTTCACTCATTGTCAAAGGCATTCAATATGACCGGCTGGAGGATAGGCTTTGTCTGCGGGAACAGCAAGGCGGTCAGGGCCTATGCAACGGTGAAGGACAATACTGACTCTGGACAGTTCCGTGCAATACAAAAAGCAGGTATACAGGCATTCAACAATACCGGCATTACAGAAAAGACGATAGAAAAATATTCCAGGAGGTTCGATCTGCTGGTGGCAGCGCTTAATGAAGCAGGGTTCCAGGCCAGGAAGCCAAAGGGATCATTTTACTGTTATGTGAAGGTGCCTGAAGGCACAGCTGACGGAAAGAGATTCACTACTGCAGCAGATTTTTCCGAATTCCTGATAAGAGAGTCGCTGATATCAACCGTACCCTGGGATGATGCAGGAAAATATGTCAGGTTCTCCGTTACTTTTGAAGCAGGCTCGGTTCAGAAGGAGAGGGAGGTAATTAATGAAATGAAAGAAAGACTGAAGATATTGAATCTGAAATTCTGAATCAAAGCGATATCAGTAGATTTTATTAGCAATTGAGGACAATAATCTGAAGGAAAAAAAGTTATTAATCTTGTTATAAATCTTATATATCAGACATTCAGGCCATTCTGAATTAAAATCCAGAATTTGTTTTTTATATTTTCAAGAGTTAGTATATTTGCCCAGCTAAAACCTGACCTGCTGTCATGCCGAAAATATCTGCGGTTATTATAACGATGAATGAGGAGAAATTGATAGAACAATGCCTTCAGTCACTCGATGATATTGCAGACGAGGTTATTGTAGTTGATTCATTTTCAACTGATTCCACAGAACAGATATGCAGAAGGTATAATGTCAGGTTTGTTCAGCGCGAGTTCACGGGATTCATGGATCAGAAGAACTATGCTGTTTCCCTTGCCTCACATCCCTACATTTTATCGCTTGATGCTGATGAGGCTTTAAGCGAAGAGCTGCAAAGATCTTTGCTTGAGGTAAAGGACAATATCAGGTATGAAGGATATAAATTCAACAGGCTGAGCAATTACTGCGGTAAGTGGATAAGGCATTCAGCCTGGTACCCTGATCCTCAGCTGCGCCTGTTCAGGGCTGACAGGGGAAGCTGGGGATTGATAAACGTTCATGAGACTTTCATCATGAATCATGACAGCAGGATCAGCAAACTGAAGGGAGACCTTCTCCACTGGCCCTGTAATTCGGAGCAGGACCTGACTGAAAAGATTGAGAAATACTCTGATATTGCCGCCCGTGAATACTTTGCTGCCGGCAGGAAAGCATGGTTCATCACTCCCTATTTTCACGGATTCTGGAGATTCTTCCAAACCTATTTTTTCCGTCTCGGGTTTCTTGATGGCAGGAAAGGTTATGTTATCTGCCGCACCGGCGCCTATTCAAGTTTCATGAAATACCATAAACTGAGGAGACTTGTCCGGGCAGCAAAAAAGAAATCTTAAAAGCATGCAGTTCGAAAAAGACCTCAGGAATTGCCTTGAGGTACTTAAAAAGGGAGGAGTTATCCTTTATCCCACTGACACTCTCTGGGGACTTGGCTGCGATCCGTCAAGCAGTGAGGCAGTGCAGAAGATATTCAGAATAAAATCGAGGGAGGCGAATAAAAGCATGATAATCCTGGTTAACGGAATGTCGATGCTTGAAAGATACGTAGATGAAATACCCTCGGTTGCCGGTCAGCTTATTGCTGTCTCTGATTCTCCACTGACTATAATATATCCCCGGGGGAAGAACCTTGCTGAAGGTATTTGCGCTGAAGACGGATCAGTGGGGATCAGAGTCTGCCATGATGAGTTCTGCAATGAGCTTATTTCCCGGTTCCGTAAACCCCTTGTTTCAACCTCCGCAAATATAGCCGGCAGGGTTCCTCCCTCAAATTTCAGTGAAATAGAGGAATCAATAATTAATTCCGCTGATTATACTGTCAGATATCGCAGGGATGATAAACAGCGATACTCCGCTTCTCAGGTAATCAAAGTGGAAAAAAACGGGGTGATCAGCATATTAAGAAAATAGTTCAGTCAGCAGATCTTACACGGCCTGATCCTGACACCCTGGCATCAATTCTGGGATTCCCTTTATAGGTCACATTCCCGCTTCCTGAAACACCGGCCTCGAGAGACTGAGTTACATTGCAGGTACAGTTACCGCTGCCCGAGACGCGGACCTCCATGGTTTCACATTTTACCATATCTCCCTGGAAATTCCCTGACCCGCTGATTGATACCCCGGCATCTTTTACAGTTCCTCCTCCCAGCCGGATATTACCCGATCCTGAGATACTGCATTCAAGATTCTCTACGGCCAGTTCAGCTGTGAACAGGTTGCCGCTGCCACTGACACTGAGGTCAAGATCCTCACCCTTTAACGCATCCAGGATCTCTGCTTTCCCTGAACCTGACACACCAAGCCCTTTCAGTTCAGGCATTGTAATGTAAACATTTACCTTGTTTTTGAAGTTGTACCTCCAGTTTTGATGTTTTATCTGCAGCCTGTCGCCGGAGACTACCGTTTCAACTTCCCTGAGATCTCCCTTATTTCCTTCAAGCTCAACACTGAACCGGGGGCCGATTTTAATGTAAAGGTTACCTGCTATTCCAAAACCGACAGAGGTAAATCCTTTAAGATCACGGGTTTCTTTAATAGACTGCCCTGTGCTGAAACCATAACCAAGGCTGATAATTACCAGTAATAATAGTGCCCTTTTCATCATAAATTGTTTTTTGTGAATGATTTTAGATAAAGACGGATGAGAAATTGAAATGTTGCAGGTAAATACCCCCGGGGGGTCAGTTGATCTCAGTCAGGCCTTCCGGAAGATGCATTATGATTAACCGTTTCTTCAAATCGACTTTAACAATCAGATCCTCGTGAAGAGGTATCAGCAGTTCCTTTCCTATGTCTGACTCCACCCTCAGCAGCAACTGCCCGGGGTTCTCGATCACCTCTTTGATTCTCCCTGCGGAATTGTCATCATCTGATCTGATGCTGAAGCCTTTCAAGTCAGGAAGATCGCTCTCACTGACCTTGTGTCCTTCAGCCGGATCGAGGAATACCCTGCAGCCTGCCAGTTCGCCTGTTTTCAGAATTGAGCCGTAACCTTCAAATCTGACTTTCATTTTGTGTTCTCCCCTGATCTCCTGTTCCGCAATAAAAAAAGGAACCGGTTTACCTTCAATTTCAAGGAAAACCGATTTCATTTCAGGTATTTTTTCAGTGAAGGTCCTTTCGAGGCTGATTGTTACTGTACCTTCGTAACCTTTGACTTTGATTATGCGTCCGAGCAATATGCCTGTTTTATAGGCCATATTATTGCTGATCCCTCATGTGAGGGTTTTTATTCTACTGGTTTTTCTTCCGCTGCCGGTTCGGAGGTACTTTCAGCTGCTGCCTGGGCATCGCCTGTTTCAGTTTCAGCCTGGTTATCAGCAACTTCAACTTCAGGGGTGTCTTCCTTTGGAGTTACAGCATCTTCTTCAGGAGCCTCTTCACGGCTTTCTGCCTCAGCCCTGGCTGCCACATCAGCCTGCTTCTTTGCCAGTTTTGCTGCACGCGCCTCATTTATTTTCTTCTCAGCTGCCAGCATCCTGACGAGCTTTTCATCCATGGATTTTTCGAGACCTGATCTTTTTGATTCGATCTTTGCTTCATTCTGTTTCATCCACTCTTCAAAACGCCTTGCGGCTTCAGCTTCATCAAAAGCACCTTTTTTTACTCCTTCAAGCAGATGTTTTTTCAGCATGACACCTTTGTAAGAGAGTATAGCCCTGCACGTTTCAGTAGGTAATGCGCCATTTTGCAGCCAACCCAGGGCCTTATCGAAGTCAAGTTCGATAGTGGCGGGGTTAGTGAGCGGGTTGTATTTCCCGATCTTTTCAATATATCTGCCATCCCGTGGCGACCTGCTATCTGCTACCACAATGTGGTAATAGGCCAGTTTTTTGCGGCCTTTCCTGGCCAATCTGATTTTAACTGCCATTAATTTTTAACGCTTTTATTTTACCTCTAAAAAAAAATTGTGGGTGCAAAGATAGCAGTAAAAAATTACCGGACAAATGAATGTATTGAATTTATGCAAATAAAAAGAGGCTGAACATCATGAACATCCAGCCTCTTTAAAAAATCATTTAGTCCCTTTACGGGTTTCGTGTAAAGGTAAACGGGAATGTCCCGAATGTGCCTTCATCCACTGTAATTAAAAGATTCAATGAATATGTCCCGTCACATGTGCTGAATGTTCCTGAACCCTCATAAGCAATATTGTGATAAACCCCCCATACAGAGGAAGCCAGAGCTTTTTTAGGTACAGTTACGGCGTAAGTGACCGGATTAACATGCATAACCAGCGGACCGAGATCCTCAACATTTCCATCCAATTCTTCAAGTCCTGATACATAGATTGTATATGGATCATCATCATCCCCAGTAAGTGTGATATCGCCCTCGGTTTCCCAGCCGCCGGGGTAGGCGGGAGAAAATGAGTGATAGCTGCCTGTTGCCATATTCACGCTGTAAACACACGCTACAGGGATGTTAAGAGGTGTGGAACGTGTTGCACGTCCGTTCGTGGTTATCAACAGCTCGAAATTAAACACATCCCCTCGTTCAAGATCAGTCAGGGCGAGACCCATTTTCCGGGCTGTTTCGGCTGATGTCAATGTCACTACCGCAGGGAATGATGTCAGTTCAGTTATCGTTACATCGGCATGGTTATTATTATAAGAACCTATTATTGTTACCTTATCCGACGATGTGCCCTGAGGCAGGGTTATTGTAAACCGTACATATGAATTCTCGAGGTCATTGACGTCAAACACTCCGGGATTGAGATTTGAAATCCCGGGAACTATGGCGACACTTCTTTCACCGGCAGGATCCGGAAGATCTTCACAGCTGATAGTGAGTGCGATCAGCATGATGATAAATCCTGGTATTTTAAATTTTTTCATATCAATTTTTTTAACAGTTTAACTATAAAATCCCGGGATTACCTTGTCCCGCCGGCCCACCATACATTTTCAGAGTATACATATGTCCCGTCACCGTAGGCATTACGGACGTTGAAATTTGTGGTCACATCCTCAGAGCCGTATGAAAAGCGTAACGGAAACTGGGTGTTATTCCTGGGATTATCAAGTGTTATTACATTATTTCCCATTGCTTTCAGCCTCCTGTAATCATTATAGGCCTCAAAGGCTTCCTCCTCAAAGAAAGCAATGTATTTCTGGTTCATTATTTCAGAGATAGGGTTGGCATTAAATCTGCTTAATACTTCATCATCGAAATAATCGGAAGCATCAGCAGCCGATAATCCGATGTTTACTTTCTGAAAAGCTGCGGTAATGCCTTTTTCAAGAGCATCTTCGGCATCTGCAAGGTTGTTCAGCCTTGCATAGGCTTCAGCCTTAAGGAATTCTATTTCATGGTAACTCAGCAGATAGGTGGGTGCTGTAATCGTGCTTAAAGCCGATATTGAATAAACTCCCTGTACCTGGTTGGCACTGCCGTTTGGAGCAAAAACGATATCATCGCCTGTTCCGGGATACGGGGTAAAGAATAGTGCATCCCGCGGATCGTTTCTGTCAGCCAGCTTGTTGTGAAGGCTCTGGCTTGCCCCATAGTAATCCCTGTCCCTGAACATGCAGAAGAAAGGACTCAGTGAGGTAGTTCCGTTATAATTGAACTGAGCCTGTTCATTGCCGGAAGCGAAGGATTGGCTGGCATAAGCAATAACATCAGCATACGCCGGGGTCCTGTGTGAAAGGCGCATGGTATAGCGGGCTTTCAGTCCATAGGCAAACTTCTTCCAGAGGAGAGGGTTTCCTCTGTATATAAGATCCTGTCCTCCCAGTGATGGAAAGATCGTCTCTTTATTAAGGTTGGCAATTGCCTCATCGAGAAAACCGAATATGACCTGATAAATACTCTGCTGAGGATCAAGTACAGGTGTGAATATCTCACCTGGTCTCAGAGCCTCTGTCCATGGTACATCACCCATTGCATCTGTCAGAGCAGCCAGATTATATGCAGAGAGTACCTGGGCTATTCCCAGTGTGTGGTGATTGCCCTGCTCTGAACCACCATCGGAACACTTGGCCCTTATCTTCTTCAGGCTGTAGAGGTTTGCATATGCTGCATTCCACGTATTATTGTAAGTGCTTGAAGAGGTTGGCTGAGCAGATCTGATGTCGGCATTATAAAACTGGTTCCAGGTTCCGGCATTGTGTTCAATATAGACAGATGCGTAGAAACTGAAATCCCCTCCAACTATCGAAAAGGCTGTTGATGTCATCGCATCTGTAATTATCAATCCTGATACCATATCTGTCGGGTCATTAATATTCTTATTGATCTCATCCATTATGGATTCCGAACATGACGTGAATGACAGGACCAGGATTGTAACTGATAGAATATAAACTATTTTTCTCATGGTTTTTTAAGATTAGAAAGTTAAATCGATTGTAAACCCAAGGCTTGTTACCTGGGGCATGGTAAATCTCTCAAACGAACCTCCCATATTTGTATTCCCCTGGCTCGATTCAGGATCGAAGTTCGGAAGAGCAGTCCATAAAAGTATATTCCTGGCAAAAACCGATACTCCTGCCTTGACGGTGTTAAAGAGTCTTTTTGAAGGGTTGTACTTTAGTGATAGCTCACGGAGCTTAACGAATGAATTATCGTAGATGTAGTATTCATCGATGTTCGAAAGTACATTGACATACAGGTTCTGAAGAGCACGCGGATCCAGAGGACCACCACGCACTATATCGTTTGGCGTTCCGTCAGATTTTACACCATCGTAAATGAATGTTGATTCACGGTCTTCTGTCCTTGCTGACATACCATATAGGTCAAGGAGGCCGTTACTTCCGGAATACATCTTTCCCCCGTTTTTCCATTCAAAAAGTGCACTTAACGATATATCTTTGAAAGTCAATGTCGTACCACCTCCAAGGATAAAATCCGGAGAGACTGAACCGATTACGTCCGGTTCTCCGACTTGCGGAAACCCGTAATTCGGTGATGCAGGATCATCATCCACAATCTTATTGCCGTTTGCATCACGCAGGAATGAATCGCCGTAAATAACCGGGAAAGTAGCTCCTATACCTGCTCTGACCTGCGGAGTTGTAAAGCCTCCCAGGAAAATGCTTTCTACTCCCGGAGCCAGCTCATCAACCATATTCTCAATCATTGACAGGTTCACATTAATATCCCACATGAAATTGCTGGTTGCAACTGGTGTCAGGTACAGCACAGCTTCGTGAGTCCTCGTGTGTACTTTACCTCCATTCATGACCAATGAACGAACTCCGGTTGAACCGGCAAGGGGTACGGAAAATATCTGATCAACAACATTCTGCCGCGAAAATGTATAATCAATCCCTATCCTGTTCTCCAGGAACTTGAGGTCAGCCCCAATCTCGTATGACCTGGTGTTCTGGGGTCTGAGATTCGGATCAAACTCAATATTATTGGGAATATAAGAACTTATTCCACCGATGGGATAAAGAATAGGAGACCCGGACCACCATCCTCCAGAGTAATTGGGAGTGTTATAATAATTTTCCAGGTATGCTCCTGCCTGTCCTACTTCAGCATAAGAAACTCTGAGCTTGGCAAAAGAGAGCCACTCAAGATTTTTTATAGCGTCGACTTCGGATGCAATAAAGCTTGCAGATACTGAGGGATAGAAGAAAGTCCTGTTATTTGTGGGCATGGTTGAAACTATATCATTTCTTCCTGTTACCTGGAAGAAAAAAAGTGATTTCCAGCTTAGTGAAGCACTCCCGAAGAATCCGACAGTTCGGTTCTGGAATTGTGATTCATCTGCTGTGACAATACTGGCGTTTCTTATATGAGCCCATCCGCCGAAATTAAAACTCTCCCCATGTTCGGAATAAGTCTTCTGGACGCCATGGTCAAATTCATTGCCAACCATTGCATTGAGGTTCAGATAACTCATGATCCGCCAGTCAAGATTGGCAGTAAACAGTGAGTTGACATTAAATGAAGTAATACCATAATTATCGATGATACCTCTGTTTCCAGAATGACCATATTCAAATATATCCTGGAAGTTGGTTGTATATGAGTCGGTACCCAGCTGGTAGCGCAGCTTAAGACTCGCTTTTTCACCCAGTCTGGAAGAATAATCCAGGTAGCCATTGCCAAAAAACCGGTCAGTCTTTTCATTGAATATAGTATGCTCGGCTGACCAGTAAGGGTTATCGAAGCTGCCCCCCCTGTAGTAAATCTGTCTGTAGGGATCGCCCGGGACAAAGTTGGGGTAATCTCTCAGGTTATAGCTTGCCGGGGCTGATAATACACCGGCCAGTGCTGCATCATTCCCGGAGGGGATCTTATCAATATCCGTCTTTGAGAAATTAGCGCTGAAACCGACTTTAAAGTTATCTCCCAGATCTCTTTCTGCAGAGGCTTTCGCGTTCCATCTGTCCATGCCTGTTGAAAGGGCTATCCCGCTTTGTGTTGTCTGGCTTAATCCCAGTGCAAAATTGCCTTTCTCCACAGCCTGGCTTACACTGGCATTGGTAGTGGCTGAGTAACCTGTCCTGAAATAGCGCTCCCAGTTATTAAATACCTGGGGTGTGACCCATGGATCTGCAATCCCGCCTCTTTCCATCTGGGGCACATAATATTTCCCGGGACGACCATTTGCATTTCCCCCATTAGTCGGGTCATCCGGAAGATCGACAATTTTCGGGCCCCAGGATAATGAATGGGTCGGCACATAAACACCATTAGTTCCCTGGGCATAGGTAGACTGATATTCAGGATTTCGAGAAACCTTTGAAAAAGCGCTCGTATGAGATATACTGATAACAGGTTTCCCTATCTTGTTATATCGGCCGCTTTTAGTTGTAATAACAACAACTCCGTTTGAAGCACGGATACCATAAAGAGCTGCTGCAGCCTGGCCCTTCAGAATATTAATGCTTTCAATATCAGACGGATTGATATCCACGGCCCGGTTGGAAATATCTGATCCTGACACACCAAACCCGGCGGTTGAAAAGTTACCTCCTGCTCCTGACTGAATATCTGCAGTAGAAGCGATCGGCATCCCGTCGACGATATAAAGAGGAGTGTTATTGCCGGTAAATGAGCGGGCACCGCGGATGACAATCTGCGATGAAGCTCCGGGCATGCCGCTCGATGGCTTTATGTCTATCCCCGCAATCTTGCCCTGCATTGCGCCTGCAAGGTCACTGTTGCCTGTTCGTTCAATTACCTCAGTCTTTATATCCTGTACAGCATATCCCAGGGCTTTTTTCTCCCTGGAAATGCCGAGGGCTGTTACCACCACTTCATCAAGCCCCAATACATCAGGCTCCATGATAACATCTATAACAGACTGGTTTCGAATTTCAATTTCCTGTTTCTTCATACCTATGTAGGAAAAGACAAGAGTTACTGCATCCGCCGGAACAGAGAGAGTATATTTGCCGTTTATATCTGTAATAATCCCCACAGTGGTTCCTTTTACAGATACGGAAACTCCCGGCAAGGCACCCTCTCCCTGTACAGAAGATACTACAGTACCTGTAACAGTTCTTTGCTGTGCGTTTGCTGATATGACAAACCCGCAAAGAACCAAAAACATCAAGAGAAGTTTTCTCATAACTTTTAAGTTTAGGTTAATAATAAATGTCAAGGAATGGCTAGATTCCTTTTACTGTCCGTGAAAGCGATTGTATCACTTTCAAAAACTGAAATTATAAAACCTCCTCCACGATAATCATATCGAACCAACGGATTGCAGCTTTGGATTTATAACTGGTATTAAACAGGTTACGGATATAATTAAATGTTGTTAGCTTTTTTACAAACATTTTTGTTCATTTTTAAGTATTTTTGTTTACTTGCCGGATTGATTTTCTTATTCCTGTTCATGACTGGTTTTGCTCACTTACACGTTCATACTCAATACTCTATTCTGGATGGAGCATCAAGTATCCCTTTACTTATCGACAAGGTAAAATCACTTGGCATGGATTCAGTTGCCATTACTGATCATGGGAATATGTTTGGCGTCAAGGAATTCCACAACATTGCCATAAGAAAGGGTATAAAGCCGATAATAGGATGCGAGATCTACGTTGCCAAAAGATCGATATCAGAAGTTCCGGGTAAAGCAGACAGATCAGGCGACCATCTTA
>Ga0116204_1001707_pt1 | contig 12188 bp, 9 predicted proteins | sample LakKivwa52mmetaG_FD_94481 | JGI IMG/M metagenome (GOLD analysis project Ga0116204, IMG submission 94481) | Anoxic lake water microbial communities from Lake Kivu, Rwanda to study Microbial Dark Matter (Phase II) - Lake Kivu water 52m metaG | ecosystem: Environmental > Aquatic > Freshwater > Lake ...
AATCGTTACTGGGAACATTGACTCGTTAAAAACGACAACGATGATCCGTCTTCATGCGAATCTAGGGGTAGGAGACGGGTTCGTGTCGGTCAAACGGATGGATCAAGGTCTCGTTCGCGAGTATCAAGCGATGAAACTTTCGACGAAGAAGACGGCCTTGCTTATTGTACGGGACGTCTTTCAACCCCCCGATTTCGAATCTTGTTACCAGCTTGGTCCCTATCTTTTCAGTAAATCGACGATTGCGACGATAGAAAATGAAATTCGGTCGATGATTCGAAAGAGGATTTCCCCGATATTTCTGGATGAAATCGGTCTTGTTGAACTCGAAAATGCGGGGTTTTCAACGATTTTGAAAGAAATGATTGCATCGCGACTTGATTTGTACCTCAGTGTTCGACATTGTTTTCTAGCGCGTGTCCTCGAAGAATTTTCGATTTCCGAATTTACGGTGATTGATTCGACAGGAGGTTGACATGTTTGACAAACGGATTGTAAACGGCTTGGTTTACCAAGGTGGGATGTTTGAACAAACGAACATCTACATCAACAAAGAAACCATCGCTTTGGTGAGCGATGCCTTTTACGATGCGAAAGAGACGATCGATGCCTCCGGGATGAAGGTTTTCCCCGGATTGATCGATCCTCATGTCCATTTCGCACTTGACCTCGGAAAGACAACATCGGCGGACGATTTTCAAAACGGATCGAGGAGCGCTTCCTTCGGAGGAGTGACGACGTTCATCGATTTTTTGGACCCCGTCGACAACGAAAAAGACCTCGTTCACGCCTTTGAACGGCGATTGGAAGAAGCGGGTGACTCGGTCATCGATTATAGGTTTCACGCGACGATCAAACAGCCGAAATGCGATTTGGAAACATTCCTCCTCACGATGAAAGAACTTGGTCTTTCTTCGTTGAAACTTTTCACGACGTATTCGGATTCGGGGCGAAAGACGGACGATGAGTCGATTTTTGAACTGTTACGTTTGTCGAGAAAACACGGGATCTTGATTCTCGCCCACGTTGAAAACGACGAGTTGATCCGCCTGGACGATGCGTTCACGTATCGCGCGCTTTCAATTTCACGGCCTTCTCAAAGCGAGCAAATGGAAGCGATGAAACTCGCTGAATTCGTCCGAAAAACAAAGGGATCGCTCTACATGGTTCATTGTAGCAGCGGAAAAACGGTGAAGGCGCTTGTTGATAATTACTCAGATATCTTGCACAAGCACATGTTTTTGGAAAGTTGTCCCCATTACTTCAATTTGACGAACGATTGTTTGATGCAAGAAAACGGATATTTGTATACGATGGCACCGCCTTTGAGAAGTCTGGCTGAGAAAGAACTTCTCAAACGCTTAAGCCATGAAATCGATACGATTGGAACGGACCATTGCCCGTTCATGGAACAAGAGAAAAACCACCTGATGTTAAAAGACATCCCGCTTGGAATTGGAAGCATTGAGCATTCCTTTGAATTGATGCATCCAATATTACAAACCAAACTCGTTGAAAAAATGTCCATGAATCCAGCCAAAATTTTTGGTTTGGACCACTCCAAGGGATCCATCGAGAGGGGAAAAGATGCCGATTTGTTCTTGTTTGAAGAACAAAAAGATGCGATAATTCGAAAAAGCCATTCAAAAAGCGATGTCGACTTGTTCGAAGGACGCCCCACCGATGGCGTGATTCGTTGCACGATGTCTAGGGGACGCGTGATCGTCCAAGATGGGGTGTTTTTGGGCGGCAAAGGAATCTATTTGGGAAAGCGGGTTCAATCATGAAAGCGTTGATTCATGCGACTGTATATGATTTTCATGAGTTCAAGGAAAATTGTTACATTCTTTTCGATGAGACCATCGTGAGGGTTGGTCCGATGGATGAGTTTTCGGACCCCGGGTGCGAGATCATCGACTGTAATAACCATTGGGTGATGCCGGGGCTTGTGAACGGTCATACGCATGTGTATTCCGCGTTCGCACGCGGTATGAGTGTCCCCTTTCATCCGGATGATTTTTTGGAACTTCTCGAACAGCTGTGGTGGAAACTCGATCGCCATTTGTCGATTGAAGCGGTCTATCAAAGCGGCATCGCCGCAGCCATTGATTATATTCGTCACGGTGTGACAACGATTATCGATCATCACGCAAGCGGTGCCATTGAAGGATCCTTAAACGCCTTGAAACATTCGATCGTCGAGGAAGCCAAAATGCGAGGGATTTTCGCCTTTGAAACGAGCGATCGATTCGATGTGGATCGTTGCTTGGTAGAAAACATGACCTTTATCGAAGAAAACCACTCCCAAACATCCCGCGGAATGTTCGGGTTGCACGCATCGCTTAGTTTGTCTGATGAAACCTTGGAAAAAGTCAAAAAACGAATAGGAGATGCACCAATCCACATCCACGTCGCTGAAAGCGAACTCGATCAGACGATGTCGATTCAACAATACGGAAAACGGATTGTCCACCGTCTCAAAGACCACGGACTACTCAACCCGGGATCAATTTTGTCCCATGCGATTCATGTTGATGCTGAAGAAAGGGCATTGATTGCCGCTTCGGGTTGTGTCGTTGCCATCAACGTCACGTCGAACATGAACAACGGCGTCGGTCTTCCCAACGTGAAGGCTTTGCTCGATGCGCAAATTCCCTGCATCATCGGCAACGACGGGATCTCCGCTTCGATTGCTTTGGATTACTTGAACGTTTTGTACACGGCGCACCATAGGGATCAAACGCCGAATGATTTCGGATTTCTTTCCTTGATTCGGATGATCCAAGAAGGATACCGTTTCGCAAGCGGACTACTCGGCGTTTTACTTGGACGAATCCAAGAAGGATACGCATCCGATCTCCTCGTTGTTCCCTATGATCCGCCAACCCCCCCTTCAAAGGAAAATGCGTTTGGCCATGTTTTTTTCGGAATGTTCCAAGCGTTCCAACCAAGACATGTTTTCATTCAAGGCGAAATGGTCTTGCGCAACTTTGAAATTAAAACGGAACTTTCTTCGAAACTGCCTGCCGTGCGAAAGACTGCCCAACAGGTGTGGGAGAAAGTCAAGAAAGGAGATCGGTCATGAAACTGAACACATCGTTTGACGGATTGCGTCTTGAGAATCCGTTGATGCCCGCTTCCGGTCCACTCGTTGGGGATGTTGAAAAACTGGAATTCATGCAGCGGGCCGGATGCGGAGGCGTCGTCACCAAGACGATCTCTTCAAAACTACCGCACATTCCAAGACCTTGCATCTACGGAGACCGCGAATTCGTGATGAACAGCGAATTGTGGAGCGAACACGCATATGCAACGTGGGTGGAGGAAATTTTGCCTGCTTATCAGAAAATAAAAGATCGTCCGTTGTTTGTGAGCGTCGGTTATACGAAGGAAGACATGGACTTGTTGATTCCGCTTCTCGATCCATTCGCGGATGCGTTTGAAATTTCGACGCACTATGTCGGCAAGGACTTGTCGGTCATCGCCGAGACGGTTAAAACAATACGCAAACATACGAAAAAGCCATTGTACATGAAAATAAGCCCGCACATCAGTGATCCCGTGGCATTTGCGAAAGCGGTCGAGGCCGAAGGAGCGAATGGAATCGTCGCGATCAATTCGCTCGGACCGACGCTAAAAATCGACCTGGCCACGAGAAAAATCGTCTTTGGCAACGAAACGGGATTCGTTTGGATGAGCGGACCCTCGATCAAACCGATCGCGCTTGCGATCATTCATAAAATCAAATCCGCGATGCCGCACTTCACGGTGATTGGCGTTGGCGGGATCAAGAGTGCCGACGACATGCTTGAATTTCTCCTCGCCGGGGCTTCTGCGGTTCAGATGCTCTCTGCTGCCCTTTTAAAGGGGAAAGGGTTGTATGAGAAAATCATCAAGGATTTGCCGAAAACCCTTGAGAAATACGGCTTTTCCTCAATCGAGGATGTCATCGCCGCGAAATTGACGATTGATGCATCCTATGAACCGTTTCTTCCCGTGTTGATTCCTCAAAAATGCACGCGTTGCATGATTTGTCTCAACATATGTCCATATTTTGCGATCGACATGAAAGATCAAATTACCTTTAATCCGGAAAAATGTTTCAGTTGCGGGTTGTGCATCGTCAAGTGTCCGGTTGAGGCGATTACCCGTTGAATCAAAGATACAAACAACCGAAAGGGGGATGTCGATGAAAAACATCAGCACCTCAATTCCAAAAATCGACGGACCGGAAAAAATCAGGGGTTCATCGCTTTATGTCGATGACATCAAGATCGACAACGTGTTGTTTGCGAAGACGCTTCGCTCATCAATCGCCAAAGGTAGAATCGATTCCATCGTCGTACCACCTTTGCCAAGGGGGGTTCATTTCATCACGGCCAAGGACATTCCGGGGAAAAACCGGGTGAAAATCATTTTTGACGATATGCCGGTGTTTGCTGAACATGAAGTTCGCTACATCGGTGAACCGATCGGACTCTTGATCGGAGCCGACAAAATGGAAATTTTGAACGTGATGAAACAAATCAAAATCACCTACATCGAAACAACGCCTCGTTTTGATTTTGATGAAAGCGCAATTCACTACCACTATCAAAAAGGGTGTGTGAAAGAAGCATTCGACCAAGCGAAGAAAACAATCACGAAAACCTACGAAACGGGTTACCAAGAACAAGCCTACATCGAACCTCAAGGGATGATTGGAATGTTTGAAGACAACAAAGTCGTCTTGATCGGTTCGATTCAATGTCCCTACTATGCGAAAAATGCCGTCATCGAGACGTTGGCATGCGAAAGCGAATCCGTGCGCATCATCCAATCGAGTGTGGGGGGGGCGTTTGGCGGAAAAGAGGAATTTCCGTCGTTGCTTGCTTGCCAACTTGCCGTGGCGGTTCAAAAAATCAAGCAACCGATCAAACTCATCTATGAACGAGAAGAAGACATGGAAGTCACGACGAAGCGACATCCTTCGAAGACGACTTTATCTGCTTCCGTTGATGGCGACAACCGGATCACCGCGATTCGCTGTCACGTCGGAATCGATGGCGGAGCGTATGTCGGATTGAGTGGTGTTGTCCTTTCACGCGCGATGATCGCATCAAGCGGAGCTTACACGATTGACAATCTTGAAGTCGATGGCGATGTCTATATTACGAACACCGTTCCAACCGGCGCTTTCCGTGGATTTGGCGCACCACAAATGAAGTTCGCTGTCGAGATGTTCATCCATCACGTTGCGAAAGAGTTAAACGTCGATCCGTTTTCATTCCGAATGCGACACCTCGCCAAACAAGGCGACCGCACCTCGACAAACGGAACGTTCCGGGATCCGATCATCATGCCAGCGATGATCGACCTCGCGCTCAAAAGGTCGGATTACCATGAAAAAGCAAAGAAGTTTGCGTCTGAGGATTCTTTTCGAGGCATTGGGATGAGCTGGTTTTTCCACGGATGCGGCTTCACGGGAAGCGGAGAATCGAAGCACATAAACGCTCTTGTCACATTGAAGAAAAACCGATTGAATCACGTCTTTGTCTACGTCGCCGCGGTCGACATGGGTCAAGGAGCGAAGACGGTCCTTACAAAAATCGTCGCCGGTGTTTTGGATCTTCCCATCGAATCCGTCACCTTCGACAATCCGGACACCGATTTCGTTCCGGATTCGGGACCGACGGTCGCATCGCGTACGACGATGATCGTCGGTGGATTGCTTGCTCGAGCGGCCAAAAAACTGAAAGAATCGTGGGAAGAAGGTTGCGATCAAACCGTCCACGAACGTTATGTCCAACCCCCTGAAATCGAATGGGATGAGGAAACATTCCAAGGCGATGCCTATCCCGCTTATTCGTGGGGGGTGAATGTCGTTGAAGTCCGTGTATGCAAAAAAACCTATCACGTCGATGTCGAACACGCATGGAGCGTTTACGATGTTGGCAAAGCAATCGATGAGCGACTCGTCCTCGGTCAAGCCGACGGCGGATTCATCCAGGGACTTGCCTACGGCACGATTGAGGTCATGGAATGCGAAAAAGGCAAGATTCGACAAAAAAACATGACCGACTACATCATTCCGACCACATCCGACATTCCGAATATGGAAACCCACTTGATCGACAACCCCTATCCGCTTGGACCCTACGGGGCAAAGGGCGTTGGTGAACTCACCTTAATCGGAGCCGCCCCTGCGGTCGCATTGGCGATTGAAATGGCGATCAAGCGGGAAGTGACGAAAATTCCGGTCACGCCGGAAAGAATCATGGAGATGATTGGTTATGAAGACGATTGAATTCATATTAAACGGAGAATTGGTGCGGGTGGATGATCCGCTCAACACACGGCTTCTCGATATTCTTCGAAATCGTTTCAAATTGGTTGGGACCAAGGAAGGTTGCGGCGAAGGCGAATGTGGCGCATGTTCGGTTTTGATAGATCACAAAGTCGTCAATTCCTGCATGGTGCCCTTGGCAAACGTCTGTGGAAAAACCGTGATGACGATCGAAGGCTATCGAAAAACGACGCGATACAACTTGTTGGAAGAAGCGTTCATGAATCAAGGAGCGGTCCAGTGTGGGTTTTGCACCCCGGGAATGATCATGGCGACGGAGTCGTTGCTTCATTCAAACCCGCATCCAAGCGTGGAAGAAATCAAAATCGGCCTTTCGGGAAATTTGTGCCGTTGTACGGGATATCAAATGATCATCAAGGCGGTCCTTGAAGCGTCCGAAAAGGGGGCGGGATTGTGGTGAAACATTGCATCCCTTCCAATTATAAAGAAGCACTCGTCAAATTGAACGAGGAACCCTATCAATTGGTCGCCGGAGGGACCGATTTGATGGTCCAACACCGCTTGTGGGGAGGGGTTCCGGTTGATTTGATGAACCATGTTTTATTTTTGGCGAATTTAAGCGAGTTGAAATCGATTCAAAAGCAAGGAAAATGCTTGCGAATCGGTGCGATGATGTCGCTTCAAGACATTTTGAATCATCCGGACACGTCGTCTTTGTTGAAAAAAGCGATTGGCGAAATGGCATCGCCCGGCATTCGTCACATCGCAACGCTCGCAGGAAACATCGGAAACGCCTCGCCCGCTGGAGATGGCCTTGTGCCGCTTCTCTTATACGATGCCTTTGTCGTTCTTGAATCGATCGATGGAACAAGGGAAGTTCGAATCCAAGACTACATCATCGGTCCGAGGCAGACCATTCGAAAGCAAAACGAATTGATTCGGGAAATCGTCGTGCCGCTTAAGGATTTCACAAATGAAACGTTTGTCAAAGTCGGGGGTCGGAAGGCCGATGCGATTTCCAAGGTTTCTTTCGCTGGCGCCGCTCGAATCGAAGAAGGCATCCTCAAAGACATTCGTTTCGCTTTCGGTGCGGTTTACAAAACCGTCGTTCGTTCCAAGGAAGTGGAAGAAAGCTTGATTGGAAGAACGATTTCCGAACTTCAAACAGCCATTCCGACCATTAAGAAAAAAATGGACGCTTTGATCCACCCGATTGACGATCAGCGATCCAACAAGAAATACCGACGACTCGTCGCCCTCAATTTACTCGAGACCTTTCTCAAGGATTTGTCCTTGTAGCGGGTGGAAAGCGTGGAACATGGATAAAAGCAGATTGTTGAAGATTGCACGAAAGGAAGAAGCAGCGGATTTGGTGTTCAAAAACGGTAGAATCATCAGCGTTTTTGACGGTCGGATCGAAGAAGGCGATCTTGCGATCGCAGACGGACGCATCATTGGGATCGGAGACTATGTTGGCGTGGAACAAATCGATCTTCAGGGAAAATTCATCGCGCCGGGATTCATCGACGGACACGTCCACATCGAATCCTCGATGTTGACGCCTTCAGAATTTGCGAAAATCGTGATGCCGAGGGGAACGACGAGCGTTGTTGCCGATCCGCACGAAATTGCGAATGTCGCCGGAGTCAAAGGCATCCGCTATATGATTGAAAGTGCGAAAACCGTTCCGCTTGATGTTTTTATCATGGTGCCAAGTTGTGTTCCAGCAACCTTGTTTGAAACAAGCGGTGCTGCCATCACAGCAAGCGACATCGCCTCCTTGAAAAGCGAAGCATCGGTTTTGGGACTTGGCGAAGTGATGAACTATCCCGATGTCATTCACGGCGATCCATCGGTGCTCGAGAAAATCGCTTCGATGGAACCGAAAACGATCGATGGGCACGCCCCATCCGTTTCCGGCATTGATTTGAACGCTTATGCGCTTGCCGGAATCCATACCGATCACGAATGCACGACGAAAGAAGAACTCGAAGAACGGATCAAACGGGGAATGTATGTCCATCTGAGGGAAGGTTCCGCAACAAGAAACGTGACGGAGTTGCTCAAGGGGATTACCGGAAGCAATTACCACCGGTTGATTTTTTGTACCGACGACAAACACCCCGAAGACATCCGAAAAGAAGGACACATCAATTATAACGTGAATTTGGTCATCGAAGCGGGCATTTCGCCGATGGTTGCGATTCAAATGGCGACGATCAACACCGCACAGTGTTATGGACTCAAACACTACGGAGCGATCGCCCCGGGGTATGTCGCCGACCTCGTCGTGTTCGAGGATTTGACTGATATTGAACCCGTTCTTGTTTACAAAAAAGGGAAGTTGGTTGCGAAAAATCAAAAAGCGTTGTTTGAAGCAGCGCCGATAAAAAAAGACGTTTTGGAAAAAAGCGTCCATATCAACACAGACAAGGTCTCGTTTGATCTTCCGCTGAAAAGTCCAGACGTTCGTGTAATCGGATTGATTGAAAACAACGTCACGACGACGGAACTCATTGAAACGGTTTTGGTTGTCGATGGAAAATACGTACACAATCCGGAAAAAGACCTTCTAAAGTTCGCCGTGATCGAACGCCACCACGCAAGCGGAAACATGGGACTCGCCCTCGTCAAGGGATACGGATTGAAAGGGGGCGCTGTGGCGATGACTATCGCCCACGACTCCCACAATTTGATGATTCTTGGCGATGATGATTCCGACATGCGAATCGCGATGGATAAAATCATTGAAATCGGCGGTGGCATCGTCGTGGTCAAGGAGCATCAAGTCGCCGACTATCTCGAACTCGAAGTCGGTGGCATCATGACGGCCAAGGGTGCGAAATTCGTTGAACAAAAACTGAATGCGATGGAAGCAACCATTCGGAAAATGGGTGTCAACCACAAGATTGACGATCCGTTTTTAAGTCTTGCTTTTTTGTCCTTGCCGGTCATTCCCGATTTGAAATGTACGGATTTAGGATTGTTCGATGTTGTACGTTTCAAGCGGGTTCCGATTGAAAAAGAATCAGGTGATTGAGATGGAACACGTCAAATACTACCAATGCACGCTTTGTAACAAAGTCTATGACAAAAAGCGATATATCTTCACGTGTCCTTCTTGTGGGGAACATGGAATATTGGATGTCATTTACGATTATGCATCGCTTCGCCATATTTTGACGGAATCGTATTTCAGGGCGAATCTCGATTTTTCGATTTGGCGGTATTTACCGATTTTAAGCGTCCTCGACCGACATACCGATGAAACGTTGCGGGTGGGGTGGACACCGCTTTATGATTCGAAACATCTGAGGGAACAAATTCACCTACGCCATTTGTACATCAAGGACGAGGGACTCAATCCGACGGGTTCACTCAAGGACCGAGCGTCCGTCATTGCTGTTTTGAAGGCACTCGAGGCGAGAAAACACATCGTTTCATGCAGTTCAACCGGAAATGCCGCATCCAGTCTCGCCGGCAATGCTGCGAAAATGGGACTAAAATCGGTCATTTTTGTACCAAAACGAGCACCAATTGGAAAATTGACGCAGCTTCAAGTGTATGGTTCGACCCTGATCACCGTTGATGGGGACTATAAGGATGCGTTTTCGTTGTCCAAGAAAGCGATCTCGCACTTCGGATGGTACAATCGAAATGCGGCGATCAATCCCCATCTCGTCGAAGGAAAAAAAACGGTCGCGTTTGAAATCGCCGAACAACTTCATTTCCGCGTTCCCGACTGGGTCGTGGTATCGGTTGGCGACGGATGCACGATTGCTGGAGTATACAAAGGTTTTTATGATTTTCATCAAATCGGCTTGATTCACAAGATCCCAAAACTTCTAGGGGTTCAAGCCGAAGGGTGTTCTCCGTTTGTCGATGCCGTTGACGAAGAACGCTTGATTCGGGAAAGTGCAGAAAACACGATCGCCGATAGCATCGCCGTCGGCATTCCGAGAAATCCAATCAAGGCCTTGCGCGCGGTTTCCGAATCGCTTGGAGCTTGGGTCAAAGTGTCCGATCAGGCGATTATGGATGCGATGTTTTTGATGGGAAAAGCAGAAGGCATTTTCGCTGAACCTGCCGCTAGCGCCTCTTTGGCAGGGGTGATCGAAGCCAAACGACAAGGAATCATCAAAGAAAAAGATTCCGTGGTCGTGATATCGACTGGAAACGGTTTGAAGGATGTCAAAAATGCGACCGATCATGGCGAAAAACCGGTTTTGATGAAACCGGACCTTTCGGAGTTGATCGAATATATGAATGCGAAAGAAAAGAGTGAGGAAAACTATGGCTAAGATACCATTTGGTCCGACCTACGAGGAAATGCTCCATCCCGAGGTCGTTGAGGCAAGCATCTTGGAAAAAGCACGTGCGGCCAAAGAAACAAACGAGCTCGATCCGATCAATTTATTCAACATCACATGGAAAGATCGTGAAGGTCGCATCGAAAAAATCGTTCTTCCGAAAGCGTTGACCGGAGTCGATGCGAACATCGTCGTCCTTCTTGGGAAGTATTTCCCATCGGGTTCACACAAGGTTGGTCCGGCCTATGCGACGTTGATCGAAGGTTGCGTCGACGGGACGATTATCCCGGGGAAACATACGATTTTGGGTCCATCCACAGGAAACTTTGGAATCGGCGTTTCTTACATTTGTCATTTGATGAATTACGATGCGATTGTCATCATGCCGGACAACATGAGCAAGGAACGCTACGACCGAATCCGCCGCTATGGCGCGACGCTTGATTTGACCCCCGGCACCGAATCCGATGTCATCTTGACGTTGGAGAGAACCTATGAGTTGAAGAAAGATCCGAAAAACCATTCACTCGCCCAGTTCGAGTTGCTTCCAAACTATCGCTTTCACCGCCATGTCACCGGCAATAGTTGCATTGAAGCGGTCAAAGGAATTGGAAACGGTCGAATTGCGTGTTTTGCATCCGCACCGGGCAGCGCGGGAACGCTTGCTGCGGGGGATCAAATCAAAAGCGTCTTTCCGGAAGCAAAAATTGCTGCGCTCGAACCGTATGAGTGTTCAACCCTCACCAACGGTGGAAGGGGACAACACCGGATCGAGGGCATTGGTGATAAAATGTGCACATTGATTCACAACGTGCTGACGACCGATTTCGTCGTCTTGATTGAAGACGATGCGTGTGTGAGAGGACTCAAGGTCATTCACGATGGGACAAAGATTTTGGTCGAAGCCGGTATCGAGGAATCCACGGCGAAGGAGATGACCGAATTGTTTGGAGTATCCGGCATCTGCAACATTTTAGGAGCGATCAAAATGGCGAAGCATCTTCGACTTGGTCCAGACGACAACGTTGTGACGATTGCGACGGACGGATTCGACCGCTACGATTCGGTGCTTCAGGATTTGGATCGTCGGGTGCTTGAAACCGAAGATTTTGTGCTTCGAAGATGGTTTCGCGATGTCTTCTTGAAGGCAAACACCGAAGAAATCTTAGACACCCGTGGGTTGAAACAAAAAGAAACGTTGTACCATCAAAAAGAGAAAGATTGGATCAAGTTCGGATATTCGAAGGAATATCTCGATTCGATGAAATCGATGGCTTTTTGGGACGAAGAATATGAAAAAATCAATCATTATGACGAACTCATTCGGAAGATGCGGTAGGTGAATGTCATGCATGATCAAATATTGAAGAAAGCAAAACAATATGAACCGCTCATGACGAAGTTCCTTCGCGACATGATCCGGATTCCAAGCGAATCGGGTGATGAAGCAAACGTCATTGAACGGATCAAAAAGGAAATGGAAGCCGTCGGATTTGATGAAATCCGAATCGACCGGATGGGAAACATCATCGGTCGCATTGGAAACGGATCCCACGTCATCGCGATGGATGCCCACATCGACACCGTAGGAA
>Ga0116204_1001711_pt1 | contig 12176 bp, 9 predicted proteins | sample LakKivwa52mmetaG_FD_94481 | JGI IMG/M metagenome (GOLD analysis project Ga0116204, IMG submission 94481) | Anoxic lake water microbial communities from Lake Kivu, Rwanda to study Microbial Dark Matter (Phase II) - Lake Kivu water 52m metaG | ecosystem: Environmental > Aquatic > Freshwater > Lake ...
CTTTTTGAATATACTTAGACGAGTTGTTTATGGCTAAGCCCAAGGCTCAGATTTCCCGAATTTACGCGAGAAACCCCACTTTTCACAAAACTTTATATGGTTTGATTTACACTTATCTTCAATAGAAATTATATTCAGAAAAACTTAAAAAAGGAATTGATTCCATGCCCGTAGCAGACTATAAAACCTATGTAAAAATGCTCGAAAGCGCTTCAAAAAATAAATTTGCCTATCCAGCAATTAATGTGTCAAATATCGAGTCTGCCAATGCAGCCCTTTTGGCTTTTGCTGAAGCAAAATCAGACGGAATTATTCAAGTTTCTACTGGAGGCGGAAAACATGCTTCTGGCGCCGGAGTTGGGAACGAAGTTCTTGGCGCTATCAGTATAGCACAACACATTCATCTCATGGCCGATAAATACCCTGTATATGTTGCTCTCCACACCGATCATTGCCAGGCTAATAAAGTTGAATCTTTTTTAAAACCCCTCATTGCTGAAACCGCCAAACGCCGTGCAGCAGGACAAAAAAACTTATTCAATAGTCATATGTTCGACGGTTCCGAGTTACCCCTTGATCAAAACCTGGCCCTTGCCAAAGAATTATTAATTCTATGCAGCCAAAACGAAATTATCCTCGAAGTTGAAGCTGGGGTTGTAGGCGGAGAAGAAGATGGTGTCAATAACGAAGGTACACCTGCCGATAAACTCTACACCACACCAGCCGATATGGTCGAAGTACAAAAACAACTTTCTACTGTTCCCAATGCAAAGTTTATGTTTGCTGCAACTTTTGGAAATGTACATGGGGTTTATAAACCCGGCAATGTAAAGCTTAAACCCACAATTTTACGCGATGGCCAAGCTGCTGTAGTTAAGGCTTTTGGCGAAGCAGCCCGCTTTTTCTTGGTTTTCCATGGAGGCTCTGGTTCAAGTCAAGAAGAAATCCACGAAACTCTGGAGTATGGTGTCATTAAAATGAATATCGACACTGATACCCAGTACACCTTTACACGACCCATTGTTGACCACATCATGAAAAACTACGATGGCGTTCTAAAAATCGAGGCAGAAGTCGGTAACAAAAAAGTTTACGACCCTCGCGCATATATGAAAAAAGCAGAACGGGGTATGGCCGATCGGATTAAAGAAGCCTGCCAAGATTTGCGTTCAACCGGAAAAACAATCTATACTGCTTAGTAAAAAAGGCTGTCCGTAAAATTACTAGCCTAACTAAACCGTAACTAAAAAGCTCCTAGTGCTTACTTGGAGCTTTTTTAATTGCCGTTGTCTGTATCATCTGCCCAAAGTTCATTCCGCTATGATATATTCATATGAGCTGTGTATGCACTACCACTCTCCAAAAAAAGGCAATGCCTACATAGATCCTATTAAACAGCTCCAAAAAAGAAAAAATGACCTTCACAGATTTTTCTAAGAAGAGCACTCAACCTGAAGTAACTCAGGATAGTCTTTATAAATTATCATAAGGCTTTCTCAAAGAAAAGGAGTGCTTTTAAAATACAGCAAAGTAGGGCGTTCACTCTGGTAAGAGCCAGTAATAGATATCTTAAGCCTGTCTATATATTAACGCGGAAAAGCTCCATTATTTAAATCAATACATGTTCCATTTACATATTCTGGACACTCTGTTGCTAACCATAAAATAGCTTCAGCCACTTCTTGTGGTTTTGCAAATCGCCCTAGATATGTATTTTTGAGAGTTGTTTCTTTTCGAAATTCAGGAATTTGCTTGAGCATTTCTGTCTCAACTGGACCAGCACAAACAGCATTGATAACAATTCCATTTTTGCCTAAAAGTTTTGCATAACTTTTTGTTGCATTTATTAAACCAGCTTTTGTTATTCCATACCAGACATCGGGATGCCCTATTTGTCCGGCAATAGAAGCGTTATTGACAATTCTTCCTGCCTTATTCTTGACCATTTGCTTGGAAACGCAATTTATTAACTCAATTGGCGCCTCTAAATTTACTTTCAACATTTCCTCTTTTTTTTCTTTTGGATAATTGTCAAAAGAAAAAGTGTTCAGTATTCCTGAATTGTTTATAAGAATATCCACTTCGTCGATACTGCTCATTAACTTGGGAATTTTATCAATTTCCATAAGGTTAAATTCAATATATTTACAATTATTCAAAGGTTGAAAATTGGAAAAGTCTCTTGCTACGATAGTAACCATATAACCTTTCTCTAAAAACAATTTCGTTGTTTCTAATCCAATACCCTTATTTCCACCAGTTATTAATACATGTTTCATCATTTTTGTTCTCTCTTTTCTTGTTTTCCCCCTGAGCGGCTTTACGGCTGCTCAGGTTTTGGATGGGGTTTTAACTACCAAGCAGTTAGGCTTCGTTTGTCTGTCTTGACCTATGCAGTTTCGGGGTTTTTCATGTTAAATATATATTCTTTTCAAAGTCTGCCTAAATAAAAAGGGCTCTTCCTATTTAGAAAATCGGGCAAGATAAATTTCCTTACCCCATTCGATATTTCCTAGCATGCGCTGATGCCGTCCAAGAATATCATATACATAGGTGTTATTCTGCCAGTTCAAGTCAAGTGGCAATTGTGCTGCATCAGAAACGGGTCCGAAAAATATACAGGATGTATGGTTGTACCTTCTTGGAGTATTTTTCTGAGACCGCACCGACATAACCTTTCCCACGCTCCCCTTCCCCATAAAAATATCGTCGACATAAAGCACTGCTGCTTTGGAGGAAGAGTTGGCAGTTAATCCTACTTCAAAGCGATCAAGCTTTTCAGCAGTCAGAGAAACACCGGCTGCTGAAAATATTGCCGAATCCGGGATATTGGTTCCGGTTGTATCCAATACTTTTAAACCGTTCAGAAATACCCTGGTTATACCAGACAAATTTTTCCCGAGAACCATCTGCCAGGTTATTTGAAACCATTCTCCCGTGGGTATTATAGCCTTGAATCCCCGGAAGCTTCCAGCTATGCCAATTTTACTACGGTCAATGTATATGAATCCATTGGTCACTTTCAACCGTGGGCCGGGCCTCTGCGTATAACACTCTTCGCATTCAATATCCATGAGGTAAATGTCGTTTAGGTCCGCTCCAGGTTCGAAATAAAAAGAAGCCTGCATTAAGAGGGTATCGCCCGCAACGAAGGAATATCCTTTCCGTTCAATAGAAGCTTTCGAAACTACCGTACTCGAAGACATTGCGGACGCCTTCAGGGAGTGAGGAGAAGAACCATAGGGTGAGCCGACTATTTCAAGGGTATTGGTGGATGCTGGTGCCAGATTGATGGCATGCCATGAAGAGGGGATTAGCAATTCGTTCAAAGCCGACACTGAATCAAATGTTTCCAAGTAGCCATTCATTTGTGAGAATGTATGACCAAGAGCGACTGCCAGGGTGATGACAATGCATTTATAAAAAATACTGGTCAACTGCAACTTTTTTTGTAAAAGATATTTGCAAGTTTTCATTTTTCTAATAGACCCAGAAAGGAAAAGGCCAGTCCGGTGGATTTCCTCTGGCTCTCATCCGCAAAAATATCATCGACATAGGGCAAGATTTTTTTTATGTATACGGACCAGTCATTTGAATTTCTTGCTCAGGAAAAAGTAAAATATGTAATAGGGTTTATGCCAATATTTATTGCCGAAGTAATAGTATTACCGTTTCTTTTTCTTAACACTCACTTTGGTACGTTTGATAGGCGGACGCGATGGTTTTCCTCCAGCCAGCTTTTCCAGAAGTTTTAGCATTTTTTTACAACAATCATCCTTGTTATTATCTGCAGGTATATTTGGGGGGATCTCAATTCGTCCTTGCACATACTTGGTTCGGACTGATTCTCGAACTACAGGCTCACCATCCCGACTTAGACCAGTTGCACGAAAGATAAATTCAAATGCTCCCGCCTCGCTAGTATGCAAAAATGTATTAGCGTACTCACCATCGTTTCGAGACATATCACTGTGTGCCCCATCGTCCCATAAATCAATGTTCCATGTTGCGCCCGAGGGTGCAATCGCTTTTACTGTAACGCGACATCCCAGTGAGGGTAAGCCTGCCTCACTCACTACTGCACTAAGTAGAATAGGATCGCCTACTCTCACAGGACTGGGAGTCATATAGGGTTGCATTCTAAAATTAGAACCGGCACCCAATAAAATTCCATAGTCTACGGGGTCTTTGTATTTTTTGGTTTTGAAGGGAATAAAGCCAGGACGATTATCTTGTTGCGGACCAACAGAACCACTATAGACTTCATTACGGTGCTCCACAACAACCTTCCAGCGACCCGCATAGCGATCGGGTTGTCCTGCAGGCATTTGGATTTCTACAAAACGAGATGTAATGGAAGAACCCATTCGCATTTGAAAATCTACAGGAAGGCTGATGCCATCAAAAACTTCTCCTTTAGGGGATATAAGGGTAAAAGGAAGCCTTCTGTCGACATAGTCAAAAAGCAATACCATTGCCGACACATCTCCTCTCAGCACATCAAATTCATGAGTTTGAGTTGTTCCTGGCAGTATAGTAAATACAGGGTCGGTTATAGGCGCAATACCAACGATATCCATATATATTTGAGCAAAGTATTTTTCGATACTAAAATACTGTTGTCCCACAAGATCTTGTACAACACCATGATAAGCTCCGGTTGCGCTAGAAAGACGATTTAAGGCCAAACTGTCGATATCTTCGGCCTTTCCTAAACCCACCCCATAGATTTTCACACCCGTTGGCGTAGGCATGGCTGTGGTCGCGATTTGGGTACTCGTTAGGGGGTTATAGGCTTGGTTTCCTAAAATGGAATACCATATACTATCGGACGGGTTTTGGTAGGCAGTATTATCCATCCCATCGGTGAGCACTACTACTGCTTTTGTCAGGACGGGAGGTACAGTCGAGCGGGGCAAAGCAATTTGTTCTAGAGCAACCATAGCTCCTCCAGCTATACATGTTAAGCCGCGAGGCGCTAATTCAGTAGAATTGATACGGTTGATTATGGTGTTATGATTTGCAGCCGTCACCGAGGTGATGGGCTGGACCACCTCAATCACATCATCATATTTTACAATTCCTAATCTGTCATCCATGTTGGGTCGGATGAGTTGCGCAAACAGTCTTCCGCCTGCAATGGCCGCCTCGCTTTTACTTCGTGCACCAATGTTGGTAGACATACTGCCCGACCGGTCGAGAACCAACATTGCATCCACCGCTGCTGGTGCAGTGATTTCTCCCTGTAGTGAATAACGAATAGTTGCTGGAAGCCCATTGGTGGCGTTATGTGATTCGATCACTAATTCGGCTGCTGTAATCCGAGGTGCATCGTTTGCAAAAAATACAATAGCCAGGGTGGCAAGGCCTGACCCCCCCATCGCGCCTCCACAGGGTGAAACCGCTTGCACAGAATATGTGCGTGTACGAACAACATCGATAACCGATTCATTTGGAGGATCTTGAACCAGCCCATACATGGCAAAATCAGGACCATCTATACGAGCTGTAAAATTCAGTTCCCCATCTCCGGTATTTTGTATTTGAATGGTGCGAACCAACCGGAATCCCCTTTGAATTTGTCCAAAGGAGGGATACGGGGCTGGCGGTAAAATCATTTCAGCATTGGCTACACATCCTGATCCAGAAATAGCCACATTAGTGCTCATGCTTTGCGTTAGATTATTAACTATCAAGGTTGCACTTGCCGCGCCTTCGGCAGTGGGTGCAAAGGTAACAGCGATGTCCCTGGAATCACCAAGACCCAATGTAGCCGTAAGCGGGTTCCATGAAAAAGGAATACTAGCAGGTGATACAGGGACTGCCAGGTTAATAGGAACTTCACCATCATTTCTTAACCGAACATTCATGGGTCTAGTACTACCCACTGCCAAACGCCCAAATGCAAGTGTTAGAGGTGAGATAGTAAGGCGTGCGACAGGGGGCCGTGCATTGCCTCGGCACTCCATGCGGTCGTCACCATTAGCAGGTAGGCGAGTAATTGGAAGATTGGTTGGACCGAAACTTCCCACACCTGTGGGAGTAAAGGTGACCGTTACGGTCATGGTTTCGCCAGCTCTTAACTCGGCTGGAAAGGTGCGACTTGTGGCGGTTACAGAAAACACTCCTGCGTTTGCAATGGCCAGTATAGATAGACAATCATTCCCGGTATTTCGGATTGTAAATTGACGCGTGGTAGTTGCTAAAGTGGAAGGGCCACCAAATACTGCTTCGGGAAAAGTTTGGGTATCTGGAGTTACATCACAACGCCCGCTAGGCAAAGGGCATTCTGACCATGTGCGTGAACCACCTGGTGCTGGTGATGTATAGATACGGACAGTACGGCTAGCGGTAATTTCGGCATAACGACCAGCGACAACGCTTGTAATCGGTCCCCAGCTACAAAGCATATCTCCGGTATCGGTACGGAAAACTTGATGTTGTTTTGTAGAATTGGGCAATGAATCACTAGCAAATAACATGAATGCAAGGCCATCGCTAGACATATGAATATGTAGCTGGCCACCTGTATTTATTGACCAGGGTCCAACCACTTGGTAATGGGTAACTGCACTGGGATTACGCAAATCAAAAATCCAAATACTGTAATCATCAAAACCACCGGAACTAATGGCGTTGCGGACCGCTAAAAAATTTCCACTCGGAAAGAAAAACCATCGGACCGCCGATGGAGTAGGAATCCAAATTTCATCCGCTAATACTCCGCTTCTCTTGAGTTCAAATCGATCAGGGCTTCCACTTCTAGGACCAAAAGTCCAAGAACCCGCGTTTGTGAGACCCCAGCCATAGGTATTGTAAAAGATTCCAACTGCGGGATTGAAGGGTGTGCAGGCCATAGAATACTCCTGGTTGAGTTTTATAGAGTTCGGTTTGCATCGCTTGGATCGCAGAAAACTCTAATTTCAACAATTTGACAAATAGTTCAATTTTTTCAAAGGGTGAAAGAATTTCTACCAATTCTATTTAGGTGTTTTTAATAGAGTTGCTTGAGCAGATTTTGTTAAGTAATTCAAAATACTGCTGTCAGATATTCTGAATTTTTTATTAGAACTGTTTAACGCAGGTTGAATAAAAGAAAGCTGCAAATTTTATTGAGTTGAAAACCTTTTATCCAAGTAACAAAGGTTGGATTGGAACACGAGAACCATGAGTTTTTCTATAAAATCTTACGCCCCTGGTTTTATTATGAGTGACCGGACATTCAAACCTGAGACAAGGGGGGGGAGTGCCTTTGCAACCGAAGCCTTAGAGGTCTACTGGTAAATAAGGGCAAAATTGAATGAAAAATCTTTGACTTGAATTGATTTATTATTTTGAGAGATTTACTCAATTTTTAATCTATAAACTTTTGAAATTTCATTTCCAACCAGAAACTCGACCAGCTTGCTCAATCCATTTTTGAATGTCAGGGCTTTTCACTTCATCTAGTGATTCTAGTTTTACATATCTTGAATCTTCACCCGTTCCTAAAGGAGGGGGCGATTTAAACTTTGCTCCCTTGAGGAAAACAATATTGACCGTTACATGGTATGGGGCTAATTCAATAACCCAGCCAAGCTCGTTTGTTCCATAATAGGCCTTTCCCCATTTAATTGCATATACTAAACCAGAAATGGATTTTCTGATTCGTACATCTATATCTTTAACAAGAGGTTGCATGCTTGGCATTGTTTGATTGGTAATCCATTCTTCAATAATGGAATGATCATCACATGCTGTTGGAGGTGCCTTAGTTGAAAGAGGTTTGGGTTGTTTTTTCATATTGTTCGTCTTTACATCATGGAATGAAGTCCAAACATATTGCTTTCGGTATCTAAACAAAGAGAAATAAAACCATATTCACCAATACTCATTTTAGGTTTAAACACTTTTCCACCAGCAGCCACAACACGAGATTCTTCGGTAGTGCAATCTTCTGAATGAAAATAGACTAGTGTGCTATTTCCACCCGCTTTGACACCTTCCATTTGTACCAATGCTCCGCCCGCACCATAGGTTTCCATATCACTGGGAAAACACATCATAATTAGGTTTTGCTCAGAAGGATCTCCCAATGGCTCTAATGTAGTAGCGAACACAGCTTCATAAAACTTGGTTGCTCGTTCCATTTTGTCTACATAGATTTCAAACCACGATACTTTGGAATGTTTCATTCTTACCTCCTAAATAAAGTGTAGTAATTTTATTTTTTTATGAGTTTTCTAGGATCAGTTTTAACCGATATTTAACCATTTTTTCGCGCTTACTCAATTTAGTGTACCAGAGCTTAGGTGAAGTTTTGTGGTAATTCAAACTTGGAAACTCAAATTAGACCTTTGTTTTATGCTCAATCAGTAAATAACGGAAATCCCTCTCCAATAATTTTCCGTGTTTTTGTTTGCATCCATATCCTAAATCCCTTCCTTTATAAAAGTTTTAATAAGTTTTCCACAAGCCACTCACCGTGGGTCTTTTTGGATTTTCTTCGTCAAATCTGTTACAAAGTCATTCGACTTCGTCTTTAAAATGGATGTATATGGACTTTGAATTTATAATTCTGTGTATATTCTTGTTACCTCTGAGTCAATACGCTGCTAGGGACATTCAACACCGAACCCAACACCCCTGTCAATACTTGTAGTGCTATACAAGACCACCTCACTCATCTTTGTTCTTTGGCGGAACCCGTTTCAAAGCTCTATTGATTTTAGCTACAAAAGATTTATAGAGCGTTTGCGTTCTTGCGCAAGTGGGAATTTTTAGCACTTCACTTCATTAAAAGTACTGAATTTAGATTTAGCACTTCACTTACGTAAAAGCCTTAAATCCACACTTGCGTTTAGGTTTTATTGTGAGATGTGTTATTCCGATTTCAGGTATTTATATACAAGTCCTGCTAAAGAGGCGCCAAAAATAGGAATTACAATAAACAACCACAATTGTGCTATTGCCCAATCGCCAACAAATAATGCTTGGCTGATACTTCTTGCAGGGTTAACTGAGGTGTTTGTCACGGGTATACTGATTAAGTGTATAAGTGTTAAAGCAAAACCAATAGTCAAACCAGCAAACCCTTTTGGTGCCTTTTCATCTGTTGCTCCCAAAATAATCAATAGAAACATAAAGGTCATAACCAATTCGGTTACAATGGCAGCAGTCATACTATAACCACCTGGCGAATGCTCACCATACCCGTTTGCTGCAAAGGAACCAATGGCACTTCCATTCCCTGTAACTATAATGTAAAGAACACCTGCTGCTGCGATTCCTCCCAAGACCTGCGAAACCACATAAGGAAGGATTTCTTTTGCACTAATTCTCCCCCCTACCCATAAACCAATTGTCACAGCAGGATTCAAATGCGCCCCTGAAATGTGTCCCATTGAATATGCGACTCAGTACTGTAAGTCCAAAGGCTAAAGATACACCTACAAGTCCAATTCCGACATCTGGAAAGCCAGCCGCAAGTACTGCACTACCGCATCCACCTAGTACTAACCAAAAAGTTCCAAAAAATTCTGTAAGATTCTTTTTCATTTTTTACCTATTTAATTTTCCTACTCATTTGGCTTTTCGGTGTCGCCCCGTTTTTCAAGTGGTCGCTGGACTCCACCTTTGTTTTAATAGGGTAAGTTCTCTGTGTTTTTAGAAAACTTACCCCTTACCTTTAGCCAACCGGTCAAAGTGCCCTTACATTTTGGTTTTGATCAGTCGGTCCACTTGGGGTTTTGCAAACGGTACTAAAATATTCTCAAATAGATCATTTGTGCTAGCTTTTAATTTCAATTCATACATTTTATTAATTTCTTGAAACTACTCAGGTACCCAAAGTAGTACTTGCATTGATTCTAACCTAAGTTTAATATTAGTTTGGAGAAGGCAAGGATTTTCAGACTACCGAGATTGACACATGCTTTGAAATACTCTGAATGCAAAGAACAGCGCCTTCAAAGTATAAGGTGTTAAACTTTACTGCTTTTCCCAACTACATACACCGTTAAAGACCCAAATAAATAAATTTACTTTTTTAGAAGCTTGAGGAATTTTGTAGAGTTGACCGAATAAACTTTGATTAAATACATCCCTGATGGCAAAATTCCTTGTGCTATTTTATTTTTCGATGGTTGATTTATTGTTTTGATTATTTTTCCCTGAAGATTAATAATTTCAATTTTGAGGGTATGCGATAAATCGATGTTAAATAATGTAACAAAGTCGTAGGCAGGATGAAGAAAAACACTCATATCAGAGAGGCTTGCCTTTCTTGAGATCTGATTAATTTGATCATTAAACTCAAAAGCACCTATATCAAAATCACCTAACAGTGGGCGTAAGTTACCCTCAAAATCATGATTTACTCCCAAACCAGACACATCCATCCCCGAATTAATTGCCGGTGACCCAATTTGCAATCGAAAGTCATTATTAACAGTATCGGTTAGTTTGAGATTTGAAAAATTATTGGAATACAAATTATTCGATAAATCGGCACTTACCCCGTCAACTGCGGCAATATTGATAAAACTGTTTTGCTTTGAATTTGTTGGGTATGTGCCCAAAGAGCCTGGTTTCACAATTAAGTTGTTGTAGAATTTATTATTTGCACTCATCTTACTTACAAACCTAATACCGTCGGTTTTAGGACTTACAATGGTGTTGTTGAAGAAATTAAATGAACTATTTGGAGTCGGGTTACGGTCATCGCAATAAATACCATGAACCCTCTGTGTTTTATCATCAGGGAAAAAATTCAAACCCGAATTGATGATCACATTGTTGTAAAAATCATTACCTCCTAAGCCAAAAATGGCTATTCCATTACCCGTTCCGTTAGCTACAAAATTATTGTAACATTTGCCGGATGTACCACCACCAATTTGAATGCCGTTATTTTGTGCATAGGTTGCGGTTGTTCCATAATTTACAATTTTGTTGCTATATATTTTACTATCTTGAGTTGCACAACCCACCTGAATTCCATCCCAACCGACCCCTCCACAATGTTTTTGAAAATTCTTACCCCATGAAGTTCGTGTGGGTAGAGTGTATCTTTAACCCCATTGCAAGTTGTTATGTAACCATTAAAAAAAGAGTTACCTATGTACAGACCTTCTCCCCCGGTATTATAGATGTAGTTATCATGAATTATGGTATTGTGTTGAATAAAATTACCTCGGTTCGAGGATAAATCACATCTTGGGTCAGTTTTAGCCATAATACCTGCAAATCCATTGTTTCCAATTTCTAAATGATCAAGTTCAAAATTTGTACTTAAATTATCAATAGAAACTCCACTACCTTCCGATCCAAATGCCTTTATGCCATAGGTGATATTGGCATCCCCAGTTCCGGTGAACCGAAAAAAACTTGAACTACTAACAACTATGACATAGGGCGCGGTACTATTTTTAACAACCACAGCACCTCCACAGTTTATAAATACTATTGGATTACCCTCAGTCCCGTGAAAATTAAACAGCTTTAACTGTGTTTTATTGCCAGCCATTAAACAGACCGTATCGCCCGGTTGGGCGTTTAGTACCTTTCCATCAATAAATTGATCGGATACCTTTATGGTTTTATCACAATTACAATCTTGGGCATTAAGCCTTATAAGTGTGGCTAAAAAAATTAAAGCAAATATTAGGTTTTTCATTTTATGGCCTTCTTTAACCCATCATTTTTTTTCGCCAGGACTCGATCGCAAGTTTAATATACAGATCACCTTAGTTCTTTATTCCCATCGGAGTTCCTCTTAAGGCACCCTATCTTCGATTATACAACATAACCAAGATTATGCCCAAGCGCTTCCCAAATTCTGGCCTGAGACAAGGGGGCCATCCTCCCGTCGTGAATCAATCTCTTGTAAAATACGAAGCATATATTCCGGTGTAAATTTCCGCCACTGGGGGAAGATCATTTACTCGGTTACTACCACTCTTGTCCTCGGACATTTAAGACTTCTTTTCTACTTTAATTAAAAAGTAGTTTGTGTCGTAAGCGTTCAATTAAGCCCGTCTTGTTTTTTTCCAATTCATGGGAGTTAGAGAATTAATGTCCATGGGGAACTCACCAAGTCTTGATAAAATATCGTTAAAATATTCCCACGGATTGATTTTTTGAAGTTTGCATGATTCTGCTAGCGTATAGATTATCGCCGATCTTTTTGCTCCTTC
>Ga0116204_1001712_pt1 | contig 12175 bp, 43 predicted proteins | sample LakKivwa52mmetaG_FD_94481 | JGI IMG/M metagenome (GOLD analysis project Ga0116204, IMG submission 94481) | Anoxic lake water microbial communities from Lake Kivu, Rwanda to study Microbial Dark Matter (Phase II) - Lake Kivu water 52m metaG | ecosystem: Environmental > Aquatic > Freshwater > Lake...
AGAAGTTCCTTATGCCATTGGTGTGCTACAATGCAGCGGTCTTCCAATATTATCACAGTGATAAAAATACTTCAACTTGTAATATTTCAAGTTGGCTTCATCATTACGGATTTTTACAGTGAAATTATCATCATTAAATCCCTCCACTTCATAACACTTATCTGCTGAAAGTGTGGTGAGACTTTTTACGGCCTCAGAAGCAATCAATCTTACATAGCCTTTCATCTCTTTTATTATAAGAAGTTCCTTAATAATTATTCCTTAAAATCCATACCATAATCAACAAGTTCTTCGGGATCTATACGCCCTTCTTCAAGACACGATATAAGACATTCATATTGCCCCAATCCATCCTCACCTGACTCATATGCTTCAGCTAAGAATTCATTGCGGTGTTTAAGGCAATAATTTATTGCTTCTTCTTTAGTCATCTCCTTTATTATAGAGAAGTTCCTTTAGGAGTTCTTACGCATTTGTAACAAATGCTGCATTTGTTCCGAATCAGATTCTGCCAAACGACGGCTGTGAATTACCATTATTCCGGATGAAAGCGCATTAATCAGATCATCATGACAAACATCGGTAACAAACCTTTCAATATCTACGTAAATGTCTTCTGTACAATTAGCCTCACGATATTGGTTTTGAATATCTTCATATAGAATTTCAGCTAAGCTAAAAACTATTTCTTTATAAGATTTCTTCATCTCTTTTATTTTACTGGAGTTCCTTACACATACTCACTGAAATCAATATTCTTAATTTGTGAAATGATTTCATTTCGTATTTTTTCACAACAGATAATATCAAGTTCCCCATCATCTGTGATTGGCATCATATCTTCAAGAATAGCCAATTTGACATCATTGACAATACCTTCAATTTCATAAACAAATTGAAGACCACTTTCAATTTCTAAATTAATTTGTGGCATTTTTAATTCTATCTTTTTTATTATTTTAAAAAGGTTCCAATTATTGAATCTTTATTCTAATCTATATCTGGTTTGATCCGTTTATTCTGGATTTCCAATTTTGGGTTATTTCTGCAATTTCTCTTTTAGTTCTTCCAATGAAGTTTCACCTTCCAAAAGTGATGTATTTTGATTTTCGGGAATTGTTGAAATTATTGCACGAAGTTTATACATATAATCTAACAAATTATGTTCATCATGAACATGTTCCAAACGTTCATGAATCCATATTAGTAATTCTCTATCATTCATATTAAAGTTCCAATTTCAATTTTTGCAATAGTGCAATTAATTCTTTTCTGTGCCATTCATCAATGTAAAGAGACCTTGATAAACGTAATTTTAACCAATTATGAAGTTCTAAATTCGGGTTCATTGAGTTCTTTTTTTATTCTGGTCCTAAGAACACAATGACATTTATTGCCATTAGTCTTTCTGATCCGGGTTTCCAAGTTTTAAAAATTGGGTCTTGTTTATTAAATCTGTATATTCCATCTGTTAATACAATAACATTTACATGAGTATAATTGTTTACTTTTAATACGAGAACCCAAACCGGTTCATTATTGTAGTATGGGTTAATATAATATCCAAGTTCTCCTATTAAATCTTCAGTCATTATTTCTTCATTTGCTTTATTTATAATCATTTATTGCCTTAACAAAAGTGGCACAAATGATTAAAAGAAGTGTTAGTGATAAGAATATCAACGGTACGATAAAGGCTGGTGCAAAGGTTGTTGCTTTAAATAGGACTGTTCCCCAAACGGATGAAGAAAAAAGACATCCGAAAAGAAACACAAGAATGTTAATTGCGGTTTGTTTGGGCATTGTTAGTATGGATTAATATAATTATATTATAACTAAGTTCTCCTATTAAAACTTTCGTCATTATTTAAACTTCTTTAGCATGAAAGTCTACAATCCAATCTGGATAGTGTGTTGGGTCTACTTCCCATTGTCTAATGAAGAGTCCTCCTATATGTGGGCATCGTTTCTCCATATATGTAACAAAGTCGTTTGCTTTGCTTTTAGAAGAAAATACAGCATAGATATTACTTTGAATATCTGAAACAATAAATGCGCTTTTCATTGATTTTATTGATTTTATTATGGTAGGAGCACGGGGAATCGAACCCACGAACCTCGAAGTTAAAAGCTTCTTGCTCTGCCAATTGAGCTATACTCCCTTTTTGTGTCTTTATATATTATAGAAGAGTTCCTTTAAACTACTTTTGGGGTTTGGATCATGATCATAAATTAGTTGTTTCAGCTAGTTTCTTTCGCGTTGCAATTGTAAAGAGTTCTATGAGTTGATCTGTTGCAAGATCAAACAAACCTTTAGTCCAATTCTTTACAGCACCATATTTGTTAATGTCGTAATTGGTTCCTTCGAATTCAACATAAAACCCCTCTAAATCTTGTTTTGCAATTTCAATACGCAAATCATTGAATTCATATTCATTTAAATTGCCAACAAAAATAGGTTCTGAACGATAAGATTCTGAAGCAGATTCTATCTTTGGTGTATACCAAACCATAACTCGTTGTGGCTCAATTTTTCTAACAGTAATCATAATTTTAGGATTTATTGGTGTTTTGGACATTCATTCCGTTCATGCTATTATTATCAAGAAGTTCCCTTATTTATTTCTTATCAAACCAAACTGATAATGCACCAACTAGCAGTGCAATAAGCAATAGAACTACGATGATTACAATAAACAAACCGAATGAAATCCAGATTGGTGAAAGAACCCACCACCAGCTCCAGTGAATGACTCCAGTAAGTTTCAGTGCAACAAAGAGTACAGTCAGCAATGTGGTTAGACTAGTTCCACTTGAAGTTACATATGTGTGCGGTGTGTTTGTATTCATAATTAGAAAGAATGTTCGTGACCAAATTAAGAAAGGTTTCCGAATAAAACGCGCGGAAACAGCATCGCAAGCAAGCTTACCAACATTTGAGTTTGGTTTCGTAACCTTTTTATTTATTCATCTGAATTTAGTGTATCCGTGACCATAGTAAAAAAATCCCTAACAGTATTTACTACCTCATCAATATCATATCCATCCTCATTCTCTTCACACAAACAATCTATAAATGTGGATAGATCAAGGCAAAGGTCTCTATAGACACTAAGAAACCTCATTTCCTTTTTAGAAAGAGTAATCGTATATTTTACAACATTCTTTTTGATTTTCATTTTCATGATGCTATTATTTTATGTGAGTTCCTTTGAATTAATTTCAATGAATTTATCTGCTAGTGCATTAGATATTTCAATTTCATCTATACCCATAGCATTCGCAATAACTTGCTGTATGTGTGCCATTACTGCACGAGATAAAATAGAACCATCACTGTTTTTTACTATTGTGCGTAAATAATCAGCAGCATATGTATATGGATATCTCGAATCTGTTTTATTCATATGTTTATATTACAAAAGAGTTTCTAGTTTTGGCGGCAATATGCAACAGTCAACACATCATCTTCGATGAGTTCCATAAATTCATTGAGAATAGCCTTTTCGAGAATGTCTTGAATCTCGTTTAGTTCAGAACGGGTGAGAGGATTAACCCAACGACTTCGATGAGGAACAGAGATGTTATAAATAATTCGCTCACCACCCATAACATCAATTTGTGGTGGCTCATCACGCGGAATTCGAACAGTTGCAGAAGCGGAGAGATTACCCCATTTCTTATCATTGTGCTCAACATGAACCGTATACATGTGAGGTTTGCAAATCTTCAATCGCGTTTGAAAACGACCGTTGTCATTCATATGCTATTATTTTAAGCGAGTTCCTTTATGAATCGGGTGTTGCAGCTATGCATTCAAGATAAGCAATGTGTGTGTCTTCTAAATGTTCACGATCTCTTTGCTTTAGAATTTCATTTAGTTCCGACACTAGCAGTTGTTTTGCAGACAAACTCGTATTGTATGGAAAACTGAAATTCAGTGGTTCTCCATTGTAGAGAAGTTCGCTTTTGATATAGGAGAACATGTTATTCTTTTGCAAGAAGAACTTCGATAGCTTTTTCTAGTTCATTAATTGCCGCACCAATGAGTTCATAGCAAGGGTAACTTTTATTAACTGCTGCTAGTTTGCGCGCATGAACAAGAGAGGCATGAACATTTTTTAAATGGCCTAATGTTACGCCTTTATTGTAATATGTATTTTTCATATTATATGTAACTGTCTAGGCCAATGTTGATTGTACGTACAACAGGAGTTGAATCATATATTTTCATAGGTCTACCATTTCCCCAATTTTTTCTACAAGGTTAATAATAAAATTACATGCTTTATTAATTTCTTCTCGATTGCTAAAACATGCTTTAAACAATAACCTATCTTCAGATGGTGTGTGATGCCCCAAATAACGACCGAGTGCAGTTAATTCAAATTCGGTTAGTTTTGTAATATCAAAATACCTATCTACTGGTGTGGATTCTATCACTTTCATATTATTATTTTAACGGAGTTCCTTATCTAAGCGTTCGTATAATTTGTTCATCACTCGATTTTCAACAAATCCTACAATACTATCTTCTTTGAAATCTTGAAAAGAGGGTATTTCATAACCATATTCTTCTGCCAATTCTGTTTCTGTAATATATTCTGAATTTACAGTTTCAAGAAAGTCTTCTGCAAGAAGATCTAGTGCTTGTTCTAGTTTAGTTTTCATTGCGGCATATTTTTTCGATAACAAATCCCCATAATACACATAATGGTACATGTGGAAACCAGAATGGAATCAATGTGTAAATGCTCATTTCTTTTCCAAATACACTTTGCAAAAATAAATATTGCAACACAACAATCCCCAAAAAGATAACTGTAAATAAAACTCTCATGAATGATGTACAACTGCAGCTCGCCCACAAATAAATCCCCAAATAAAACAAAAAGTAATATGTGGAAACCAATAGGGAAATAGTGTGTGCATTGTCATTTCAGGAAAATGTGCTTTGAAACCCCAAAAGCTTCCCATTGCGCGCGAGGTGCTACATAGATTCACTCATTTCTAGTAGCACCTCGCGCGACTATTACATCACAACTGCCTGCTCATCAAAATCTTCTTTGTTTGCTTCAATTACATAGTTACACAATTTAACCAATTCCTCTTTACTGAATGTTATATTAGGAAAACGATGAATTACCGCTGTCTTGTTCGTCGCTGGGTCCAAAACATCTGAACCTGTAAAAATGACATCAAAGTTTCCTTGTGCGAGTCTCAGCTTAACTGTTTGCCCTTCCATAAAATTATTTTACAAGAGTTCCTTATTTGTAAATCTTGCGAAGAATATCATTGATAGGAATTGAATGAAGCATTCCTGATTCTTCGAAATATACCGTTGCTTCAACATCATCATTAAATGGATTATAATGTGTCGGAACTACATTAGGATCCTTCGAAGTAAACTCCTGAAAGATGGCAACACCATCTTCAGTGGCAATAAGATCACCCTTTGTCAGTGGCGGTAGTGGTCGTTCCATACACTAATTATACTTTAGTTCCTTACGAAGCGCTTCCCAAGACAATGTAACATGTGTCATTACGAATTCAAGGAAAAGCTGTTTTGCAAACGGTTCACTTTTGAGAACCTTTCCCCATTTCATAGATTGTGCTTTTTGATAACTCTTGTATGCATCTTCCAAATAGAAATAACAAGAAAGAAATGCCTTTTCCAATTCCTTTAAATGATCCCAACCATTTGCGAGAACATCCCATCCTTTACTATTTTGGGTTGTGTGCTTATCACGAGACATCTTCTCAACCCAAAGCAAATACATTAAAGGAGAAGGGGGGTCAACTGGATGAGATTGTTCCATGAAATGATTTTAAGAAGGTTCCTTATGCAGAACTGCTACTTCATACCATTCCTTTGCCATATTAGCAAGTCTCAAACGCATGATGATTTCACAATCTTCTTGTGCCGTTTCAGAAATAATTGGACAAGGACATTCAGGAGAAGAGAACCCATATATCATAGCAAGACTAATTGCAGCATTCTCAAGATCTTCCCATGCAGTTTCTACTGCCTTATCGTATTCAGATTGGTTCATACTTTTTAATACCGGTCATTGTATCATAATGAGAATATGAAGTTCCACCTTTGTAAAGTTCCCAACCAGTAATACCAAGATAATGTAGAACGATTAGAACATGCAACCATACATCGGTTGGACAATCAAAACTTTTGAACACACGACGACGACAATACTTGTGCTTGTCGTTGAAATAATATGTGTTGCACACATAAAGCCCCTTTTGCTGACAAGTATTACGAAACACTTGTCGAATAATTGCATTTTCATCTCTATTTGTCATGATAAAATTATACTAAAGTTCCTTTTGGAAAAGTATATCCGATTAATTTATCGTGGACTGAAATACCTATAGACCCACTAATAATTTCCCAAACAGGGTCTTTAACAGAATAGGTAACAGATTCCCAAACAGGGTCAGTGACAGCTTTTACAATTGCATTTTCAACAATATCCCATGCAATTTCCGCAATAATTATTGGTAAATTATTTTCCAAAGTCATATTGTCTTAGTTTGTTCCAAACAGAATTCCTAATAGAATTCCAAACAGAACTCCTAACAGAATCCCCAACAAAATTCCTGACAGAACTCCCAACAGAATTCCCAACAGAATTCCAAACAGAACTCCCAACAGAACCCCAAACAGAATCCCAAATTTTATTTTCCAAAGTCATATTGTCTTAGTTTATTCTCAACAGAATTCCTAACAGAATCCCTAACAGAATCCCCAACAGAATTCCAAACAGAATCCCAAACAGAATCCCAAGCAGAATCCCTAACAGAACCCCAAACAGAATCCCCAACAGAATCCTCAACAAAACTCCAAATTTTATTTTCCAAAGTCATATTGTCTTAGTTTGTTCCAAACAGAATTCCTAATAGAATTCCAAACAGAACTCCTAACAGAATCCCCAACAGAATTCCTGACAGAACTCCTAACAGAATTCCAAACAGAATCCCCAACAGAATTCTCAACAGAATTCCCAACAGAATTCCCAACAGAATTATAAACGTTCTTTTCCAAAGTCATATTGTTTTAATTTATTCCTAACAGAATTCTCAACAGAATCCCAAACAGAATCCCCAACAGAATCCCAAATAGAACTCCAAACAGAATCCCTAACAGAACTCCTAACAAAATTCCAAACAGAATTCCCAACAGAATTCCCAACAGAATTCCTAACAGAATTCTCAACAGAACTCCAAACAGAATTCCTAATTTTATTTTCCAAAGTCATATTGTTCTAGTTTATTTTTAACAGAATTCCTAACAGAACTCCCAACAGAATTCCAAACAGAACCCCAAACAGAATTCCAAACAGAATTCCTAATTTTATTTTCCAAATTCATATTGTCTTAGTTTGTTCCCGACAGAATTCCCAACGGAATCCCCAACAGAATCCCCAACAGAATCCCCAACAGAATCCCCAACAGAATCCCTAACAGAATTCCAAATAGAATTCATAACAGAATCCCAAACAGAATCCCTAACAAAATCCCAAACAGAATTCTCAACAGAATCCCAAATTTTATTTTCCAAAGCCATATTGTTTTAGTTTATTTCTAACAGAATTCTCAACAGAATTCTCAACAGAACTCCTAACAGAATCCCCAACAGAATTCCAAACAGAATCCTTAACAGAATCCCCAACAGAATTCCAAACAGAATCCCAAACAGAATCCCAAACAGAATTCCAAACAGAATTCCTAATTTTATTTTCCAAATTCATATTGTCTTAGTTTGTTCTCAACAGAATTCTCAACAGGATCCCGAACAGAATTATAAATTATTCTGTTCGCTTTCAATTAGTTCTTTTGTTCTCCAAAGTGTTTGTACCAACTTTGCAAATGTATGCAAGTCTAGATTGTTCCAATCCTTGCTAAATTCTTCAGTTGTTGAAACAACAATTTTTGTTTTTGAATCAAAAACAACTGGATATGGGTAAAAGAACCATCTTGAACCCATGTTATTACAGAAATCCCATACTTCTTCTACAGTATCAAATTCTTGATATTCTGTAACGAAGTCACCATCAGTTGCAATACAAGCAAGTTTGTATGCCATATGTTTATTATAAATGATTTCCCAACTCCAATTCAAGATCACTCAGTTCATTGCGAAGTGCATTTAATTCTACTGCACATGCCCATTCAGCATACATATTATTTCGGCGTTGATATTTAAACATGCGCATCTGAAGTTCTGAAATGCGCGATTCCAAGTTTGCTTTACGAAAAAGCATAGCTTGCCTCCATTCAGCATTAGTCTTCATTTAGTGTAGGAAATAGAATTTCTTCCTGCAAATCATCAAATGTATCAATCGTATTCTCCATCACGAAATCTTGAGTAAAGGGTTAAATCTTCAAGCAATTCAGTTACAGTAGAAAAATTATTCCAGTAACCATGACCATCTTGATGAATAGCTTCTTTAGAATATTCACTAATAAGCTTATTCAACGCAATTAGAAGATTTTCACCGTGCTCTAAACCTTTTGCATCATGTGCATTCCATTCTTGGTCCATCATAATTACATTATACGCAAGGTCCTATAAAACAAATGCTGTGGGATAGATAAACCATTCTACAGCATTTGGAGTTTATATGGAGATTTTGTTCAGTTCTTCTTGGAGACCTTTGCCTTGGCAGCAGCAAGCTGCTTTTCCAAACGAGCAACCTTAGTTACTTCCTTCTTGGTTTCCTTTGCGGCGAGTTGCACAGCAACAGCATCTTCGAGCTCCTTGCGGTGCTTGGTAGCAACTTCCCACAGAGCATTGAATAGCACCTTGTCGGTGGCCTTCAATTCAGTGCGGAGAGCAGTCACCTGCTTACGCTGTGCTTCACCATTAACCTGAACGGTCCAGTTTCGCTTGTAGTTCATTGTTTTAGTTATTGTTTATTGTTGTTTGTCGGTTGACTCCTATATTATACTGCAGTTCCATTACGCTTCACACTTGTCAATAATGCTGAGCGGAGTAATAATGGTGCTGCCGAATCGACCAACACCACCATTAAGCATAGTTACTTGAACACGCTTTTGGTTGATCTTAGTAACCTTTGCCTTGTGCCCAATCATGTAACGCGGCTTAGTTTTGTTATTAAAGCGAACAATATCCCCAACACACAGGCTGGATTTCTTTTGTTCACTAAGTTGGGAACGCCTCAATGCAATAGCATTTGAAATAGCATCAAGATGTGCATCGTGGTTCCCCGCAACAATATTGCCGATAATAGCATTCATAACATCCTTATTTTACACGAGTTCCTTCCAAAGTTTATTCGGACCAAATATTCTCTGTTTTTCTTCATTAGTTAAAACATTAGCAAGTTGTCTACAATATTTTCCAACTTCTTTTGTTCCAAGTTTTTTTTGTAGAAGCCTCTTCCACTGCAATTTTTTCAATAGCAGTTTGGTATTCACAAGTTGAAAAATGCAAAGGATTTTGCAAATCTTTATTTTCTGCTCTAATATAGACACTCATTGCACTAATGATATTGAAGGTCCTTAATCGAGAGCAATGCCCTTCAACTCTTCATACATAAGAACCGCGGCACGAGAAAGATCAATAGAAGTATCATTATAAATCACCCGCGCACGATATACTGCATTTTTCAACTCTTCGTATTTTTCTTGAAGTTGCTTACATTGCAACTCCAATTCATCACATGCAGCAAACACATCAAACAAATTATTATCCTGTTTTTTATTAGGCATACACTTATTATATTGGGGCTCCTATTTTAATCAAGGCCTTCATAGAGTTCCTGCAATTTATAAAGCAGATCTTCTACATCATAAAAAGCTTGTGCTTCTTCTCTGCTACTACGATTTTTTGCAAAATCCTTTTTGCTAAAGCAAGTAGTAGTTTCTAAAATAGCAATAAGCTGTTCAAGTGCAAGTGCAGTATTTTCAAATGCACAATACGACATATTTGGATAGTCCATGATTAGATACTTACAATGATTCCGAGTTTTTCATAAAACACATTCCACGCAATATGAACTGTCTTTTCTGTAAAGAGATCCTTATTACATGCATCTTGAATGAATTGCTGAAACTGTTCCTCCAAAGAAGGAAGATGTTCATCAACCCAATTTTCAACTACTTCACGAATGAGCTCCGCATCCACCATGATTTTATTTTATGAAAGTTCCTAATCAAAACAAATTAGCTCATAAAGATGCCAAACAAATGGATCATCAAAAAATGTTTCCATATGATAATATCTCTTCCGTATATCATCAAATTTTGGAATTTCCCATCCAGTACCAAAAACACGAAAAGTGTGTACACTAACAGGATCTTCTGTTTCTACTTCATACCATAAACAGATTACACCATTTTGCACAGCAACACTCAAAAGATATGCACTTCCTGGCAATTCAATACTCCAATTTCCTTTAAGAACATCGGGAGGTAGTGTGTATTTATAAACCGTTCTCATAATTATACTTCGATTTCACCTTCAACAAGTACACAAAGCAATTTACCTTGTGAATTAGTAATTCTCAATTCAACGATTTCTTCGGGATATGGTACAAATTGACACAGACAAAGAAATGCAATTCCATCTTTGAATGCTTTACGAATGAGAAATACATCTTCAAGAAGAAATGCTTTCATGTATCTCAAATACATATCTACATCTTGTGCAAGCGAAGAAGGGGTGTACTTATAATCATCCCGAATATCTTCGATAATTTCACCTGCACTATTTGCCATTGCCTGATACAATTTATGACACGTAATTGTCAGGATTGTTTGTTTGTCTTCCATATGTTTATTATAAATGAGTTCCTATTCTGGTTGCTTGCAAATAATATCAAACGACCACCCACCGTCTGGCTGCATGCCCTGTTCAGACCAAGTAATCATCAGTATTTTGTTTTGTGGAAAGTCTTTGCGAATTGCAGAAAGGAAATGTTTATTTACATTCCGTTCAATTTGTTCATCTGTATAATGATACCATTCCGTATTCTTACCAAATAGTTGCAATTCAACAGGCTCTTCTCCGTGATTAAAATCAAAAGTAAATATCTTTGCCTTTGAAACAGAAAATTCGCCTTTAGATTCCCCCCAAAGGGAGGTACCGTTGCCTTTAATTTTAACTGGCAGCTTTTTTTCAATATGTTTGTTCATAGATCGAATGGTGGTTTGTATGTATCTTCAACATCATCAGGATAAAATGTTTTGTTATGAAAACATTGTGCATGGTGTTCATTGTAAATCTTTTGCCATTCCACACCGTTTTCTTTTGCCAATTCCAAAAGACGTTTACTGGGCCAAGGTGAAAGATTCATATCGGACATATACCAATACCAATCATGACGACTACAAAGGTCTTTATACTCTTCCAATGTCTTTGGAGAATAGATTTTTACCATCCTTTCATGTGGTGTCATAATATTATTATAAGGAAGGCCCTTATTCAAGAGTTAATATACTAAATACAGCCCCAATTAAACTTAATAGCATACAAGGTAAAATTAAATTATAATGTGCAAATCCGACCGCCAACCCAAAACACCCTAATGCTAAACAAAATGCTGCTACTCTCATGCGTTATCTTTTGTATGGGCCATCAAAACCTGAAGCAAATGATCATAATCACCACTCATGCAATCCTGAAGAACTGCATTGATTTCTTTTTGGGTTCGTTTCTGAGATCGTGCAGCACGAGAAAATGCACCCATTAATGCAAACGCATTTCCATCAAGACCTACTAGCTTCAGTTTAATTGGTTCACAATGTTGTTTAATATCGTTCACGGCATTGGTTCTTGTTATGTTTCTTTTTCTTATCAATAAAACGAATTGAAGGCCTTGGCATGGCATGACGAATAGAATTCCGCATTGCCAAAGATGAACGGTCAACAACCAAATTCTTCTTGCTCATGCTATTATTTTATAGCAGTTCCCTTTCCTTTACTGTCTGTGCAAATACTTTTTCAACAGCTGCAAATTTTGCCATATCCTCAAGCAATTCTACAATATCATCATAATTCTGCCAAACATCATTACCACCAGTATGATTTGCTTCTGCATACTCAATGAATTTGTAAACAAACTTGAATAGTTCTTCTTTCATTTCTTTATTTTAAGTGGGTTCCTTAAAATTAAATTCATCTTTTCTCTAATTG